>Ga0169931_10000044_pt1 | contig 163850 bp, 165 predicted proteins | sample Kivu_15m_20L_FD_129675 | JGI IMG/M metagenome (GOLD analysis project Ga0169931, IMG submission 129675) | Freshwater microbial communities from Lake Kivu, Western Province, Rwanda to study Microbial Dark Matter (Phase II) - Kivu_15m_20L... | ecosystem: Environmental > Aquatic > Freshwater >...
GCCAAGCACGCGCACTGATCGGGTGCAGGCGCGCTCTTCGAACCGCTTCGTCACAACCGCATCGAGCATCGGGCTACGACGAGGCGTCCCGGAGGTTCCGGCCGATGCCACCGTTCCGGCGGTTGGTGGCAGGTGCCCGTAATCCAGTTGCGGTATCGGGCTCGTTCAGATGACGCTGTCCGAGTGGAAGTCCGCCGCATTACGACCCTTGAGGGTGCCCGCCTGAAGCAAGTTCGGCTTGCTGCCCTCGAGGAAGCTCCGTCGGCTTTCGGATCAACGTATCTGTCAGAGGCGAATCGGACGGACGCTGAGTGGGCCCAACGAGCAGTCGCTGGCTCGCGGGGAAACGACCGCGCGACCTTCTTCGCACAGCTCGACGATGAGCTCGTCGGCCTGGCAGGCGGATACCGCGAGCAGCCGTCTTCTCCGATCGTCGACCTGGTCTCGATGTGGGTCGCGCCGCACGTGCGGGGGCGCGGCGTTGGAACACTCCTTGTCGATGCAGTGACAGCGTGGGCCCTAGAAACGAACGCGACGAGCATCGCCCTGTGGGTGACGCGTGGGAACACATTCGCCGAGCGCCTCTACGGATCGAAGGGCTTCATCGCGACTGGGGAGGTGCAACCACTCCCATCTGCTTCGTCTCGAGACAAGTTCCGGATGACGCTCTTGCTCCGCTAGCCGGCGGTAGGGGGCGGTCGCGTGAACGGGATCTGTGTTGAGTCCTCGCTGATGAAGACTGGCCCGATGAGCGAGGCTGATTGCGAGTTCTGCCCACCGAGGGTCAACGACCACGTGGTCGTGGAGAACGAGACCTGTGTCGGGCTGCGGGACAGGAAACAGACGCCGCTGGTCGTGGCCCGCGCCCATCGCCGGACTGCCTTCGACGTGACGGCCGAGGAGGTGCGCGACACGTTCGATCTGCTCCACCTGCCCAAGGCAATGGTGGACGACGTTGACCCTCCGGATGGCTGGAACATCGGCTGGAACCTTGAGACCGCCGGTGGACAAGTGACCTTCCATGCTCACTGTCATCTTCAGCCCCGGTACTGCGACGAGCTCTATGCCGGACGAGGTATCCGGTGGCTGTACAAGCAACCGGAGAACACTCGCCCGTCCGTCGAACGTCCCGAGTAGTAGCCGTTGAGTCGTCCTCTGCCGGGGTGACCGGGCGATTGCGCGCTTTCATTCGCAGCAGTGGTCCGTAAACAGGGGGCGTTCAGCGGCTGCGGTGTTCTCGGTGCCCTCGGAGGTTGAGCCAGCACCCGAGCGTCACCGGTGGAGCCTCGACCTTCTGAACTCACCTACATTCGTGGCAATGGAAGCGCTGGCCCTGCTCGTGCTCGGCGCCGTGCTCGGTGCTGTCCTCGGCTACTTCGTTCGCCGCAACGAGCACTTGCGCGACAAGCGCCTTGACGCGATCAGTGACCTCACCTCGGCCTTCGTCGACGCGGCTCGGGCCGGCGCCGACTTGCTCTCCGTGCACATGCAGACGGGCTATCCGCACGAACTGAAAAGGCAGACGTGGAGCGCGCAACAGATTGACGCGATGGGCAAGGCCCATGGGGAGGCCTGGGCGGCTGCGGCCGATGCAGCGCACCGCTTCGAACTGGCCGTCGCACGGGCCGAGTTGGTCGCCTCGAAAGACACGGCTGCCCTCGTGACAGATCTGCGCGCCTTCTTGGACCGAGCCCTTTACTCGGGACTTCCGTGGCGACATGCGAGGAGCTATCCGACTGCAGGGTTGAACCCGGTGGAGATCGTTCCAAGGGCACTTGAGGCCGTCAGGCCGCATGTGCACCGAACAGCGCGGGAGCTCTGGGGCTACTCAGCGCCGAAGCCGCCGAAGATCGTCGAGGGACCGAAGCGACCGGAGTAGCCATCGACAGTTTAGTCTCCGGCAGCTACGAGGATGATCACAGGTGTCGCAATGGCGGTAGGTGGCAGTGCAAACTCGTCCGGCATCGCCGCCAGAAGATGAGAAGATTCGCTCGTGGTAGCGGTTCCGGAGCACGACGACTACGACGGGTGGGTCCGTCTTCTCGCTGACCCGATCCGCGCGCAACGTGCGTTCTGGCACCTCGTGCTCAGTGGAGCGAATGCGCTCCAGAGCGTGCAGCGCGGCCTCGACTCTTCGAACGACGACGTTCGTCGTTGGTCGACGAAGGCGATGGATCATCTCGTTGATGCGGACGGTCTCGTGACGCTCGTCCGGATGCTTGATGACATCGATCCGAGAGTGCGTCTCGAGGCTTGCCATGCGCTTGCGTGTGACCGGTGCAAGGACAACGGCTGTCGGCCCGATGCGGCGGCCGTGCTGCCACGCGCGATCGCCGTGATGCTCGATGATCCCGACGCTCAGGTGCGGGCGTATGCGATCGACCTGGTGGGTCGATGGGTGCACACGCACGCGGAGGCCGAGGCAGCGCTCGTGCACACGCGAGATCACGATCCGTCGCCCGCCGTTCGGAAGAAGGCCAGCTGGTACGCACCGGGTGGAACGATCCACCGCAAGACAGCGACTCGCGGTCTGAAGCGGGCCGCCGCCGGGCGCTGACGGGGCACGCCTCGAAGACGTGACATCCGGCGGTTGAGGGACAGCGCAGATGAAGTGATCTGTGCGCTGAGCTGCCTTGCGTCGGCGAGCCAGAGCGGGCATTACGAGCGGGTTGAGGCACCTTTCGGAACCTGCCACGAGGCGTCAACATCTGTTGACGTTTCGGTGCGGCATCGGTAGGGTCGGCTCGTGGACATCGAGCCGTCGGCGCGCAAGCACGGCGTTGCGGACGACGACATGATCCACGCCTTCCGGACCCACTGGAAGGCGTACGAGACAGATGATCCCGGCGTGACGATGTTCATCGGTCCGACCCGCAGCGGGGATCCGCTCGAGGTCGGCGTGGTGATCGATGACGACGGGGCCGCGATCATTCATGCGATGCGGGCACGGCCGAAGTTCTTGAAGGGGTGGTGGACGCGATGAGTCCGACACGAGCACAACGCGCTGCTGCGCTCGAAGCATGGGCAGACGACGTCGACGGCGATGACCTGGTCGAGGTCGACACCGATGAACTCAAGGCGATCGCCCAGTACGCGGCCCGGCGTGACCGTCTGGAGACGGCGCTCGCCGACGCCGTTCGCGTTGCACGCAGCAACGGCAGGTCCTGGAGCGAGATCGGAACCATGCTCGGCGTGTCCAAGCAAGCCGCCCAGCGCAAGTACTCCAAGCTCGCCAGCTGACGATCCGATCTGCCGCTCTGCTCGTCGCTATGCCTTGCGCCGGGCGCCCGTTCCGGGCAATCTGCTCGTGTGTCGTGGACGTCAGGGGAGAACGCTGACGAGACCGCACAGCTGTACTCCCGAGCATTTCCAGCCGTCATTCGAGCTGCTGCCGAGGAAGTGCTGCGTCGACTGCCGCCATCGGCGAATCGACTCGATCACTTCTTCGTCGTAACGGTCGACGGCGAGTCGCTGAGCATCCCGTACCGGTCGTACAACGCGGAGCCGCCGGACAACATCGCACTCGGGGACGCCACGCTCGACGATGTCGTCCGCTGGTGCTACTTCTCCAGGCACCACAACGGGTATGTCCGTCAACGGTGTTTGCGGCACCTGCTTGTTCGCACCGAAACCTGGGTGGTGCCGTTCGTCGTACAACTCGTCGGGGAGTATGTCATCGAGATCATCGAGGACATCCGGAAAGGACTTGACCTCCGCCCAGGGTCCGAGGCCGCCGCCCGGTACGGCCGCTTCGTCGCCGACAACCCAGCGTTCTTCGACCTCACCAGTCATCGAGTCACGAGCTACTGGAGCTGTTACCACCGGCTTCGCTTCCCGGTCATGCACCCAGGGTCGGACTCCAAGTTCGAGGAATACCCAGGCTTCACGCTCATCGCGGCGCTCCGCAGCGCCTCGATGACTATGTCCGAGAGCGAGCGATAGCGCCGAGCTGCCGATCGGCGTGGCTTGGACGCGCGAGGCTGAGAGGGTGAATGAGGCGATCTCTGTCGCGGTTCGATGTCACTCGGACGGCGTGAGTGCGGAGAGGGCGGCCCAGTTGCTTGTGTCCCGTGGTCACGGACCGATCGACTCGATCCGAGCGATCCGAAATGCGTACGGCGTGAGCCTTCGTGAAGCCAAGGCGCTTGTCCATCCGAACCTCTCCAAAGACCAGCAGACCGCCGCAGAGCTCTTGTGGGATGCGGCGGAAGCCTCACTCGATCTCGACGGCTGACGCGCTCCGATCTGCCGATCGGCATTCATCGGCTGTTCGTCTGGCATCTGCCCCGCAGCCGAGCAGATGCGTCAGCATGTCCATGTGTACGAAGTTCCAGGACTGCTGCCGATTGGGCTACTCACGGTCGCCGGTCTCGTGGTCACCATCTACCTCGTCCAACGAGGACGCCGCCCATAGCTGCCGATCGGCGCTACGGCCTCGGTCTCGCCGAAGAGCGCATAACAACGCCGGCCGATTGAATTCCAGTGTGACGCTCAATTCCCAGGCACGGCAACACGAGCGTCGCGTTGTCCGGGCAGCGATCAACGCCATCTGCTTGCATTGGGAACTGACCGTGACCGAGGTTCGATTCCCCGAAGACGAAGTGCCACGTCCGGATCGGCCGCTCGACGCGATGGTGATCACCAACGTCGAAGCGATAGCCCTCGAGCACACCCTTCACCAGAGCTTCCCGGAGCAGGTGAGCCAGTCGTTCTGGTTTCGCCCCGTCAAGGCGCTCTGCGATGAGTTGGACGGCGAGCTCCCCGGCCCGGGGCGCTACGAGCTCTCGGTCCGGGCCGAGGATCTTCAAGGTCAGGGCAACGTCGATTTCGACCCCTTGCGCGAGTGGATTCGAACGACCGCCCCGAAGCTGACCGCCGGTCGCTCTCTCCACGGTGCGACGAACGTGGCCAGTGCCGGTCCGCCTGAGGTTCCCTTCCCTGTTTCGCTTCTGCGAACTGAGCAATGGGAAGGCGTGCCGGAGGGTGCCCTCTCGCTTCGATGGCCCATTGACTTCGATCAACTTCCCGACGCACGCGTCGAGCAGATGGTGAGCACCCTGAATCGAAAGCTGCCCAAGCTCGAGGAACACCGACCCCCAGGTGGTCGCACCGTGCTCGTCCTGGAAAATCAGGACATACAGCTGGTCAACCCGGACATCGTTACCGAATCGATTCGGCAGGCGCTGAGCCTGACGACACTGACCGTCCCCGACGCCATCGTCATGGTGAACGTGATCGGCGGGTCGGCCGGCCTCAGCTGGCTGAAGGATGGCTGGTCATGGCACCCACATCTGACGGGCATGTACTGGATTCCGATCGAGCTCGAGTTCTGACCACGCCGCATCGCCGCCGACACTCCGCAACGGCCCCCCGTTTCTCAGGGCCCTGCGGCATAGGTGCCGGTAGGGGCGACGGCTACAGGTCGATACCGAAGTCGTTGTCTCGGCTCGCGGCCGGTGTCCGGAAGTCGGGCTCGCGGCCGGTGGCGGCCCACAACTCCTGCGCTCGTTGGTGGGCCGGGAGGTCGATCCAGTCGTTGGTGAGGTAGCGGGCGAATACGTCGGCGGCGGAGTCCTCGCCTTCAACTGTGAGGTAGGCGTGGTTCGACTCGCTTCCTCTCGTCATGGGGACGTAGAGGTTCCTGACGTCGGTGACGTTCTCGATGACGGTGATGGCGTGGTCGACTGTGCGGCCTTGTGCGCCCATGGCGGTGATGGCGTAGGCGAGTTCGACGTGGTCGCACAGGTACTCGGCTGGAATCACGACGGTTCCGGTCGATCCGCGTGCGGTGATCGTCCAGTCGTCGTTGAGCGCGGTGACGGTCCAGGTGTTGCGGTTCCGGACCATCTCGCCGTGATCGGTCTCGATGCTGCGGTCATTGTGCCGGGTGGCGATCTCGTCACCGACATGCAACCGCAGCCCGCTCGGCAACTCGAAGCACTCGCCATCGGCGAGTTCGCCAGCTGCGATCCGGCGTCGTTGCGCTGCCCTGTTGAGTCGATCGACGGTCTCGATCGATGGCGCCATCAACAGCGTCGACTCGCCGGCTCGTCGGTGTCGCCACCATGCGGTCATGAAGGCGCGTTCCATCTGATCGGCGGTGCCGCCGTGGAGTCGGCCTTCTCGCTCATAGGTGTCCGCGACAGAGGGGTCGCCTCGGCGGACTTGGAGGGAAGCGGCGCGTTCCCAGTCGTTGGTGAAGCGGTGGACACGGTCGAGTTCGATCGCACCGTGCGTGTCGATGAGCATCCCGAACATCCCTCCCCGCCCGACCGCCGAGAACTGCATCGGGTCACCGACCAACGCCACCCGCCACCGCTTCTCTTCGGCAAGGTGGGCGAGCTCGGCGAGTTTCGGGGTGGCGAGCATCCCAGCCTCGTCAACGATCACCGTCGCCCCCGCAGGTAGATCGAACCTGGCGCGGGGGCGACCGCCGCGGTGCTCGACCAACAGCTTGTCGATCGTGTCCGCCTTCACCCCCGTCTCCTCGCTCAGCACCGAAGCTGCGATCGCCGACGGCGCAACCCCGAACACCATCCGACCATCGGCATGGAGCTGCTCGACCGCAGGTCGGAGCGCGGTTGTCTTGCCGGTCCCGGCCGGGCCAACGACGAGGACGACGGGTGCGGTGCCGGCGATCGCCGCGGCCGCCTCGCGCTGAGCGACGCTTGCTTCGGTCAGGCAGCGCCCGAGCGTCGCACGATTCGACCGCGACTGCGAAGGATCGACACCGCCGGCCCAGTCGAGGATGAACGCTTCCTCTCGCAGGATCCAGGCCTGGGTGATCGCACGCTCCGATGCGGCCTCGGTGATCGGTCGGTCGTCACTCACCCGCCGCTCCACCCCGGCAGGTGCGGGTGGCCCGAGTTCCATCCCCTGGGCGGCGCCGATGCCGAAGCCGAGGACGTCCGCCACCCCGATCACCTCCCCCGCTGAGGCCGCCAGCGTGGTCGGGAACAGGGCGGCGACCTCGCGGACGATCTCCGCCGGACGCCACGACGACTGCTGCTCCGCCAGCGCATCGATCGCCGCGTCCACCAACCCGCACTGATCGAGCACGTCGAAGTCCACCTGTGCCTCGAGTGAACGACCGATCACCCTGGCAACGAGTTGCTCCGGATCGACACCGAGGTCACGGAGCTGACCGACCCACCGCTCGTGGAGAATGTCGGCGTTGACGGCGTGGTCCTTCGCTGGCCGCGAATCGACCGCTGCCTCACGCTCGAGATGCCACCGCTCCCGCTGTGTCGGCTCGCGGCCCATCGTCCGCTCGAACCGATCCAGCTTCTCCGACAGCCGCGCGGTGACCGCCTTGGTACGGGTGGAGAACTCCTCCACTACCCGCCGGTCGATCCCTTCGATCTCGGCGATCCCATTCACGACTGGGCCCCACTCCACACCGAGCCGGCGGGTCAGCTCGGCGCGCTCCGCCGCATGGAACAGAGCCGACAAGGTGCGCTGATCGCGCTTCAAGGTGCGGGCATCGAGCGCGAGCCAGCGGCCATCCGGCGACTTCACCCGGTTCGCCACCACGAGATGCGTGTGCAGCTGCGGGTCCAGCGCCCGCGAGGTGTGCTGCCGGAACCCCGCCGCCACGATCCCCTCCGCGTCCACCACCACGACCTCACCACCCAACCGAAACCGGGTGTGCGCGTGCACCTCGATCCAGCCCGCCACGGCAGTCACCGCAGCGTCATGCGCGGCGAGCACCTCGGCACGCACCCACTCGTCGCCGACCGCCCACAACACCGACACCGACTTCGGCGACGACGCCGTCACATCGAACCCACGCACCGACGTCTCCGAGTACCCGTTGCCGAGCGGTTGGTCCGCGTCTCGGGGATCCATGCCAGACATGAGCGCCAGGAACGCGTCGGCCTCCACCGTGCCCGCCAAGCCCAGCATCCCAGCGGCCTGGCCGTGCCACAGGCCGCGGGGCTCGTCTGCGTCGAGGTAGTAGTTCGGCAACGCCTCCACGTAGTACGCACCCACCGACGCTCCCTTCAACGTCGTCACACGCACAGTCATGTGAGCCTCACCGCGGCTCGCGTGCACTCGTCTGTCCCTCTTGAGTCCTGAGTCGGCAATGCTGGAGCTTGCATTCGACTCAGTCCTCGAACGGCAACGTCGGCTGCGACTGACGGGTGTAGTAGCGAGGGGGCACCGCAACATCAGGCGAAGCGTCCTGCCCGGTGAGTGGGTCGGTCGCTGGTGGTGGTGCCGTCTCGGCTGACGGGCTGGCGCCCTGTGCGGACGAGCGGTGCGGACGAGGCCTGCGCGTGCGAGGCGGTGGCGGCCACGTGATCGACTGCCCGGCGTACTCCTCGAGCCGGGCCCGTGGGATCCGGTACTGGCCACCGACGACGATCGCGGGGATGCCCTCGTTGCCGGCGGACCTCACGAATTGGCCGACCAACTCGTAGGTGGTCGACCGACCGAGCTGCAGCACATCGGCCGTTTGATCGACCGTCAGGAAATCGGGGGCCCGCCGATCGTCAGTGAGCGGGCGTCCAGCTTCGTCCGCCATCGAGCGTCCTCCACGGGGAGTGCGGCAACCGCCGCAGCTCCGACCCCACCGGCCGGAACATCGTCACCGATACGGAGCAACCCTCACACGAACCCTCACACCGATGTCCACAGCAGTGGGGCCGGTCGCCCGGCTCCCGTCATCGCAACTTGGTCACGCTCCGTGCAGGAAGCGTCGGGCGTTCAGGCGCCCACTCGCGACAGCAGGCGTCGATACTGCTCGATCGTTCCAGGAAGGACACGGAGATGAACGACGATCCCGACCGGCTTCTCCACGAGATCGATCACTTCGCACACCGCCGGCGTGGGCGTCGACCCGGCGACCACTACCTCGCCAGGCCGAATGAGTGACGGATCGTCGGCCTCGTCGAGAAACGTCCACACGAATCCGGTCTCGTCTTCACTGTTCAGATCAGCCTCGATGTCAACTCGCGTCATCGTTCCTCCTTCCGTTCGTCAGCGTAGGGGTTCACGAGCAACTCCCCGAACGCGGCTGCCAGTTCATCGACAGCGTCGAGGCTCTGCATGAGAACTGTGAAGTGGGGGTGGCCGACCGTCGGTAACAACGCGAACCCCGACCGATCGAGATGCCCCACCGTCGTGCGGTACACGTACGGATATGAAGGCAGCTTGTCGGCCATGACGTACGTCTCCTCCTCCGATCCGGCGCGCACCGCAACGAAGACGGAGATGCCGTAGATCGGCTCACCATCCAGGACGTAGAGCCGATGCAATCGGCGAGCGTGGCTTCGCAAGAGGGCGGGGTGTCGGGGCCGCCCCGGATCACCACTGCCCAATCGGGATCGAGCGGCGCAGCGGTCCTGACCCTTGCTCGCAGCTCCTCACGGCCGTCGTCGCTCACGACGGTCCCAGCAGGGCGGCGACCGCGGCTGCCGCCTCGGCTTGTTGGCCGGGCATCACATGCGCGTAGGTGTCGAGGGTGAAGCTCACCGACGCGTGGCCCAGACGCTCGCTCACCACCTTCACGTTCACACCTGCCATCAACAAGTGCGATGCGTGAGTGTGCCGCAGATCGTGGAGTCGGATGCGCGGCAGGTCGGTAGCTGCCACCAGGCGGCTGAACGCTTGCGTCATCGAGTCCGGCCGGATCGGCCGGCCGAGTTCGGTGGTGAACACACGATCATCGGCCTGCATCGGGATGCCGAGCATGAACAGGCGCTCGCGCTGCGTTGCCCGGTAGCGCTGCAGGATCGCCAGCGTCGCCGGGTCGAGGTCGATGATGCGGCGGCTGCGGCGCGACTTCGGTGTGTCGATCCGCTCGACACCATCAACCTGCGTAGCGGCCTGTGCGATCAGCAGCGCACCGCGCTTGACATCGACGTCGCACCAACGAAGGCCTGCTGCCTCGCTGCGACGCACCCCGGTCATCGCGATCGTGCGGAACAGCGCCTCGTTGTGGGTGCCCTCGATCGAGCGCAAGAACGCTGCCAACTCGGCCGGTGTCCAGACATCCATCTCGGGCGCCTTGGCGCGCGCCGTCGTGAGCGATGGTGCGTCGGCCAAGCGTGCCACGTTGCGCGTCACGAGGCCTTTGCGTTCGGCATCGTTCAACAACTTGTTCGCTGTGGCGTGCACATGGTGCACGCTCGTCATCGACAGCGGCCGACCGTTACGGCCACCACCTACGAGCAGATCGCGGTAGAGCTTGTCGAAGTCGGGTGTGCGCAGATCTTGCAGCGACACGTGACCCAGTCGCGGCAGCAGGTAGAGGTCGAGTACCTGGCGATAGCCGCGCAGGGTCGATGCCTTGCGACCCTGCGTCTCGAGTCCGGCCAACCACCCGACCGTGAAGTCGCGCAACGTGAGTCGGCTCGGCGCCACGAACGTGCCCGTTCGATGCGTGGCGATCAGCTCGGCGATGGCCTGTTGCGCCTCCTTCTTCGTGCGGTAGGTGCGCTTCGACTGACGTCGTCGGCCGCCCTCCTGCCAGGTCACATGAGCGACCCACGACGTGGCTCCGGCCGGGGTCTCCCGGCGATAGACGGTCCCGCTCGCCATGCCGAAACGCTACCAGAGCGTTACCACGGCGTTACCACAGGCCCATTCGCGGCGTCGAATGACGAAGAGTCTCGAGAAGAAATGGCTATCTAGCTGGTCTTTCTTGGCGCCCCCGGCAGGGATCGAACCTGCGACCTGCGGTTTAGGAAACCGACGCTCTATCCCCTGAGCTACGGGAGCGGGACCACACGCTTGCCAGCCGATCGGCCGGTGCGCCGGATCCGAATCGGCAAGGGCGCCGGTGCTCCGGCGCCCATACCGACAACCTCAGAGCCGTTCGATGATCACGGCCGGGGCCATGCCGCCCGCCGCACACATCGTGATCAACCCGTAGCGACCGTCGGTGCGCTCGAGTTCGTCGAGCGCCGTACCGATCAGCATCGCCCCCGTCGCCGCGATCGGGTGGCCGAGTGCCATGGCACCACCGTTCACGTTCACCTTGTCACGGTTGAGGTCGAGATCACGGATGAACTTCTCGGCCACGACCGAGAAGGCCTCGTTGATCTCCCAGACGTCGATGTCCTCCGCACGCAGCCCGGCCCGGGCCAGCACCTTGCGCGCGGCGGGGACGGGTGCGTTGAGCATCAACGTCGGGTCGTCACCGATGTTGGCCATCGCCACGATGCGGGCCCGCGGCTTCCACCCACGGGCCTTGGCCGCCTCGGGGCTGGCGTACAGGATCGCGGCCGCGCCGTCGACCACACCGGAGCTGTTGCCTGCGTGGTGGACGTGCTCGATCGCGAGCCCCGGGTACCGGGCCAGCACCATCGAACGCAGCGTGGTGCCCTCGGCGTCGAGCGGCACGTCGGCCATCGCCGCGAACGATGGCCCGAGCTTGGCCAGGCCCTCGAGCGTGGTGCCGGGCCGGGGGAACTCCTCACGGTCGAGCGCCAGCGAGCCGTCCTCGTGGTACACGGGGATCAGGCTCTTCTCGAAGCGGCCCTCGGCGATCGCCCGGGCGGCGCGGACCTGGGACTCGACGGCGAGCTCGTCGAGCGCCTGGCGGGAGATGCCTTCGATCGTCGCAATGGCGTCGGCCGCCACGCCCTGGTGGGTCTGGGGGTGCCGCGCCCGCAACCGCAGGTTGCCCGCGTCCATCAACGGGCCCCGCACCCCGGCCTGGGCCTCACCGAGCGACGGGTGCAAGGACATCATTTCGCAGCCGCCCGCGATCACGATGTCCTCGAAACCGGCCGCGATCGACGCGGCGGCCATGTTCGTGGTGGTGATGCCCGAGCCACAGAAACGGTCGATGGTGACGCCGCTCGCCTTCACGTCGAACCCGGCATCGAGCGCCGCCATGCGGGCGAGATCGCCGCCCTGGGTGCCCACCTGCATGCTCGTGCCGAAGATGACGTCGTCGACCTCAGCGGTGTTGATCCCGTTGCGGTCGCGCAGCGCCGCGAGCACAGCAGCGCCGAGCTGCTGCGGGTGGATGTCGGCAAGGGCGCCCTTGCCCTTCTTGCCGACGCCGCGCGGCGTGCGGCACGCATCGATGATCCAGGCCTCGGTCATGCGGGGACCTTTCCTCCCAGGGACAGGTGAACGGCGGCGACCCTACACAGCAGCGGCCCGCGGCGACCGACGGGCTCGCCGTGCCGACGCCGGGCCCGCCGGGGTGCACCACGCCGCCAGCATCGCTGCCGCCTCGGTCAGATCGCGCCGGGCCAGGGCCAGGTCGCCATGGGTGTCCACCTGCACGAGGATCCCGTCGATCACTGCGATCAGGAGCCGTCCGAGCTGGTCGGGATCGCGCCCGGGCTCCACCCCGCTGGCGGCGCCGATGCGTCGTACGACCTCGGGGCCGGCGGCGTAGTACCGCTGCGCCAGTGCGCCGATCCGGTCGTCACCGGCCGCGATCGGGTCGCGCAGGACGAGGGCGAACCGGTCGTCGCCCAGGGCGTCGGCGAACCGCTCGGCCAGGACGCACAGCGCCGAGTCGTAGCCGTCGGCCCAGGGCACCTCGGCCTCCACGAACGCGAGCAACTCCTCGAGCACCTCCCGGTACGCCGCGACCACCAGCGCGTCGGTGGAACCGAACGTGTAGTGGATGCTGGCCAACGGCGCCCCGGCCGCTTCGGCGATCCGGCGACTGGTCGCCGCCTGCACCCCGTGGGCTCGCATCACCGACACGGCGGCGGCGACGAGCTGAGCCCGGCGGGCCTCGTGGGGAACATGCGGCACGGTGCCTGACGCTACCCGAACGGCCGACCTGATCGACCGACATGAACATTTGACTTGAACATATGACCAACTCACGCGTACCGTCGCCCCATGTCGCTCACCGCTGCGTCGGCCTCGATCAGCCGCCACGTCCACCGCGCCATCGCCGTCCACGGGAACAACCTGCTGGCCCGTCTCGCTGCGTTGACCGGCGACCCGTACGGCCGCCTCGAGCACGACCCCGACCTGCTCGCGCTCGGCGACGCGCTCCGCAGCCGCCCGTACGTGCGCAGCTGGACGGGCATCCACCTGACGGCGCGCCACGACGTGTGCGCCGCCGTGTTGCGCTCGTCCCACGCGTCGTCCGCGCCGCCGGCTCCCGACGGGTGGCTGCAGCGTCTGCTGTGGTCCGGGCCGACGCCGCCGCCCGGACACGCCGATCCGGTGGGCGAATCGTTCGTCTCCCTCGACGGCGAGGACCACGCCCGGCTCCGCCGCCTCGTCCAGCCTGCGTTCTCCCGCAGCGCGATCGCTCGCATGGACGAGCTCACCACGCGCACCGCCCACACCCTGATCGACGCGATGGACACCCGGAACCCCGTCGATCTCGTCACCGCCTTCGCCGCGCCGCTCCCGATGAGCGTCATCTGCGGGCTCCTCGACGTTCCCTACGACCAGCGGACCCGGTTCGCCGCCTGGGGCGATGCGCTGGCCACGGGACTCGACCGGGCCCGCACCCTGGCGGCAGCCCGCCGCATCGACGCCGCGATCGTCGAGTCGAGCACGGCGCTCGGGGCGCTGGTGGCCGAACGACGCCGCCGTCCGGGCGACGACGTGCTGTCCGTGCTCGCCGCCGGCACCGACGACGACCGCCTCGACGACCGCTCGGTCGTTGCGACCGCAGCGTTCCTGCTGATCGCCGGGTTCGAGACCACCGTGAACCTGATCGGCCGAGGCACCGAAGCCCTTCTCGCCCACCCCGAGCAACTCGCAGCCGTGGCCGAGAACCCCGATCGTGCCGTCCCCGATCTCGTCGAGGAGGCGCTCCGGTTCACCAGCCCGGTGCAGTACACCTTCCGGACCCTGCGCGCCCCCCTCGCCCTGCCCGACGGCGACGAGCTCCCGGCCGGGACCGAGATCGTCCTGCTGCTCGGCGCCGCCAACCGCGACCCGGCCGTGTTCGACGCGCCGAACCGCTTCGACCCCACCCGCAGCGACGCCCGACGCCACCTCGCCTTCGGCCACGGCGCCCACCACTGCTTGGGCGCAGCGCTCGCCCGACTCGAGGCCACCGCCGCATGGCGGGTCCTGTTCGAGCGATTCGATCCGGCCGCATGGCGCCTCGCCGGCACCCCGGAACCCTCCGCCGGGCGAATGATCCGTGGCTTACGCTCGCTACCCGTCCACCTCGGCGCCGATCGGACCCACCTGGCCCGGACGCCATCAGCACCGTGAGCACCGTGGCCGCTTCTCCCATGACGCCGTCCGACACCCGTGTGCCCGCCCGTCGGCCGTCATGGACCCCGGCGCTGCTGCTGGAGACGGCCAACGTCGCCTCCGGCGTCGGCAACGCCGTGGTGATGCTCACCATCCCGTGGCTGGTGCTCGACGTGACCGGGTCGTCGTCGGCCGCCGGCGCGGTCGCTGCGGCCGCCGCCGTGCCGGTGCTCGTCGCCGCACCGGCCACCGGATGGCTGATCGACCGGGTCGGCCACCGGCGGGTCAGCGTCTGGTCCGATGTCGCCTCCGCGGCATCCGTTGCGGCGTTCCCTCTGGTCGCCGCCGCCGTCGACATCGGGCTGGCCGCCATCTTCGCCCTCACCGTCGTCGGCGCCACGTTCGACCCGGCCGGGCAGTCGGCCCGGCGTGCCTTCCTGCCCGAGGTGGCACGAGCGTCGGGGATCCCCCTCGAACGCCTCAACGGGATCCACGAGGGCTGCTTCGCCGCCGGGTGGACCCTCGGACCGGTGCTCGGCGCCGCGCTCATCGCCGGGGTCGGTCCGATCGCCTCGTTCTGGGTGCCCGCCGCCCTGTTCCTGGTGGCGATGCTGACCGTCGCTGCGATCCGGGTCGGCGGCACCCCCACCGGCGATGCGGACGGTCGCACGAGCGACGATGCGGGCAGCGGTGCCGCGTCGGTCGACGACGACCGGGGGTGGCGGGCCGTCGTGGCCGGCATCGGGGACCTGCGGCGCGACCGCTCGCTGCGCATCGTCACCCTCGCCGTGATCGCCCTCGCCGGCTTGTACCTCCCACTCGAAGCAGTCGTGCTACCAACCCACTTCGAGGCCATGGACCGACCCGGCGGCCTCGGCGTCGTGCTCGCCGCGTTGTCGGCCGGGGTCGTCGTCGGCTCGTTCTCCTTCGGCTGGCTGCGCAACCGGCTCCGTCGCGCCACGATCGCCCGCATCGCGCTCGGCGGCGTGGCGTGCAGCCTGTGGCCGTTGGCCCTGCTGCCGCCGGTGGCCGTGCTGGTGGTCGCCGGCGTCGTACTCGGACTGAGCTGGGGTCCGTTCAGCCCGTTGATGAACTCCCTCGTGCAGGACCGGGTCCCGACCCACCGCCAGGGTCGGGTCTACGGCGTGCAGCTCGCGTTGTTCGGCGCCGCGCCCCCGGCGGCGATGCTCGTCGTCGGCGCCGCAGTCGATCACCTCGGCGTGCGCACCACCGGGCTGGTGCTCGCCGCCGCCACCACTGTCGTGGTCGTCACGATCCTGCGCTCCAACGGGCTCGACGACCTCGACCGTCCCGAGTATCGGCGCTCACGCTGACAGCTCACGAAGCAGCTCGACGACGCGTTCCACGAACGGGTCGCCCTCATGCCGCGTCACGGCGACGAGTTGCACCGTGTGACCTGACACCAAGGTGAACGCCACGCCGGACCGAGGCACGCGGGCGACGATCTCCGACGCCATGCAGATCCCCTGACCAGCCGCCACCAGCGCCAGCTGCGCTTCGTTGCCCGTCGCTGCGTTGCGGATCCGCGGCCGGAACCCAACCGATTCACACCGGCGCCGAAAGCTGTCGCGAATGGTCACGTCGGAGTGGTCCGCAGCGAGCAGCCAGGTTTCGGCCGCGAGGAGCTCGAGCGGAAGGCTGGGAAGGCTGGCCAAACGGTGATGCGCCGGGAGAGCGATCCACATCGGGGTGGTCCTCAGCGGGTGAACGGCGAACTCGTCACCCTGCGGCCCCTCCCATTGGACCCCGACATCGATTGCCCGGTTCCGCAGCCCGTCGAGTTGGGCCGCGGAACCGGCGGGTACCAACCGCAACGGATCGGATCCGACGCTGGTCCACCGGGCCACGAGCGCCGGGATCAGCGTCGCCGCCGCGGCACCGGTGTACGACAGTGCGGGCCCGCCCGGCCGCTCGTGGTCCGAGCGCCGCAAGACCCGAAGCAGGTCGGCGATCGGCTCCCGCAGGTCGACCACCAGCTTGCGCCCGGCGTCACTCAGGATCACCGATCGGGTCGATCGGCGGAACAACTTCACGCCGAGGACCTCCTCGAGCTGGCGGATCTGGCGACTCAGCGCACTGGGACTGACGTGGAGTCGGCGCGCCGCCCGCGCGAAGTGAAGCTCCTCGGCGAGCACGAGGAAGGACTGCAGCCAGGAAAGACGCAGATCCACGGGCGCAGGCTACCGAGCACCACCGGATTACTGCGGATCTCGGGACAATCGACTGCGAAACCGGCACAGACGTTCATGTCCTGGCCACTGCCGGGACCTCCCGCCGCAAGGTCGCCCCTCGACGATTGCGCCGCGCGCCGCAGGAGGGCTCCCGGCGTGGTATCCGACCAGGAGGCGACATGGCATCGATCAGGTTGGACGGGTTGGGGAAGAGCTTCGGCGAGGTCGAAGCAGTGCGGTCCGTGTCGCTGGCGACCGGACCCGAGGAGTTCCTTGTGCTCCTCGGACCGAGTGGTTGCGGCAAGACGACGGTCCTGCGGATGCTCGCCGGGCTCCTGACGCCCACCGCTGGTCGGATCCTGCTCGACGACCGGGACATCACGGTCGTCCCGCCCAAGTCGCGCGACCTCGCAATGGTGTTCCAGAACTACGCGCTCTACCCGCACATGACCGTCGCCAAGAACATCGGGTTCGCGCTCAAGCTCCAGAAGGTGCCCAAGCACGAGATCGAGTCCCGCGTCCGGGAGGCCGCAGAGATGCTCGAGTTGACCGATCTCCTCGGGCGCCGTCCCCGCGAGCTCTCCGGAGGGCAGCGCCAACGGGTGGCGCTCGGGCGGGCCATCGTGCGACGTCCGGCGGCGTTCCTGATGGACGAACCGCTCTCGAACCTCGACGCGAAGCTCCGAACCGCCACCCGCACCGAGATCTCCGATCTCCACCGGCGTCTCGGAACCACGTTCGTGTACGTCACCCACGACCAGGTCGAAGCGATGACGATGGCCACTCGCATCGCCGTCATGAACGGTGGGCGCCTCGAACAGGTCGGAACGCCGGTGGAGGTCTTCGACCGGCCGGCCACCACGTTCGTGGCCGGCTTCATCGGGGCTCCCCCCATGAACCTCGTCCCTGCGCACGTGGATTCGCTCGACGGACGCGTCTGGCTTCTTGGCCACGGGGTTTCCGGCGCGCTGTTCGATGGCGCCTGCGCCGCACGCGACATCACGATCGGCGTTCGCCCGGAGCACGTGCTCGTCGACGTCTCTGACGGTGAACTCGTCCGCTTCGAGGCTCTCGTGGAGTCGGTCGAGAACCTGGGCAGCGAGGAAGTCGCCCACTGCCGGGTTGGCGGCCGTCCCTTCGCCGTCCGACGGAAGCGGCCGATCGGTCTCGTTCCGGGCGACCACGTAACCCTCGGATACCCGCCGAGCACCGTCAGCCTGTTCGACACGGTCACCGGGCGACGCATCGAGTGGCGACCGGAGCCGGTCTCATCGGTTGCATCCGACGCTCTGAGCGCAGGGCGCAACTGACCGCGCAACCGTCACGGCACGAGCCATCACATCACCGAACACAAGACGTTGTCATCACTCCCACCGAAAGGAACACCACCGTGACCCGCAAGACCTGGCGGAGACGAGGCCTTCTGGCCGTCACCGTCGCGCTCACCTGCATCGCTGCCGCGTGCGGTTCCGACGACGGCGGCACCACCACCGTCGCGACGACGGCCACGGCCACGTCGGCCGCCACTGCTGCCTCGCCCAGCACGACGGCGACACCCTCCACCACCAAGGCCCCCAAGAAGGCAACGATGGCCCCCGCCATCACCGAGCCGGTGACGGTCCGCTTCGAGAACTACAACCTGTTCTCCGCCGGGAACCTCCGCGACGCAACCCTGAAGCTGCTCAAGAACTTCGAGGCGGCCAACCCCCTCATCAAGGTGGAGACGACCGCGACCCGCGACCAGGAGATGTTCCAGTCGCTGCAGGCACAGCTCGTGGCCAACAAGCTCCCCGACGTCGCTCAGGTACTGCTTCGGGAATGGGACCAGAACATCGAGAACCTCCCGCTGCAGGTGCTCGAGGACCTCGCCGGCGCGGACCTCGACACCCACCTGGCCGCCGTTCACGCCTATCACCCGAAGGCCCGAGCGCTCACCGTCCGCGACGGTAAGACCCAAGGGCTCTCGTACGTGTTCTCGACCCCGACGTTGTTCTACAACGCGACCCTGATGAAGCAGGCCGGGCTCGACCCGGCAACGACCTCGCTCAAGACATGGGACGAGGTCGCCGCCGCTGCCGCAAAGGTCCACGCCGCCACCGGTGTCGACGGTCTCTACATCGCGTGCATCGAGCTCGACTGGTGCACGCAGGGTCTCTTGCTGTCCAACGGTGGCCGGGTCATGAGCCCGGACCGAAAAGACATCACCTGGGCCGGATCGGAGTCGCTCGAGGTCTACGGGTTCTGGCAGAACCTGGTGAAGACCGGCGCCCACTCCAAGCTCACCGGCACCCAGGCGCAGGATGCATTCGCCAACGGCAAGCTCGGCTTCTTCCTGCAGACGAGCGCGGTCCAGGGCCGCATGGTCACATCCTCGAAAGACAAGTGGGAGCTGCGCTCGACCGGTATGCCGTCGTTCGGCACCAAGACCCCGGTGCCGGTGAATTCGGGGGCCGGTCTCGGCATCTTCTCCAAGGACCCGGTGAAGCAGCGCGCTGCGTGGGAACTCGTCAAGTACCTCACCAGCGCCGAGGCCATGCAGGTCATCGTGACCGAGATGGGGTATCTCCCGCTGCGCGTGGGCATGATGGACGATCCGAAGTTCCTTGCGAACTGGGACCGCAGGGATTTGATTCTGCCGAACGTGAAGCAACTCGACGCCCTCCAGCCGAGCTTGTCGTTCCCCGGGCCCAACGCCCTCCAGATCCGGGACTTGTTCCTCAAGTCGCTCGAAAAGGTGCTGTTCAACGGCGCAGATCCGATTGCGACGTTCACCGAGTCCCAGGACCGCGCAAAGAAGCTGATCCGATGAGCGCCTCCATCATCGTGCAGATGAGCGACCTCCACATCGGGCCCGATGGGACCCTCCCGTACGGCACCGACACGGCGGCCAACTTCGTCGCCGCCGCTCGGCGGATCACCGAGATGGAGCTCGAGCCGGCTGCAATCCTGCTGACCGGCGACCTGTCGGACAAAGGCGAACCGGCAAGCTACGAACGGCTCCGCTCACTCGTCGAGACGCACCTTGCACCGCTCGGCGCCCCGGTGTTGCCCGTCGTCGGGAACCACGACCACCGCGCCTCGTTCCTGCAGGGATACCTGGGGCGCCACGACGCCGACGATGACTCCCCGTACCACTACAGCGTCGATGTGGCCGGCGGAGACGACGACACCGTCCGCATCGTCATGTGCGACTCGTACGTCGCCGGAAAGGTCACCGGGCTCCTCGGTTCCGAGCAACTCGCATGGCTCGACGGTCAGCTCGCCACCGCCGGCAACCGGCCGGTGGTGATCGGCCTCCACCATCCCAGCGTCCCCCGTGGCGTTCCTCGACCGAGCGACTACCTCCTCGAGGACCGCGACGCCTTCGCTGACGTGGTCTGCGGCCATCGCGTCGCCGCAATCCTTTGTGGCCACAGCCACGTGGCAACGGCGTCACAGTTCGCCGGCACGACCCACTTCGCCGCTCCGTCCACGGCCTATCTGCTCGACCCGAGCCGGCGGGCCGGGAATCGGGCCTTCGAGGGCGCCGGGTTCGCGCTCTGCACCCTGCGGGACGGCCGAGCCGTGGTCAACCCCGTGCTGCTCCCCCTCTCGGGCAACGTGCTCTACGAGCACTGAACGGCCATGTTCGTCGACGCCGACAACGGGGTCGTCGCATCGTCAGCGGTGGTGCCGGTCCCGGCACCACCGCTCGGGCGGCGCATCCAAGACCGGGTCCGGCCCTATCTGTACGTCCTCCCAGCGCTCGTCGGGGTTGTCGTATGGGTCTACCTACCGGTGATTCGCACCATTCGCCTCAGCACCGTGCAGTGGAACCTCCTGCCCACCAAGCCGAAGATCCCGGTAGGTCTCGACAACTATCGCGATGTGCTCGAGCTGCCCGAAATGCGTCGAGCGGTGTGGAACACGGTCCTCTACACGGTCGGCATGCTTCCGTTCTCGGTCGTCATCCCGCTCGCCGTGGCGTTGTTGATCAGTGAGCTCACCGGCCGCCTGCGCGGGGTCTACCGGGCATTGATCTTCCTTCCGGTGCTCGTTGCACCGGTCGTCGTCGCCGTGCTGTGGCGCTGGATGCTGCATCCGACCCAGGGGCTCGTGAACGCGGGTCTCGAACTCGTCGGGCTCACGAGCCCGAACTGGTTCCGCGAACCGTCCGTGGCTCTGTGGACCGTCACCGCCATCACCGGCTGGAAGATCATCGGATTCAGCGTCCTGATCTTCGCAGCGGGGATCGCCGGCGTGAACCAGGACGTCATCGACGCCGCTCGCACCGACGGTGCCTCACGATGGCAGGTGACACGCCATGTGATCTTGCCGCTGCTGTCCCCCACCACGATGTTCATGGTGCTGCTGACGCTTCTGCTTTCGGCCCAGTGGACGTTCCCGCTCATCAACGTCCTCACCGGCGGGGGGCCGTTGGAGTCCACCACCAACGTGTACTTCCTGCTGTGGAAGTTCGGGTTCCGGAACTTCAACGTCGGGTTCTCATCGGCTGCCGCCGTGCTGTTCTTCGTCGCATTCGGAGCCGTCGCGTTGGTGTGCGTCCGGTTCATCGACCGCTTCAGCTTCCACGACTCGTGAGAGGAACTCCGTGACCATCACCGGATTCACCGGTTCGGCCCTCGACACGTCCGACGCTCCGGTTCACGGGGCCGAGGCGCCGGTCCTCGTCGAGACCGACCCGGGGCGCGAGCCGGGCCGACGGCGGCGACTCGTCGCAAGTCACGCCGTGCTCGTCGGGTTGTCGCTCGTAAGCGTCTTTCCCGTCTACTGGCTCCTGCTCACCTCGGTGCGACGGCCGAACGATGTGCTGTCGAACCGCCTGTGGCCCTCGTCGTTCACGCTCGAGAACTACGCCACCGTGTGGGAGACGATCCCCATCGGTCGGATGCTGCTTAACACCTTCCAGATGGCTGCGCTGCAGACCGGGGGCCAACTCCTGACGGCCCTGCTCGCCGCGTACGCGTTCGCTCGTTGGACCTTCGTCGGCCATCGCGTGCTGTTCCTTGCCTTCGTTGCCACCTGGCTCATCCCGTTCCAGGTCACGATGATCCCGAACTACGTGCTGATCGCCGACCTCGGATGGCTCAACTCACTGCTCGGGGTCGTCGTACCGCAACTCACCGCGGCGTTCGCCGTGATCCTTCTGCGCCAGCACCTGAAGTCGTTTCCTGGGGAGTTGATCGACGCTGCTCGCATCGACGGCGCGTCGAGCTGGCGAATCCTGTGGCGTGTCGTCGTCCCGAACATCCGCGCACCGCTTGCGGCGCTGGCCATCCTGCTGTTCGTCTCCGCGTGGAACGAGTACTTCTGGCCGCTGCTCGTGCTCAACGACCTGGAGAACTCGGTTGTCCAGATCGGGCTTCAGATGTACCTCGACCAAGAGGCCGGGGATCAGTGGGGCCCGCTGATGGCGGCCGCCGGGATCGCCACGCTGCCGATCCTCGTGCTGTACGTGGTGCTCCAACGCCACGTCATCGACGCGTTCGTGCGCTCCGGCCTCAAGTAGACCGGTCCCGGCTACTCGAACCCGTCCGGCAATCGGTGGAGCGCCGTGCCGGCGCGCACCAGGCGTCGGATCCTCGACGCCTGCGAGGGCCATCGGGCGACCAGCGGGTCGGCCTCGGACGCCTCGAACTCGGACGCCTCGAAACCGGGCGCCATCGTGGTGCCGAGCAACGACCAGCCGTGGGGACCGCCGTCGCGGACCGCGCCCATCCACGCGCCGGCCGGTACGACGTGCTGTACCACGGCCCCGGCGACGAGGTCGTGACCGAGAGTGAGCCAGTCACTCGAGCCGTCGGCACGCAACTCCAGCAGCGACACCGGATCACCGAGGTAGAAATGCCAGCACTCGTCGGTGCCGAGGCGATGCATCGCCGAGAACGAGTCGGGATCGTCGGTCAGCAGCAGCAGGATCGCCGTCCCCGCCGGACGGCCGGCGGCATCGACGATCGACGACCGCCACACCTGCCGGTACAGCCCGCCCTCGACGGGCAACGGCGCAAGCCCGAGCTGTGCGACCACTTCGTCGACCGTCGGGGGCTGCACCGCCCGGAGGCTATCGAGCGTGCAGCTCTTGAACGGGAGCCGAAGAACGGGGCGCTCCGGTCAGGCTTCTGGCAAGCCACTCCCGCCCGACTCGACAGGACCGACCAACGATGTCGAGGCGATGGTGATGACGAGCGACGACGACCTCAACCGATTGCACGGCTGTCTCGGTCGTGAACGCGTCCTGCTCGAAGCGCTCGCCCACCGGCTGTGGAAGTGCGACCGAGCCCTCGACCGCGGCGGTCGGTCCACGCTCGACCAGGCCGTGCTCGACCTCGAGGAGATCAGCCGGGCCGTACGGGCGGAGGAACTCGTCCGTGCGCTGCAGTCGTGCGCGCTCGGTCTCGCCTACGGGCTGGGCCCCGAGCCCACCCTCGAACAGCTCGCCCGGGTGCTGCCTGCGCCGTGGTCCAGCCTGGTCGCAACGCACGGCCTGACGTTGCGGGCCGAGATCGCCGATGTCCGGGCACTCCAGGACGTCGTCGTAGCGGACTCCCCGAGCCGGTTCCGTCGATTGGCCGAAGCCGTGCTGCCGCCGTCGCTGCCCCGCTTCGTCGGGTACGGCCAGGCGGCCTGAAACGCCCAGTCCGATCAGCCGACCGCCGAGGGCGACGACAGGCGCGAGCGCCAATCCGAGCGTTCCGACACCGCGACGGCATAGCCCGCCTTGCGCCGGGCCCGACGGGCCGACGCCGGCTCCTCGTCCGCCGGGGTGCTCTCGGCGTACTGCGCCTCGATCGCCTCTTTCAGCATGATCAGCGCTTCCGAGCGCAGCTGGGACACCCGGCTCTCGGTGACCCCGAGGAAGCGGGCGAGCTGGTCCGACGTGCGACCCTCCAGGAAGTAGCCGACGACGACGTGACGGTGGCGCTCCGGCAACAGGCTCACCGCGTCACGCAGGTAGGCCCGCAGCTCGCGCGCCTCGAGTTCCTCGGAGGGCTCCAGCACCGTCCGGTCGCACAACGCGTCGAGAAGGCTGATCTCCTCGTTGTCGGAGGTCATCTTCTGGTCGAGCGCCAGCACGACGCTGCGGAACACGCGGTCGCGGAAGCTCGCGAGGTCGGTGGTCGTCGTGCCGAGGGCTTCGGCCAGTTCGTCGGAGGTGGGGGTCCGGGCGAGACGGTTGGCCAGTTGCTGCTCGGTGCTCTCGACCCGCCGGGACATGGCCCGCACCGACCGCGGCGCCCAGTCGGCGGCGCGCACGGCATCGAGCACGGCACCGCGGATGCGCTGTGCCGCAAACCGTTCGAACGGCACGCCGCGGGAGTCGTCGAAGCGGTTGGCCGCCTCGACCAGCCCCAACACCCCGGCTCGTACGAGCTCGCCACGATCGACGTGGCGGGGGTAGTTGACCGCCACCTGGACGACCACCTGCTCGACCAAGGTGAGATGCTGCTCGATCGACTGCATCGGACGACCTCCGCCGTTGTCCGTCCCCCCGACGGGGATCCGCCCACCTGTTGTATCTCACCTTTAGTGGTCGATGCAATACATGAAGTGATATTTACACTCTTGGCGTTTGCTCCACTACTTTAGGGAACTCTCAAGGCGGTTGGTGAATCTCGATCGGGTTGGTCGGGATTCCGGGTAGCCTCGGCGGCATGGCCGTGCGCATCAACGACATCGCTCCCGACTTCGAGGCCGACACCACTCAGGGTCGGATCCGCTTCCACGAGTGGCTCGGCGACAGCTGGGGCATCCTGTTCTCCCACCCCAAGGACTTCACCCCCGTGTGCACCACGGAACTCGGCTACGTCGCCAAGATCCAGCCGGAGTTCGAAAAGCGCGGCGTGAAGGTGATCGGGCTGTCGGTCGACCCCGTCGACTCGCACCACCGCTGGGAAGGCGACATCGAGGAGACCCAGGGCGCCAAGGTCACGTACCCGATGATCGGCGACCCGGACCATCGCATCGCCGAGCTCTACGACATGCTGCCCGCCACGGTCGGCACCGACCTGGCCAGCGTGCTCACCGTCCGCTCGGTCTACGTGATCGGCCCCGACAAGAAGGTGAAGCTGTCGATCACCTACCCGGCGTCCACCGGGCGCAACTTCGACGAGATCCTCCGGGTGATCGACTCGTTGCAGCTGTCGGCCAAGCACCCGGTGGCCACGCCCGTGAACTGGAAGCCGGGCGGCGACGTCATCATCGGTGCCGCCGTCACCGACGAGGCCGCCAAGGAGAAGTTCCCCGGCGGCTGGCGCGCCGACAAGCCCTACCTGCGCTGGGTGCCTCAGCCGCAGTGACCGGGCAGTGACTGCCGGGCCCGACTCCACGCCTCCACCCACTCACGCACGGGCGGGGCGAGGAAGTCGAGATGGTCGAGGGGGCGTTCCCGAACCATCGTTGCGCTGATCGGGACCGCCACCCGGTCCGGATCGACCGACGCCCCGATCGCCCCGAGCCGGCGGGCGATCTCCGATCCGTACCCCTCGGAGGAGAACACCACGTCGGGCCCCCGATCGAGCGGCCATCGCTCGCGAAACAGCTCGATCCATCGCTGCCACAGCCCTTCGTCACCGAAGTCGGTGTCGAGATCGTGCTCGACGTGGACCACGGTGACGCCCGGGTGCAGGTCGGCCAACCATCCGGCCCGCAACGCACCGGGCACGGCCTCCCCGGCCCGGGTGTTCACGTAGACCACGAGCCGGTCGACCTGGGCCGCGGCGCGCTCGATCAGATGGCTGTGGCCGAGGTGGGGCGGGTTGAAGCGACCCACGATCAAGCCGGTCGGCGCGATGGGACGCGGCGTTGTCACGGTGCGGTCACGGTGCGGTCCAGGGTCACGAACCGCGATGATGCCGTCATGGACGTGTTCGAAGCGATGGGGACGGCTCGGGCGATGCGCTGGTTCACCGAGGAACCGGTGCCCGACGAACTGCTCGACAAGGTGCTGTGGGCCGCCACGAGGGCCTCGAGCCCCAACAACACGCAGTGCTGGGATTTCGTCGTCGTGCGCAACCCCGAGGTCCGGGCCCGAATCGGCGCAGCGATCGAGCCGTTCGCGCAGGTCGTGGCCTCGATGCCGACCCCGGCGTCCGAGGTCGACCGGCGCACGCTCGCCGGCGCTCACAACCTGGCGTCGAACTTCGGGGCGATCCCGGTGCTGATCTTCGTCTGCGGCCAGAACGTCTACCCGCCCGGGCGGCCTCGCCCCGAGTTCATGTATTCCGCCGTGCACGCCGCATCGCAGAACCTGGTGATCGCCGCCCGCGCACTCGGTCTCGGTGCGGCCTTCACGACGATCCACGCCACGGCCGAGCCCGCCATTCGGGAGATCCTGGGCATCCCGGAGGACCGCACGATCGGGGTGACCATCCCGCTGGGGTGGCCCGGCCGCTCGTTCGGCCCGGTCGCTCGGCGCCCCGTCGACGAGGTCGTCCACCACGACCATTGGTAGCCGTCCCGACGGCCCGGTCGGCGGGACCTCCCCCTAGGCTGACGCGGCGTCCTCGGTGACGCAGGACCGACCCCCCGGCGCCGACCTTGCCGTCGGCGAAAGGACCGCTGCATGTCCACGCTCGCCCCCACCGGATCGCTCGTGGCTGCAGGGGCCGTCGACGCCTACAAGATCTACGGCTCCGGCGAGAACGAGGTGCGTGCGCTCGACGGCGTGAGCGTCGAGTTCATGGCCGGTAGGTTCACGGCGGTCATGGGTCCGTCGGGTTCGGGCAAGTCGACGCTGATGCACTGCGTCGCGGGGCTCGATCGGCTCTCCCGGGGTCGCGTGTTCATCGGCGACGTCGACCTGTCGACGCTGAACGACAAGAAGCTCACGCAGCTGCGCCGGTCGAAGATCGGCTTCATCTTCCAAGCGTTCAACCTGGTGCCCACCCTCACTGCGTTGGAGAACATCACCCTGCCCATGGCCCTGGCCGGCACCAAGGGCGACCAGGAGTGGGTGGACCGGGTGATCGACACCGTCGGCCTGCGCAACCGGCTCACGCACCGACCGGCCGAGTTGTCCGGAGGCCAGCAACAGCGTGTCGCGGTGGCCCGCGCGCTCGCCTCACGGCCCGCGATCATCTTCGCCGACGAACCGACCGGCAACCTCGACTCCCGCTCGGGCACCGAGATCTTGAGCTTCATGCGTCGCGCCGTCGACGAGTTCGGCCAGACCATCGTGATGGTCACCCACGACCATCTCGCCGCCTCGTACTCGGACCGGGTGCTGTTCCTGGGCGACGGCCGGATCGTCGACGAGATGCACGAGCCCACCGCCCAGTCGGTGCTCGACCGCATGAGGCGCTTCGGCGAGTAGCGCATGTTCACCCTGGCGTTGCGCAACCTGTGGGCCCGAAAGCTCCGGGTGTTGCTCCTCGTCGCCACCATCGCGTCCGGCGTCGGCTTCATCGTCGGGTCGTTGGTGTTCGGCGAGACGATCACCAAGAGCTTCGACGACCTGTTCTCGACCGCCTATCGCAACACCGATGTCGTGGTGCGGGGTGCGCCGCTCTACGAGAGCGACTTCGGCACGGTGCGAGACCGGGTGCCGGGCGACGTCGTCGACGAGGTGACCCGGGTGCCCGGCGTCGCCGGCGCAGCAGGGCTGGTGCAGTTCAGCCTCACCGTCCTCGACCGGACCGGTCAGCCGGTCGGCACCGGTGGTGCACCGTCGTTCGGCCAGACGTGGATCGCGCTCGATCGGGCGAGCCCGTACCGCCTCGTCGCCGGCGCCGCCCCCGCACGCGACGACGAGGTGGTGATCGATCGCAAGCTCGCCGCGGATGGCCCCTTCGCCCTCGGCGACGCCATCACCGTGCTGTCGAGCTCGGGACGCTCGTCCTACTCGGTGGCCGGGGTCGTCACCTTCGGCGAGCAGGATTCCGCCGGCGGGGCCAACTCCGTGCTGTTCACCCCGGCGACCGCCCAACGCCTCACGAAGGCCGGCGGCGCCTGGGACGAGATCATCGTGGTGTCCACCGGCGAGGTCTCCGACGAGCAGCTCGCCGGGCGGATCGAACAGGCCCTGTCGGGCCGTCCCATCCAGGCCGTGACGGCCGCAGCGGTGGCCAAGGAGAACACCGATGCGCTCGCAGACGCCTTGTCGTTCATCGACATCCTGCTGCTGGTGTTCGGTGCGATCTCGGTGATCGTCGCCACCTTCGTGATCGTCAACACGTTCGCGATCCTCGTCTCCCAGCGGCTCCGGGAGTTGGCACTGCTGCGGGCGCTCGGCGCGAGCGCCGAGCAGGTCCGCCGCTCGGTCCTCCTGGAGGCGACGGCGATCGGCATCCTCGGTTCGCTGGCCGGGGTGGGCTTCGGGTTGGTGCTCGCGCTCGGGATCAAGGCACTGTTCGCGGCCTTCGGTGCGGACCTCCCGGCGACCGGGCTCGTGCTCACCCCGGCGATGGTGGTGGTCGGGTTCGTCGTCGGCATCGTCTCGACGGTCGGCGCGGCGTACCTGCCGGCCCGCAAGGCGAGCCGGGTACCCCCGATCGCAGCCCTGCGCGACGCTGCGCTGCCCCCGGCACGCACCACCGTCGCCCGAATTGCTGCAGGCGCGGCGCTCGCCGTGATCGCTGGCGCGGCGCTCGCCAGCGGGCTCGCCGGCGGTGAGATCGCGCTCGTCGGGGTTGCGTCGCTGGCGGCGATCGTTGCGATGGCCACGCTCGCGCCGCTGTTCGCCCGTGCGCTGGCGCGCCTGCTGGGCGCGCCGCTCACCCGGCTTCGCGGCATCACGGGCACGCTGGCGCGTGAGAACGCCTCACGCTCGCCTCGTCGCACCGCGTCCACGGCGATGGCCCTTGCGGTCGGCGCGATGCTCGTCAGTTTCCTGCTCGTGTTGTCGGCCTCGATCACGGCATCGGTCGGCGCGCTCGTCGACCGCGACATCACCGCCGACTTCACCATCGACCAGAAGACCTTCGGCCCCGGTTTCCCGACCTCGGTCGCCGCCGAGGCGCGCGCCGTCACCGGCGTCGCCACGGTCACGCCGTACCGGCAGACCCAGGCCCTGATCGGCGGCCGGGTCGTTCGGATCGTCGCCACCGACGCTGCGACGTTCCCCCAGGTCGTCCGGCTCGGGACGATCACCGGCGACCTGCGCTCGCTCGGCACCGACGGGCTCGCCGTTCGGGCCGACACGGCGGCCACGAAGGGCTGGTCGCTCGGCACGCCCGTCGAGGTGACCTCGGCGACGGGCACGACGACGCTGACCGTGCGGGCGCTCTACGCGCCGAAGAACCTGGCGGACATCACGGGCGACTACCTGGTCGACCTGGCGTACGCCGACCAGGCGTCGAACGATCCGCTGGATTTCCTGCTCTTCGTGCGTCTCGCCGACGGCGCGACCGAAGCGCAGGTGCGCCCGGGCCTCGAGGCCGTCGTGCGGCAGACCCCGACGCTCGTGCTGCAGAACCGCGAGGAGTTCAAGGACAGCCGGGCCCAGCGCATCAACCAGATCCTGGTGCTGTTCAATGCGTTGCTGGCTCTGGCGATCCTCATCGCCGGACTCGGGATCGCCAACACCCTGTCGCTGTCGATCCACGAACGCCGGCGCGAGCTCGGCTTGCTACGGGCCGTCGGGCAGACGAAGGCGCAGACCCGAAGCATGGTCCGCTGGGAGGGGGCCATCATCGGCATCCTCGGTGCCGTGCTCGGGGTGGCACTCGGGCTGGTCTTCGGGATCGCCGTGGTGAACGCGCTCGGCGACCAGGGCATCAGCGAGTTGGCGATCCCCGCCAGCCTCGTCGTCGTGCTCGTGCTCGGCGCCCTGTTCGGCGTCGCCGCCTCGTGGCGCCCGGCGCGCCGTGCCGCCCGCCTCGACATCCTTCAAGCGATCGGGAGCGAATGACGCTCTCGTCGCCCCGACCCGCGGCCCGGCCGCTCACCGTGGGAGCCACCTGACGATGTTGAAACTCGCACTGCGCGAAGTGTTGGCCCACAAGCGCCGGCTGGTGTCCACGATCGTGGCCATCGTGCTGGGCATCGGCTTCCTATCGGGCATCTACGTGCTGTCCGACACGGTGAAGCGGACGTTCGACGACCTCTTCGCAAGCGTGTACCGGGACGTGGACGTCGTCGTCGAACCCCGTTCGCTGCTCGGAGGCGCCGGTGGCGGCGGTGGCGGCGGCGGTGAAAGCGAAGGGTTCGCACCGCGGCGCTTGCCCGGCGTCGTGCTCGAGACGGCACGAGCGGTCGAGGGCGTCGACGCGGCGTCGGCCTACCTGCGCGGCTACGCCCAACCGCTCGACGGGCGCGGCAAGCTCGTCGGCGGGACGAACTCGTTCGCCTTCGGGATCGCCTGGATCGCCGACGCCCGAGCCAACCCGTTCGCCATCACCGCCGGGCGACCGCCGGCGGCCGACGACGAGGTCGTGCTCGGCCGGACCACGATGCGGCTCGGCGGTTTCCGGATCGGCGAGGAGATCCGGATCCAGTCGCGATCGCGCACGGGCACCTACACGATCGTCGGCGAAATGCGCTTCGGGACGGCCGACTCACCGGCCGGGGCGCACGTCTCGGCGTTCACCCTGACGGAGGCCGACAAGATCTTCGGCGCCGAGGGGAAGATCAACGAGGTGTTCCTCGTCGCGCGCGAGGGGGTCGACCCCGCCGCGCTCAAGGCGGCCGTAGTGCAGGCCACCAACGCCGACACCCGGATCGACGCCCGCCTCGACGTGCTCACCGGCGCCGAGATGGCGGCGAAGGAGGCCAGCCGGTTCCGCGACCAGCTCGAGAACTTCACGAAGTTCCTGGCGGCGTTCTCGTTGCTGTCGTTGGTGATCGGCGGGTTCGTGATCTTCAACACGTTCTCGATCATCATCACCCAACGCCGCCGCGAGTTGGCGCTGCTGCGAGCCGTGGGGGCCGAACGCCGTCAGGTGACCACGGCGGTGCTGGTCGAGTCGGTGATCCTCGCCGCAGTCGGCAGCGTGGCCGGCCTCGGTGCCGGGCTCCTGCTCGCCTGGGGCGTGCGGGAGGGCCTCGGGGTCGCCGGCATCCAGATCCCGGCCCAGAGCCTCGTGATCGCCCCACGAACGGTCGTGCTGGCGCTCGGGGCAGGGATGCTCGTCACGGTGGTTGCGGCCGTCTATCCCGCCGTGCGCGCCTCACGGGTGCCTCCAGTCGAAGCCATGCGCGAGGCGGCATTCGAAGCGCGGCGCCTGTCCGTAGCCCGGCTGCTCGTCGGCCTCGGGGTGTTCGCCGTGGCGATCGCCGTGCTGGCCTGGGGCCTCGGCTACGACGGAGTCGGCGATGCCGGCGTGATCCGGGTGATGGGCAGCTTCGTGCTCGTGATGATCCTCATGCTCCCCCTCATCGGTCCGCACCTCGTGCGGCCCTTCGCCCGAAGCGCCGGCAAGCCGCTCGACGGCCGGGGGATCTCCGGGCACCTGGCGCGCCAGAACGCCATGCGCTCGCCGCGGCGCACGGCCCTGACCTCGTACGCGCTGGCGGTCGGGCTCGCCCTCGTCGGCCTGATCGCGGTGTTCGCGTCCTCCTTCAATGCGCTCATCGACAGCGCGATCGACGGGCAGTTGCGGGGCGAGTTCGTGGTGCAGGCCGAAGGACCCCGGGGACTCGACCCTGCGGTGGCCGGGGAGCTGCGGTCGGCCCCCGGCGTCCAGGCCGTGACCGGCTTCCGCCTCGGCCGGGTCCGGTTCGAGGACGCTGCGGGCGACGACGGCCCGCCGTTCATCGTGGGTCTCGATCCGTCGGTCATCGACCAACTGGTCGCGATCCCGATGGCGCAGGGCCGGATGGCGGACGTCGGGGTCGACGAGATCGCCGTCGACAAGGCCGAGGCCTCGGCCAACGGATGGAAGATCGGCAGCCCCGTTCCCGTCGTGTTCCGCGACACCGGCCGGGTGGAGCTCAGGGTCGGCGCCATCATCGACGCCGGCCAGTTCCGGGCGTTCACCCAAGGCGCCACACGGATCATCTCGCTGCAGACCTACGACAAGTACTTCGCCGACCCGGTGGATTTCCAGGTGTACGTGAAGGCCGCGCCCGGCGAGGACCTCGAGGCGCTCCAGGACCGGTTGGCCACCACGCTCGCCCCGTACAGCTCGGCTCGGCTCACCGATCAGATCGGCTTCCGCAAGACCGTTCGGGACCAGATCGATCCGTTCGTGTACTTCATCTACGGGCTGCTGTTCATCTCGATCCTGATCGCCGGGGTCGGGGTGGCCAACACCATGAAGCTGGCGGTCACGGAGCGCACCCGAGAGCTCGGGCTGCTGCGAGCCGTCGGGATGGTGCGGGGCCAGAGCCGCACGATGGTTCGCTGGGAGTCGGTCCTGATCTCGGTGTTCGGAGCGCTCGTCGGGATGCTGGCCGGGGTCGCCTACGGGATCGCGCTGCTGCGCGTGCTCCGTAAGCAGGGGTTCACGGAGCTCGTGGTTCCCTACGGTCAGCTCGGGGTGTTCCTCGTCGGGGCCTTCGCGCTCGGGGTGGTGGCGGCCTGGGGTGCGGCGCGTCGGGCGGCGAAGCTCGACGTCCTTCGAGCGATCGCAACGGAGTAGGAGCGGACGATGGCCGACCGATTCGAGCCGGGTCACCTCCCCGACGCCGTGCGGCAGTTCCTCGCCGAACGGCATCTCGCGACCCTCACGACGCTGCGGGCCAACGGGTCACCCCACGTGGTTCCCGTGGGGTTCAGCTACGACGAAGCGGAGCGAGTCGCCCGGGTGATCACCTTCGCCCCGTCGGTGAAGGCCCGCAACGCCGCCCGAGCTGGCCGCGCCGCCGTCTGCCAAGTGGACGGGGGGCGTTGGCTGACGCTCGAGGGCGCCGCTCGGCTCGTCACGCTCGACGATCACCCGGCAGCGGTCGCGGCCGCCGTGGCGGGGTACCGGGCCCGGTACCGGGAGCCCAAGGTACGCCCGGATCGCGTCGCCATCGAGATCGCCGTCGACCGCATCATCGGACGGGCCTGAGCCGCTCCGCACCCGCCGAACGCCAACCGGCCGCAGCCCCGCTCAGTTCGCCGCGAGCACCGGCACGGCGTTGCGGGCCCAGTCGATCGCCCAACCCGGGGCGATGCCGACCACCAGGGTGAACCCCACCGCCAAGACGACGACGAGGCCGGCCGAAAGTGGGATCCGGACCCGTTCGCGGGCGTCGTCGCCAGCGACGGGATCGGCCAGCCACATGCTGACCATGATCCGCAGGTAGAGATACGCCGAGATCACCGCCGCAAGCATCGCCACGATCGCAATCGCGTAGCTGCGGGCGTCGACCGCCGCGGTGATCACGCCGAACTTCGCGACGAAGCCCGAGGTGAGCGGGACACCCGCCTGCGCGAGAAGCAGCACGGTGAACGCAAGAGCGAGCGCCGGACGCTCGCGGCCGAGTCCCCGGTAGCGGGCGAGCGAGTGGTCGCTGTCGCCCGTGCGGCCCACCAGACCGACCACGGCGAACGTACCGAGCACGAGCACGGCGTAGGCCAGCAGGTAGAGCAGCGAGCCGGCCGTGCCGCGATCGCTGACCGCCTCGACGCCGACCAGGATGAACCCGGCGTGGTTGATCGAGGAGTAGGCGAGCATCCGCTTCACGTTGGTCTGAACGGCGGCAAGGATCGAACTGATGGCCAGCGTCGCCACGGCGATGACGAAGATGGCCGGTTTCCAGTCCTTCTGGTAGTCGACGAAGCCCTGGGTGAACACCCGCAGCAGTCCGGCGAAGGCGGCCGCCTTCGCCGCCGATGCCATGAAGCCCGTGACCGGCGACGGGGCCCCCTGGTAGACGTCGGGGGTCCACACGTGGAACGGCGCCGCGGCGATCTTGAAGCCGAGTCCGACGAGCAGCAGGCCGAACCCGGCGAGCAGCAGACCGCTGTCCAGGAGGGTCACCGCCCGCAGGAAGGCACGGACATCGGCCAGGTTCGTCGAACCGGTGGCGCCGTAGACCAAGGCGATGCCGTAGAGCAGGAAGGCCGACGCGAAGCCGCCAAGGACGAAGTACTTGAGCGCCGACTCCTGCGAATCGAGCCGGCGGGCATGACCGGCGGCGAGCACGTACAAGGCGATCGAAAGGATCTCGATCCCCAGGAACAGCACGATCAGGTCGTTCGCCATCGCCATGACCACGCCGCCCAGCGCACTGCACAACAGGAGCGCGTACAACTCGATGCCGTCGAGTTCCTCACGACGCAGGTAGTCGTCGAGCAGCAGGGCGGCCAGCGCTGCGGCGATGCAGATCGTGATGGCCACGAACAGCCCGAAGTGGTCGAGGTTCAACGCCCGGCCGACCAGACCGAGCGGGCCCTCTTCGTCGACCCGATGCCACTGGAACCCGAACAGCACGGCCGAGGCCCCAGCGGTGGCGACCGTGCCGAGGGCGTAGAGGCCTCGCGGCCAGCGCGGGGTCAGCGCAGCAGCGACCATCAGGACGAGGGCACCGGCCAGGAGCACGATGATCGGGCTCATGCCGTACCAGTCGATCGGCGGGCCGACGAACGGTGCCCGCTGACCGGCGGTGGTCTGGGCGAGGACCGTCACGGCCGTGCCTCCCCGCTCGCGCCCGGCTCGGGCGACACGAAGCCGGTGTGTTGCTCGACATGGGCGACGAGTTGCTTCACGCTCGGCTCGATCCGGTCCAGCATCGGCTTGGGATACACCCCGACGAACACGATCGCCGCCAGGAACGGCGCGAGCACGAGGCCTTCACGCCAGTTCAGTTCCCGGAACGAGCGGTTGGCCTCGTCGGGCTCGCCGTGGAACACCCGCTGGTAGGCCCAGAGCAGGTAGAGCGCCGCAAGGATCACGCCGGTCGCCGCCACCACCGTCCACCAGCGGGCGGTCACGAACGACCCGATGAGCACCAGGAATTCGCCGACGAACCCGTTGAGGCCGGGGACCCCGATCGACGAGAGCATCACCAGGGTGAAGACGCCGGCGAACACCGGGGCGACCTTCTGCAATCCGGTGAGCTCCGAGATCAATCGGGTATGCCGGCGTTCGTAGATCATGCCGACGAGGAGGAACAACGCCCCCGTCGAGACGCCGTGGTTGATCATCTGGAGCACGCCGCCCGAGAGCCCCTGGCTGGTGAAGGCGAAGGTGCCCAGGACGATGAAACCGAGATGGGCGACCGACGAGTACGCGACGAGGCGTTTGAGGTCCTTCTGCATCGTGGCCACGACAGCGCCATACAGGATCCCGATCACCGCAAGCGTGAGGAACAGCGGCCGAAACCATCGGCTCGCCTCCGGGAACAGGTACAGCCCGAACCGGAGGAACCCGTATGTGCCGAGCTTCAGCATCACCCCGGCCAGGATGACCGAGCCGGCGGTCGGAGCCTGGGTGTGGGCGTCGGGCAGCCACGTGTGCAAGGGGAAGAGCGGCACTTTGACCGCGAAGGCCACGGCGAACCCGAGGAACAACCAGCGGGCGGCGGAGACCCCGATCGCCTGTGTCGATGCGAGCTCGTTGACGTCGAACGTGAGCACACCGGTCGCGTTGCGATGCAGGAACACCGTCGCGACGATCGCCACGAGCATCAGCGCCGAACCGGCCATCGTGTACAGGAAGAACTTCGTGGCGGCGTAGATCCGCTCGCCGTAGCCCCAACCGCCGATGAGGAAGTACATCGGGACGAGCACGATCTCGAAGAAGATGAAGAACAAGAACAGGTCGAGCGCCAGGAACGACCCCATCACGCCGGCCTCGAGCAGCAGGAGCCAGGCCAGGTAGGGCTTGGTGTCATGGTGGGGATCGGCCCCGACCAGAGCCAGAGGGAATAGCAGACCCGTGAGGACCACCAGGAACAGCGAGATGCCGTCCACCCCGAGATTCCAGGAGATTCCCCACTCCTCGATCCACAGATGCTTCGACGTGAACTGGAAGCCGTCGGCACCGGCCTTGAACTGCACGAGCAGGTAGACCGACAGCGCAGCGGTCACGACCGTGGTGAGCAGCCCGACGACGCGCACGGTGTCGGGCCGCCGCTTGGACAGCACCGCCACGAGCGCCGACCCGGCCGCCGGTACGACGATCAGCGAGGTGAGGAGCGGGAACTCGCCAGCCATCACCCGATCACCCCACGCACGAGAACGAACCACAGCAGCAGCGCAACGGCGCCGAGGCCGACCGCAGCGGCGTACACCCGCACGAGGCCGGTCTGGCCGCGTCGGAACACCTGCCCGAGGGAGCGGACGCTACGACCGGTTCCGTTCACCGCTCCGTCGACGATCGTGCGATCGGCCCACGTCGCCGCCTCGAACGCCTGGCGGCCGGGCCCGCCCATGAAGGCCGCGATCGCACGGTCGTACCGCCACCCGTCGGCGAGGAGGGCGGGCTCGATCGGTCTGGCCTTCTTGCGCTGGTACACCAGCCAGCCGCCGGCGACCCCGGCGACGCCGGCCGCCGTGGCGATGCCGGCGAGGATCCACTTGACGTCCTTCGTCCCCTTCGCCAGGGTTCGTTCGGCCTCGCCGACGACCGGCTCGAGCCAAGACTTCAGGAACTCGGTGGAGTGGCTGAAGGGCAGGTTGAGCACGCCACCGACCGCAGCCAATCCGGCGAGGACCACCAAGGGCAGCAACATCACCCAGGGGGACTCGTGGGGGGTGCGGTGTTCGGCGTGGCCTTGGTCGGCAGGCTGGCTATGGTCCGAGTGCCCGGCGCCTTCGTTCCATCGAGCCTCACCGAAGAACACCAGCACCACCTGCCGCGTCATGTAGTAGGCGGTGAGCAGGGCCGTGACGAGGCCGAGCGCCCACAGCACCGGGCTCTTGTCGTAGGCGTAGAGCAGGATCTCGTCTTTCGACCAGAAGCCGGAGAACGGCGGCACACCGGCGATCGCCAGCCAGCCGATGATGAAGGTTGCGGCCGTGACCGGGAGGAACTTCCGCAACGCTCCCATCCGGCGCATGTCCTGCTCTTCGTGCATGCCGTGGATCACCGAGCCCGAACCGAGGAACATCAGCGCCTTGAAAAACGCATGGGTGACCATGTGGAAGATGGCAGCCACGTAGGCGCCCGAGCCGACCGCCAGGAACATGTAGCCGAGCTGGCTCACGGTCGAGTAGGCGAGGACCTTCTTGATGTCGTTCTGGGCCACGGCGATCGTCGCCGCGAAGAGCGCTGTGGCGACCCCGACGATGGCGATCACCGTGCCGGCGTCGCTCGCCGACAGCAGCGGACCACAACGGGTCATCAGGTACACGCCAGCGGTCACCATGGTGGCGGCGTGGATCAGCGCAGAGACCGGCGTCGGACCTTCCATCGCGTCCGGGAGCCACACGTAGAGCGGCAATTGGGCCGACTTGCCGCAGGCACCGACGAACAGCAGCAGTGCGATCGCCGTGGCCGTCGTGGACGACAGGTCGCCGGCGGCCTCGTTCAGCCGGGCGTAGTCGAGCGAGCCGACGTACTGGAACGACAGGAACATTGCCAGCATGAAGCCCCAGTCACCGATGCGGTTGGTGACGAACGCTTTCTTTCCGGCTGTCGCAGCAGATGCCCGCGTGTGGAAGAACGAGATCAGGAAGTACGAGCAGGCGCCCACGCCCTCCCAACCGAGGAACGTGACGAGCATGTTGTTGCCCAGCACGAGCATCAGCATCGAGAACACGAACAGGTTCAGGTAGAGGAAGAACTTCGGGAACTTCGGATCGCCGTGCATGTACCCGATGGCGAACAGGTGGATGAGCGAGGCGATGCCGGTGACGAACAGCGCCATCGTGATCGACAGCGGGTCGGCGAGCAGCGCGAGGTCCACCGAGAGCGATCCCGACGGCACCCAGGAAAAGAGGGTGACAACGTGCGAGCGCTCCTCGGCCTGCTCCCCGAGCAGCGCGAAGAACACCCCGGCGGTCACCGCAAACGCAGCAGCGACCATCGCCGTTGCGAGCCACCCCGCCAGCGGCTCGCCGAGTCGGCGGCCGAAGACGAGCAGGACCAGGAAACCCGCAAGTGGCAGGGCTGGGATCAGCCAGACGAGATCGAGCACAACTACCTCACCCTCGCAGGTAGGCCAGGTCGTCGGCGGTGGTGCCCGGCCGCCGGCGCAAGATGGCGACCACGATGCCGAGGCCGACCACCACCTCCGCTGCCGCGACGACCAGCACGAAGAACACGATGGTCTGGCCGTTGATGTCGTTGAGCGCCTTCGAGATGGCGACGAAGGTGACGTTGACGGCGTTGAGCATCAACTCGACGCACATGAACATGATCAGCGGGTTGCGCCGCACGAGCACGCCTACGGTGCCGATCGTGAACAGCACCGCTGCCAGCACCAGGTACCAGGTGGGCGTCGGCGATAGGGAAAAGGCGGTCATGCCGCGGCCTCGGCGTCGTCGGGAAGGGGAAGTTGCTTCGGGGGGCGACGGGCCAGGAGCACCGTGCCGAGGACGGCGATGACGAGGAGCACCGACGTGAGTTGGAAGGCGAGCACGTAATCGGAGAACACCGATCGGGCGAGCGCCCGGATGTTGTCCTCGCCGACGAGCGCCTGCTTGCCCGGGTCACTCGTGCCCTGGCCGGTGATGTTGCGGCCTCGGGCGGCGAACAACGCCACGAGCGCGAGTCCGAGCATCCCAGCCCCGACGATCGCCGCGAACGGGCGCTGCACCTTGACCCGCTCGGTGCGGACGTCCTCGGCCTTGTCGACGCCGAGGAGCATGAGCACGAAGAGGAACAACACCACGATGGCCCCGGCGTACACGATCACCTGGACCGCAGCGAGAAAGTGGGCGTCGAGCGACACGAAGAGCACCGCGACCCCGAACAGGCACATGACCATCGAGAGTGCGGCGTGCACCGGGTTCGCCCGCAGCACCACGCCGAGGGCACCCACGATCACGATCGCAGCGGAGATGAAGAAGACGACGGCTTGCATCAGTGGTGACCAGCGGCAGGGCCGGCAGGTGGAACGGCCGGAGCGGCGGCCGACTCTACGGCCTGGCCCGGTTCGGCTGCACGAACGCCGTAACCCAGCTCGCCGGACCAGCCGACCACGCCGGTGAATGCCGCCGATCCCCCGGGCGCCGTCGCGCGCATCCAGCCCGAGGTGGCAGCGTCGTCCCCCGGCCGCCAGTCCTCCCAGGGCAGCTGGCGCGGCTTGCCGTCCTCGCCGACGAGCAGTTCGGCCTTGGTGTAGATCGCATCGCGCCGGTTGGTGAAGGAGAACTCGAACAGCTTCGACTCGGTGATCGCCTCGGTCGGGCAGGCCTCTACGCACAGGTCGCAGTGGATGCAGCGCAGGAAGTTGATCTCGTAGACGTAGCCGTACCGTTCACCCGGCGACACCGGCTCGTCGACGGGATTGTCCGCGCCTCGGACGTAGATGCAGCGGGCGGGGCACACACCGGCACACAGTTCGCAGCCGATGCACTTCTCCATGCCGTCCTCGTACCGGTTCAGCACGTGGCGGCCATGCAGCCGTTCGGGTTTGGCGATCTTCTGATCGGTCGAGTCGCCCTTGCCGGCCTTGGACTCGTACCCGCCGGAGTACTCCGTGGTCACCTTGTGCTTGCGGCCCCACTGCCGCAAGGTGACTGCGAACCCACCGAGGTAGCCCATCAGTAGGCGCTCCCTTCCAGCTCACGCCGCCGTGCAGCGACACGTGTTGCCGACACGAACAGCCCGCCGGCGGCCGCAAGGACCACCACGACGATGGGGACCACCACCGCCCAGTTCCAGCCCTCGTCGTTGGTGAGGCGGAACGTGGCGATCACCAGCAGCCATCCGAACGACACCGGGATCAGGAGCTTCCACCCCAGGTCCATCAGCTGGTCGTACCGGAGCCGGGGGAGGGTGGCCCGGAACCACACCTGCGCGAACAGGAACACGAAGAGCTTCAGGAAGAACCAGAAGACGCCCTCGAGGGCGTTGGGGAAGCCGGGGATGTCGAACAGCGGCTGCGGACCGCCGAGGAACAGCGTCACGACGATCGCCGACATGGTCACCGTGTTCATGAACTCCGCCAGGAAGAACAGGGCGAACCGGATCGAGCTGTACTCGGTGTGGAAGCCACCGACGAGCTCCTGCTCGGCCTCGACGAGGTCGAACGGAGGTCGGTTGAGCTCAGCGGTGGAGGCGATCAGGAAGATCACGAACGGCACGAACCCGGTGGCGACCAGGTTCCAGTTCCGCAACCCGCCCTGCGCATCGACGATCCCGTTGGTGGACAGAGTCCCCGCCACGAGCACGATCGTGGCCACCGACAGCCCCATCGCCGCTTCGTAGCTGACCATCTGGGCCGACGCCCGGACCGAGCCGAGCAGCGGGTACTTGGAACCGCTCGACCAGCCGGCGAGCATCACCCCGTACACGGCCACGGAGCTCATGGCGAGCACGAACAGGATGCCGACCGGGGGATCCGCCAACTGCAAGAGGGTGTCCTGGCCGAACAGCGAGACCACGCCGCGATCGGCGCCGCTGAAATCGCCGCCGATCGGGATGACGCAGAACACCAAGAACGCGGGCACCAGCGAGAGGTACGGAGCCAGCTTGAACACGAACCGGTCGGCTCGCTCGGGCAGGAGATCCTCTTTGAAGAACAGCTTGATGCCGTCGGCGAGCGTCTGCAGGATGCCGAACGGGCCCGCTTTGTTGGGGCCGATGCGGTTCTGCATGCGCGCGATCACCTTGCGCTCGAACCACACCATGAACAGCACCGAGACCATCAAGAACGCGAAGGCGACGACGACCTTCACGAGGACGACCGCCACAGCGACCAGGTCCACGTCGACGAGAAGCGGATCTGCGGCGAAGAGGTTCACGGCAGCGACTCCACTCGAACGTCGGTGACCACGGCGCTGTGGTCGATCAGATCACCGGCGGAGACGTCCGGTTGGTTCGCCGGGATCCAGGCGATGCCTCGGGGCACGCCGGCATCGGGTACCAGCGGGAGCGCCAGCGCCCCACGGGCACTCGCCACCCGGACCGTCGCCGGGAACCGTTCGGCATCGAGTGGGTGGAGGTGCACGCTCGCACCGGCGGCGATCCCGGCAAGGTCGGGGCTCTTGGCGACGGCGATCCCGGCGTCGTACAGCTTGCGGCTCACGACGAGGCGGAACTCGTAGCCACCCTGTGTGGGCACGGCCGGCGCCTCGTATGCCGCTGCGGTGGCGGCCTCGCTCGTCACGAGCAGCCCGTCGCGACTGGCCTTCAGCGATGCGGGCGTGATCCCGGCGAAGGCCGGGACCGCGTCGGCGAGTGCGGCGGTCACGTCGTCGGTCGACTCGAATCCGAGGTCGGCGCCGAGCCGCGCCGCCAACTCGACGGCGATCACCCAGTCGGGCCGAGACTGACCCACCGGCGTCACCTTCTGGGCGAGCGTCGACACCCGGCCCTCGAGGTTCGTCGTCGTGCCCGACTTTTCGGCGAACGCCGCCGCCGGCAACAGCACGTCGGCCTGCCGAGACGAACCGGTGACGAACGTGTCGACGGCGACGATACGGCGAGCGCCGGCGAGCGCCCGGCGGGCGAGGTCACGATCGGGGTGGTCGGCGATGGGGTCGGCCCCGAGGAGCACCAGACACCCGACCGTGCCGGCCGCCGCCGCTTCGAGGATCGCGGTGGCATCGAGGCCGCCGTCGGCCGGCGTGAGACCGGCGTGCAAGGCACCGAGGACGTTGCCCCGGCGCAAGGCCGGCAGGAAGGTCGCATCGGGAAGCGCTGCACGGACTGCTGCGATCGCGGCCACGGTGGCCGAGTCGGATTCCGCCAGATTGTGGCGGCCCACGACCACGACGACCGGACCCTTGGCCAGCTGCCCCGCTTCCTCGGCCAGCGCCTTGCGCACGGCGGCCGGCAGTTCGCCGGGTCGCGACCGCACCGACCGGTAGGCGTAGGGCGTGAGGCCCGTGTCCACGGGCGAGATCTCGAGGATGCGGCTGCAGCGCTTCTCCGCCGAGTCGCGAACACGCAGGTAGGCGACCGGCAGTTCTTCCTTGAGGTCCGGTCCGATCAGGAGGATCGTCGTCGCCGCAGCGGCCTCGTCGAGCGTGGCTCGCGGGAGACCGAGCACCACGGCGGCGGGGAGCCCGTCGCCGAGTTGAGCGTCACGGTGCGGCGTCCCCAGCACCTCGGACGCCAGCTTCGCCCAGGCGTAGGCATCCTCGTTGGTGCCGCGAGCGCCGCCGAGCACGGCGATCGGCACGGCGACGTCGCCGGCCGTGCGCAACGCCGTGGCGGCGGCATCGAGCGCCGCGGCCCAGGTCGTCTCGGTCAGTTCGTCACCCGAGCGAACGAGCGGCATCCGGACGCGCTCGGAGGAGTTGACCGCCTCGAACGCGAAGCGTCCCTTGTCGCAGAGCCAGCCCCAGTTGACGGGATCGCTGTCCACGCCCTGGTACCGGAGGAGTTCGTTGCGGCTCGACTGCACCACGACCCGGCACCCGACCGAGCACGTCGTACAGGTCGATTCGGTCTGGTCGAGATCCCAGGGACGGGCCTTGAACCGGTAGGGCTTTGCCGTCAGTGCGCCGACGGGGCAGATCTGGACGGTGTTGCCCGAGAAGTACGAACTGAACGGCTCGTCGGGGAAGGTGAGCACCTGGGTGGTGTTGCCCCGATGGGCGAAGTGGATCAACGGGTCGCCTGCGACCTCTTTGGCAAACCGAGTGCAACGGTCGCACAGGATGCAGCGCTCACGGTCCAGCAGGACGAGGTCGCTGATCGGGATCGGCTTTTCGTAGTGCCGCTTCTCCTCCACGTACCGGCTCTCGCCGGGCCCGTGGGAGAAGGCCTGATCCTGCAGGGGGCATTCGCCTCCCTTGTCGCAGACCGGGCAGTCGAGCGGGTGGTTCGCCAGGAGGAACTCGAGGACACCCTCCTGGGCCTTCTTCACCGAGGGGGTGTCGGTCCGCACCACCTGGCCCTCGGCCACCGGGGTCATGCACGACACGACCATCATCGGGCCGCGCGGGCCTTCGACCTCCACGAGGCACTGCCGGCACATGCCGACCGGCGTCATGCGCGGGTGGTAGCAGAACCGCGGCACGTACGTGCCGGCGTCCTCGCAGGCATCGATGACGAGTTGGCCCGGGGACGCCTCGTGCGTGCGCCCGTCGACGGAGATCGAAACCGTCGTCTTCGGCGGCGCAGTGTCAGACATGGGCGGTGCTTCTGGTGTCGACGCCGTCGATGGGACGGCCGTGGGCGATGTAGTGCTCGAACTCGGGCCGGAACCGCCGGAGGGCCGAGGCGATCGGTGAGACGGCGGATGGCCCGAGCGGGCAGATCGTGGTCTGGCGGGGCGGCCAGGCGATCCCGGGGCTGATGTTGTCGCTCACGTCGAGCAGGAGATCGAGATCCTCCGGGCGACCATGCCCGTCCACGATCCGCTTCATGATGCGCTCGAGCCAGGTGGTGCCTTCCCGGCAGGGAGTGCACTTGCCGCACGACTCCCGGGCGAAGAACCGCACCACCCGCCACGCCGCCCGGACCATGTCCGTTCGGTCGTCCATCACCACGATCGCCCCGGAACCGAGCATGGACCCGGACCGATCGACGGTGGGCTTGTCGAGCGGCAGGTCGAGGTGCTCGTCGAAGAACCACATCGCCGAGGCGCCGCCGGGGATGAAGGCCTTCACCTTGCGACCGTCGCGTATCCCTCCGCAGTACTCGGGCGCTTCGAACAGCATCCGGAACGTCGTCACCCCGTTGGGGACCTCGAACACGCCCGGGCGGTTGACGTGGCCCGACACGGCGAACATGCGCATGCCAGTCGACGTCGGGGCGCCGATCGCCTTGAACGATTCGCCACCCTCGTTCACGATCCACGGGAGGTTCGACAACGTCTCGACGTTGTTGACGATCGTCGGCTGCATGTAGACGCCCTTGACCGCGGGGAAGAAGGGCGGCTTCAGCCGAGGCATGCCTCGGTTGCCTTCGAGCGACTCGATGAGCGCCGTCTCCTCGCCGACGATGTACGCCCCGGCGCCCCAGGTGAGGGTGATGTCGACGCTGAAGTCCGTGCCGGCGATGTTCCGACCCACCCAGCCGTTCGCATAGGCCTCGTTGAGCGCCTGGGCCAGGCGCTCCTGAGCCAGTGCCATCTCACCACGCACGTAGAGGAACGCCTGGGCCGCCTTGATCGCATAGCAGGCGAGGACGATGCCCTCGATCAGTTGGTGCGGGTCGAGTTCCATCAGCAGGCGGTCCTTGTAGGTGCCCGGCTCGGACTCGTCGCCGTTGATCACCAGGTACCGCGGGAATACGTTCGGCGGCAGGAACGTCCACTTGGTGCCGGCCGGGAACCCGGCGCCCCCGCGGCCCTGGATCTCGGCGGCCTTGACCTGGTTCACCAGATCTTCGGGGGTCATGGTGGTGAGCGCCGTGCGCAGGGCGGTGTAACCGCCGGTGCGGACGTACCCGTCGTAGGTGTAGCCGTCGGCCACGTCGAAGCGGGTCGTGATCAGCTTCGGTCCGGTGGGGACCAACCCCGGGACGTGGTAGCTCGGCGGGGTCTCGGTCATCGTGCGTCCACCTGTGCCTGTGCCTGCGTGCCGGTATCGGCCCAACGCTCGGTGGTGCGCTGGCGCACCCGGGCCAGGACACCGTGCGGCGGTATCTCGGCGTCGAGCCGCCCGCGGCGAAGATCATCGAGCAACCGGTCGGCGTCGGCCTCGGTCACGCGGTAGCGGTAGCGGTAGTTCACCTGCAGCGCGGGAGCCTCGGTGCACGCGGCGATGCACTCGACGTCTTCGAGCGTCACCAGCCCGTCCGCCGTGGTCTGGCCGGCGTGTATGCCGAGCCGATGCTCGAGGTGCTCGAGCAGCTCCCAGCCGCCGAGCAACTGGCAGGAGATGTTGGTGCACACGTTGACGCAGTACTTGCCGACGGGCTCGAACTTGAACATCTCGTAGAAGCTGGCCGTGCCGAAGACCTCGGCCGGGGTCACCTCGACGAGCTCGGCGATGTGCTCCATCGCGGACTCGCTGACGTGACCGTCCTGCTCCTGAGCCAGGTGGAGCAGCAGGATGAGCGCCGACTTCGGACGCGGGAACCGTCCGATGATCTCCTTGGCCGTGGCGACGTTGGCATCGCTGAGGCGGGCCATCAGCGGTCCACCTCGCCGAGTACGGGGTCGACCGAGGAGATCACCGCAACGGCATCGGCGACGAGGCCGCCGCGCATCATGTGGGGGAGACACTGGATGTTCACGAAGCTTGGGGCCCTGATGTGGATCCGGTATGGATTCGCCGTGCCGTCGGAGACGATGTAGCAGCCGATCTCGCCACGCGGGCTCTCGATCCCCACGTAGACCTCGCCCTCGGGCACCTTGAAGCCCTCGGTGAAGATCTTGAAGTGGTGGATGAGGGCCTCCATCGACTCGTCGATGCGGGCCCGAGGCGGCGGCGTGACCTTCTTGTCCTGGATCCGGTAGTCACCGGTGGGCATGCGGTCGAGGATCTGACGCACGATGCGCATCGACTCCCGGATCTCGTTGAGCCGGATCGCGTAGCGGTCGAACGCATCGCCGTAGGTGCCCACGATCACGTCGAACTCGACGTCGTCGTAGCGGAGATACGGCATCGAGCGCCGAAGGTCCCATGCCACACCGGTGGAGCGCAGGATCGGCCCGGTCGCACCGAGCGCCATCGCTTCGGTCGCCGTGATGACGCCGACATCCTGGAGCCGCTCGCGCCAGATGGGCTGCTCCGTCATGAGGATGTCGTACTCCTCGAGCCGGGGAGGGATGACGTCGAGGAGCTCCAGGACGTCGTCGCGCCAGCCGGCCGGGAGATCTGCCGCAAGGCCGCCGGGCCGGATGAAGTTGTGGTTCATCCGAAGGCCGGTCACCTTCTGGAAGAACCGCAGCACCTGCTCACGTTCCCGCCAGCCGTAAATCATCATCGACACCGCACCCATGTCCATGCCGTTGGTGGCCATGAACAGCAGGTGGCTCGACATCCGGTTGAGCTCCGACAGCAGCATGCGCATCCACACCGCTCGTTCGGGGATGTCGCCGTCGATACCGAGCAGCTTCTCCACTGCGAGGGAGAACACCAGCTCGTTGTTGAGCGGGCTCAGATAATCCATGCGGGTGACGTTCGTGCCGCCTTGGAGATACGTCAGCGCCTCGCCGGTCTTCTCCATCCCGGTGTGCAGATAACCGATGATCGGCTTGCAGCGCAGCACCGTCTCGCCCTGGAGCTCGAGCATCAGCCGCAGTACCCCGTGGGTGCTCGGGTGCTGGGGCCCCATGTTGATGATCATCGTCTGGTCTTCGGACGGGTCGGATGCGGCCTGCTCGTCGGCAAGCGTCGCCGCCTCCGCCTCGGACAGGCGCAGCACCGCCCCGACCTCGCGCAGCAACTCCCGAGCAGTCTGTTCGTGACGGGGCTTGAGCTCCTGCGCTCCCTCGTCGGTGAGCCGGGTCGGCGGTCGTAGCGTCGAGGTCATCTGCCTCACCGTCCCTCGGGAGCGCCCTTGAATTGCACCGGGATACGCCCGATGTCGTAATCCTTACGGAGCGGGTGACCCACCCAGTCCTCGGGCATAAGGATCCGCGACGGATCCGGATGGTTCCGGAAGGTGATCCCGAACAGGTCGAAGACCTCCCGCTCCATCGCCTCGGTCCCCGGCCAGAGATCGAACGCCGAGGGTAGGGAGGGATCGGCCGCCGGAACCTGGACCCGGACCCGCAAGCGACGTGCGCCCAGCACGTCGAGCAGGTTGAGGACCACCTCGAACCGCTCCGCCACGACGCCGTCGGGTAGCGGCCGGGCTGCAAGTGCGGTGAGGTAATCCGTCGCCGTGAGATCGGAGCAGAGGTGGTAACCGTCAGCGAGCAGCAGCTTCATGACGGCGAGGTAGCGATCACGCGGGATGTGAACGACCCGCTGACCTCTCGACGCGGTGACCGGGCAACCATGCAGGACTTCGGGCTCGGGTGACTCCGCAGCGCCGTCGGCGGCTGCGGGGGTGTCGTCGGCCATCGCCTTCAGCGCCTAGCGGTCGCGAGGGTCACCGGGCTGCCCGACGAGGGCTGCTCGGCGACATGGACATTGGCGCCAGCACCCGTCGCAGTGCGGCGGCGAAGGATCTCACCGGATTCGATCGTCCGGTGCAGGGTCGTGATCGCGTGGATGAGCGTCTCCGGGGTTGGGGGGCAACCGGGGGCGTACACATCGACCGGCACGATCTGGTCGACACCCTGGACGATGGCGTAGTTGTTGAACATCCCACCCGTGGAGGCACACACCCCCATCGAGATGACCCACTTGGGCTCCATCATCTGGTCGTAGACCTGCCGAAGGACCGGCGCCATTTTCTGGCTGACCCGGCCGGCGACGATCATCACGTCCGCCTGGCGAGGCGAAGCCCGGAAGACCTCCATGCCGAACCGTGACAAGTCGTAGTGGGCGGCCCCGGTCGCCATCATCTCGATGGCGCAGCACGCAAGCCCGAACGATGCAGGCCAGGACGACCGCGCACGGGCCCAGTTCACCAGGTCTTCGATCCTGCCGGTGATGACGTTGTGCTCGAGTCCGCCGAGCCCGTCCGTGAGCACGTCCCTGAGGCCCATCAGGCAGCAACCTCCTGCTCGGGCCGACCTTCGACCCCGACCCGCCGGATGGTGGTCGTCGAGGTCCGGGCAGGCACGGCCGTTCCGAGGCGACGGGCCCGCTGAACCGGACCCCACTCGAGTGCACCACGAGCCACGACGTAGACGAACGCAGCGAAGAAGATCACCGAGAACACGACGAGTTCCCAGAAGGCGTAGGCGCCCAATTCGGAGCGGCTGACGGCATACGGGTAGAGGAAGATGATCTCGATGTCGAACATGATGAACAACATCGCCACCAGGTAGAAGCTGACGGGGAACCTCTCGGGCGGCTCTTTGCTCGGGATGATCCCGCACTCGTACGGAGCCACCTTCGCCGCCGTCGGACGCCTCGGGTTGAGCAGGCTCGAGGCCACGAAAGAAATCGCGGCGAACAGCGCCGCCAGGATCAGGAGGGCGACGATCGGGAGGTACTGGCCCACCGGGGACGCCTCAGACCTTCGCGACGGCGAGACCGGCCGATCGGTTCGCAGCGACCATCCGGTCTCGGCGATGCAACATGACGCAGGTTGCTCCGAAGACCAGGCCGGAGAAGATCGTGATCAACGCCGCCGGGACACGCTCGTTTCCGAGGTCGCGGATCATCAAGACGAAGCGCGGCGGCTGGGTCGAGTCGGCCACCGGGCGAGGGGGCGCCTTGCCCGGCTCGGTCGCCTGCTTGAGCAACGGCTGGACCTGCACGAGCGAGTACCGAGGCTCACGCTTGAACGCCAAGAAATCGAGTTCCTCACGCCCGAAGGGCATCGGCCACCGCTTGCCACCCGTCTCGAACACAGCGACCGGTTCGTAATCTCCCGCCTTGTAGTACTTCGCCTTGTTGACGAGGATCTCATCGGCGGACGACACGGCCTGGCCCCGTCGGGGATCGTCCTCGGCCAACCTGCGCCAGCCCGGTGCGTCGACGGTCGTCCCCGAGACGGCGATCCCGCCGACGACGTCGGCGAAGCGTGCCTGGTCGAACTCGACGATGATCTCCTCGGGCTTCCACGACGCGTCGGCGCCCTTGAGGCCGATGCCGTACGCCCACCAGATGATCCCCATCAGGAACATCCAGCCGAAGAGTCCGGCGAGCGACACCAGGAAACCGAGTCGGGCGCCCATGTTCGTGCCGAGCAGCAGGTACACGCTCCCCATCAGCACCACGATGCCGATGACAACGGTGCTAATCCCTCGGATCTCGGGTTGCCAGCTGAAGGCGAGCAGGCTCGCAAGGGTGTTCATTGCGGTCACAGGCTCCGGATGTACTTCACGACTTCACTGATCTGCGCTTCGGTATAGATGCCGCAGAACCCTGGCATCTTCCCGGAGCCCTGGCCCTGTTGGCCGTACTTCTTGCCGTACTCCGAGCCACGGCAGATGAAGTCCTCGTTGTCCTTCACCGCGGGGAACTGGCGCACTTCCGACCCGCCCGTGAGATTCGGGCCGATCGCTCCGCCGCCGGCGGTGACACCGGGTGTTCCGTACGACCACCCGCCGGTGTGGCACCGAGCGCAGCTGTACGCACCCGACCCGGCGGCCAGGTTGAACAGCAGCTCGCCATCCGACTTTCCTGGATTCGCCGCACGGGCCTCATCGAGTGCCTTTCCGACGAGCTCCTGCTGGTCCTTTGCGTTGAGCTTTCCGTCGGAACCGTTGCAGAGGGGCTTGTCCTTGGTGCACCCCTCTTGCGGGAGCTGGATCGACTCGAGATACGCGATCAGGGTGTCGATCTGCTGGTCGTTCATCGGACCGCCGCCGGCGAGACCCCACGGCGACATCGGCGAGAACGGCCGGCCGTAGACGAGGATGAACCGCACCTCGTCCTTGGAGAACTTGTACAGGACGGTGTTGATAGCCGGTGCGTTCCAGTTGACGGATTTCAGTTCGCCCGTGTTCGGGTCGGTGACGCTCGCAGGCGCCTGCCCGCCGATCCCCTTCATGCCGCCGTGGCAGCCGGCGCAGTTGAAACCACCGTCGGCCGTGGAGGCGAACAACTTGCTGCCCCACGTCGCATACTGCGTTTCCCACTTCGTGCTCGCACCGCTCTGGCGACCCGGCTCGAAGATCCAGTAGGCCGGCAGCCCGATCGCCACGATGGCGAGGAGAAGCACACCCAGCAGCTGCAACCGCTCGACCCGGAACCCTTCGAGTTTCTCGTCGTCGTAGAAGGGCTTTCGGTTCGCTGCGAGCTCGACTTCCGAACCCAGTTCGGGCCGGGACTCGCGGTTGTTGACGAACAGGTACCAGCCCCAGCCCAGGACGAGCAGGACGCCGATCGCCCCGGCGATCGCTGCGTTGGTCGTGCCGACGGCGAGCATCAGTGGCCACCTCCGCCCGCACCGATGCAGTGGGGTCCTTCCGCTTCCTGACCGGTCGTGTTCGCCCCGATCGGCGGCCCGGCAACGACGACACCGGTGTCGACGACGACCGTGCCGCCTTGCACGGTGACGCCGAAGCGATCCATGCCGCGCGGCGCCGGTCCGCCCTTCTTCTCCCCGACCCGGTTGTACTGCGAGCCATGGCAGGGGCACTCGAACCACTGCGACGAGGAGCACTCAGGAACGCGGCAGCCGAGGTGCGGACACTTCTGGTAGAGGGCGACGAAACCCTCCTTCATGCCGGACAGGACCGGTCCCGAGTACACCTTCTCCGCCTTGGTGATTCCTTCCTTCGGGAAGGCGGTCACCCACGAACGCGCTTCGGGGAGATAGAAAAAGTTCTTGTTGGCCGCGATCGCCGCCTTCAGGTCTTCGACCTTGCCAGCGGTCACCTTGCCGCCGAATCCGCCCGAGACCTTCGGCCAGAGAAACGCCACGACGGCGAGGCCGAACCCGCCGAGACCGACGCTCATCAACGTCGTCATGGTGCGGTTGAAGAACTGCCGACGGCTTACGCCGACCACCTCCGGGTCCGGAGGCACGTAGACGGCGGTGGCCGTCGACGTGCGAACCAGGTCGGTCGAGGAGGTGGCGGGCACCGGTGCCGTGGCCGCCGTCTCGTAAGCCCGCCCGGAGAGCGGGCCGTCGTCACCTCGTGACGAGTCCTTGCGGACGGTCTCTCGCGACAGCGCGCCGGCACCGCGGCGGGCGTCACTGCGCCGCCTGCTGGTGACGAACCCCAGCAGGCCGAGTACCACGACCACCGCAATGGCGATGGCGAGCACGGCGGAAGCGTTCACTGCAGCATCACCTCACAACTCGAAGAACAGGCCGTCGGACCAGGGAAACACGAAGTTGAAGCCCGGGCCTCGGAAGAACGACCCGATCATCACCAGCACCGCCCAGAACATCATGTGGATCGTCATCAGCGAGATGGCGAACTTGCGGTCCTCAGGCTTGTTCGAGGGGTTCCGGTCCATGTACGGGGCGAGGATCAGGATGAACAACCCCATGCCGGGGATGGTCACGCCCGCCACCATGGGGTGGAACATCGTGAGCAGTTCCTGGAGCCCGAGGAAGTACCAGGGCGCCTTGGACGGGTTCGGCGTCTCGTTCACGTTCGCCAGGCGCAACAGCGGTGCGTTCACGAAGATCGAGAACACGAATGTGAACGCCGTGCAAAGAAGCGCGGCGACGAATTCCGGCAGGAGCAAATGCGGCCAGGTGTGCACCTTGTCGACCGGGGTGGCCTTGACGTCCTGGATCGATCCGGACTTGACCACGGTAAGCAGACGGTGGGTGTGGCCGTCAGGACCGGCTCCGATCGGGACACCGGCCGCCGGTGCGGCGGTCGCCAGCGCTCCAGGCCGCTCCGCCACGGCGACGGCGCCGGCAGCGGTGCTGGAGGCCCCCTCCGCACGCGCCTTTGCCGACTTCGAGCGCTCGAGCAGATGCGCGGGAATGCGGGGATCGCCCGCCTCTGCGGCCGCCGGTGCCGCATCGGTGGCCTTGGACTCCTCGGCCTTCTGACGGGCCGCTTCCGCCCGCTTGCGTAGGTGTTCGGGAATCTCGGTCATGGCTCCTGGTCTCCCTTCGCTCTCGCGCTCACAGTGGCCCGGAGATGCCGCCGTCCTTGCGCACCCGCCAGAAGTGGATCGCCATGAAGATGACGATCACGAACGGGAGCATCAGGACGTGGAGGACGTACCACCGCAACAAGGTTTCGGCGCCGATTTCCTTCCCGCCGAGGAGGACGAAGCGCACTTGATCGCCGAACACCGGGGTGTAGCCCATCATGTTCGTGCCCACGGCGACCGCCCACAGGGCCAGCTGGTCCCACGGCAGGAGGTAGCCGGTGAACGACAGCAGCAGCGTGAGCGTAAGGAGGATGACGCCGATCACCCAGTTGAACTCACGAGGCGGCTTGTAGGCCCCGTGGTAGAAGACGCGTGCCATGTGGAGGAACACCGAGAGCACCATGAGGTGGGCCGCCCAGCGGTGCATGTTCCGGACCAGGAGGCCGAACGTGACCGAGGTCTCCAAGGACTGGATGTCCGCCCAGGCCTGCGTCGCTGTCGGTCGGTAGAAGAACATGAGGAAGATCCCCGTCACCGTCAGCAGGATGAAGAGGAAGAACGACAGCCCGCCGAGGCACAGCGTGTAGCTCACCTTGACGGCATGTCGCTTCACCTTCACCGGATGGAGGTGGTAGAGGACCGAGTTCATGATCACGTAGGACCGGTTCCGCGGACTGTCGGAGTAGCCCTTCCGGAAGATCGAGCCGGGCCGGAAGATTGAACTCCAGGCTTGGGAGCCCTGGACCGTCTCGGTCAGTTTGGTCACCCGCTCCTTGGCCGTGAGGCGGGGCTTTTCGTCGATGGTCTTTGCCATGGTGCGCTCGCGTCTCCTGGTCCTAGAACCGCATGCCGTAGGCGTAGCCGTGGTTGTTGGTCCGCATGTGGCTGTCGCCGCCGGCGGCCGGGGTGCCGGCCTTGCCGAGGATGATGACGCCGGTCGGGCAGCGGTCCACGCACAGGGCGCATCGCGTGCACACGTCGTCGTCGATGAGGAAGATCACATGGTCGCTGGGATCACGCCCGGGAAGCTCGGTGTTGACGCTCTCGGAGATCGCCGAGGGCGTGACCATGTGGATGCACTTCCACGGGCAGATGTCCACGCAGCCCTCGCACATGATGCACTCGGACTGGTCGATGTGGATGAACTGCTTGGGCTTTACGGCCTTCGCCAGATAGTCGGCGTCGACCTCGACCAGTTGGTACTGGTCGGACCACTCCGGCATGGGGGGATTGGCGTCGGTCTTTGCCATGGTTCAGCCCTTCCGCACCAGCGGACGGCCGTAGGTGGACGTGACGACCTCGGTGGAGGGCTTCGCCTTCCCGCGCTTCTGCCACCACGCCCACATCCAGATCTGGAGACCGAGGAAGATCACGTGGATGACCACCGCGATCACGTCCCGAACTTCCTGGTAGGAGATCGTGAAGGGGAATTTCCCGCCAAAGGCCTGCGGTTTGAGGATGTCCCACGGGCCAAACAACACGGCGTCCTTACGCCAGCGCAGATTGTTGTCGGCATGGTTGAGCCACTGGTGGGGCACCACGCCGTAGGCCATGAAGAACACCATGAAGATGTACGCCGCGGCGAACATCGCCTCACCCCACGACAGGGGCTTGCCCGGCGGACGCCGCTTGGCGATCGGCACGATCGCCAGGGTGAGCACCACGGTCACGATGATCGAGAAGATGAGCTCGGTGTTGAGCGGCACCTTCAGCAGGTCGAGCGGAGACATCTCGCCTGGTCCACCTTCCTCGTGAAACTGCTCACGATTGTAGTCGTGAGGCCCGTCGGCCGGGCGAGTCCGTGTGCTCCACATGGCGTCGTGGGTCACGAAGGGCTCGACCGGGCCGTCGGAGGGTTTAGCACCCGGACCATCGGCACTCCGAACGGCCCAGCTCAGACCGTTGTGGGATCGTCGTGACGAGGGTCACCGGAGCGGAGTGCCCCGAGCGCAGCGATCACGGGGGATTCACCCGCGCCGGCGGGCGCCCTCTAAGGTTCTTGCCGACCCCTGGTCGAGAGCCGGCGTGCTGCCGGAGCGCCGAGGCGAAAGGACGTACGTGACCGAGATCCCCGAGCATCTCCTGAAGCGGTCGCGCGAGCGGCGTCAGGCCATGGGCCTGCCGGGCGGTGACGCGCCCGATGGCGGCTCGGCGGGGCCGGCGCCAGCGGCGCCGAGCACGGCGGTGGCGAAGAAAGCCGCGGCCCCGGCGGCGGCCCCGAAGACGGTGAAGCCGGCGCCGAAGCCCGTTCCTGCTTACGTGCAGGCGGCCGAGCGTCGACGCAAGATCCCGTTCTGGGCGGCGCCGGTCGTGGGTCTGCTGCCGCTGTGGGCATTCCTCTACTACGGCAGCATGCAGACGCCGGAGCCCAAGGTGAGCGGCCCGCTCGCCGACGGGGCGAAGGTCTACAACTCCTGCGCGTCGTGCCATGGCGGAGGCGGCGAGGGTGGTGTCGGCTACCCGTTCATCAACGGATCGGTCTACAAGACGTTCCCCGCCATCGAGGACATGCTCAACTTCGTGTGGCACGGCAGCGAGGCCTACGTGTCGAAGGGCTCCTACGGGGATCCCGCAGTTGGGCGCAAGCCGCTCGGGCGTGGCGTGATGCCCGGACAGAACAAGGCCGGCCTCACCGACGCCGAGATCCTCGCCGTGGTGTGCCACGAACGCTTCGTTCTCGCCGGCAAGGAGCAGAGTGGCGCCGAGTGGGACAAGTGGTGCGCACCGTCGGCCGAGAACTACGTCAAGGTGAAAGACGGCGGATTCGCCGCGGTGGGGATCGACACCTCCAAGGTCTGAGCCTCCGGTGACCCGACGGCGCCCGGTTCCCACCGGGCGCCGTCGTCGTTTTCCGGCCCGTCACCGGGTTCGGGCAGGCTTACGCCGGTGAGCGAGACCACACACGACGTCGTGGTCGTCGGCGGGGGTCCTGCGGGTGCGGCGGCCGGGTTCTGGCTGGCGCGGGCCGGCCACGACGTCTGCATCGTCGAGCGCCAGAGCTTCCCGAGGGACAAGACCTGCGGGGACGCCCTCACCCCACGGGCCGTCCGGCAACTCGAGGACATGGGCCTCGCCGACGCGTTGGCGCCCTTCCACCGGTTCGAGGGACTCCGTGCGCTCGCCCATGGCAAGGTCCTCGAGCTCGCCTGGCCGAGTCACCCGGACTATCCGGCGCACGGCTATGTCGTGCGCCGCCGGGAACTCGACCATCTCGTCACCGACCATGCCGTGGCCGCCGGCGTCACGCTCCGCACCGGCACCGAGGCTGTCGCCCCGGTCCTCGACCGCGGCTTTGTTCGGGGCGCGGTCGTGCAACGCAAGGGGCTCTCGACCACCGAGGAGATCCGAGGCCGGTTCGTCGTGGTCGCCGACGGTGCCAACAGCCGGTTCGGTCGTGCGCTCGGCACGTTCCGGACACGCGAATGGCCCTATGGCACGGCGATCCGCTCGTACTGGGAGAGCCCACGGCACGCCGAGCCCTGGATCGAATCGACCCTCGACGTCACCGACCGCAACGGCAACCCGATGCCCGGATACGGCTGGATCTTCCCCGTCGGTGACGGCACCGTGAACGTCGGTGTCGGCCTGCTGTCGACCTTCCGCGACTTCAAGGGTGTCAACACCTCACACCTCTTGGCGGACTACGTCGGCGCGGCGCCGTCGTCTTGGGGCCTCGACCCCGCTCGTCCGGTGTGCCGGCCAGCCGCAGGCAAGCTGCCCATGGGCGGTTCGGTCGGACCCAAGGCGGGCCCCACATACCTGGTCGTGGGAGATGCCGCCGGCACCGTCAATCCCTTCAACGGCGCGGGGATCGACTACGCCTACGAATCGGGGCGGCTGGCGGCCGAGATCCTCCACCAGGCGCTCGCCGGCGACGATCCGCTCGTGCTCCAGACCTACGAGCGGCTGCTCAAGGCGGAGTACGGGCAGTACTTCAAGGTGGCCCGGCTGTTCGCCAAGCTCATCGGACGACCCGCCCTCATGCGGGAACTGACCCGGGTGGGGATGCACAGCCGCTCGCTGATGGAGTGGGTGCTGCGGATCATGGCCAATCTGCTGCGCCCCGACGAGACGGGCCCCGCCGAGGCGGCCTACAAGGCGGCCGCAGCGCTCGCTCGACTCGTCCCGAACGCGTAGTTACCGGACGGCGGCGACCTCGGCCGCAGCCGCGGCGGCCGTCTCGACGATCCGGTCCAGCGTGGTGTCGTCGTGGCCGAGGCCGACGAAGCCAATCTCATAAGCGCCAGGGGCCAGCGCCACCCCCCGACGAAGCATGGCGTGGAAGAACGCTGCGTAGATCGCGGTGTCGGTCAAACGTGCAGTGTCGTAATCGACCGCAGGCGTCGTCGAGAAGTGCAGGCCGAACAGCGTCTCGAACGTCGGCACGGTGATCGGGAGCCCTGCGGCGCCGATCGCCTCGCGCAAGCCGGCGGCAAGGCGCGCCACGCGACCACGGAGGACCGCATACACCGAATCGTCGAGCTCGCCCAGCGCAGCGAGCCCGGCGGCGGTCGCGAGCGGGTTCCCCGACAACGTGCCGGCCTGGTAGACGGGCCCCAGAGGTGCGAGGCGCTCCATCACGTCGGCCCGGCCACCGAACGCGCCGATGGGCAGACCACCGCCGATCACCTTGCCGAAGCAGGTCAGGTCGGGCCGGACCGGGGATACCCCCTGGAAGCCGCCCCGGTCGACCCGGAAGCCCGTGATCACCTCGTCGAACACCAGCAGGGCTCCGACCCGGTCGCACTCGAGCCGGAGGCCTTCGAGAAACCCGGGCGCCGGCGGGACCAGGCCCATGTTCGCGGCCACGGGTTCGACCATGACGCAGGCGACGTCGTCGGCCAGCGTCGGCACCACGTTGTAGGGAGCGACCAGCGTCTGGCTCACGGCCGCCTCGGTGACACCGGCAGAGCCGGACAGGCCGAGCGTGGCGACACCCGATCCGCCCTCGGCAAGGAGCGCGTCGCCGTGACCGTGGTAGTTCCCCGAGAACTTGAGCACCTTGGGCCGGCCGGTGAAGCCCCGCGCGAGGCGAAGCGCCGTCATCGTCGCCTCCGTCCCGGAATTGACCAGGCGCAGCAGCTCGACCGAGGGCACGCGAGCGGCGATCTCCTCGGCCAGCTTCACCTCGCGCGCCGTCGGGGCGCCGTAGCTCGTGCCGTCGAGCGCAGCCCGCTGGATCGCACCGGTGACCACCGGGTGGGCGTGACCGAGGATCACCGCGCCGTAGCTCTGCACGAGATCCAGATACTCGGCGCCTTCCACGTCCCACACCCGTGCCCCGTCCGCCCGGGCCACGAAGTACGGCGTGCCCCCGACCGACCGGAAGGCGCGGACCGGCGACGACACCCCTCCGGGGATCGCCCGCTGGGCCCGGGCGAAGAGCGACCCGTTGGTGAACGCCTCGCCCCGGCACCGGTCCGGTTGGCAACCAGCGGCCGCGCACGCCCCGGGATCGCACACCCGCAGGGTCATCGCAGCACCCCTGACTCGGCGAGCTCACGGGCGAAGTAGGTGAGGATCACGTCCGCCCCGGCCCGCTTCACCGCCGTCAGCTGCTCGAGGGCAACGGCACCGGCGTCGATCCAGCCGTTCGCACCGGCAGCCTTGATCATCGAGTACTCCCCGGAGACGTGATACGCGGCGACCGGGACGTCGACGGCGGCCCGTACCGCCGCGATCACGTCGAGGTACGTCACCGCCGGCTTCACCATCACCATGTCGGCGCCCTGTTCGAGATCGGCGACCACCTCGACGAGCGCTTCGCGGGCGTTGCGCCAGTCCTGCTGATATCCCTTGCGATCCCCGCCCCCTGCGATCTGGACGTCGACGGCGTCGCGGAAGGGCCCGTACAGGCCGGAGGCGTACTTGGCCGAGTAGGCGAGGATCGCGGTGTCGACATGGCCGGCCCCGTCGAGGCCGGCCCGGATGGCCGCGACCTGGCCGTCCATCATCCCGGACGGGGCGACGACGTGCGCCCCGGCCACCGCCTGGGCGAGCGCGGCCCGCACGTACAACTCGACCGTCGCGTCGTTGTCGACCGTCCCGTCGGCGCCCACGATCCCGCAGTGGCCGTGGTCGGTGTACTCGTCGAGGCAGCAATCGGCCATCACGACCATGCGGTCGCCGATGTCGTCGCGCACGTCGCGCAGCGCCACCTGCACGATGCCGTCGGGATTCCACGCTTCGCTTCCCGATGCGTCCTTGCGGGCCGGCACGCCGAACAGGATCACGGCCGGGACTCCGAGATCGGCGAGCGCGCGCACCTCCTTGCGGAGGCTTTCACGGGAATGCTGCACGATCCCCGGGAGGCTGGCGATCGGCTGCGGTTCGTCGACGCCCTCACGCACGAACAGCGGGGCCACGAGGTCGTCGAGGCCGAGCCGCGTCTCGGCCACGAGGCGGCGCAGGGCCGCCGTCGTGCGCAAGCGGCGCGGGCGGCGGACGGGGAAGCCGGTCACGGTCTCGATGCTACGGCGGTCGCTGCGCTCGGGCGCGGTGGACCCGAGCGAACGGTGTCTTGACCGTGGTGCCGCCGTCTTGACCGGGCGCCGCATGAAATGTGCCCTCGGGTCGGCCGAGCAGACAGCTGTATGGATTCCGACACTCGCCCGCTGGCGCCTCCGCCGCCACCCCCCGGCCGGTTCGGGTCCCCGCTGGGCGCACCGCCGTGTCCGCTGCCGCACCCCGGCGCCCTGCCGCACCCCGGCGCGGCGCCCACCACGCCGCCACCACCTCCGCCGTCTGCGACGACCCCGGCCCCGGTTGCCCCGGTCCGAGACCGGCGGGTGTCGGAGGTCCCCGCGTACATCCCGCCCGACGACGAGCCCAAGCCGACCGTCCGACCCGTGACCCAGCCCCTACCGGCGGAGCCGGTGCTCCACTACGGCCACCTGCTCGGGCTCGGTGATGCGGGCCGGGACATGAACGTCGCCCGCGAGTTCGCCGCCCCGACGTTCAGTCCCGCCACGGAGGCCGCCCCGGAACGGATCGGACGGGCGCGCCCGGAACGTCCGGTGTGGACCGGTGGCTTCAGCCCGACGGTGCTCGCCATTGCGGTGGTGGCGTTCGTCGCGGTGCTCTTCGGGGCCTGGCAACTGCTGTCGAGCGACCGCCGCCCACCGCCGGTGCCGGCGGTCGTCGACCTCGACGCTCCCGGCGGCGCGCCGGGCGGCGCGGCCGAGGGTCCGTAGGGATCGGCCGGCACCAAGGACGACGGCGTCAGCCCTCTTCGGCGTGGGTGACCGGCGCTTCGCCCATCCAGGCCCGCAGCGTGTTCTTCAGCTTGATCTGCTGGATGAAGATGTCGTGCTCGGGCCCGGCTGCCGTCGCCGGCTGCGGCGCCTTGAAGTAGAAGCTCAGCCACTCCTGCACCCCGGCCTGCCCGGCCCGACCCGCAAGGTCCATGAACAGCGCCAGGTCGAGCACGATCGGGGCCGCCAGGATCGAATCCCGGCACAGGAAGTTGACCTTGATCTGCATCGGGTAACCCATCCACCCGAAGATGTCGATGTTGTCCCAGCCCTCTTTGTTGTCACCGCGGGGCGGGTAGTAGTTGATCCGTACGACGTGGTCGATGTCGCCGTAGAGCTCCGGGTACACCTCGGGCTGCAGGATGGTGTCGAGCACGCCGAGCTTGGAGACCTCCTTCGACTTGAAGTTCTCCGGGTCGTCGAGCACCTCGCCGTCGCGGTTGCCGAGGATGTTCGTCGAGTACCAGCCCTCGAGACCGAGCATTCGGGCCTTGAACCCGGGCGCCAGGATCGTCTTCATGAGCGTCTGACCGGTCTTGAAGTCCTTGCCGGCGATAGGAACCCGGCGCTGCTTCGCGTACTCGATCATCGCCGGGAAATCGACGGTGAGGTTGGGGGCGCCGTTCGCGAAGGGCACCCCGCTGGTGATCGCCGCCCAGGCGTAGAGCTGGCTCGGGGCGATCGAGGGATCGTCGGCCTTCATGCCCGCCTCGAAGGCTTCGATCGTCTCGTGGACCGCCGTGGGTTCCGAATACGCCTCGGTGGAACCGCACCACACCATCACCAGGCGATCACACCCGTTCTCGACCCGGAACCGCTCGATATCGGCCACGAGCTGCTGCGCGAGATCCCACTTCGAGCTTCCCGACTTCACGCGGTGGCCTTCGAGCTTGGAGACCCACCGGCGATCGAACACCGCCGGCATCGAGGTGACGCCCTCGAGCTCGGCTGAGATCGGGTTGAGATCTTTGTCCTGCAACACCCCGGCGGTTCGGGCGGCTTCGAGCGCATTCGGCGAGATCGGATCCCAACCGCCGAACACCATGTCGTCGAGAGATGCGATCGGCACGAACTCCCGGATCAAGGGATTGCGCCCTTCGAAGCGGTCGCCGAGGCGGATGTGGGCGAGTTGCGTGAGCGATCCGACCGGAACCGCTCGCCCCTGACGCGCCGCCACGATGCCGGCGAACGTCGTCGACGCGACGGCCCCCATGCCGGGGGTCAGGAGGCCGAGGCGGCCGCTTGCCGGGGCGATCTCTACACGAGGCATGCGAAAAGTGTAGCATCTCTTCATCGATTACGACGTATAATCAGCACCGCTGATGGTCAACGATCGCCTCCTCGACATCACCCTCCGGCAACTCGTCGCGCTGCGTGAGGCCGCAAATTCGCCGACCTGGGCGGTTGCGGCCGAGCGGGTCGGCGTGACCCCGTCGGCTCTGTCGCAATCGCTCGCCGAGCTCGAGCGTCGCCTCGGCATCCCGCTGTTCGAACCCGACGGCCGGCGGCGGCGCCTGCGAGAGCAGGCCCGGGAGGTGCTCGCATTCGCCAACCGGGTCACCGCGCAGACCGGCGACCTGCGGGACCATCTCGACGCCGTTCGCAACGGCCATCGCGGCCGGCTCCGTGTCGGAATGATCGACGCGGCTGCCCTCTACCGGCTGCCCGGCGCGATCCGGTCGCTACGCGAGCAACGCCCGGAGGTCGAAGTCGAGGTGGTCGTCGACAACACGAGCAGGCTGATGGACCTCATCGACCGGGGCGAGCTCGACCTCGCCGTCGTCGTCAGCCCGAACCACCGGCTGCGGGCCGAGCCCCACGCCTACCGCACCTGCGTGCTGCTCGCGGAGCCGTTCAGCGTGTACTCGCCCTCGCCGGCGGCATCCCTTGCCGAGGGGAGCGGGGCTCGGTGGGTGTCGTACCCGCGCGACTCGAACACCCGGGGTCTCACCGACGTTGCCCTCGCCGGTGCGGGCATCGTTCCGCAGGTCGTGACCGAGAGCGGCAATCCTGACGTGTTGGTGCAACTGGTCCGCCTCGGAGTCGGCTGGGCGCTACTGCCCGTCGACGTGGCCGAGCGGGGCCCGGATCCGCTCCATCCCGTGCCGGGCGGAGCGCTCCTGCGCCGGACGCTGTGCGCCGTGGAGCGCGCCGATCGGCCGGCCGACCCGCTACGGGCGCAGCTCACCGCCGAACTGGTGACCGAAGCCGAGGCCCCGAACCCCCGACCCTGACGGCACGGCCGTGGCCAGCGAGGCGAGGCACACCTCCTCGAGCGATTCGACGATCAGGTCGACGTGGTCGAAGGCGTGTCCGTGGCTCATCGAGGTCGGGCAGGCGACGGTCCACAGTCCCGCCCGGTGGGCGCTGAGCGAGCCGGCTTCGGAGTCCTCGAAGGCGATCGCGGCCCACGGTGCGACACCGAGCCGTTGGCACGCCGTCCGGTAGGGCTCGGGATCGGGCTTGCCGGCGAACACCTGGTCGATGGTGACCACGGCGCCGAACCGATGCTGGAGCCCGAGGGAGGCCAATCGGTCCGCGACCCACGGGCCGTCGGCGTTCGACGCGATCGCCACCGGGATCCCCCGTTCGGCCGCCGCATCGAGCAGGGCCGACACGCCCGGCCGCGGCTCGAGCAAATCGAGCAGGTCACGGCGGTAGCGGCGATGACGTTCGACGACACGGCCGGCGTCGACCGGGCGGCGGCAGATGGCCACGAGCAGTCCGACGAGATCGACGGACTGCACCGTGCCGACGAGCGGTGCCCAGACCTCGATCGGGAGATCGCACCCGTAGTCGGCGAACGTGCACCGAGCCGCCTCGAACTCGACGTACTCGGTGTCGGCGATCGTCCCGTCGAAGTCGAACACCAGAGCGCTGGGTCCCACGACCCGGAACGCTATCGGTCGGGTCGGCGGGAGCAACCTGCCCGCACGGCGACCACGCCGGTCTTGCCAGACTGTTGCCGTGCGGATCCCGGTCGGTGTCGTCGTACGAGCGCGCCGCACGAACACCTACGGGTTGAACGTGGTGCTCGGCGCGCTCGACCACGCCGGGCCATCGACCGGGTGGACCGCCGAGATCGTCGAGGCCGAAGCCGACCTCGCTGCTGCGGTGGAACGGGCGCTCGCCGCATGCGACCGCGTGCTCGTCTGCTGGTCGTTCTACTCCCCCGACGTCGGGACCGTCACCGCCGAACTGGCCGGTATCCGTCGGGCCGTGAGCGACCCCGGCCACCGGGTGACCCATCTCGCGGGTGGCGTGCACGCAATGGCCGAACCGGCCGCGACGCTCGCGCTCGGATTCGACCTTGCGGCGACCGGCGAAGGCGAGCAGCTCCTCGTCGACCTGGTCGACGCGCTCATCGAGGGCCGCGCGCTCGCGGACGTCGCAGGACTCGCCTGGCTCGACGGGGAGGGGGTCCTGGTGCGCACGGCCACGCCGCCGCGCCACCCGCTGGACGCGTTCCCGCCGTTCGCAGCCCGCTGGAGGCGGTACAACCCGATCGAGATCACGCGCGGCTGCATCTACGCGTGCCGTTTCTGCCAGACGCCGTATGCCTTCAAGGCCACCTTCCGCCACCGCAGCGTCGAGTCCGTCGCCGATGCCGTCACGCACATGCGCACCCGCGGCATGCGCTACGTCCGGTTCCTCACCCCGACGGCGTTGTCGTACGGCGCCGACGGCCCCGACGGCGATCTCGGGGCCGTAGAGGCGCTGCTCGCTGCGGCGCGTGCCGCGATCGGCCCCGACGGCAAGCTCTACTTCGGGACGTTCCCCTCGGAGTTGCGGCCCGAGCACGTCACCGATGAGGCGATGCGCCTCATCACTCGCTTCTGCGACAACCGTTCCGTCCAGATCGGCGCCCAGTCGGGAAGCGAGGCCGTGCTCGCGTCGGCCAAGCGCGGGCACGGGGTCGAGGCCGTGGAACGCGCCGTGCGCGTCGCGCTCGCCCACGGTCTGCGGCCGGATGTCGACCTGCTGTTCGGGCTCCCCGGGGAGACCGACGCCGATGCGCGCGCCTCGCTCGCGCTCGCCGAGCGGTTGACCGCCCTCGGCGCCCGCATGCACGGGCACACGTTCCTCCCGCTGCCCGGCACCCCCTACCGGTCGGCACCGCCGGGAGCCGTCTCCGACGCCGTCCGACTCGACCTCGAACGGCTCGCCGCCCGCGGCGCGCTCTACGGCCAGTGGGCCCGGCAAGAGCGCGTGGCCGTGACCCTCGCCCGACCTCAGGCCCGGCCCGGGAAATAGAACCCGGGCCGCGCCTCGATCTCGTGGGAGTTGCGGGCGAGCACGATCTCCCGGGACTCCGCTGCGAGCGCCCCGTCGCCCGAGGCGAAGGCCGCATCGATCGCCTCGGACAGCACCGCCGAGGCCGAGCGGTACCGCGCGACGCGGTCGTCGAGATGCAGGGCCTCGCCGCGTTCCGCGACGTGCGCGGCGTGCGCCTCGAGTGCCCGGACCAGCCCGGGCGAGGACGGGACGCGACCGGCGAACGCCAGGATCGCCGCCTCTTCCTCGGCCATCCACGCCAACTCGTGCGCAGCGCGCACCGCGCAGGACCGCACGACCTGTTCGAGCATCTCCACGCTCACCCGGACCGTTGCGTCCTCGATGCGGGGCAGGATCACCTCGCGCAGCTCCCGGGCCACGTCGATCAGGAGCTGCTCGGTCGTCGGGCCGGTGATCATCGCAACGCCTCCAGCTGGCCGATCGCATCGAGGAAGTTCGTGTAGCCCACGGTCGACAGGATCGTGTTGAACGACACGTTTGCGCCCCTTCGTTCCCCTCGGGCCATCCCGGCACACCCGTGGTGAAGGCCTTCGACCGCCGTCGTGGTGGACAGGATGGTGAACCAGGCGAAGGTGAACGGGTTCACGTCGTCCTCCGAGAGCCCGGTGCGCTCCCGGAACCGCCGCAGGTATCCGTCGAGGTCGAGGGCGGCCAGGTTCGGCGGCACCGCACCGGAGTAGGCGTTGTAGTAGCCCAGGTCCTCGCGGGGGTCGCCGATGCGTGAGAACTCCCAGTCGATCAGCCGCCACGTGCCGTCGTCGGCGACGAGCACGTTCGCCGCTTGGAAGTCGCCGTGCACCAACCGGAACGGCAGCGGCCGCGGCCGGTTCCGGTCGAGCCAGGCCACCAGGTAGCGGATGATCGGGAGCGCCTCGACGTGGTCGGTCTCGATGCGGCGCCAGCGGGCGAGGTGGCCGTCGATGTAGGCGTGCCAGTCGTGCGGCGCCGCGAGGCCGAGCTGCGAGGGCTCCGTGGCGGCGACGGCGGCCATCAGCTCGGCGAACCGCTCGGCGGCATGGGCCGGGTCGCCGCCGGCATCGAAGTGGGCCTGCAAGGTCCGGGACGGCACGTACTCGATGAACAGCGCCTTCGAGCCGAACCATGCCTCGTCCTCGACGAACCACCGAACCCCCGGCACCGGCAGCGTCGACGCCGCCGACAGCGCAGCCAGCAACCGATGTTCGGCCGAGCGATCCGAGGCCAGGGTCGCCAGCTCCGGCGGTGGATCGGCGCGCATCACGAGCGTCTCGGTCCCACCGCCGGGCCACTCCAGCACCACCTTGGCCATCACCCGGGAGAACCCGCCGGCGATGAGCACGTAGGTCGCGACCCGGGCCGGCGTCCCCTGGGACCCGAGCCAGGCCTCGATACGAGCGGGCATCGCTGCGACGTCGAGTGCGCTCATACCCCGACCCTAGTGTTCGTCCCCGGCGCCGGTCTCCCGGCGCCCGGCGTAGCGTCGGCGGCCGTGCTCGCCCGGACGACGACATGACCATCCGGCTCCGCGAGGCGACGCCAGCGGACGCCGCTGCGCTCGCCGCGCTCCTCGCCGGCGGGACCCTCGACCCGAGCCGGGAGGATCCGGCGGATCCGGAGCCGTACCGCGACGCGCTCGCCGAGATCGCCGCCGCGGCGAACGCCTGGGTGCTCGTCGCCGAGGACGACGACACCGGCGAGGTCGTCGGAATGTGCCAGCTCTTCGTGTTCCGCCACGTCCAGGAGCGAGGGAGTCGCTGCGCCGAGATCGAGTCCGCCCACGTGCAGTCCGACCGGCGGGGCCAGGGCATCGGGGCGATGCTCGCTGCGGCGTGCGTCGAACGAGCGCAGGCGGCCGGCTGCTACCGGGTGCAGCTCACCTCGAACGCCCGGCGCCACGACGCCCACCGGTTCTGGGAGCGCCAAGGGTTCACCGCCAGCCATCTCGGGTTCAAGCGTTCGCTCGACGGGCCCGCCCCGGGCCCGGCTCGGGAGGACCGTTAGCCTTCGACGATGCCCCAGAACGCCTATGACGCCATCGTGATCGGCGGCGGCCACAACGGTCTCGTCGCCGGCGCCTACCTGGCTCGAGCCGGGAAGCGGACCGTGGTGCTCGAGCGCCGTCACCTCGTCGGCGGCGCATCGGTCACCGAGCAACCGTGGGGCCCCGACTACAAGGTCACGATGCTGTCGTACGTGGTGAGCCTGTTGCCGCCCACCATCCTTCGCGACCTGCAGCTCGAACGTCACGGCTACCACGTGTACCCGCAGGGCCCGTACTTCGTGCCCTACCCCGACGGCCGCAGCCTCCAGCTGCCGTCGGATCCGGCCGCCCGGCGGACTGAGATCTCGACGTTCTCCGCACGTGACGCCGACGCCATGGACCGCTGGGACGCCTGGCTGCACGGTCTGGCCGAGGTGCTCGGCCCGCTGCTGTCGGCGGTCCCGCCCCGCTTCGGCAGCCGGCGCCCCGGCGACGTCGCCGGTCAGGCCGAGCTGCTGTGGCGGCTGCGTGACGTGCTCACCCCTCGCCAGATCGGTGACATCACCCGGCTGTTCACCATGTCGATCGCCGATCTGGTCGAGCCCCGGTTCGAGTCGCCCGAGATGCGCGGCGTGCTGTCGGTGTCCGGCGTGATCGGCACCTGGGCCGGCCCGCGCTCGCCGGGCACGGCGTTCGTGATGGCCCACCACAAGATCGGTGACGTCGGCGACGGCGAGCTCGGCTCGTGGGGCTTCCCGCGCGGGGGCATGGGCGGCCTGGCCGACGCGCTCGCGTCGGCGGCACGGGCCCAGGGCGCCGAGATCCGGCTCGAGGCCGGGGTGCAGCGGATCCTCACCCGCAACGGCTCGGCCTGCGGCGTCGTGCTCGACGACGGCACCGAGCTGACGGCGCCGATCGTGGTCACCACCGTGCACCCGAAGATCGCCTTCCTCCGCCTGCTGGAGCGACGCGACCTGCCCGAGGACTTCGTCGACGACATCACGGCGTGGCAGACCCGCTCGGGCACGGTGAAGGTCAACGTCGCCGTCGACCGGCTACCCGAGTTCACGGCCAAGCCGGGCGGGTTCCAACCCGACGTCCACGGCGGCACGATCGTGTTGGCCCGCAGCCTCGACGAGGTCGAGAACGCGTTCCAGGACGCCGTCGCCGGCCGGCCGGCGGCCCGGCCGTTCGCCGACATCTGCATCCCGTCGGTGTTCGACCCGACGCTGGCCCCCGAGGGCCACCACATCGTGTCGATGTTCACCCAGTGGGTCCCCAAGGACTTCGCCGACGAGCCCCACCGCGGCGACCTCGACGCCTACGCCGACCGGGTGATCGGCCTCGTCGACGAGGTGGCCCCCGGGTTCGCCGACTCCGTGCTGCACCGCGCCGTGCTCGGCCCGCACGACATGGAGTACACCTACGGCCTCGTCGGGGGGAACATCTTCCACGGCGAGCTCACCCCATCGCAGCTGTTCCACATGCGCCCGGCGCCGGGATGGGCCGACTATCGGACCCCGGTCCACGGCCTCTACCAGGCCGGCTCGGCCACCCACGGCGGCGGTGGCGTGACCGGCATCCCGGCGCTCAACGTCGTCAAGGCGATCGAGCGCGACGAGCGCCGGGCGTCGTGGCGGTCCCGGGCCCGGTTCTGGAGCCGCCGGGCATGACGTCGTCGCCGGCTCCGCTGGACCGGGCCGCCGTCGACGCGGCCCGCGGACCGTTGGGGCACAGCCGCATGCTGCCGGCCGCGGCCTACACCGACCCGGCCGTGCTCGCCTGGGAACGGCGCGAGCTGTTCGACAGCGGGTGGGTGTGCCTGGGGCGCGCGCACGAGCTGGTCGGCACCCCGGGCGACCAGGCCGCGGTCGCCACCGGCACCGGATCGGTGCTGCTCACCCGGGACGGCGGCGGGTCCGTGCGGGCCTTCGCCAACGTGTGCCGCCATCGCGGGCACGAGCTGCTCGCGTGTGGGGCGACGGCGAACCGCCGCGTGGTGCAGTGCCCGTACCACGCCTGGAGCTACGAGCTCGACGGCCGCCTGCGCCTCGCCCCCCGGTTCGAGGGCACGGCGAACTTCGAACCCGAGGAGATGGGCCTGGTCCCCGTCGGGGTGACCGAACGCCACGGATGGCTGTGGGTCAACGTCACCGGCCGCGCGCCGGCGTTCGAGGACCACCACGCCGGCCTCACCGCGGTGCTGTCCCCGTGGCCGTTGGACGAGCTGGTCGTGGCCGTGACGCACCGGTACGAGCTGGCCGCCAACTGGAAGCTCGTCCACGAGAACTACCAGGAGTGCTACCACTGCCCGTTGATCCATCCGGAGCTGTGCCGCCTGAGCGACCCGCTGTCGGGCGACAACGTCGAGGCCGGCGACCGGCCGTGGGTGGCCGGGGCGATGACGCTCGCCGACGGCGTGGCCACCATGGCCGACGGCGGGGGCGCCGTGGGCCCGATGCTGGCGGGGCTCCCGGCGGCATGGCAGCGCCGGGTGCTCTACGTGAGCGTGTTGCCCAATCTGCTCGTCGCCCCCCATCCCGACTACGTGCTCACCCATCGGCTCACCCCGCTCGCCCCGGATCGCACTGCGGTGGAGTGCCAGTGGCTGGTCCCCGCCGACGGCCCGGCCCATGCCGGGATCGGCCGGGCGGTCGAGTTCTGGGACCTGACCAACCGCCAGGACTGGGCCGCGGTGGAGAGCGTGCAGCGCTCGATGACGTCGCCGGGGTACGTGCCCGGGGTGCTGGCCCCGATGGAGGACGCCGTCCATCGGGTCGTGCGCTGGGTGGCAGCTCGCTACGCCGGTGATCCGCATCGGTAGCGTGCGGGCATGTCCGGGTACACCTGCTTCGCCGTCGAGGTCGCCGACCACGTCGCCCATGTCCGCATGATCCGACCCGAGCGGGCGAACTCGATGATCCCGGCGTTCTGGCGGGAGTTCCCCGCCATCGTGCGCGAGCTGTCCGACTCCGGCTCCGTGCGGGCCATGGTGCTGTCGGCCGAGGGCCGCCACTTCTGTTCGGGGATGGACACCATCGTGTTCACCGGCGCCGGGGGCCTCGCCGACGCCGGGTCAACGGACCGGCGTAGCCGGGCGCGCGCGGCGGAGTCGTTCCGCACGATGGCACTCAAGACCCAAGAGTCGATGAACGTCCTCGAGTCGGCCCGCATGCCAGTCCTGTGCGCGATCCAGGGGGCGTGCGTCGGTGGCGGGCTCGACCTCGTCACGGCGGCCGACCTTCGTTACGCGACGGCCGACGCGTTCTTCTGCATCCAGGAGATCAACATCGGCATGGCGGCCGACGTCGGCACGCTGCAGCGCTTGCCCAAGCTCGTTGCGCCGGGCGTCGTCGCCGAGATGGCCTACACCGGCCGACGCATGCCGGCCGCCCGGGCCAAGGAGGTCGGGCTGGTGAACGAGGTCTTCCCCGACCACGCGACGATGCTCGACGCCGTGCTCGCAACCGCAGCCGAGATTGCCTCGAAGAGCCCACTCGCGGTCTGGAGCTCGAAGCGCTCCATGGCCTACGCCCGGGAGCACCCGACCGCCGACGGCCTCGAGCAGATCGCCGTGTGGAACGCGTCGATGCTCGATCCGGCCGACATGGCCGAGGCGTTCGCCGCCCAGATCGAAAAGCGCCCGGCGGTCTACCAAGATCTCGATCCGGTCCGTCCGGCCTGGTGATCGGCCGGGCCCGAGTAGCCGGCCGGGCCCGAGTGACCGACCGGGCCCGGTGAACGGCCGGGCCCGGTAACCCGGCCGAACGCCGACCCGGATCAGCCCTCGGTGATCGTGACCTTGGTGATGAACACCGGCTCGGTCGGGGGGTTCGGGTCACGAGCGGCGCCGACGGCGTTGAGCGCGTCGAGCGTCGCGCCGCTGTCGGCGCTCACCGTGCCGAACACCGAGTAGTTCGACCCGAGGCCCGGATTGTCCCCGAGCATCGTGAAGAACTGGCTCCCGTTCGTGTTCGGGCCCGAGTTCGCCATGGCCACGACCCCTCGCTTGTAGACCCCGCTAGCGGCCGGAAGTTCGTCGGCGAAGGTGTACCCCGGCCCGCCGGTGCCCTTGCCCGTCGGGTCGCCGCACTGGGCCATGAACCCCTTGAGGATCCGGTGACACGGCGTGTTGTCGTAGTAGCCGTAGCGGGCCAGCACCACGAAGTTGTTCACCGTCTTGGGCGCCGCCTTGACGTCGAGGTTGATCGTGTACGTGCCCTTGGTCGTCTCGACCTTGGCCGTGTACGTCTTCGTTGCGTCGATGCATGTCGGTGGGGCTTTGGCGAACGCGATCGTGCGGGTGCCACCGCTCGCCGGCGGGCACGGTGTGTCCCCGGTGAGCGCAGCGCCCGGCACGGTCGTGGGGGCCGGCACGGTCGAGGCACCGGAGGTCGGTGCCGCCGACGTCGCCGTGGTCGGCGCGACGGTGGTCGCCGCTGGCTTGTCGTCGTTGCCTCCGAGGGCGAACGCAAGCCCGAACACGGCGACCACGGCGATCACCACGATCACCGCCCACTTCGTCACCGTCCGCTTTCGCTTTTGCTTGGTCTGCTCACGCTGCAACTCGGCCAGGCGGAGCTGGCGGTTGGCTTTCTGACGTTCGCGCTTGGCGGTGCCCACGGGCGGCGAAGGGTAGTGGCGGAAGGTTCCCGTGCGGCAGCGGGACTCGACCCGATCATTTATGGCTAATCATCGGTATCCTAACGAGGTGGACCTTCCCGCGTGGGTCGCCCCGCTCCACCTCAGCGTCACCGCCGCACTCGCCGGCCTGATCTGGGTGGTCCAGGTGGTGCACTACCCCCTCTTCGCTGCGGTCGGACCGGACGAGTTCACCCGGTACGAGCAGCGGCACCGGGCCCGCATCACGATCCTGGTCGGGCCGCTGATGGCCGTCGAAGGTCTCGCAGCACTGGCGCTCGTGCTCGCCCCAGGCGATCGCACACTGCCGATGCTCGGGCTCGGCCTGCTGGGAGCGATCCACGCCTCGACCGTGTTCCTCCAGGTTCCGCTCCACGAGCAACTGTCTCGTCACTACGACGGGCGGCTGATCGCCCGGCTGGTGCGCACGAACTGGATCCGGACCATCGGCTGGACCGCCCGGACCGTCGTGGCTGCCGCCGTGCTCGCGACGAGTTGACCCAAGGAGTTCCTATGACCCGCACCGACCGCATCCCGGGCTGCGCCGCCCGCCCCACGTGACGATCACGGTCGTCGCCGTGCACGGCAACGGCGGCGGAGCCCACCGCTTCGCCCGCCTGCGCCCCTGGCTTCCCGACGATGTCGAGCTCGTCGCCGTCACGCTCCCCGGGTTCGCCGACCGACCCGACGAACCCTCGTGCCGGACGATGGCCGGTCTCGGCGCCGCCCTCGGACGGGAACTGGTTCGCTTCGACCGGCCGATCGTCCTGGGCCACGGCATCGGCGGATCGTTCGCCCTCGAGCTCGCCCAGCACCGGGCGGCGGCGTTCGGCGGTCTCGTCGTCCACGCCCCCGTCGGCGCCTCGCTCGACCGGCGGCTGTTCCCCCGCCTGATGCGCCTGCCGGGAGCCAAGCCGGCCGTGCAGCGAGCGATCGCATCGCCAACCCTGCGGCCCCTGTGGCGCAAAAACTTCTTCACCGATCCCGTCGACGACACCTACCTCGCACAGTTCTTCGACGAATACCGCACCTGCCGGGCCTTTCCCCGCATGTTCGACCTGATCAACGCCGAATGGTTCGACGCCCTGCACCCCGTGGAGCTTCCCTCGGTGATCTGGTGGGGCGCACGCGACCGGGTCCTCGCCGTCGAACAGGCCGGCGCGTTCGGTCGGGTGCTCCCCCGAGCGACGGTCGAAGTCGTCGCCGACTGGGACCACTTCCCGATGATCGAGCGGCCGAAGGAGTACGCCGATGCGCTCGCGCGCCTGGCGCGCCGGCTCGCTGCCTGACGGCCTGCTCCCGCTCGGCAGCGGCCGAGCGGGCACCCTCGGTCCGAAAGCGGCGCTGCTGGATCGACTCGCCGCAGATGGGCTCGCCGTGCCCGAGGGCGTGATCCTGCTCGACGGCGCACCGAGCGCAGCGCTCCACGGCCACCTGCCCCCCGGACCGCTCGCCGTGCGGAGCGCCTTCTCGCTGGAGGACGGCTCGACGAGCAGCCTCGCCGGCCGTTTCCGCACGGAGCTGCGCGTGGACGCATCGGACGTCGACGCCGCCGTGGCACGCGTGCGCGCCTCGGCCGACGGCGACACCGGCGGCGTCCAGCGAGACGTGCTGGTGATGCGACTCGTCGAAGCCCGCCATGCCGGGGTGGCGTTCACCGACCCGGACCGCTACGACGACGTCGTCAACGTGACCGCCGGGACCGCCGAACGTCTCGTCGGTGGCGAGGTCCCCGGCCGGCGGCTGACGCTCGGCTGGTGGGACGACGTGCGCGCCGAGGGGGACTGGGCGCCACGGCTGCAGCGGCTCCTCGCCGCCGTGCGCCGCCGCTTGGGCCCGGGCCCGCAACGGCGGGGATGGGACGTCGAGTGGGCCGACGACGGCCGCCGGTGCTGGCTCGTGCAGGCCCGGGCGATCACGGCTCCGCTCCCCGATCCCGACCGCTACACGATCGCCAACCACGCCGAGATCCTCCCGGCACTGCCCTCGACATTCATGACGAGTCTGATCGCCTCGTGCGACGCCGAACTGTGGGCCTGGTACCGCCGTCTCGATCCGGGTCTCCCCTCGAACCGCCGGCTGGTCGCCGCGATCGGGGGACGCCCGATGCTCAACCTGTCGCTGCTCGAGGACCTGCTGCGCCGCTTCGGGCTGCCCACCCGCCTGGTGGCCCAGAGCTTCGGCGGCGAACCCGTCGCCGACCGCCCGGGGCGGCCGGTACGGGTCCTGCGGTCGAGCCCGGCGCTGGCCCGGTACGGCTGGGCGCAGGTGCGTGCCGTCGCCGGCAATCGGCGCCTGCGCCGCCGGCTCGCCTCGTCGGGGGCGGCACTGCCGGCGGATCCGTCGTTCGAGGCGGTAGTCGACGCAGCCCGGGACGCCTACGTCGGGCTGGTCACCGGGATGTTCCCGTTGTCGGCCGCCGTGGGTGGCCCGGTCGCCGTGCTCCGCCGGGCCGGCACCCTTGTCGAGCACGCCGGGCGGCACCGCAGCGTCACCTCGGCGTTGGCCGAGGCCCTCGCCGACGCCCGGCCCGGCGACACCACGGCGTTCGTGACCCGCTTCGGCCACCGTGGCGTCTACGAGAGCGACCTCGCCCGCCCCCGGTTCGCCGAAGCGCCACCCACCCCGGGGCCCGCCCGGCCCCGGGTCGCGGCGCCGCCACGCACCCTGGCCGGGTGGCTGACCGCTCCGGTGTGGTGGCTGGCCCGCCCGGCGCTCGACGCCCGCGAATCCCTGCGCGACGACGCCATGCGCGGGTTCGCCGACGTTCGTTACGCGCTGCGGCGGGCCGCGGCACGCGCCGTCGAGCGCGGGGCGCTGTCCGACGTCGACGACCTCTGGCTGTGCACGGTCGACGAAGCCGTGGCGCTGGACGCCGGCTGGCGGCTCGAACCCGCCGATGCGGACGGCCGCCGCCGGGTACGCGACGCCTTGGCGCAGGCCGTACCGCCTGCGCTCGTCGGCCCCGGCGACGATCCGACCTCCTGGCGACCCGGCGACGCCCCGGTGAGCGGGGTGGGGCTCACGCTCGTGCCCGGCGTGGTCTCCGGCCGGGCGTGGGTGCTCCACGAACCGGCGCCGGGCCCGCCGCCCTTCGACGGGCCCGTGGTGCTCGTGGCCCGCTCGGTCGACGCCGGTTGGGTCGCCACGTTCACCCACACGACCGGCGTCGCAGTCGAGACCGGGGGCGACCTGTCCCATGGCTCGATCCTGTTGCGAGAGCAGGGCATCTGCTCGATCACCAACGCACCCGGCATCACCCGGGCGGTGCGCACCGGCGATCCGGTGACCCTCGACGCCTCCCTCGGCGTCCTCGTCCCGCAGGAGGTCCCCCATGCCCCGATCGCTCACTGACGCCGTCGTCGCCGTAATCGGCGCCAGCGGCGGGCTCGGTGCACCCGCCAGCCGGCTCCTCGCCGAGCGCGGCGCTCGGCTCGTGCTCGCCGGACGCGACACGGCCCGGCTCCGAGCGCTCGACGTGCCCGGGGCGACGGTCGTGGCCGCCGACCTGCGCGACACCCGCGCCGGCGACGCCGTCGTCCGGGCCGCCCATGACACCCACGGCTGCCTCGACGGGGTGCTCAACTGCGCGGGCGTCGTCGCGTTCGGGAGCCTCGCCGACACCGCCGACGTGATCCTCGAGGAGTTGTTCCTCACCAACGTCCTGGGCCCGCTCTGGCTCGCCCGGCGCGTCGCCCCCGCCCTGGCGGCCACCGGCGGGTTCCTGGCCAACGTCAGCGCCGTCGTCGCCGAGACGCCGCTGCCGGGCATGGCCGCCTACGCCGCGTCGAAGGCGGCGCTGACCGCGGCGGACCGGGCGCTCACCCGGGAACTGCGCCGCGACGGCGTCACCGTCATCGACCTGCGCCCACCCCACACCGAGACCGGCCTCGCGACCCGGCCGATCGCCGGCACCGCGCCCCGGTTGCCGACCGGCCTCGACCCGGCGGCCGTGGCCGCCCGCATCGTCGCCGCCATCGAGCAGGGCGAGTCCGACGTCCCGGCGTCGGCGTTCACGTGACGCAACTCCCGACGCCCGGACCGGGCGAAGCGACCGCCTGGGTCGGCGCTCACCTGGCGCACCTCGTCACCGGGGAGGTGCGGGCGTCTCCCCGGTTCTGCGGCGGTCAGACGGCCGCGGACACGGCCCTCGCGTCGTTCGACGTGTCCGGGTACGCCGCTCGCCGCAACGAGGTGTGGCCGTCGACCCGACGGGGTGCGTCCGGGCTCTCGCCGTGGATCCGTCACGGGTTGCTGACGCTGCCCGAGGTGTGGTCGGCCGTCGGCGGCGGCCCGGCACGCGATGTGGCCAAGCTGCGCGACGAACTGCTGTGGCAGGAGTTCGCGCGCCACTGGTACGCCCGACTGGGCCCGGCGAGCGCTCAGGCGCAACGCGCGGAACCACGCAGCGACGGACCCGACGACCCGTGGGCCGGCGATCTCGCCTGCGTGCGCCTCGCGGTCGACGAACTCGAGCGTGATGGCTGGCTGGTCAACCAGACCCGCATGTGGCTCGCCTCGCACTGGACCGTTCGCAGCGGCTCGGTCTGGACCGAAGGTGAAGACCGGTTCTTCCGGCACCTCCTCGACGGCTCCCGCGCCGCGAACCGGCTCGGCTGGCAATGGACCGTCGGCGCCATGACCGGCGAGCCCTACGGGTTCAGCCGATGGCAGGTCACCAAGCGAGCGCCCGGGCTGTGCCGCACGTGCCCGCACCAGCACGCCTGCCCGATCGAGCACTGGCCGGACGGACCGGCGCCGCGCCGGCGAGATCCGGACCCGCTCCTGCGCCAGGCGCCGACCGCGGCCGGGCCGCGCACGGTCGAGCAGGACGCGCCGCCGTCGGCGGTGTGGCTGACCGCCGAGTCGATCGGGGCCCGGGACCCGGCCGCCGCCGCCCACCCGGACCTCCCGGCGGTGTTCGTGTTCGACGAGCCGTTGCTGGAGCGGCTCCGCCTGGCCGCACCCCGGCTGGTGTTCCTGGCCGAGTGCCTTGCCTCGATCGCCGAGGAGCGCGAGCTCGAGGTCCACCTCGGCGACCCGGTCGCCGTGCTTGCGGGCCGCCCGCTGTCGGCGACGTTCACGCCGGTTCCCGGCTGGCGACGCCGTTCGCAGCGACTCGACGTCGTGGAACGTCACCCCTGGCCATGGCTGCGCCGACCCGGGACCGGTCCGGTGAGCTCGTTCAGCGCCTGGCGCAACGCTCTCGGTCGGCGCGACGCCTAGAGCGACGCGATCACCCCGTCGGCGGCGAGCACGTCGAGTTCGGTCTCGGACACGCCGAGCTCTCCGAGGACGGCCCGGGTGTCGGCGCCGGTCCGACCGATCGAGGTCACCCGCTCGGCTGCGCTGGATCCGAAGTGCCACATCGGGGCGGGCTGGCGCACCCGGCCGACGCCTTCCCCGGCGTCGTGCTCGACGATGAGTCCGAGGTGCTGCGCCTGCGGGTCGTTGTGGATCTCCGTGCGCCGGACCACCGGCCCGGCCGCAACGTCGTTCTCCTTGAAGCGGGCGAGCAGTTCCTCGGTCGTGAACCGGGCTGCGGCCTCGTCGATCTCGGCCTTGAACGCCGGGAAGTTGATCGCACGGCCGAGCCCCTGCAGGCGCTCGTCCACCACCCAGTCGGGCCGGTCGAGCGCAATGGCGAAGCCGTCGTACGGCGGGAGCAGCGGGCTGCACGCGATCTCCCCGCCGTCGGCGGTGCGGATCACGACGAGGCCGGCGGCCGGCATCTGCAACATGTGCGGCGGCAACAGCCCCAGCGGGATCGCCGGCTCCACCTGTGACAGCAGCGCCATGGCGTCGGGCCAGTGGAAGTGCATGCCGACGCCGAGCATCGGCACCTCGACCCGCTGCCCACGCCCGGTGCGCTCCCGCACATACAGCGCCGCAAGGATGCCCTGGACCGCCGCGAGCGCCGAGGTCTTGTCGACGATGACCTGGCCGATGAGCGACGCCTGGCCGGTCGTGACGTCCCGCTGGTAGTCGACCATGCCGCTGCGAGCCTGGATCACGTAGTCGTACACCGGCTCGCCCGAGTCGGGGCCGCTCGAGCCGAGGCCGGAGATCTCCGCGAAGATCAACCGGGGGTTGCGCGCCGACAGGTCCTCGAACCGCAGACCGATCCGGTCGGGCTTGCCGGGCCGGATGTTGTGGAGGAACACATCGGCGCCGGCGACGAGGTCGGCGAGCAGGCCGGCGCCGCGCTCGGTCGACGCGTCGATCGACACGAACCGCTTGCCCTTGTTCAGCGAGTAGAAGACCGGGCTCACCTGGTGCGGATCCGTACCCCCGAGATTGCGGATCAGGTCCGGCTTGCCAGCGCTCTCCACCTTGATGACCTCGGCGCCCAGTTCGGCCAGGATCATCCCGGCGAACGGCCCCGAATAGATGCTGGTGACCTCGACGACCCGGATTCCCGCCAACGGCGAATCGCTGCTCATTTCCTCAGGCTACGGGTGGTCGCACGGTCGCGTCGGGTCGTGGACGGAACCTCGCCGCTAGCATCGCCCGCCCGTGGCCCTGATCGTCCAGAAGTACGGCGGCACCTCGGTAGCCGACGCCGATCGCATGCGCAGCGTGGCCGAGCACATCGCGTTCACCAAGCGCCAGGGCCACGACGTCGTGGTCGTGGTGTCGGCCATGGGCAAGACCACCGACAACCTGATCGCGCTGGCCAACGACGTGTCCCGGACGCAGCCCGGCCGCGAACTCGACATGCTGCTCACCACCGGCGAGCGGATCTCGATGGCGCTGCTGTGCATGGCGCTCGCCGACCTCGGCGTCCCCGCCCGCAGCTTCACCGGGAGCCAGGTCGGGATCATCACCGACACCGTGCACACCAAGGCCAAGATCGTCGAGATCACCGGGGACCGCGCTCGCACCGCGCTCGCGGCAGGCGAAGTCGTCGTCGTCGCCGGCTTCCAGGGCCTGTCCACCGAGCGTGAGATCACCACCCTCGGTCGGGGCGGTTCGGACACGACCGCCGTCGCCCTCGCTGCGGCGCTCGGCGCCGACGCCTGCGAGATCTACACCGACGTCACCGGGGTCTTCTCCGCCGATCCCCGGATCTGCCCGCAGGCCCGCAAGCTGCCCCGTATCTCCATCGACGAGATGCTCGAGATGGCCGCCAGCGGCGGCAAGGTCCTCGCGCTGCGGTCCGTCGAGTTCGCCCACAACCACAGCGTCCCGCTGCACGTGCGGTCCAGCTTCACCTGGGAACCCGGCACGTGGGTCACCGCCGAGGAGCCCGCCATGGAACAGCCCGTCATCTCCGCCGTCACCCATGACGTCAGCGAGGCCAAGGTCACGGTCCTCAACGTGCCCGATCGGCCGGGCATCTCCGCTGCGCTGTTCGAGCCGTTGGCCGAGGCCAACGTCAACGTCGACATGATCGTGCAGAACACCTCGAAAGACGGCACGACCGACATCAGCTTCACCCTGCCGAAGGCCGACCTCCCCAAGGCGGACCCGATCGTGGCGCGGGTGGCCGCCGAGGTCGGCGCCGCCGGCGTCACCCACGATCCCGACGTCGCCAAGGTGTCGGTGATCGGCGCCGGGATGAAGTCGAGCCCGGGGATCGCCGCGCGGATGTTCCGCACCCTGGCCGACCGGGGGATCAACATCGAGATGATCTCCACCTCCACGATCCGGGTGTCGGTGGTCGTGCCTTCCGACAAGGTGACCGAGGCGGTGCAGTCGCTCCACACCGCCTTCGGCCTCGATTCGGGCCAGGACTACGCCGCCCCGCTCCCCGAGCGGAAGTGACGCTGCGCACGTAATGGCCGGGCGCCCGACCTGGGGCGTTCGGTAGCGTGTGGGCCCTATGCGCGTCGGGATCGTCGGAGCAACAGGTCAGGTCGGCGGGGTCATGCGGGCCATCCTGGCCGAGCGCAACTTCCCCGTGGACGAGTTGCGGTACTTCGCGTCGGCCCGCTCGGCAGGCTCCACGTTGCCGTGGGGCGACGGCGAGATCGTGGTCGAGGACGCCGCCACGGCGGACCCGACCGGGCTGGACATCGCCCTGTTCTCCGCCGGTGCCACGAGCTCTAAGGAACTCGCCCCACTCTTCGCCGCCGCGGGCGTGATCGTCATCGACAACTCCTCGGCCTGGCGCATGGACCCCGAGGTGCCGTTGGTCGTCAGCGAGGTCAACGGCCACCTGGTCCTCGACGCGCCGAAGGGCATCATCGCCAACCCGAATTGCACGACGATGGCGGCCATGCCGGTGCTCAAGCCACTCCACGACGAGGCCGGACTGGTGTCGCTCGTCGCCGCGAGCTACCAGGCGGTGTCCGGCGGCGGTCTCGCCGGCGTGCGTGAACTCGACGAGCAGGCCCGCAAGGTGATCGACGGGGCAGCGGCGCTCACCTACGACGGCGAGGCCGTCGAGTTCCCGACGCCCACGAAGTTCGTGAAGCCCATCGCGTTCAACGTGCTCCCCCTCGCCGGCAAGCTCGTCGACGACGGCCGGTTCGAGACCGACGAGGAGCAGAAGCTCCGCAACGAGAGCCGCAAGATCCTCGGCATCCCCGATCTCAAGGTGTCCGGCACGTGCGTGCGGGTACCGGTGTTCACGGGTCACTCCCTGTCGCTGAACGCTGCGTTCGAGCGACCGATCTCGGTCGAGCGGGCGCTCGAGCTGCTGCGGGCGGCGCCAGGCGTCGTGGTGTCCGACGTCCCCACCCCGCTCGAGGCCGCCGGCAAGGATCCGAGCTACGTCGGGCGCATCCGGCTCGACGAGACGGTCCCCCACGGGCTGGCGCTGTTCGTCTCCAACGACAACCTGCGCAAGGGCGCCGCGCTCAACGCCGTGCAGATCGCCGAGGAGTTGCTCGCCCGCCGGTCGTGATTCGAGCGCTCACGGGCAGCCACACGGCGATGCCGCGCATCGCGGACACCCGGTGGCGTAGCGGCTGACCGCTTCGTCGAGCGACAGTCCGAGTTGGTTGGCCAGCGAGGCCACCCAGGCGAGCACGTCACCGAGCTCGGCGAGCTGCTGCTCCCGGGTGCCCTTGCGAACTGCCTGGGCCAACTCGCCGACCTCCTCGCAGATCCACGCCACGGTCGAGGGCACCCCGCGCATCCGGTCCCGGGTGCCGTAGGTGCGTTCCATCAGATCCTGGAAGGCGCCGAGTTCCACGGGCCCGGACGGTACCGTCACCGCGGTGGCAACCGACTGGAACCCGTTGCTGCGGGGCGAGTTCGACAAGCCGTACTGGGCCGAACTCCAGGCCTTCGTGCGCGCCGAGCGCGAGCGCGCCACGGTGTATCCCCCGCATGCCGAGGTGTTCGCCGCGCTCCACCTGACCGCCTACGCCGACACGAAGGTGCTGGTCCTGGGCCAGGACCCGTACCACGGACCGCGTCAGGCGCACGGGCTCTGCTTCTCGGTGCGGCCCGGGGTCAGCGTCCCGCCGTCGCTCGCCAACGTGTTCCAGGAACTGCACGACGACCTCGGTGCACCGGTACCCACCCACGGCCACCTCGAGCACTGGGCCCGCCAGGGGGTGCTGTTGCTCAATGCCACGCTCACCGTGCGCGCCGGGCAGGCCGGCTCCCACCAGGGCAAGGGGTGGGAGACGTTCACCGACGCCGTGATCCGGGCCGTGAACGACAAGCCCGAGCGCGTCGTGTTCGTGTTGTGGGGGAGCTACGCCCGTCGCAAGAAGGCTCTCGTCGATCTCGGTCGCCACGTCGTCGTCGAGTCCGCCCACCCGTCCCCGCTGTCGGCCCGCAACGGGTTCTTCGGCTCCCGGCCGTTCTCCCGGGTCAATGCAGCCCTGCGCGAGGCCGGACGGGCCCCGATCGACTGGTCGTTGCCGCCCCCACCGGCCTCCTGACGGCTAGCGTCCGACCCGGACGGAGCCGGGCCCGGCGCCCGGCCGCGCTCGTACGGAGGTCGACGAGGTGGCACGGGGGAGAATCGGGGCACTGCTGCTCGTCGGACTGTCGGGAGCCGCCTCGCTCGTGGTTGCGGCGCCTGCGTCGGCCGCGCCCGCCGTACCGGCCACCTCGGCGTACGCGCCGGTCGCACCGACACGGTTGGTCGACACGCGGATCGGGCTCGGCGGCACCCGGCCCGGGGCCGGTGGGTCGCTGGTGATCCCCGTTGCGGGCCGCGCGAACGTCCCGCCCGATGCAACGGCCGTCGTCGTGAACGTGACGGCGACCGAGACCGGTGAGCCCGGATTCGTGGTCGCCTACCCCAACGGGGTGCCGCGCCCGCTGGCATCGAACCTGAACCCCGAACGCCCCGGACAGACGATCGCCGGTCTCGCCACGGTCCCCGTGGGTGCCGGCGGGGCGATCGTGCTCGCCACCAGCGCGCCGACCGACCTCGTCGTCGACGTCCTCGGCGCCTACCGGCCGGTGGCGTCGGCCACGACGGGGCGGTTCGTTGCGCTCGGACCGAGCCGGGTTCTCGACACCCGGGAAGGCGCCGGTCCGTTCGGTCGCGTGGAACAACGCCGCATCGCGTTCCCAGGTGTGCCCGCCGACGCCACTGCCGTCGTCGTCAACCTCACCATCACCGGCGAGTCCGCCCAGCCTGGCTTCTGGACGGCGTGGGCGGCGGGCGCAGCCCGTCCCGGCACGTCGAACGTGAACGTCAGCGCCGTCGGTCAGACCGTGCCGAACCAGGCGATCGTCCCCCTCGGGCCGGGCGGCATCGACGTGTTCAGCCAATCCGGAGGGCATCTCATCGTCGACGTCTTCGGCTACTTCACCGGCCCGAGCGCGCCGGACACGGCCGACGGGCTCTTCGTGCCGATCACCCCTACGCGGCTGCTCGACACTCGCGATCCGTCGAACCCGCTCGGGCCCGCCGTGAAGCTCCTCCCCGGTTGGGGCGTCGAGGTGGCGACGAATGCCGTGACCGGAGGCCCCGTCGCGGCCGTGGTGGGCACCACCACGGCCGTGCACGGCACCCGCCCCGGGTTCGTCACGGCCTGGCCGGCCGGGCAACCGCAACCGCTGGCCTCCAACCTCAACCTCGTCAAGAGCCAGGTCGTCGCCAACCACACCGTCGTGCCCGCCGGCGATCGGGGCATCGCCCTGCTCACCTCCGGCGGCGCCCATCTGCTGTTCGATCTCGTCGGGTGGTACACCGGTACGCCGCAGGCGTCGGGAGCGGCGCTCGTCAACCCGCCCGACGGCTCGGGCATGCCGCCGCTGCCACTCACGATCGATCACGGTCAGGCGCTCGGGGTCGGCGACACGGGACCGGCCGTCGCCGCCGTGCAGACCCGACTCGAGGCCCTCGGGTTCTGGCTCGACGGCGCAGACGGCGAATTCGGGTACAACACCAGTCAGGCCGTGATGGCATTCCAGAAATGGAGCGGCCTGCCCGGGACCACCGAGGTCGACGTGGACACCTGGGAGGCCTTGCGCACGGCTACACGGCCGACGGCCCGGTCGACGTCCGGCGACCTCGTCGAGGTCGACAAGACCAAGCAACTGCTGTTCGTGATCCGCAACGGGCAGGTCCTCTACACGATCAACGTATCGACCGGGAGCGAGATCCCGTACGTAGAGGTCGATCGTGTCAACGGCGGCATCACCAGTGGTGACTCGATCACCCGCGAGGGCCGCTTCCGGGTCTACCGCGAGTATTCCGACGGCTGGGAGTACGGGCAGCTCGGCGAGTTGTACCGGCCGAAGTACTTCGACGGTGGCATCGCCGTGCACGGCTCCAACGACGTGCCCGCCTACCCGGCCTCACACGGGTGCGTACGTGTCTCGAACCCGTTCATGGACTTCGTGTGGGCCACCAACCTGCTCCCGCTGCGCAGCGCGGTGTGGGTGTACCGCTGACGCGGCAGATACGTGGATGCGAGTGGGGCGAACCCGTTGAACCCCACCGAGGAGTAGGAGGTCGTGTACGCCCCCGTGGCGTGGAACGTCACCCGGTCCCCGGCGGCGAGGTCCGCAGGCAGGTCGTAGGGAGCCTTCTCGTAGAGGACGTCGGCCGAGTCGCACGTCGGGCCGGCGAGGCAGGCCGATCGGCGAGCACCGGCATCGCGGGCGGTCGCGATCCGGTACCGAATCGCCTCCCCGAGTGTCTCGGCGAGACCGCCGAACAACCCGATGTCGAGGTACACCCAGCGACCGTGCTCGGCCCGGTCCGACACGAGCACCACCTCGGACACGAGCACCCCGGCGTCGCCCACGAGGTAGCGGCCGGGCTCGACGATCACACGCGGCAACCGCTCCGGGAACCAGGCATCGAGCGCGCTGCGGATGGCGCGGCCGTACTCGGCCATCGACGGCACACCGTCGTCGTAGATCGCCGGGAAGCCACCGCCGAGGTTGAGCACCTCGAGGGTCTGTCCGGCGCCGGCGAGTTCGGAGGCCAGCTTCGCCACCTCGCACAACGCGGCATCCCAGGCATCGAGGTTGCGCTGCTGGGATCCCACATGGAACGAAACCCCGAGCCCCAGCCCATGCGACGCGGCCCGCACGAGTAGTTCGACGGCCTCGTCGCGCGAGGTGCCGAACTTGCGAGACAACGGCCAGTCCGCCCCGACCCCGTCGACGGCGATGCGGCACATGACCGTCGCTCCGGGCGCGTGCTCGATCAGCTTGTCGAGCTCGGCCGCGCAGTCGAAGGTGAACAGCCGGACGCCGTGGGCGTAAGCGTCGGCGATGTCCCGGGCCTTCTTCACGGTGTTGCCGAACGAGATGCGGGAAGGGTCGGCGCCCATCGAGAGGCACCGGTCGATCTCACCGGGGCTCGCCACGTCGAAGCTGACCGCTTCGTCGAGCAGGACCTCGAGGATCTCGGGGGCGGGATTGGCCTTCACGGCGTAGAAGACCTCGGCCATCGGCAACGCCGTGCGAAGTGCGTGCAGGCGTTCGGCGACGACGTCGAGGTCGACGACGACGACCGGGGTCGGACCGTCGTAGTCGGTGACGAAACGGTCCAGTCGGGCGCTGCCGCTTCGACGTGGACCGGGCGTGCTGGTGATTGCGTGGGAATCGGCCGTCGTGGTGGGCACCTCCCACCTCCCTTCTCTCATGGCCCTCGACCCCGGTGGGTCGAATCAGGGGGAGCGTCATGGTGGACCCCCCGACCGGTCTTGTCGACTCACTGATCCATCAGTGCGTACTGACGCATCAGTGCGTACTGACGCATCAGGCGCTGACGCATCGTTCAGTGGTTGCGAGCTGCAGTTCCGGACTCCACTCGGTAGCCTCCGGTCGTGCCCCGGGCCGCGCTCGACCGTCGGGCCTTCGAGATGGACGACATCGACAAGGCGATCGTCGCTGCGCTGCAGCGAGACGGCCGGCTGTCGTACCAGGACCTGGCGCTCGCCGTGAGCCTCTCGCCGTCGGCCGTGCGCCAACGGGTGCAACGGCTGCTCACCCACGGCGGGTTCCAGGTCGTCGCCGTGACCGACCCGACCACGCTCGGATACCCGGTCATGGCGATGATCGGCCTGCGCACCGAGGGCAGCGCGCGCGAGGTGGCCGATCGCATCGCCGAGCTCGAGGAGGTCATCTACCTCGTGCTCACCGCCGGGTCCTTCGACGTGCTCGCCGAGGTCGTGTGCGTCGACAACGACCAGCTCATGCGGCTCGTCGACGACGACATCAAGGCCGTCCCGGGCGTCCACGACGTCGAGATCATGATGGAGCTTGCGATCCACACCCATCGCTTCACGTGGAGGCCCCGATGAGCGATCCCCTCGCCGGGGTGCGTTCGGCGATCGCCGGCGCCGTGCGCGACCGAGTCGCGGGCCCTGGCGCAGATCGCCGCGCCGCCGAGGTGTGGGCCGCGCCCGGACCGCGTTGGTTCGGACCGGATCGCCCGGTGCACACCGTCCACGGCGACCCGGCGATGTTCCTCGGCGGCCTTCGGGCCCTGCTGCTGCAGAGCCTCCATCCGCTGGCGATGGCGGGTGTCGCACAACACTCCGCCTACCGCGAGGATCCGTGGGGACGCCTGCAGCGCACCGCGGACTTCCTGGCCGCAACGACGTTCGGCCCCGCCGACGAGGCCGAGCGGGCATGCCAGCGCGTGATCGCCGTGCACCGTCACGTCCGTGGCGTCGCCCGCGATGGGCGGCCGTACGCCGCCGGCGATCCCCACCTGCTCGCCTGGGTCCACGTCACCGAAGTCGACAGCTTCCTGGCAGCGCACCAGCGTTACGGGTCGCGCCGGCTGACCCCGGCCGAGGCCGACGGGTACGTCGCCGACCTCGCCGTCGTCGCTCGGCGGCTCGGCGTGGTCGATCCGCCGGTCGACGTCGCCGGCCTTCGCCGCACCCTCGGCGCCTATCGCTCGGAGTTGCGCAGTACACCCGAGGCGCGGGCCGCCGCTCGGTTCTTGCTGCTGCCGCCCTTGCCTGCGGTGGCCCGCCCCCCGTATGCGATCGGCTTCGCCGCTGCGGTCGGCCTGCTCCCGTGGTGGGCCCGGCTGGCCCTCGGACTACCCCCGCTGACCCCGGTCACCGACATGCTGATGGTTCGTCCGGCGGCCGGCGCACTGGTCGATCTGCTGCGCTGGGCCCTCAGCGAGCACGGTCCCGGCGCGACCGCCGCCGCCTCGGCGGCGACGCCGGCACCGACTCGATGACCAACGGCGACTCCACGAGGTCGTGGCTGGGCCAGTACATCGTTGCGAACGCCTGGAGGCACGCGGCGACAGGAATCGCGAGCAGCGCGCCGACGGCGCCGAGCAGCGCGGCCCCTGCGATCACGGCACCAAAACCGAGCGCCGGGTGCAACTCGAGGGTGCGAGCGGTGATCCGCGGCAGGAAGAGGTAGTTCTCGACCTGCTGGTACAACACGATCACGATCACGACGATCAACCCGGCCCGGGGATCGTCGACGAGCGCCACGAGAACGGGGAGCACCCCGGCGAGGTACGTGCCGATCACCGGGACGAACTGACTCACGATGCCGACCCACAGTCCGAGCGCGAGCGAGTACTTCACGCCGAGCAGTAGGAACGCGAGGGTGTGGCACAAGCCCGAGAGCCCGGCGAGCACGACGCGTGAGTAGAGGTAGGCACCGGTCTTGTCGATCGCCACCTCCCAGGCCTCGAGCACCTTGGCCTGCACGTTCGGACGCAGCCGGGAGCAGACGGCACGGCGGAACCGCGGGCCGTCGGCAACCAGGTAGAAGGTGAACAGGCCGACGGCCAGGAATGCCACCAGCGCGCTGAACGCCGTCGCCGACAGCGCGAGCGTCCGGCCGGCGATGTTGCTCCACACGTCCGAATCGCGCAGGCGATCGCCCAGGTCACCGAAGTCGACGGACACGTCGAAGGTGTCCTTGAGCCAGTCCTCGATCTGGGACAGGTACTCCGGAGCGCGCTCGGCCAGGGTGGCGACCTGCTGGGCGACCAGGGCGACGATGGCGACGACGAAGGCCAACGACGCGGCGAGCACGGCGACCATGACGGTGCCCGTCGCCCGGCCACGCCGCCACCCGCGCCGCGCCAGCCGGTTCACGCCGGGCTCGATGGCCAGGGACAAGAACAGCGAGGCGAGCAGCATGATCAGCAGGCTGCGCAGCAGCTCGACGACCTGCCAGGCCACCACCAGCAGGGCGAACACCCCCCAGAACAGCAGTACGGCGCGCAGCACCCACGACGGCATGCGTCGCTCGGCCCCGTCCGTCATGCGCGTCCAGGGTAGACACCGCCGGCCGGTCCCCGGGCGGATGCTGCGGCCGCCGCCAGTACGGTGCCGGCCCCGGCCGCGGCGCTGAACACGAGGTCGTCGAGGACTGCGGCGAACTCCACGGCGAGCACGGCGGCGCCGAGCGCCGCCGCCGCACCGGGACCGGCGGCATGAGCACCGACGACGGTGCCGGCGGCGTCCGCGATCACCTCGACGGTCACGTCGCCCTCGATCCGGCCCCGCAGAGCGCCCTCGGCAGCACCGACCGACCAGGCCGCCCAGTCGCCGGACTCGACCAGCACGGGCACCACGCCCGGCTCGAAGGGCACGGGAACACCGGCGATCGCAGCCGCCACCGTGACGGCCTCGGCGATCGCGAACCCGGTGGGGCGCCCGGCGGCCGCGCCGACGGCGTACAGGTGGGGTGCGGCGCGGCCGAGGTCGTCGCAGACGAGCGAGCCGTCCACCCGCCGCCGGACGCGATCGAGATGCTCGAGGCCGAGATCGTCGGTGGCGGCCCGCACGAGCGCCGCCCCGAGCTCCGCCTCGACCGGCGCGGCCCCCTCGACGACGTGGACCCCCGACGTCACCAGGCGGGCACGTACCGAAGCGGCCACCCAGGGTGCGGCCGTCGGCAGCAGCGCCGAGGCCGGATCGAGAACGACGATCGCACCCTGACGGGCAAGGTCGAACGCCCGCTGCACGGCGACGACGTCGCCGCCCACGACGGTGACCGGCGTGCCGGGGGTCGGGGTCGGGGATCGCACCCGGCCCGTGGCGACGATGACGTCGATCGCCTCGACATGCACGACCCGGTCGCCGTCGCTTACCGCCACCCGGCGGGGGGTCGAGAACCGAGCGGTCCCCGTCAGCCAGGTCTCGTTGCGTCGCGAGACTGCGGGCGCCGTAGGGTCGGCGACGACCACCTGGCGACCGTGGCCGGCGAGCACCTCCACCACGGCCCGACCGCTGCGGCCCGCCCCGATGACGAGCACGTCGGCCCCGATGGGGACCTCGCCGATCACCATCGGACGCCCTACAGCAGCAGGCGCACCGGATCCCGGAGCGCTGCGGTGAGGTCGGCGGCGAAGGCGAGCACGTCGGCTCCGTCGAGGAGCCGATGGTCGGCCGAGATCGACCACGGCAGCACGGGGCGAACGGCGAGCACCCCGTCGACGACCCACGGCCGAGCTGCGACGGCTCCCACCCCGACCACCAGGGTCTGGCCCGGTGGGATCACCGGAGCGGCGAACCGCCCTCCGAGCGGCCCGTAGTTGCTCAGCGTCGCCGTCCCACCCGCGAGATCGGCCGGCCCGAGCCGTCCGGACCGAGCCGTCTCGGTGAGCCGGCGCAGCGCCCGAGCGGCGTCGAGCACGCCGAGCCGGTCGGCGTCGTGGAGGACCGGCACGACGAGACCGTCGGGCGTCGCGCACGCCACACCGAGGTTGATCTCGTCGTGGAACGTCGCACCGCGACCGTCGTCGTGCACCGTCGCGTTCCCGGCCGGATGACGGCGCAACGTCCGGGCCACGGCGACCGCCAGCAGCGCGGTCAGCGTGATCGGCTCGCCGGCCGCTCCGGCCAGCGATGCGCGGGCAGCGAGCAACCCGGTCGCGTCGAACTCGTCGGAGGCCCCGAGGTGCGGGATCGTCGACCAGCTCCGACCCATGGCCGCAGCCGTAGCCCGCCGGATCCCCCGGAACGTCACCTCGCCCGTGCGGGCGTCGCTGGGGGCCGAAGGCGAGGGTCGGACGGGGATCGGGGGTGCGGTCGGCGCTGCGCCTGCGTGCCGGTCGGGGCGCAGGGCGTCGAGGTCGCCGTCGGTGATCCGCCCGCCCGGACCGGTGCCGTGCACCGTCGCGAGGTCGACCCCCTGCGCCGCGGCGCGTCGGCGCAGCGCGGGCGACGCCTTGGGCCGCACGGGGACGCCGGCCGGGGCTACCGTCGGGTGCAGCGTTGCGAGGAGGGTGCCGACGGGCACGATCGCCCCGATGTCGACGTGGATGGCTGCCACCGTGCCGTCGGCGGGCGCCGGGACCTCGACGACGGCCTTGTCCGTCTGCACCTCGGCCAGCGCCTCGTCCCGTCGCACGGTCTGGCCGACCTCGACGAACCAACGCAGCACCTCGCCCTCGTCGAGACCCTCCCCGACGTCGGCCAGACGCACCTCGAGTTCGTTCACGCCGTCACCTCGGTGGCCCGCAGGATGCCGGCGAGCACGCGGTCGTCGTCGGGGACGTACCCGTCCTCGAGCAGGCCGACCGGATAGGGCACGTCCCACCCGCTCACCCGGACCGGGGGCGACTCGAGGTCGTAGAAGCATTCCTCGACCACGGTCGCGACCACCTCCGACGCGAACCCGGCCGTGAGTGGGGCTTCCTGGACGACGACGACCCGGCCGGTGCGAGCCACCGACGCTGCGACCGTCGCCGCGTCGAACGGGACGATGGTCCGCAGGTCGATCACCTCGGCGTCGATGCCGTGCTCGTCTTGCGCCCGCTGGGCCGCCCGGCGGCACACCTCCACCTGGGCGCTCCACGCCACCACGGTGACGTCGCGGCCGGGCCGCACGAGGCGCGCCACCCCGAACGGGACGAGGTGCTCACCGTCGGGCACCTCGTCACGGATCAACCGGTAACCCCGCAGCGGTTCGAGGAACAGCACCGGATCGGGCGAGCGGATCGCCGTGGCGAGCAGGCCCTTCGCATCGGCGGCCGACGCCGGGGCGACGACGTGGAGCCCGGGCACGTTCGCAAACTGGGACTCGAGCGCTTCGCTGTGCAGTTCGGGGGTGCGCACCCCGCCGCCGAACGGCGCCCGGATCGTGATCGGTGCAGCGAAGCGCCCGTCGCTGCGGTACCGCAGCCGCGCCACCTGACCGCACAGCTGGTGCATCGCTTGCCACGCGAAGCCGAGGAACTGCACCTCGGCGACCGGCACGGCACCTTCGATCGCGAGCCCGACGCAGGAGCCCACGATCACGGCTTCGGCCAACGGCATGTCGACGACCCGCTCGGGGCCGAACGCTGCCTGCAGCCCGTCGGTGGCCCGGAACACCCCGCCGTTGGCCCCCACGTCCTGGCCGAGCACCACGACCCGACCGTCCCGGGCCATCTCGTCGTGCAGGCAGGCGCGGATCGCCTCGACCATCGTGAGGACCGTCATCGCGCCGCCCGGTCGGCCAGGTGCCCCCGAAGCTCCTCACGCTGGCGCCGTTGGCGCAGCGTCGGTTCGGCGTAGACGTGGTCGAAGAAGGCGTCCGGGGCGACGGGCGTGGCCTCGGCCCGAGTCCAGGCCTCGTCGACGGCGCGGTCGGCGGCTGCCTCGGCCTCGGCCTCCTGGGTGTCGTCCCAGGCGCTTGCGGCAGTGAGCACGACCCGGAGCCGCTCGATCGGATCCGCAGCGGCCCAGTGGGCCCGCTCCTGCGCCGGCACGTACCGCAACGGATCGTCAGCCGTGGTGTGGGGCCCCATCCGGTACGTCACGGCCTCGACCAGCACCGGGCCCCGGCCTGCGGCCGCATGGGCGCGCGCCGCTGCCGCCACCGCAACGACCGCAAGGGCGTCGTTGCCGTCGACCCGCACGCCGGGCATCCCGTACGCCGGGCCGCGAGCGGCGAACGACGGCGCAGCGGTCTGCGCAGCGAGCGGCGTCGATATCGCCCAACCGTTGTTCTTCAACCAGAACACCACCGGCGCCCGACGCACGCCGGCGAGGTTCAGCGACTCGGCGAAATCGCCCTCGCTCGAGGCGCCGTCACCGCAGAACGCGAGCACCACGCCCGGCGCCTTGCGCAGTTGGCGGCCCCACGCCAGTCCGACCGCGTGCGGGAGCTGCGCGGCGAGCGAGATCTGGGGGAACAGCACGCGCACACCCTCGGGCAGGTAGCCACCACCGGGGTGCCCGCGCTGGTAGAGCGCATACCGGTAGAGCACCTCGGAGCCGTATCGACCGAGGCCGAGCAACTCCCGGTAGTAGGGCACGATCCAGTCGGTGGCCGGCTCGAACGCAGCGACGGCGCCGATGACGCTCGCCTCCTCACCCTCGATCGGGGCGAAGGTGCCGGTGCGGCCCTGCCGCTGCAGGCTGAACAGCCGTCGGTTCGCCACCCGGGCGGCGATCATCCCGGCCAGCAGCTCCGGACCTCGTTCCAGGACCTCGTCGATCACGGCCGTCGGGCCCACGACCGAACCGTCGGTTGCGACCAGGCGGAACGGCTCGCCGACCGCCGGCAGGTCGTCGAGGGAGAGCCCCATCGCTCAGCGCGACCCCAGCGAGGCGAGGAACTGCTCGACGGCACGGTTGACCGGCTCGGGGTGGGTGAGGTTGGCGGCGTGGGCCGCGCCGTCGATCACGACGACCGGGCCGGCGCCAGGGAGCCCTCGGGCCATCGACTCGGCCCGCTCGAGGGGGATGGCGACATCGGCCGAGCCGTGCACGACGAGCGCCGGGCAGGTGATCTCGCCGAGGCGGCCCGTCAGGTCATCCCGCCCCACGAGGCAGGCGCCAGGTTCGCGCAGCGCGGCGTGGTCGCGCTGCTTCCACACGGCGATCCAGCGGGCGGACTCGGCTTCGTCGCCGAGGATGATCCCGGCGACGGCTTGTGCCAGTTCGTCGACCGGTCCGACCGACACCCACGTGTCGATCATCGTCTGGTAGCCGGCAAGCACGTCGGCGTGGTCGACGTCGGCGCCCGAGTCGAGCAGCACCAGCGCACGGACCCGTTCCGGTGCCCGCAGCGCAGCGCGCAACGACAGGAACCCGCCCTGGCTCATGCCGGCGAGCACCGCCTGCTCGACGCCGAGGTGGTCGAGCAGGCCGAGCACGTCGTCGGCGGAATCCCAGTAGGAGAACGGGTTGCCGTCCCATACCGTCTCGCCGAATCCCCGCTCGTCCCAGGTGACGACCCGGTAGCGGTCGCGCAGCGCGGCCACCTGATGGACGAACATGCTGCGATCCATCAAGAACCCGTGGGAGAACACCACGACGGGGCCCTCACCTCCCGTGTCGTCGTAGGCGATCCTCTGGCCGTTGACATCTGCGACGGGCATGCCCGGCACGGTACACCGGGCCCAGCGGACCCCGATCCCGTCACGGGAACCCGTCAGGAGAACCGGTCGAGGATGTTGGATTCGGTGAGCCGGGCGAGACCCTCTTTGACGGCGATCGCGTGGGCTTCCCCAACCCCGGGCACCTCGGCGAGCTCGTGCACCGTCGCCCGCATGATCCGGTGCAGGCTCGGGAACCGGTCGACGATCGAGCTGACCACCTCGGCCGGGAGGCGGGGGACGCCAGCGAGTTGCCGATAACCCCTCGGCGTGAGCGACCGGTCGAGCTCGCTCCCCTCGGGCAGCCCGAGCACTCGCCCGACGGTGCGAGGGTCGAGCAGGTCGTCGGTGGTGAGGCTCGACAGCTCCAGGAGCGCCTCGGCGGGCGTCCGTCCCGAGTCCTCCCCGAGGTAGTCCTGCAGCATCGCATGGCGATCGTCGTCCACGTCCGCCATCAGTTCGTCGAGCTGCAACTCGATGAGGCGGGCGTCGACACCGAGCTCGACGACATAGCCGGCGATCTCGTCCGCGATGCGCCGCACCATCTCGGTGCGCTGCAGCACTGCGGTCACGTCGCGGATGGTCACCAGATCCTCGGCTTCGAGCGTGGCGAGGGTGTTGGTGACGTCGTCGAGCCGGCTCTTGTACCGCTCCAGGGTCTGCAGCGCCTGGTTCGCACGGTTCAGCAGGCGGGGGATGTCCTCGAGCACGTGCTTGTCGCCCCGGGCGTAGATCGTGATCACGCCCATCTCCTCGGACACCGAGATGACCGGGACGTCCAACGAGCGGGCCACCCGTTCCGCCGTGCGGTGACGGGTACCGGTCTCCGAGGTGGGCACCGCAACGTCGGGAACGAGGTGCACGTTGGCCCGCGCGATGCGAGAGGCGTCCCGGGCCAGGATGATCGCCCCGTCCATCTTGGCGAGCTCGGAGAGCCGCTGCGGGGTGAAGGTGGCGTCGAGGAGGAAGCCGCCGGTGCAGATCGACAGCACCTCGGGCCCGTCGCCGACGACCAGCAGCGCGCCGGTCTTCGCCTTCACGATGCGGTCGAGGCCCTCCCGAAGGGCCGACCCGGGCGCCACCTGGGACAGCGCCCGCTGCAGCAGCGCACTCCGTCGACCGACCACACGGTGAGTGTACGGTCACCCTGCGCGTCGGGGGGCACCGGGTAGCACCGCCAGACGGTGGCTCCGCCTGCCAGCGGACTCGCCGCTCGGACCGAGCCCCACCTGCGCGAGCACCTCGGCCACCGTCGCCGCTCGCCGAAGCTCGATACCAGCGAACGGAGGCGCCGAGGGCGGCGCGAACGCGGTCTCGAACCCGAGCCGGGCCGCCTCGGCGAGCCGGCGGGGAGTCTGCGCAGCCAACCGCAGTTCGCCGGCCAGGCCGACTTCGGCGATGGCCACCGCCGTCGCAGGGACCGGCCGATCGAGTGCCGCCGACGCGACCGCCAGGCAGAAGCCGAGATCGGCTCCGGGATCGGCGAGGCGCACGCCTCCCGCAACCGACGTGACGACGTCGTTGCGACCGAGTGGCAATCCGGCGCGACGGCGCAACACGCCGAGCAGCACCGAGAGCCGGCCGGTGTCGGAACCGAGCGCTCGCACCGACGGCGGTCCGGCAGCCGGTGCGACCAGCGCTTGGAGCTCGACGAGGATCGGCCGGCGACCCTCGAGCACCGGGACCACGATGCTGCCGGGTACGCGCGGACTGCGATCGGCGAGCAGCAGGGCACTGGCGTCGGGCACGGCGCGCATCCCATCGGCGGCGAGTTCGAGGATGCCGACCTCACCCGTGGGGCCGAACCGATGCTTCACGGCCCGCAGCAGGCGCAAACCGTGATGGCGGTCGCCCTCGACGGAGACCACGGTGTCCACGATGTGCTCGAGCGTGCGCGGTCCGGCGATGGCGCCGTCTTTGGTGACGTGGCCGACGAGCAGGCAGCAGAACCCGGTGTCCTTGGCGGCGCGCACGAGGCGAGCGGCGCACTCGCGCACCTGGACCACGGACCCGACGCCGGAGCCGAGTTCGGGATCCGCGATCGTCTGGATCGAATCCACGACGACGACCTGCGCCGCGACCTCCTCGATCGCCGCAAGGATCGCCGCAAGGCTCGTCTGCGCCGTCAACCACAACGTCGGGGGGACCGGCCCGAGGCGTGCGGCCCGGTCACGAACTTGGCCGGCCCGCTCCTCGGCGCTTACGTACAGCACGGACGCTCCGGCCTGGGCTCGGCGCATCGCGGCCTGCAAGAGCAGTGTGGACTTGCCGATGCCGGGCTCGCCCGCCACGAGGGTGACCGATCCTGCGACCAACCCGCCGCCGAGCACCCGGTCCAACTCACCGACCCCGGTGGGCATGACGGGCAGGGGGCCGTCGTCGACCTCGGCCAGCGGCACGGCGAGCGGCCCGACCGAGGCAACGGCCGGCGCCCGGACCGCTGGCAGTTCCTCCACCAGGGTGTGCCAGGCCGCGCACGACCCGCACCGACCCGACCATCGAGGCTGTTCGGCACCGCACGCAGTGCAGCGGTGGACCGTCTTCGCACGGGACATGGCGTCACCGTACGGAGGGGGTGTGTCAGGGTCCGGCGACGTCGACGTCGACGGTCGTCCAACCCCCGGCCCGAGCGCCCGCAACGTGACGGGCGTACCCGCCGCGAGGGCGGCGCCGTCGAGCACCGTCGCGCCCTCCACGCCACGGTGGCCACCAGGGCCCATCACGACGTACCAGGCATCGACCGCCGCCCACGAGACGGTCAGGTCGCCCTCACCGCGCCGGATCGACGCCGGTTCGAACCGGGGACGGCCGGCCTCGACCGGTGACGGGGTCGGCAGCGCTCGCAGCGACACGGTCGTGTCGAGCCGATTGCCGTCACGGCCGACGAACGCGCTCACCGCGGTGCCGCAGTCGTCGCACGCGAAGCGGTTGTCCACGAACGAGTTCGTGGCAACGAGAGACCGTTGCGCCTCGGGCTGGCCGAGGAACCCGACGAACCCCACCCCGTCGTCGGCCCCGGCCCGGGGTCGCGCCCGAACGAAGGTGTTCCGACGGAACTCGTTGTCCCGCAGCGTCCCGATCGCCGAGAGATCACCCCAGATCCCGAGGTTCCGCTCCTGGAACTGGCTGACACCCGGGCGACCTCCGGCGACCACGACGTTGCCGACGACCCGGTTCTTGCGGGCAGCCTCATTGCGCGTGGAGCCGACCTCGGCCGCCGTGAACGTCAGCACCGGTACGGCTTCGTTGACCCACGGCTGGTCGGCCAGCAATAAGTTCCCCTCGATCCGGTGGTCGGCGCCATCGACGTGCAACGTGTAGAGGTGGTTGCCGACCACCGTGCTTCCGGACCCGTGACGTAGGTAGAGCACCACGTCCGGCATCAAGTTGACGACGTAGACGGCGCCCGGCGTCTTTTCGTCGATCGCCTCGGGGATCGACGAGGCCCCAGTCGAGCACGGTGTTGTACTGGAAGACCGTGCGCGACGGCCGCGGGTCCATCGCGCTGCCGCTCTTGACCAGGTAGCTGTTGTAGCGGCCCCCCATGCCGTTCGGCCCAGTGATCACGTTGTGGCTGTACACGGTGTACCCGGTCCCGTGCGAGAGGTAGGTGAACACGGTGTTGGGCCGGTCAACCTCGTTCGCGTCCACCAGGTTGAAGCTGTCCCGGTCGGTCTCCATACGGATCACGCTTCGGGTGTCGGTGTCGTCGGCGGTGTACCCCACCTGGTCGAACCGGTTCTGCGTCAACCGGATGTGCCGTCCCGTGACGACGACGCCTTTGGTGCCGCCCCGGGTGCGGTCGAAGCGGAGGTCGCGCACGACGAGGTGCTCGCCACTGAGGTTCCAGGACCCGTTGCCGACCACGACCGCCGCCCGGGGCTCGACCGCACGGACCGTGATCGGCGATCCGGCCCGGCCGCGAGCCGAGACGGTCACCTCATCGTCGTAGGTCCCGGCCCGCAGGACGATCTCGTCGCCCGGTCCGACGCTACCCATCGCCGCGTTCAACTCGGTCACCGACCCGACGTCGATACGCCGCCCCGTCGGGACCGGCACGGGGAAGGCCTCGACCCACCGCGACCGGTTCGCCTCTGCGCCCGGACGGAACTCGGGTGACGCCGCCTCGGTCACCGTGCTCGTCGAGGAGCGTTGCGCCGCAGCGGTCGTGGGCACCCCGGACGCATCGGAGCCCGCCGGCGGCCCGACCGACTCCCCCTCGCCGGCCAGGAGCGGCACCGCCCCGGCGACGGCCGCCATGGCCACGAGCGCGAAGGCGGTGACCGGCCACCGTGACGCTGCGGGTCGCAGCGGGTGGCCGTCGCTGTGCTCCCGAATCCCCTACCACGTGTTCTGAGTCAACACCCCTCCGTCGACGCGCAGCGTGGCCCCGGAGACCCATCGTGCCGCCGGCGACAGCAGGAACAGCACGGCGTCGGCCACGTCCTCTGGCCGGCCGAGCCGGCCCAGCGGCGCCGCGGCGTGCCAGCGGGCGATGCCTTCCGGCCAGGCCTGCGCCAGGCCGTCACGGTCGATCAACCCGGGGGCCACGGCGTTGACCCGGATCCCGTACCGGCCGAGTTCGGCTGCGGCCGTGCGGGTGTGCATCAGGACCGCTGCCTTCGACGCGGCGTAGTGCGCATGCAGGTTCGGCGGGTGCTCCCCCTCGATCGACGCGATCGTGACCACCGCACCGGGTCGGGACCGGTGCACCAACTGCGCAGCGAACGCACGCGTCAGCCGGAACACCGAGGCGACGTTGCTGTCGAGCACGTCGCCGAGTTCCTCGTCACCGATGTCGAGCAGGGCCCGCACCGGCTGGATCGCCGCGTTGTTGACCAGCGCGTCCGCGGCGCCGAACGCCTCGACCGCTGCGGTCACGATCGACTCCGGTGCGTCGGCGTCGCGCAGGTCGACCGTTGCGACCGCAACGCGCTCGCCGAGCGCGTTGGCCAACGCCTGCAACGTCGGCGAGGGTCGTCGCGCGTGCAGCAGCACGTTCGCTCCGGCCTCGTGACAACGCCGGGCGATGCCCGCACCGATCCCGCCGGCGGCGCCCGTGACGATCACCGTACGACCACCGAGGGCGAGCAGATCGGCGACGGCGGGAACCTCGGCGGTGCTCACGGGGCGCCACGATAGGGTCCCGCGCATGACGGATGATCCGTACGGCATGGCCGCTCGCGCCGCCGAGGTGCTCGCCGAACGGACCGGCCGAGCCCGGCACGACGTCGCCGTGTGGCTCGGTTCGGGATGGGCCGACGCCGCCGAGCGGATCGGCACCGGCGTCGAGGTGGCCCTGCCCGACGTTCCCGGCTTCACGCCCACCTCGGCCGGTGGGCATCGCGCCGTGGTCCGATCGGTCGACGTCGGCGGTCTGGGTGTGCTCGTGTTCCTCGGCCGGGTCCACCTGTACGAGGGTCACGACGTGAACACGGTGGTGCACAGCGTGCGCACGGCCGCGTGCGCCGGATGCCGGGTCGCCGTGCTCACGAACGCTGCGGGCTACCTCCGTCGGGAGTGGCGCCTCGGCTCGGCGATCCTCGTCGCCGACCAGATCAACGCCACGGGTGTCTCGCCCCTGACCGGTCCCCACCCCCCGGCCGGTTGGGGACCGCGCTTCTGCGACATGACCAGCCTCTACTCACCCCGGCTGCGCGACCTCGCTCGCCGCGTCGATCCGGACCTGGCCGAAGGGATCTACTACGGACTGCGAGGCCCGCAGTTCGAGACCCCGGCGGAGATCCGCATGATCGGCATCGTCGGCGGGGACCTCGTCGGGATGTCGACCGTGAACGAAGCCATCGCCGCCCGCCATGCCGGGATGGAGGTACTCGGGATCTCGTTGGCCACCAACCTCGCCGCCGGTCTCGCCGCCGGGCCCCTGTCCGGCGAGGAAGTCATCGCGGCCGGCCGGGCCGCAGCGGCCGCGGTCGGCGATCTCCTGCGCAGCATCCTGGTCGAGCTGGCCGCAGACGCCGGGCGCGCCCGGTGAAGGACCTCCTCGTCGGGAACGCGACGGTGCTCACCTTGGACGGCCGGGGCGACCTCGGCGGCACCGTCATCGACGGCGGTGCCGTCGCCATCGTCGACGGCACCATCGCCGCGGTCGGCCCGAGCGCCGATGTCGCACGGCAGCACCCGGGGCTTCCCCGGCTCGACGCCGGTGGCGGCATCGTGTTCCCCGGGCTCGTCAACACCCACACGCACCTGGCCATGACGATGTTCCGCGGCTTCGCCGACGACGTCGACCTGCAGGCGTTCCTGGGCAAGCTGTTCCCGGCCGAGGCGGCCGTGCTCTCGCCGTCCACCGTCGGCCTCGGCGCAGCCGTGGCGGCGGCGGAGTCGCTGCTCGCCGGGGTCACGAGCGCGCTCGACATGTTCTGGTACCCGGAGGCCACCCGGGACGCGTGTGCCACCGTCGGGCTCCGGGTGCACGGCGGTCCGGTGTTCATCGGCTTCGACGGCCCCGACCGGGTCCCGTTCTCCGATCGGATCGCCCGCGTGGCAGACGCCGACGAGCCGCTGCCCGGTACCCGCCGCTGGCTGTTCGCCCATTCGGCGTACACCATGTCGCCGGAGCAGGTCGCCGAGACCATCGCGCTCGCCCGAGCCCTTGGCGCCCGGTTCCACATCCATGCCGCCGAGAACGCCGCCGAGGTCCGTGACGTCGTCGCCGCCACCGGCCGGCGGCCCGTCGAGCTGCTCGCCGAGCTCGGGGCCCTCGGCCCCGACGTGGTGCTCGCCCACGCCGTCCACCTCGACGACCACGAGATCGCGGCGATCGCGCAGACGGGTACCGCCGTCGCGCACTGCCCGGCGTCGAACCTCAAGCTGGCGTCGGGGATCTGCCGGGTGCCCGACCTGCTCGCCGCGGGAGTGCCGGTGGGTCTCGGCACCGACGGCACGGCGTCGAGCAACGATCTGGACCTGCTGCTCGCCACCCGCCTCGCCGCGCTGATCCACAAGCCGGCGGCGGACGACCCGACGGTGGTGCCGGCCCGCCGAGCGCTCGCCATGGCGACCCGGATGGGTGCCGAGATCCTCGGCGTGGGCGACGAACTCGGCACGCTGGAGGTCGGCAGGCGAGGCGACCTCGTCGTCCTGCACGCCGATCGCCCCCATCTGGTCCCGAGCTACGACCCGTTCGCGACCGTCGTCTACGCCGCCGGGCGGGGCGACGTGCGCCACGTCGTGGTCGACGGCCGCATCGTGGTCGACGAGGGTCGGCTCACCACCGTCGAGGTGGTGCCGCTGCTCGACGAGCTGCGCTCGCTCGGTCGGCGCATCGCCAGCTGACGGCTGCGGTCAGGGCATCTGCACCCGCATCCGACGAGGCCGCCTCGGCGCTGCGACGGGTGCCGCGATCGGCGGAGGCGGCGGGAACACCACCGTCGTGCCGTCTTCGGCCGCCGTGGCCTGCAGCAGCCGCAGGACCCGAAGGTCGAGGGCGCGTGCGTCGTCGCCGAGGCGGGTCGCAGCGGCGGCGAACTCGTCGGCTGCGGCCGCTTCGCCCGCCGCAGCGATCCGCACGGCGAGTGCTTCCCGCTCGGCCTCGGCTGCCCGGGCCAGCGATCGACGGAGTTCCTCGGGGAGCACCACGTCGGCGAACTCCACGGTACGCAGGCGAAACCCTTTCCCGGCGAACGGTCCGGACAGCTCGGCGCGCAGGGCCGATTCCATCTCGGACCGACGCTCGGTGAGTTCGCTCAACGCGTGCCCGGCGACGATCCGGCGGACCGCCCCCACCGTGATCTTGCGCAGGGTCTGGGCCCAGTCCGACGACGTGGTGACCGCAAGGATCGGATCGACGATGATGGCCGAGACGAAGGCACTGACCTCCAGCGTGACGAGGTCTCGGCTCAGCACCGTTTCTCGCGGGGTCGTGAACGAAGTGCCGCGACGGTCGAAGACGTGCACCTCGTCGCCCCGTGTCCGTACGAAGCCCGGGCCGCGCTGGCGCCCGACTGGCCGGGATCGTTCCCGGCCATCGCCGGATGGGTCCGCTTCGTTGCGCTCGAGCTCGAGCTCGCTCCACGCCGAGGCGTCGCCACAGATCAGCCGCATCGGATGGCCGGCGGCCGTGAGCACGATGATCTCCTCACGGCGGGCACGATCGAACACCGGTTGCACCACCACGAGCACCACGACGATCACGAGCACGACGACCGGAACGACCACCCACAGCGTCCTCAGCGCGGGCAGGAACGCGACGGCTCCGTTCAACGCAGCTTCGGTTCCCACGTCCCGCACCCCCATGCCACCGACCCGACGCTACCGGGCGACGCGGTCACCCTCGGCCGGCGTCATCCCGGGAAGTCGACCGGGGCGTCGAGCGAGCCCGGCTCGGGGCAACGCGCGGCGGCTCGCCCGGTTGCTTGGGGTACACCGGCGGCCACGGTGCATCGGGTAGTCCGGCGTCCTGATCGCGGCGAACCAGTGCCAGCAGCGGTTCGAGCGACTGTGGCACGGCCCCGGCCCACGGATCGCCCTGGGCGATGAGCCGGGCCGGCACCGTCATGAGCGTGAGCGCCTCGGGGTCGAGGCCGTCGAGCTCGTCCCATCGGAACGGCGCCGAGACCTGCCCGGTCACCCGTGGCCGCACGCACCACGCGCCGAACACCGTCTTGTGCGGGGCGTTCTGGTTGAAATCGACGAAGACCCGGGCCCCACGCGCTTCTTTCCACCATTCGTCGGTCACGAGCGTCGGATGGCGCCGGGCGAGTTCGCGTGCGAACGCCACCGCTGCCGCGCGCACCGCGATCGCATCCCAACGCCGCTCGAGGCGGACGTAGACGTGGAGCCCCCGGTTCCCGGTCGTCTTGGGCAACCCGACCAGACCGAGCTCCTCGAGGAGTTCGCGCGTCGCTCGGGCCGCCGCCCGCACCTCGGAGAACCGGACGCCCGGTTGGGGGTCGAGGTCGATGCGGAGCTCGTCGACGTGCTCGGGGTCGTCGGCGCGAAACGCCCACGGGTGGAACCCGATGCATCCGAGATTCACCGCCCACAGCACGTGGGCCACGTCGGCGATCACGAGGGCGTTCGACTGCGTGCCGTTCGGTGTCGACACGATCGTGGTGCGAAGCCACGGCGGTGCGCCCGCGGGCACGCGCTTCTGGAAGAACGAGTTCCCTGCCGCACCGTCCGGGAATCGCTGCAACATCGTCGGTCGATCGCCCAGCGCCTGCAGCAGCGGCTCCGCGACGGCGACGTAGTAGTGGGCGAGATCCGCCTTCGTCTCCCCTCGCGCAGGGAAGAACACCTTGTGCCCGTTGGTGATCGTGATCGTCCGGCCCGCAGCATCGATCGGCAGGCCGGGCTCGGCGGACCGGGGCACGACCCCGACACTACCGAGCCCGCCTGCGGTGACATTCGTCAGGAAATCCTCTGGACCCGCATCCAGACGTCCAACAACTCCGTACACCGAGCATCAGACGGAGATGACGACGCCTGCAGGACCGCTACGGGCGCAACGACCCTGATGGGCCGGATCGGCCCCGAACAGAGAGGTACACCCATGACCAAGCGAATTCGACGCGTCGCGGCTGCGATGACGGCTGCGGTGCTCGCCACGATCGGTTTCAGCGCGACGGCACAGGCCCAACCGGCAGCGTCGGTGATGTTGCTCCACGGCATCCCCGGCGCTGACGTGGACGTGGTCGTCGACGGCACCGTGGTGATCCCCGGCTTCAAGCCGGGCCAGATGCAGGACCTGAGTTCCTTCGCCGGTCAGACGTTGAAGAACGTGGAGGTGCGCGCGGCGGGCAGCCAGACCAAGCTGATCGGACCGATCGCATCGTTGCCGGTGCCGGCGAGCGGGAGCGCCACCGTCGTCGCCCACCTCGACGCCAACGGCACGCCGCGCCTTACGCCGTTCGTGAACGACACGACGCCCCTGCCCGCTGGTCAGGGCCGCTTGACGGTCCGGCACACGGCCGCCGCGCCGGCGGTCGACATCGTGCTCGGCGCCAGCCGGCCATTCACCAACCTCGTGAACGGCGCGCAGGCCTCCGCCGTCCTGCCCGCCGGCCCGATCGCCGGAGCCAAGGTTGCTCCCGCCGGAGGTGCGCCGATCGCCGACGTCCCGACCGTGCAGCTCGCAGCGGGCACCAACCTGATCGTCTACGCGGTGGGAAGCCTGTCGGGGAACACCTTCACCTTCTACACGCAGGCCGTCAGTGGTCTCGGCGGCGCCCCCACGGTGGTGAACACCGGTGACCTCGCCGGGGTCCCCACCACCGTCGCCCTGACGCTGCTCGCCGCGCTCGGGCTTGCCACGCTCGGCGGTGCCGTTGCGATCCGGCGCCGGCCGGCCTGAGCCGGAGCGAGGACCGGACATGTCCCGTCGCTTGATCGTCGCCGCCTGCCTGCTCGGCTCCGGCACGCTCGGTCTCGTCGCGTGGGGAGGCCAGCGCCTCGCCACTCCGGTCACCTCGGTCGTCGCCGTCGCCGATACGGCGGCGGCGACCGCCGTTGCGGCGCCGCCTGCACCGAGTCCCACCGGCTCGGCGCCGGTGGTCCCGGTCGAGACCGGATCGACCAACGCAGCCACGCCGACCACGGTCACGCCGCCGGCCGCGAGTGCAGCGCCCACCGGCCTCCCCACTCCGGCACCCCTCCCGGCTCCGGCTCCGGCTCCGGTGGTCGCTCCGGCGCCGGTCGTCGCTCCGGCAGTGCCGGGGCCCGCCCTGCCGATCGGCCCCCGCTACTCCGCGCTGCCCGAACCCGCAGTGGCACCGATCGCGCCCCGGTCGCTCCGGGTGGACTCGGCCGGCGTCCGGGACCGGCCGATCCGACCGGTCGGGATCGAACCGTCGGGCGAACTCGAGATCCCCGACGAGACCGAGATCGGCTGGTATCGACTCGGCTCCTCCCCGGGGCGCCCGGGGGCGACGGTCCTCGCCGCCCACGTCTCGTGGAACCGTTCGCTCGGACCGTTCGCCCGCCTCGCCGCCGCCAAGCCCGGCGACCCGGTCGAGCTCACGCTCGCCGATGGCAGCCTTCGCCGCTATCGGATCGTCGAGCTCGCCCAATATCCGAAAGGCGCCCTTCCGGCCGACCGGATCTTCTCCGCCGGCGGCGACGAACGTCTCGTGTTGATCACGTGCGGTGGGAGCTTCAATCCGTCGATTCGGCGCTACCTCGACAACATCGTGGCCTACGCCGTCCCGGAGCCGGGTTGAGGTGTGGTCACGGTTGGGCCAAGCCCGCCTCGGAGGCGATTCGCCGCAACGTTGCGACCGGGTAGGGCGGCGCCACGATCACGATGAGCCGGTCGACGCCGAGGTCGTCTATCCGACGACGACCGGCGCTCCCGATGCGATACCAGCGGGGGTCATCGCCACAGAACACCGACACGGTGAACGGGCGGTCACCGGCACTGCGCCGAGATCGATCGATGAGATCGGCGAGCGCCGGGTGACCCGCTTGGGTGTTGAAACCGTCGGCCAGGGCGCCCGCGAGTTCGGCCATCACCGGACCGAATCCCCCGATCACGATCGGGGGATTCGGTCGTGTCTAGAGCACTCCGGCGCCGGGCGCATCCGCCCATACCGCTCGGAGCACACGGACGGTTTCGGCGAGCAACGCGCGACGATCACGGTCCCGACCGACGGCGCGGCCGAGCGCCTGCTGCTCCCGTGCGTACGGCGTGCGCGGCCCTCCGCCCGCTCCTAGACCGAGGTTGAGTCGCCCGCTCGAGATCTCCTGCATGGTTGCGGCCGCTACCGCCAGGGTCCCCGGATCACGGTTGGCCACATTCAGGACCAAGGGACCGATATCGATCCGTTCGGTCACGCCGGCGATCGCCGACAAGGTCGTCCACGCCTCGAGCACGTGGGGTGCCCGATGTACCGAGCCGGCGAGATGGTCCCACGTCCAGATTCCGTCAAAACCGAGATCCTCGACAGCTCGAGCCGCATCCCGTACGGCAGCCCACCGTGCGGCGAATGGATCCAAAAGTACGTCGATACGGAGCACCCAAACATCGTTGCCGGGATGGGATCGACGAACTAAACCAACGACCCGATTACCTTCTTAGGGACACTCGAATTACGGTCCCCGCATATGGCTGACCGGAAGAAGCGGGGACCCAAAGCGGTCTCCGATGCGCACAAGAAGGCGATGGCAACGGGGCGGAACGAAAGCCGCGCCGTACGCCTCTATCTCGAAGCACTCGATGCTCACAAGCCGAAGCGGGGCCGGAAGCGCACGCCGGATTCGATCAATCGCCGGCTCGCCGTGATCGTGGATTCCATCCCCACCGCAGAGGCGCTCGACCGGGTGAACCTCATCCAGGAGCGCATGAACCTCGAACTCGAGCTTGCCTCACTCGAAGCGGGGGACGAGTTGCCCGAGCTCGAGGAAGCGTTCGTGGGGGCGGTCGCCGGCTACAGCGAGCGCAAGGGGATCTCCTACGACGCATGGCGGCAGTCGGGCGTCGCCGCCAGCGTGCTGCGGCGGGCCGGCCTCAGCCGCTGAGGCTGCCGGACCCGTTGCGGTCGGCGGCTCGGACCGCAGCGCGGGTATCCAGCGCATCGAACGTGGGGCCGATGCCGGCGATCGCACGTTGGAGGTCGAAGGCCTGATCGAGCACGGGTGGCGAAACGGTCACCCGTGCATCGGCGGCAAGCACCTCGCGGAACGGCACCTGGCGCTCCCAGGCCACCCGAGCGTTGTCCTGCACGATCCGGTACGCGTCGTCGCGCACGAAGCCGGCATCGACGAGCGCCAGCAGCACCGGCTGCGAGAACGACAGACCCAGGCCGGCATCGAGGTTCTGTCGCATCCGATCGGCGTCGATCCGCAGCCCGCGCAGCAGGCGTGCCGCCCGGCGGCACACGTAGTAGGCGAGCTGGGCGGAGTCCGGGAGTACGAGCCGCTCGACCGAGGAGTGCGAGATGTCCCGCTCGTGCCACAGCGCCACGTCCTCGAGGCCGGCCACCAGGTTCGAGCGCAACACGCGGGCCAACCCGGACAGGGTTTCTGCCGAGATCGGGTTCCGCTTGTGGGGCATCGCCGACGAACCCTTCTGCCCGGCCGCGAACCCCTCCTCCACCTCCCGAACCTCGGTTCGCTGCAGGTGGCGCAATTCGATGGCGATGGTTTCGACGGTCGTGCCGACGGCGGCGCACGCGTACAGGAACTGGGCATGGCGATCTCGCGCGACGACCTGGGTCGCCGGGGTCGGCGCGAGGCCGAGTCGGGCACACACCGAGGCCTCGATCGCCGGATCGATGTTGGAGTACGTCCCGACGGCGCCGGACAGCTTGCCGACGGCCACCACGGTGCGGGCGGCCGCGATCCGGTCGAGATCTCGACCGATCTGCATGGCCCACAGCGCGCACTTGGTCCCGAAGGTCGTCGGCTCGGCGTGGATTCCGTGGGTCCGGCCGATGGTGACGGTGTGCCGGTGCCGATGGGCCAGGTCGTGGAGCGTGTCGAACAACTCGCCCGCCGCGTCGGCTAGCAGATCGCAGGCGTCGCGCAGCATCCAGCACCAAGCGGTGTCGACGACGTCGGAGGATGTGAGGCCGTAGTGGAGCCACGTGCCGTCCGGCATCCCGATCGCAGCCTGGGCCACGTCGACGAACGCAGCCACGTCGTGATTCGTCACGCGCTCGCGCTCGGTTACGGCCGCGACGAAACCCGCATCGACGATCGGGGCCCGCTCCCGGCACGCCGCCGCAGCAGCACCGGGGACCACGCCGAGATCGGCCCAGGCCTCGGTGGCCAGCAATTCGATCTCGAGGTAGCGAGCGAAGCGCGACTCGTCGGTGAAGACCGCAGCGATCTCGGGGAGTTGGTAGCGGGGGATCATGCGCGCGTGATGACCTGCTCGCGATCGGGTCCGACCCCGACGTAGCGAACCGGCACCCCGATCTCTCGCTCGAGCGCCTCGACGTACGCCCGGGCTGCCGGCGGCAGCTGGTCCCACGACCGGCACCCGGTGAGGTCGGTGCGCCATCCGGGGAAGTCCCGGTACACGGGCGTCACGGCGGCGAGGGTGGCGAGACGATCGGGATACGTGCGCAACGGCGCGCCGCCGCTCTCGTAGCCGATGCAGAGCCGAACGGTGTCGAACGTGTCGAGCACGTCGAGCTTGGTGACCGCCACCTCGGTGAGGCTGTTGAGGCGCACGGCATGGCGCAGCATGACCGCGTCGAACCAACCCGGACGGCGCCGCCGACCGGTCACCGTGCCGAACTCGTGGCCTCGCTCGACGAGCACGTCGCCGGCCTCACCGTGGGCCTCGGTGGGGAACGGCCCGGCGCCCACCCGGGTGCAGTAGGCCTTGGCGATACCGACGATCCGAGTCAGGTGCCGGGGGCCGATCCCGCTGCCGACGGCGGCATACCCTGCGGTCGGATTCGACGACGTCACGTAGGGGTACGTGCCGTGATCGAGGTCGAGGAAGGTGGCCTGCGCTCCCTCCAGCAGAACGGCCGCATCCCGCTCGACGGCATCGTGGAGGTAGCTCACGGTGTCGCCGACGTACGGCGCGACCCGCTCGCCGTGGGCGAGCGCGGCCTCGACCTGCTCGCTGACGTCGAGCGATGCGCCGCCCAGGCTCACGAGCTCGGCGTTGGCGAGCCGGCAGGCGTCGGCCACGGCGAGGGCGTACGCCCGCTGATCGGCGAGGTCGCCGGCCCGGAGCCCGACCCGCCGGGCTTTGTCGGCGTACGCCGGCCCGATGCCCTTCAAGGTCGTGCCGATCTGGGCGTCGCCTCGCCGGGCCTCGTGAGCGGCGTCGAGGGCCTGGTGCCACGGCAGGATCAGATGGGCCCGGCTCGACACCTGCAGGCGAGCGCACGACACGCCGGCCGCTTCGAGCCGGTCGATCTCGGCGAGCAGGGCGACGGGATCGACCACGACACCGTTGCCGATCACGGGGACCACCCGCTCGTGCAGCACGCCCGACGGCACGAGTTGCAGCGCGAACCGGCGACCGTTCGCCACCACGGTGTGGCCCGCGTTGTGGCCGCCCTGGTAGCGGACGACGATCTCGGCCTCGGCGGCGAGCTGGTCGATGAGCTTGGCCTTGCCCTCGTCACCCCATTGGGTGCCGACGACGACGGTTACGGGCACGGCGACCTCCTCGGCGGGACCCGGCGAGCGTAGCGATCCGTCGGTGCCGGGTTCTGGGGCGAACCGGCGGTCAACGAGCGACCGGGGCCGCGCCGGCGGGCATCGGCACCGTCCGGGCGCGGGTGTCGTCGAAACTGCGACCGTCCACCGTCCAACGGATCGGTCGAGCCCGGGCCGAGGGTTCGATGCGGATCGGGCCGTTGCGGGTGACGAACATCGTGGCCGTGACGGTCCGGCTCTGCCCCTGGCGAATCCACAGGAGCACCGCCGTTGCCTCGGTCGAACCGTCCGGGCCCTGGACGAGCAGGCCGTCGTGGCCTTCGGCCGACAGCGTCGAGCGGGCCGGCGCCTGGAAGGAAAGCACCCCCAGGTAGTCGCCCTTGAAGCGATCACCGAGCACGTACCGCGGCAGGTTGGCCGTCGATCGGTTCGTCACGGTCACCGAGAGCTGGATCGCGGTGCCGTTCGACACCTCTCGAGTGGTCATCGTCGCGTCGACGTCGACCCACCAGTCGAGCTTGTTGGCGCCGCGGTTGAGCAGGTTCACCGCCAACGATCGGGGGCCCAGCGCCCCGGCGGCGCCGGCGGCCTCCCAGCCCGCCTGCTCGACCGGATCTCGCGACCACAGCATCAGATGCCGACCGTCTGCGCTTCGGCGCAACACCTCGAACAGTTCGACCGGATCCATCCGCTCGTTGAGCAGGCGCTGCGCAGCGGTTTGGGTGAGCAGGGCAAGCGCCAGGGAGCGCTGACCGCGCTCTTGGAAGTCCGGAGCGGCGTACTGGTCGCTCAGCAGTAGCTGCACGACCGAGTCGGCGGTGACGCGTTCCCCGAAGGCCTCGACGGGCCCGGTGAGCCGCAGCGCCTCCTTGAGGAAGAGCGGGTCCACGTAGACGACCCCGTCGTACGGACCGAAGCCCTGCGCCGTGACGATGTCCGCCGACGCCTCGGCAACCTGGTCGAACCGGGCGCTCATCGACACCGTCGACAGCTCCTTTCCGGTCACGAGCGAATCCCAACGTGCCGACAGGTCCTCGGGGAGCACGACCGACGACTTCAGCGCTGCATCCGATCGATCGAACGCGCCGACGGAGAAGCGGCCATCGTCTGCAATCAGGTCGCCACGGAACAGGAACAATCCCATGCCCGAACCCATCTCGGCGTTGTTGCCGGCCACGACCAGGTAGCGCCCGGACCGGTTCGACATCTTCTCGAGCGCGGCCAGGACGCGGTCGGCGTTGCCGAGGACGGTGCCGAGCTCTTCGAGCTTGCGCTCGAACTGGTCACGCGCCTCGGTGACCTGGGCGAGGAGGTCGGCCGACGGCCCGAGGTCCGCCGCTCGGACGGCGGCCAGCACGGGGGTCAGGATGCGGCGTACATCGGTGACGGCCGTCGACACGCCCCGCACGTCGGTGCCTGCCACCGACAGTGCACGCAGTTCCCGCCAGGCGGGCACGGCGGCGTCGACGAGGCGCTTGGCCGAAGCGGCCATCGCCCGGCCGGTCTCGAGGTTCCGCCCGATGATCGGCGCCTTGGTCAGCGGCGACACGAACGGGTTCCCCAAGCGTCGCTCGGCTTCGGCCACGTCCGCCTGCGCTGCGGCGAGCGTTGCTTCGGTGGCTGGGCCGACCAATGCCGACGGGGTGGATTCGCTCAGCACCCGGATACGGGCCTCGGCGGCTCTGGCCGCCTCGAGGCCCTGGAAAACGTTCCACGCCGCCCAGCACAGCCAGGCGGCGGGAACCAGCACGAGAATGAAAACGACCAGCCGAAACGGCCAGCGCCGAGCCCGCCGGGGGCGGGCGGACCGCTCGATCAGGCGGCCACCGGCCGACGACGGCGGGACACGACGACGAGCGCCGCCCCACCGGCGAGTACGACGGCGCCGATCGCCACGAGACCAGCGACGTCGCTACCCGTGGCCGGCAACCCACCGCCCGTCACGATGATCGGAATCGACTGCGTGAGCGGGTTCCCGGACGTGTTCACGCCGACAGTCCGGATCGTGTGCGCGCCGCTGAACCCGGCCGGGATCGTCGCGTTCAGCGTGGCGACACCCTGCGGGTTCGCCACGGCAGTGCCGAGCAGCTTTGGGGTGGACAGGATGAAGAACTGCACCGTGGAGCCCGGCTGGTGCCCTCCCGAGGTGATCACGACCACCTGGCCCGGAGACACCGTGGTGTCGGAAACGCCGACGCTCGGCGGTGCCGCCGTCGTGCTCGGCGAAATCGTGGTAGTGACCACAGTGCCGTAGTCGGAGGACGCCAACGCCGGCGCAGCCGACGCAACCAGGGCCGATCCCGCAAGCACGAATCCGAACGCCGAACGCTTCGCCACCAACACACCTCGACGGTTTCCCATGGAATCCTCCTATCGCACCGCATCTCCACTATACCGCTTCCTTCGCCCCTTGTGAACCCCGGGTTCGTACGGCGTCAGGAGAGGTTCAACTGGCCGGCGTCACCGTCGACGTCGACGGTGACCATGTCGCCCTCGCCGTAGCGGCCTTCGAGGATGGCGACGGCGAGGCGATCGGCGATCGCGCGCTGGATCACCCGCTTGAGCGGTCGGGCACCGAAGGCCGGGTCGTAGCCCTCCCGGGCCAGATGGGCCTCGGCTGCCGGGGTGACCACCAGGGTGATACGTCGAGCCGCGAGCCGCTCGACGAGCCGGGTGAGCTGGATCGACACGATCCGGGACAGATCGGCCTCGGTGAGCGCCCGGAACCGCACGATGTCGTCGATCCGGTTCACGAACTCCGGCTTGAAGAACCCCAGGGGATCACCGGGCAGGTTGGACGTCATGATCAGCACGGCGTTGGTGAAGTCGACCGTACGACCCTGCCCGTCGGTGAGCCGGCCGTCGTCGAGCACCTGGAGCAGCACGTTGAACACGTCGGGGTGTGCCTTTTCGATCTCGTCGAGGAGCACGACGCTGTAGGGCCGGCGCCGCACCGCCTCGGTGAGCTGACCGCCCTCGTCGTAGCCGACATAACCGGGTGGCGCCCCGATGAGGCGCGACACCGAGTGCTTCTCCATGTACTCGCCCATGTCGATGCGCACCATCGCCCGCTCGTCGTCGAACAGGTACTCGGCGAGGGTCCGGGCGAGTTCGGTCTTGCCCACCCCGGTCGGGCCGAGGAACAGGAACGACCCGATCGGCCGGTTGGGATCCGACAGTCCGGCCCGGCTGCGCCGCACGGCGTTGGCGACGGCCGACACCGCCTCGTCCTGGCCGATCACCCGCTCGTGGAGCACGTCCTCGAGCCGGACGAGCTTGGCCATCTCGCCCTCCACGAGCCGGCTCACCGGCACGCCGGTCCACTTCGACACCACCTCGGCGATGTCCTCGGAGTCGACCTCCTCTTTCAGCATCCGTTGCGTGGCCTGCAACTCGTCGAGGTGCTTCGTGGCGTCCGCGGTGCGTCGCTCGAGTTCGGGGATGCGGCCGTAGCGAATCTCGGCCGCGGTGTTGAGATCGGTCTCCCGCTCCAGTTGCGTGCGCAACGACTCGAGCTCTTCTTTGAGGACCCGGATCGCGTCGATGGCCTGCTTCTCGGACTCCCAGTGGGCCTTCATCTCGGCCGACTCGGCCCGCAGCTCGCCGAGTTCGTCGTCGAGGGCCGCGAGCCGGTCGCGCGACGGAGCGTCGGTCTCTTTCTCGAGTGCGACGTGCTCGATCTCGAGCTGCAGGATGCGGCGTTCGACGATGTCGATCTCGGTGGGCATGGAGTCGATCTCGATGCGCAACTTGGAAGCCGCTTCGTCGACGAGGTCGATCGCTTTGTCGGGGAGGAACCGGTTGGTGAGGTACCGGTTCGACAGCACGGCCGCCGACACCAGGGCCGAGTCCTGGATCCGCACGCCGTGGTGCACCTCGTAGCGCTCCTTCAGGCCGCGCAGGATGGCGATGGTGTCCTCGACGGTGGGCTCGCCCACGTACACCTGCTGGAACCGCCGCTCGAAGGCCGGATCCTTCTCGACGTACTTGCGGTACTCGTCGAGCGTGGTGGCCCCGATCATGCGCAGCTCGCCCCGGGCGAGCATCGGCTTGATCATGTTGCCGGCGTCCATTGCGCCTTCGGCCCCGCCGGCGCCGACGATGGTGTGCAGCTCGTCGACGAAGGTGATCACCTCGCCGGCCGCGTCGGTGATCTCCTTCAGCACGGCCTTGAGCCGCTCCTCGAACTCGCCGCGGTACTTGGCGCCGGCCAGCATCGAGCCGACATCGAGCGAGACGAGGCGCTTGTTCTTCAGACCTTCGGGCACGTCGCCATCGGCGATCCGCCGGGCGAGTCCCTCGACGATCGCGGTCTTGCCGACGCCCGGTTCACCGATGAGCACCGGGTTGTTCTTGGTCCGGCGCGACAGGACCTGGATGACCCGGCGGATCTCGTCGTCCCGGCCGATGACCGGATCGATCTTGCCGTCGCGGGCCCGCTGGGTGAGGTCCTGGCCGTAGCGCTCGAGCGCCTGGAACTGCTCCTCGGGATTCTGGGAGGTGACCCGGTGGGAGCCGCGGACCTCCTTGAGGGCCTGGAGGACCTCTTCGAGCTTCACGCCCAACCGGTCGGTCATGGCGACGAGCAGGTGCTCGACGGACAGGTAGTCGTCCTTGAGTTCCTTGCGGAAGTTGTCGGCCCGGTCCATCACCTGGCTCAACTCGCGCGACAGGCGCGCCTCGCTGCCGCCGTGCGCCCGGGGCAGCTTGGCGACCGCCTCGTCGGCCTTGTTGCGCACCATGAGCGGGGCGAGGCCGAGCTTCTGCAGGACCGGCACCACGATCGAGCCGTCCTGACGCAGGAGGGCGGCGAGCAGATGGTCGGGGGTGATCTCGGGGTTGGCGTTGGCCACCGCCGCCGCCTGCGCCTGACCCACCGCCTCCTGGGTCTTGTGGGTCCACTTCTTCGGGTCGAACGCCATCGCCGCCGCCTCTCCACTGGTCGCTACAGGAAAGTTGACAATGAAGCTATCAACCTTGCCCGGAAACCCCACCCGGGCTCGGGCACCAGATCCGGCGTTCCGTCGCGACCGCCGTCACCAGATCGTGGGGGGTGACGTCGAACGCCGGGTTCCACGCCCGGGCCCCCGGCGGGGTGATGCGCACCCCGCCGAGTTCGAGCACCTCGCGCTCGGACCGCTGCTCGATCTCGATGTGCGCCCCGTCGGGCGTGGCCGGGTCGAGGGTCGATTCCGGTGCGGCCACCACGAACGGCACGCCGGCGCGGGCCGCGGCGAGCGCGAGCGGATACGTACCCAGCTTGTTGGCCGTGTCCCCGTTGGCCGCCACCCGGTCGGCCCCGACGATCACCACGTCCACCATGCCGCCAGCGATCGCCGAGGGTCCTGCCCCGTCGGCCTGCACGCGGTACGGGATGCCGTCGGCTTCCAGTTCGAACGCAGTGATCCGGGCGCCTTGCAGCAGCGGCCGCGTCTCGTCGACGAGCACCTCCGCGATCAGACCCCGGGCGTGCAACGAGCGCACGATGCCGAGCGCCGTGCCCCACTCGACCGTGGCGAGCGCCCCGGCATTGCAGTGGGTCTGCACCGCGAGCGGCCGGGCGCCGCACCGCTCGACGACGAAGTCGGCACCCCGTTCCCCCAGCGCCCGGCACGTCGCCGCGTCCTCGGCCAGGATGGCCAGCGCTTCGTCGAGCAACCCCTCGGGGCCGTCGTCGAGCCGGCGCAGGGTGCGCTCGACCGCCCAGCGCAGGTTGACCGCCGTCGGCCGAGCGGTGGCGATCGCCTCGGCCGCGTCGGTGATCGCGCGCCGAGCCGGGTCGAGCCGTGCCGCCAGCGCCACCCCGAGCGCGCCGGTGACCCCGATCGCGGGTGCGCCGCGCACCGCGAGGCGCACGATCGCGTCGATGACCGCGCCCACATCGGTGAGACGGACCCGCTCGAGGCGATGCGGCAGCAGGGTCTGCTCGACGATGACGACGGCCTCGCCGTCCCAGTCGACGGTGCGGGGCAGGCTCACGGGACCAGCACCTGCTTGCCGGCGGCCCGGCGCTCGACGAGTCGGGCCACGGCCTCGTTCGCGTCGGCGAGGCCGAGCCGGTCGGCGATCGCCACGTCGAGGCGGCCGGCCGCCGCCTCGGCCAGCAGGACGGCGAACCGCCAGGCCACCTCGCCCGGGCCGTGCGCGAGGCCCGAGTACCCGATCACCGATGCGTTGCGGCGGTAGAACGGTTGCGACGACAACGAGATCGTCGGCCCGGCGGACGCGCCGTAGACGACGATGCGCCCGAAGGGCTTCAACAGCTCCACCGACGCACCGGTGTACCCGCCCGACAACCCGTCGAGCACGACATCCACCCCGTCGGAGGCCTCGGCCCGGACGGCGTCGACCAGGTCGGCATCCTCGGCGACCACCACGTGGTCGGCGATCGAGGCGAGCCGGGGGCGCCGAGCCTCGGTGCCGGTCTGGGCCACCACCGTCGCGCCCCGTGCGCGGGCGAGCTGGCACGCAAGGTCGCCGACCCCACCCGACGCCCCGAGCACCAGCACCGTCGAGCCGCGCTCGACCCGGCCGAGGTCGAGCGCGTCGAGGGCGGTGATCCCGGCGATGCCGAGCGAGGTCGCGACTGCGTCGTCCACCCCGTCGGGGATGTCGACGCAGTGCACCAGCGGGACGGCCACCTGCTCGGCCCAGGCGCCGTCGCGCACGAGGCCGAGGCCACCGCCCCGGAACGCGACACGCCGGCCGTCGGGGAGCCGGCCTGCCCCCTCGCACCCGGCGGTGCGCGGCAGCGGCCCGGCCGCGGCGAGCGTCCCTTGCGAGATCCACACGTCGAGCGGGTTGACCGCAGCCGCGGTCACGGTCACCACCGCTTCCTTGGGCCCCGGTTCCGGCGCCGCCACCTCCTCCACGACGAACGGGGTTCCGTAGGCGTGTTGTCGGACGGCTCGCATCGGTGCCGAGCCTACGATCGGGCCCGTGCGACCGTCCGACCATGCCGTCGCTGCCGCCCGCGCCCAGGTGCAGCACACCTGCCTGCGGCTGGTCGGCCACGGGCTCGTCGTGGGCTCGGCCGGCAACGTGAGCATCCGGGTGGGCGACGACCACGCCGTGGTGTCGGCCGGGGGCGTGGTCTACGAGGAGCTGACCCCCGACGACCACCCGCTCGTCGAACTTGCCGGCGGCACCGTCGTCGACGGCCGGCGGGCCCCGACGAGCGAGTTGCCGCTCCACACCGGCCTGCTGCGGTCGCGGTCCGAGATCGGCGCGATCGTGCACACCCACTCGAAGTGGGCGGCCGCATTCGCGGTGGCTCGGCTCGACCTCCCGTTCGTGATGAACGAATCGATGGGCACCCGGGCCGAGCGGGTGCTCGTCACCCGCTACGCACCACCCGGTTCACCCGAGATGGGCGACGCCGCCGCTGCGGCCTTCGCCCGCCAGCCCGGCAGCCGGGCGGTGTTGCTCGCCAACCACGGTGTGGTCGCCTGGGCCGAGACCGCCGCCGCGGCCTGGCTCGTCGCCGCACAGGTCGAGTGGATCGCCGAGGTCACCGCCGTCGCCCGCCTCCTCGGCGGCGAGCACGCACTCGAACGTCGCTGGCAGGACGCCATCGGCACCAACTACGGGCTGACCATCGCCCGGGAGGAACCGTCGTGACGCTGCCCATCCCGTTGGGGCCGCCCCGCCAGCTCGCCTACTGCGTCGACGACGCCCAGGCCGCCGCCGCCGAGTGGGCCGCCCGGTTCGGCGCCGGGCCGTTCTTCGTGCGCCGCCACATCGCGGTCACCGACGTGATCGTGCGCGGCCGACCGGGCCAGTTCGACCACACCTCGGCGTACGGGCAGTGGGGCTCGATGATGGTCGAGCTCGTGCAGCAGCACGACGACGCCCCGTCGGCGGTCCGCGACATGTACCGCCCGGGCCAGACCGGGTTGCACCACGTGGCCCACATCGTCGCCGACCTCGCCGCGGCGGAGGCCGCGTTGCTCGCCGCCGGCATCGAGCAGGCGCAATCTGCGATGGCCGGCACGACCCGGTTCGTGTTCCACGACGCCCGACCGCAGCTCGGCTACATGCTCGAGCTCTACCAGACCTCGCCGGGCCTGCTCGGCTTCTACGACCTGGTCGCGCGTGCCGCCGAGGGCTGGGACGGGGCCGAGCCGGTGCGCGTCCTCGGCTGACTCAGCGCCGTGAGGACACGACCCCGGTGTCGAACCCGGCAAGGTGCAGCCCGCCGGCCCACCGAGCGTGCTCGATCTTGAGGCACCGGTCCTGCACCACCCGCATCCCCGCCGCCTCGGCCCGTTCGGCGACCGCGTCATCGCGCAGGCCGAGCTGGAACCACAGCACCGGCGAGCCGAGCGGCAGCACCTCGTCGGCGACGGCACCGAGATCCTCGACCCGGCGGAACACGTCGACGATGTCGGGCACCACGGGCACCTCGGCGAGGCTGCGGTACACGGGCCAGCCGAGGATCTCGCCGCCTTTGGGGTTGACCAGATACACCTGGTAGTCGGTCGACGACGACAGCAGGTAGGTCGCGACGAAGTAGCTCGACCGGCTGGGGTCGGCCGAGGCGCCGACGATGGCGATGGTGCGGGACCGGTCGAGCAGCGACTTGGTCTCCCGGATGGACGGCGCGTTCCAGGCCATCACCCCTCCTGCGATGCGTGTAGGGCTTGGTCGAGATCCCAGCACAGGTCGTCGGGGTCCTCGAGACCGACCGAGATCCGCACCAGGTCGGCGCCCACCCCGGCTGCGGCGAGCGCGTCGTCGGAGAGCTGCTGGTGGGTGGTGGACGCCGGATGGATGACGAGCGTGCGGCAGTCGCCGATGTTGGCCAGGTGGCTGCACAACTCGACGGATTCGATGAACCGACGGCCGGCGGCCCGGCCGCCGCGCACCCCGAAGGCGAACACGGCGCCGGGCCCGTCGGGGAAGTACCGCTGACCGAGCTCGTGGAACGGATCGCCGGGCAGGCCGGCCCAGCGCACCCAGGCGACCGCCGGGTGCTCGGCGAGGAACGACGCGACGGCCCGGGTGTTGTCGACGTGCGCCGCCATCCGTAGCGGAAGGGTCTCGAGCCCTTGCAGCAGTAGGAACGCGTTGAACGGGCTGAGGGCCGGACCGAAGTCGCGCAGCTGCTCGGCCCGCACACGGGTGAGCCAGCCGTACTCGCCGAAGTTCCCCCACCAGGTGAGCCCGCCGTAGCTCGCGACCGGTGTGGTCATGGCCGGGAACCGGCCCGACGACCAGTCGAACCGGCCGGATTCGACGATCACCCCGCCGAGCGAGGTGCCGTGCCCACCGATGAACTTGGTGGCCGAGTGCACGACGATGTCGGCGCCCCACTCGATCGGCCGGCACAGCGCCGGGGTGGCCATCGTTGCGTCGACGACCAGTGGCAGCCCGTGGGCGTGGGCCACGTCGGCGAGCGCAGCGACGTCGGCCACGATCCCCGACGGGTTGGCGATCGCCTCGACGTACAGCGCCTTGGTCTCGGGCCGGATCGCCGCGGCGAAGGCGTCGGGCCGGTCCGACGGCACGAAGGTCGTGTCGATGCCGAGCCGGCGCGACGACACGTCGAGCAGGGTGACGGTGCCGCCGTAGAGCGCGCTGCCGGCCACGAGATGGTCGCCGGCGCCGGCGAGGGCGGCGACCGTGCACCACTCGGCCGACTGCCCGCTGGCCGTGGCCACCGCGCCGAGGCCACCTTCGAGGCTGGCCATGCGCTCCTCGAACGCCGACACCGTCGGGTTCGCCAGCCGGGAGTAGATGAGCCCGTACTTCTGCAACGCGAACAGGTCGGCGGCATCGGCGGTGTCCTCGAACACGAAGCTCGTGGACTGATACACGGGCACGGCCCGGGCGCCGGTGGCCGAGTCGGGCCGACCGCCCGCGTGGACGGCCCGGGTGCGGAAGCCCCACGGTCGATCGGTGGTCATGCGTTGCCTCCGAAGACGCGCTCCAGCACGACGGCCACCCCGTCGGCCTCGATCGGGGGCGCCACCTCGTCGGCGAGCGCCCGGGTCGCTGCATCCGCATTGCCCATCGCCACCCCGCGACCCGCCCACTGGAGCATGCCGTGATCGTTCACGTTGTCCCCGAACGCGATCACGTCCGCAGCGCCGAAGCCGAGGTGCTCGCAGAGCCAGGCGAGGCCCGAGGACTTGTCGGTACCGGCCCGGACGACGTCGACGAGCGGGAGCCCGGCATAGACCGCCTCGAGGCCGTCGGGCAGCAGCGCACCGATGGCGACGGTGAGCGCCCGGACGTCACGGGCCGGGTCGAACGCGTACATCCCGTGGACGACGGCACCCGGTAGGCCGAGCACGTCGTCGAGCCGGTGACGCTCCGGCGGCGGATCGGGCACGAGCGCCGAGAACCCGGACTCGAAGCCGAACCCGGCCTCGGTGGTCATCGCCCACCCGACCCCGGGGAACGCATCGCGGGCCCGACGGATCACGGCGTCAGCGATCGGGCGCGGATACGAGGCCCGATGCAGCAGCGGCCAGCCGTCCTGCAACGTGTGGATCGACACGCCGTTGCCGCACACGGCGTAGGACGCATGGCCGCCGAGCAGGGGCACCACACCGTCGAGCGCAACGGGCGGCCGGCCGGTCGACAACGTCACGACGGCGCCGGCCGCGACCGCTCGGCCGAGCGCAGCGACGACACGGGGCGACACCACCCCTCGGTGGTCGAGGATGGTGCCGTCGACGTCGAGCGCGACGAGGCGGGGAGCCATGGAGGGCTACTTGATGGCCAGCGCGTTGGGCGGGCTGGCCACCCCCTGGGGGAGGTTGAGGGGAGCCGAGGTGAAGAAGCACCCATAGCGCCCGTCGGCGGCACAGTCGGCGGCGAGCGCTTCGAGATCCCACAGCTCACCGAGCGGTAGGCCCAACATCGGGAGCAGGACCGTGTGGGTGAAGATCTCGTGGAGGCGGGAGCGATCGGCCCGGACCTCGGCCAGCTCGACCGGGGTGCTCAGCGCACCCGGCGGCCAAACCTCCACCGCCGGGTTGTCGCAGCCGAGGGCCGCGATGTGCAGGTCCCAGAGGAACTCGGCCGTCGCGAGGCCCGGGCGCAGGCCGGGAGCGGCGAAGCCGGCACCGTCGGCCAGGCGGGCACGCGTCTTGGCCGACTGCGCCTCGTACCAACCCACCCAGCCGGTGCGCATCAGCAGGATGTCGCCCTCCCGCAACGTCGTGCCCTGGGCTGCGAGCGCATTCGTGAGATCGCTCGGTTCGATCGGATCGGGCCGGTCGTAGGCGAGCGGTCGACCCACCGAGGCCCGCCACCGGCCGACGTCGCAGAGCACCGCCCGGCCCGCGATCCCCCGGGTGGCCCAATGGGCGATCGCATGCTCCTCGTCGGGCACCCCGCCGAAGTGCCCGTTGGGTTCGTTGCGGATGTGGCGGAACCCGTCCCACTGGCTCGAGGACTGCGTGTTCCAGCCGTGGAGCACGTCGTCGTGGCTGGTGCCGCCGGGCGGGCCGGTCACCTCGTGCTCGAACGACGCCCGGCCGAACAGCGGCGGGTCGGGCAGGCGCATCGACCAGTTGAGTGCGAACACCGCGCCGCGCCGCACGAGGCCGGACGCGGCGACCACCCGCTCGGGGGTCAACAGGTTCAGGCAACCGAAGTAGTCCGGGGCGGGCCAGACGTCCCACGCCGCCTTGACCCCGTTGCGGTCCGGCAGCTCGGCATAGCTGGGCAGCGACATGCCTCGGACCGTAGCGGTGCCGGGTACCGTCCCGGAGATGGAGTACCGCCGCCTGGGCCGATCGGGCCTGCAGGTCTCGCTGCTGTCGTTCGGGTCCTGGGTCACCTTCGGGAACCAGCTCGACACCGGCCTGGCCACCGACTGCATCGCCGCCGCCTGGGAGGCCGGCTGCAACTTCTTCGACAACGCCGAGGCCTACGCCGGTGGACGTTCGGAGGAGATCATGGGCAAGGCCTTCGACTCGCTGGGCCTGGACCGCCGGGACCTGGTCGTGTCGACGAAGCTCTACTGGGGCTTGAAGGACGGGCCGAACCGGCGCAACACGTTGAACCGCAAGTACCTCTTGCAGGCGCTCGACGGTTCGCTCGAACGCCTCGGCACCGACTACGTCGACCTGGTCTTCTGCCATCGGGCCGACCCGAACACCCCGATCGAGGAGACGGTGTGGGCGATGTCGGACCTCATCGACCGGGGCGCCGCGCTCTACTGGGGCACCTCGGAATGGCCGGCGGCCGACATCCGAGCGGCCTGGGAGATCGCCGAGCGCCACCACCTGCGCAAGCCCGTGATGGAGCAGCCGCAGTACCACCTCCTGCACCGAGAGCGCGTCGAGCAGGAGTACGCCCGGCTGTACGACGAGATCGGCCTCGGGCTCACCACGTGGAGCCCGCTCGGGTCCGGGCTGCTGACCGGGAAGTACCTCGACGGGATCCCGGACGGCTCGCGCGGTGCGCTCGCCGGGTACGAGTGGCTGCGCCCGCGGCTCGAGGACCCGTCGGCCGTCGCGAAGGTGCGGGCGTTCGTGGCCGTCGCCGAACGGCTCGGCGTGTCACCGGCGCAGCTGGCCATCGCCTGGTGCGCGTCGAACCCGAACGTGTCGACCGTGATCACCGGAGCCAGCCGGCCCGAACAAGTGGTGCACAACTTCGGCGCGTTGGACGCGCTCACCCTGGTCACGGCCGACGTACGCGCCGAGCTCGACGGGATCAGCCGTGGCCGCCGCTCCTGAGACCCGGGGGGCCGGCCCCCTCGACGGCGTCCGGGTGCTCGACCTGTCGCGCGTGCTGGCCGGGCCGCACTGCGCCAAGGCGCTCGCCGACCTCGGTGCCGAGGTGATCAAGCTCGAGCCGCCCGAAGGCGACGTGGTCCGCTTCGACTTCCCCCGGGTGTCGGGCACCTCGGGCTACTACGCGCAGCAGAACACCGGGAAGCGGAACATCAGCCTCGACCTCGACAAGCCCGAAGCCGTCGAGCTGGTGCGCAGGCTCGCGGACCGTAGCGACGTCGTGCTGGAGAACTTCCGCCCCGGCGTCGCCGGCCGCCTCGGCCTCGGGTACGCGGACCTCTCGGCCCGCAACGAGCGCCTGGTGTACGGATCGATCTCGGGCTACGGGCAATCCGGCCCGTGGCGGGACCGGCGCGCCTACGCGAGCGTGATCCAGGCCGAGATGGGCCTCACCAAGCTCCAGGGCGACGAGCGGGGCGGTTCGTACACCAACGATCCGTTCTCCTACGCCGACCTGTTCGCCTCCAAGGAGCTCACGGCGGGGATCCTCGCGGCGCTGTTCCGGCGGGAGCGCACGGGCCGGGGTCAGTGGGTCGAGGTGTCGATGGCGGAAGCACTGCTCTACATGAACGAACACGTGCACTGGGAGTTGTCCGACGCCGACGGGTCCGAGGACATCCCGAGTTTCCGGCCGGCCGATTTCCCGGTGCTCCCGCTCGCCAACGGCCGCCAGGTCGTCGTGTCGGGTCACCCGTGCGCCAAGGGGAACTTCGCGTCCTGGTGCCGGCTGATCGGCCGACCCGAGCTGCTCGACGACCCTCGGTTCGCGACGATCGGCTCCCGGCGCCGGCACCTGCCCGCGATCCTCGAGGCACTGCGGGCCTGGTCGGCCACCGTGGCCGACGAGGACGCGTTCGAGCGGATCGTGAGCACGGAGAAGTTCGCCTGCGGCACCCTGCGTGACGTGCGCGAGGTGGCCGACACCGACTGGGCCGAGGATCGGGCGGCGATCGTCGAGGTGAGCGACCGCAAGGGCGGGAGCTTCCGGATCCCGAACGCACCGTGGCGGTTCTCGGCCGACGAGGTGGGCGTGCGCGGCCTGCCGGCGTACCGGGGCGAGGACAACCGGGCGGTGCTCGGCGGATTGCTCGGCCTCGACGACGCCACCCTCGACCAGCTCGAGGCCGACGGCGTGCTGTCGAGCCGGATCCCTCGCTGATGGCACTCGCCGCCTTCGGGATCGCTCCCATGAAGGCGGTGGCCAGCGACGCCGCTCCCCCGGGGGACGGGTGGGCCTACGAACCGAAGTGGGACGGCTACCGAACGCTCGCGTTCGTGGACCGGGGCCGGGTGCGCCTGCAGAGCACCCGGCTACGCGACGTGACCGCCCGATGGCCGGAGCTGGCCGGGCTGGCCGACGCCGTGCACGGACCGGCCGCCGTGCTCGACGGGGAGGTGGTGGTGCTCGGGCCCGACGGCCGACCGAGCTTCGAGCGCCTCGCGCGCGGCGAGGGCCCGGTCACCTACGTGGCCTTCGACGTGCTGTCGCTCGGCGGGATCGAGACCGTGGCGCTCCCCTACCGGGATCGGCGGCGGCTGCTCGAGCAGCTCCTCGACCCGGGCCCACGCTGGCGGGTGACCCCGGCGCAGGTCGGTGACGGGGACGCGCTCGTGGCGGCGACCCGCTCGCTCGGCCTCGAAGGGGTGATCGCGAAGCGGCTCGACAGCCCGTACCTCCCCGGCAAGCGGTCGGGGGCGTGGCGAAAGATCAAGCACCGCAAGGTCCAAGAGTTCGTCGTCGGCGGTTGGCTGCCCGGCGGTGGGCCCCAGGGGATCGGGTCGTTGCTCGTCGGCCACCACGGCACGGCGGGGAGGCTGCACTGGTGTGGCGCAGTGGGCAGCGGCCTCGACGAGGCCACCGCTCGGGGCCTTCGACCGCTCCTCGACAAGGGGGCACGAACCGACTCGCCGTTCGATCCTGCCCCCGACGTCGCCGGGGGCCCCCGATGGTGTCAACCCGAACTCGTGGTGCAGCTGGCCTTCGCCGAGTGGACCGCCGAGGGTCGACTGCGGCACCCCGTCCTGCTCGGGCTGCGCGACGACGTCGACCCGGCGCAGGTCGTACGCGAGTCCTGACGCCGGTCAGCGGCCGCAGCGCGCGCCTGCGGAGCAGGCGTGGTCGAAGCTCGCCGTCAGCTCGGCGGTCGCGCCGCCCGGTTCGCCGAGCCGGGCGCGCACGGTGCCTGCGACCCGGCGGGTGTCGTGCGCTTGCAACTCGACTTCGCCGCTGACGACGCGCCACGGTCGGGGGTCGCCGGCGACGGCGACGAGCACGGTGAAGGTGCCGGGGGACCCTTCCGGTGTCACCGCATAGCGACCCGCGCCCTCCCGCAGGGCGGCTGCCGGGGTGCCGGCGCCGAGGAGCAGCAGCACCGAGGCCGCCCGGTCGTCACAGTTGATCGACAGCCCGGCCATACCCGGCGCGGCGAGACCGTTGCGGACCAACTCGGCAGCGTCGAACCACAGGCTGCTCGCTGCGGCAGTGGGACCGGCGGGGCGTTCGAGGGTTGCGTCCACCGCGCCCCGCAGGGTGCCCCGGCACGCGATCGCCGGGGCAGGCGCCGACGACCCGGGAAGCACGGCCGCCGCCGCGGAGGTCGCGGACGGGGCCGTCGTCGTGGGAAGCGGGTCGCCCGCCGCCGTCGTCACGGGACCGACGGTCGATGCCGGCCCTGGCGTGGATGGGGCGGGAGGCGGCGCCACCGCCCACGGCATCACCCGCGGACCCGGTTCCGATGCAGACCCACCGCCGCACGCGCCGACGAGCAGCACCGCGGCGAGGGCGAAGAACGTCCGCACGAGCGGACGCTATGGCAGGCCCGATCGGATCAGTGTCCGACGGCGTTGAGGCCGCCCGCCGCGCTCAACCGAGCGTGGGCCCGACGCAGGGAGGACTCGACCTCGGCGTCGTGCTCGTGGCGCAGGGATTCCTCCGCCCGGGCCTTCGCCGCGCGCGCCCGGTCCACGTCGATCTGGTCGCCGAGTTCGGCCTGATCGGACAGCAGCGAGACCTTGTTGGCCGAGACCTCGACGAACCCGCCGTGCACGGCGACGTCGAGAACCCGGCCGTCGGCACGGGTGATCCTCGTGTGGCATTCGGTGAGGGCGGCCAGGAAGGGGGCGTGGCCGGGCAGGAAGGCGATGTCGCCGCCCCCGAGGGTGCGGGTGATCACCATGGTCGCCTCACCGCTGTAGAGCACACGCTCCGGCGACACGACCTCCACCTGCATGACGGTGGACGAACCGGCCATCGCGGATCAGGCCCCCGCCTGCTTGCGCAGGGCGTCGGCCTTGGCCAGCACCTGCTCGATGCCACCGACGTTGAGGAACGCCTGCTCGGGCACGTCGTCGAGTTCGCCGTTCACGACGGCTTCGAACGACTCGACCGTCTCCGTGACCGGCACCGTCTCACCGGACACGCCCGTGAAGACCTCGGCGACGTAGAACGGCTGCGACAGGAACCGCTGGACCTTTCGGGCCCGGTTCACGGTGAGCCGGTCCTCTTCGGAGAGCTCGTCGAGACCGAGGATGGCGATGATGTCCTGCAGTTCCTTGTAGCGCTGCAGCGTCTCCTGCACGCGACGAGCCACCGTGTAGTGGCGATCGCCGACGACCTCGGGGGCGAGGATCGTGGAGGTGGACGCCAGCGGATCCACCGCCGGGTAGATCCCGAGCGCCGCCACCTGGCGGGAAAGCTCGGTGGTGGCGTCGAGGTGCGTGAAGGTGGTGAACGGCGCCGGGTCCGTGTAGTCGTCGGCGGGCACGTACACCGCCTGGAGCGAGGTGATCGACCGCCCCCGGGTGGAGGTGATGCGCTCCTGGAGCTGGCCCATCTCGTCGGCCAGGGTGGGCTGGTAGCCCACCGCCGAGGGCATACGGCCGAGCAGGGTGGACACCTCGGAACCGGCCTGGACGAACCGGAAGATGTTGTCCACGAACAACAGCACGTCCTGGTTCTGGACGTCGCGGAAGTACTCGGCCATCGTCAAGGCCGACAGCGCGACCCGCAGGCGCACGCCCGGCGGCTCGTCCATCTGGCCGAACACGAGGGCGGCCTTCTCGTACACGCCCGACTCCTGCATTTCGAGCCGCAGGTCGGTGCCCTCACGGGTGCGCTCGCCGACCCCGGCGAACACCGACACACCACCGTGGTTCTGGGCGACACGGCGGATCATCTCGGTGATGAGCACCGTCTTACCCACGCCGGCGCCACCGAACAGGCCGATCTTGCCGCCCTGGAGGTACGGGGTGAGCAGGTCGATGACCTTGATCCCGGTCTCGAACATGCGGGCCCGAGGTTCGAGGCTGTCGAACGAGGGGGCGTCACGGTGGATGTCCCAGCGCTCGACCCCGTCGGCGTAGCCCGGCTCGGCGTCGAGGACCTCGCCCCAGACGTTCCACACGTGGCCGAGCACCTTGTCGCCCACCGGGACGGCGAGGCCACGGCCGGTGTTGCGCACCGGCGTGCCACGTACGAGGCCGTCGGTCGGCTTGAGGCACACGGCGCGCACCCGGCCGTGGCCGAGCTGCTGGGCCACCTCGGCGAGCACGGCGATGTCGTTGCCCTGCACGGTGATCGTCATCTCGACGGCGGTGTTGATGTCCGGCACGGCGTCGGGCGGGAACTCGACGTCGACCACGGGGCCGGCGATGGCGACGACGCGGCCGTCCTTCAGTTTGGTGGTGGGCTCGGTCATGGTCATGGGACGAAGCTCCTGGATGGTGGTCGCGTGAGTGCTAGGAGAGGACGGGGCCGTCGAGCTGCAGGAGGGTGAACGACGCGTCTCGCGCGTCGTCGGCGGCGAGGGCCTCGGCGCCGCCCACGATCTCCATGATCTCGGTCGTGATCGCGTCCTGACGGGCACGGTTCATGACTCGGGTGAGGTTCTTGATGAGTTCCTCGGCGTTGTCGGTGGCGGCCTTCATCGCTCGCTGGCGGGCCGCCTGCTCCGACGCCGCAGCGTTGAGCAACGCAGCGTACGTACGGGCCTCGATGTAGCGAGGCACCAATGAATCGAGGATGGTCGACGGATCCGGCTCGAACTCGTACGACGAGTTCGGCGCCGCGTCCGGGCGGCCGTCGCCACCGGCCATGATCTCCCGGTCGAGGGGAACCAGCGGCCGCATGACGACCTCCTGGTACCCGGCGGAGACGAAGCGGGTGTAGATCAGCAGAATGCGGTCGGCTTCGCCGGACAGGTACAGCGCCATCGCCCGTCGGGCGATCGACTGCGCATCGGCGTAGGTGGGCTGCTCGGAGAAGCCGCTGAAGCGGTCCGCGATCTTGTAGTTGCGGAACCGGAAGTAGTTCTGGGCCTTGCGACCGACGGTGACCAGTTCGTAGTCACGGCCGGCGAGCACATCGGCTTTGATCTGACCCTCGGTGGCACGCAACACCATGGCGTTGTAGCCCCCGCACAGCCCGCGGTCGGCCGACACGGGGACGTAGCAAACCTTGCGGACCTCACGGGGCGCGAGGAGCGGCGAGGACGCCTCGCCACCTGCGGCGGCCAGGTCGCGCACGACAGCGGTGATCTGATCGGCGTACGGCACCGCCTGAGCGACCCGCTGCTGGGCCTTGGCGATGCGCGACGCCGCGATCAACTCCATGGCGCGCGTGATCTTCTTGGTGGCCTGCACCGAACGGATGCGGCTCCTGAGGATGCGTTCCTGACCTCCGGCCATGCGGCGCTCCTACTCCGTGCGCAGCGTCTTGCCGGAGGTGGCGTCGTGGACACCCTCGGAGGACGTCTTGGTCGGGTCCGTATCGTGGCCAGCGGCAACGTTCACGACGAACGCCGCCTTGAACTGAGCCACCGTGTCGCCCAGACCAGCCGGGAGGGCCTTGGTCTGGCGGATCTCGTCGAGCAGGGAGCGGAACCGGGTGCGGAAGGCCTCGAGGAGCTCGGCCTCGAAGCGCCGAACGTGCTCGACCGGCAAGTCGTCGAGATAGCCGTTGGTGCCGGCGAAGATGGTGACGACCTGCTCCTCCACGGGCATCGGGCTGTTCTGCGGCTGCTTGAGCAGTTCGACGAGGCGGTAACCCCGCTCGAGCTGTGCCTTGGACACCGCGTCGAGTTCGGACCCGAACGTGGCGAACGCTTCGAGCTCACGGAACTGGGCGAGATCGAGCTTCAGGGTGCCGGCGACGGACTTCATCGCCTTGATCTGCGCTGCGCCACCGACCCGGGACACCGAGATGCCCACGTCGACCGCCGGGCGCACGCCCGACTTGAACAGCGCGTCCTGGAGGTAGATCTGGCCGTCGGTGATCGAGATCACGTTGGTCGGGATGTAGGCCGACACGTCGCCACCCTTGGTCTCGATGACCGGGAGCGCCGTGAGCGACCCGGCCCCGAGGGCGTCGGAAAGCTTCGCGGCCCGCTCGAGGAGACGGGAGTGCAAGTAGAACACGTCGCCCGGGTACGCCTCACGGCCCGGCGGCCGCCGCAGCAGCAGCGACAGCTGGCGGTACGCCTCGGCTTGCTTGGAGAGGTCGTCGTAGACCACGAGGGCGTGCTCGCCGTTCTCCATCCAGTGCTGGCCCATGGCGCAGCCGCCGTACGGGGCGAGGTACTTGAACGGCGCCGGGTCGGTCGCCGACGCGACGACCACGACCGTGTACTCCATCGCCCCGGCCTGGCGCAGGTTCTCGACGGTCTGGGCGACCGTCGAGGCCTTCTGGCCGCAGGCGACGTAGATGCACTTCACGCCCTGACCCTTCTGGTTCAGGATCGTGTCGATCGCGACCGAGGTCTTCCCGGTCTTGCGGTCGCCGATGATCAGCTCCCGCTGGCCCCGTCCGATCGGCGTCATGGCGTCGACGGCCTTGATGCCGGTCTGCATCGGCTCGTGCACGGGCTTGCGGCCCATGATCGAGGGCGCCTGGATCTCCATGCGTCGGGGCTGGACGTTGGTCAGTGCTCCCCGGCCGTCGATCGGCTCGCCGAGGGCGGACACGACCCGGCCGAGCAGGCCGTCGCCGACGGGCACCGAGAGGATCCGGCCGGTCGCTTTGACCGCCTGGCCTTCGGCGATGCCCTCGGTGTCCCCGAGCACGACGGCGCCGATCGACTCCTCGTCGAGGTTCAACGCCAAGCCGAGCGTGCCGTTCTCGAACTCGAGCAGTTCGTTGACGGCGGCGCCGGGCAGGCCGGAAACACGGGCGATGCCGTCACCGATCTCGGTGATCCGGCCCACGGTGCGGGCCTCGAGGGTGGGCTCGAAGCCTTCGAGGTTCCGCTTCAGCGCCGCAGCGATGTCGGCGGCGGAGATGGTCAGCTCTGCCATGGGGGCTCCTAGAGACGGGACGTGAGCTGGTCGAGACGGGAGCGAACGCTGCCGTCGATGACGGTGTCGCCGACCTGGGCGACGATGCCGCCGAGGATCGACGGGTCGATGACGACCTTCAGGGTGACGGCCTGTCCGGTCGCATTCGCGAGTGCGGCGGCGAGCCGCTCACGCTGGTCGTCGGAAAGGGGGACCGCGCTGCGGACCTCGGCGACCGCCAGGTTCTTCGCACCAGCGGCCCGGTGCACGAGGCGGTCGATGATCTCCGGCAGGTCCCGGCCGCGACCGGCGCCGACGACGAAGCTGAGCAGCGCCGTGGTGGTGACCGAGGCCTTCCCACCCAGGACGTCTTCGACGATCGACTGCCGGCGGGCCGCCGGGATCAGCTCGTCGGTCAGCGCGGTGCGCAGTGCGTCGGAGCCCTCGAGCGCCCGGGCGAACCGGAACAGCTCGTCCTCGACCTCGTCGAGGTTGCCCTCGCCTTGTGCCACGGAGAACAGGGCGTTTGCGTAGGCGTCGATGCGGTCACTCATCGGGAGGCCCCCACTCGGACGATGAACTGTTCGACGAGGTCACGCTGCGTGGAGTCGTCGAGTTGGCTGGACACGAGCCGGCGGGTGGCCGCCGCGGCGATCGCGGCGACCTCGGCCTGCACCTCTCCGGCGAGCCGGCTCTGGCCGACGGACAGGTCGGCAGCCGCCTTGGCCTCGAGCTCGACCGCCTCGGCGTCGAGCCGAGCCCGTCCGTCGACGAGCAGTTGGGCGGCCTGAGCGTCGGCCTCGGCCAGCAGGCGGGCCCGTTCGGCCTCGATGTCGCCGAGTTGCGACCGGATGGTGGTGGCCGCCTGCTGGGCCGCCTGCCGAGCATCGGCGGCACCGCGGAGGTCCTTGTCGATCCGCTCGGTGCGGGCGGCGAACGCCTTCTTGAACTGTGGGAGGGCGAACTTCCACAGAGCGCCGAAGACCAGCAGGAACGCGAGACCACCCCAGATGATCTCTTTCGTCTCCGGGAAGAGCCAGTGATGGCTCTCGAACGCCCCCTCGGACGCGAGGACACTCGACAGCACGCTCATCGCACACCCGCCTGCATCGTCTCGTCCACCGCGGCCCGAGCCGCGGAGGCGTCCACATCCCGGCCGAGCACCTTGGCCGCCGCTGCGGCGGTCACCTCGGCTGCCGCGCCGGCGATCTGATCGGCGATCGCCGCCCGGGCGGCTTCGGCCTCGGCGAGGGCAGCCGCCCGCTGCTCGGCGATCCGGGCGTTCACGGCACCGATCCGGCTCTGGCGTTCCGCATCGAGGACCTGGCGGGCGGCGTCGAGTCGGCCGGTGGCCTCCTGGCGGATGCCGGCAAGGGCCGCCTCGTACTGGGCGACCTCGGCCTGGGCGTCACGCCGGAGCTTCTCGGCCTCTGCGTGGGCATCCCCCACCGACTTCGCACGCGCCTCCATGCCGGCAGCGAGCTTCGGGTACACGACGAAACGCATCACGAAGAACAGGACGAGGAAGCACCCGACCGACCACAGGATCTCCGGCATGACCGGAAGGATCGGGTTGGGTGGCTCGGCGGTGGAAGCTGCCTGATCTCCCGCAGTCACTATGCGGGACAACAGGCCGCCGGCGTCTGCGGCGGCGATGAGCACGGCTGCTCCTTGCTGGACGGATCGGTTGGGAACGAGTGGCGGCCGGAGCCGCCAGCCGCGATCAGGCGAACTTGAGGAGGATGAAGACGACGAAGCCGATGAGGGCGAGGGCCTCGGTGAAGGCGATACCGAGGAACATCGTCGTGCGGACCATGCCGGCCGCCTCGGGCTGGCGGGCCATGGCCTCGACGGACTTGCCGACGAGGTAGCCGATGCCGATGCCGGGGCCGATGGCGGCCAGGCCGTAGGCGTACCCGGCAGAGGTGGCAGCAGCGACGTTCTTCTCGTCGCCAGCGGCGGCCTGGGCGAGGATCGAGATGGCTTCCATTGCTTGTCCTTGTCTGGTGGTCTGGGGTCGGGAGCCCGGCTCAGTGTTCCGGGTGAGCGGCGCCGCCGATGTACACGGCAGCGAGGATGGTGAAGATGTAGGCCTGCAGGAAGGCGACGAGCACCTCGAACCCGGTGAGGAAGATGAGCATCACCAGGGGCAGGAGAGCGATCGGCTTCTGCCACACCAGTTGCCCACCGATGAGGGCGTCGGTGAGCACGGCGAAGGTCACGAGCAGGATGTGCCCGGCCATCATGTTCGCGAAGAGACGAACGGCGAGGGAGAAGGGCCGCACGAGGAAGGTTGAGATGAGCTCGATCGGGGTGACCAGGATGTAGAGCGCCTTGGGCACGCCGGGCGGGAACAGCACCGATTTGAGGTAGCCGATGCCCTGGTGCTTGAAGCCCACGGCGTTGAACACGACCCAGATGAGCAGCGCCAGCACCATCGGAGCGGCCATGCGGGCGGTGGCGGGCATCTGGAACAGCGGGATGATGCCGGGCACGTTCAGCAGGTAGATGAAGCAGAACAGCGACAGCAGGAACGGCGTCCAGCCCATGCCGTCGCGGCCCATGGTCTGCATCACCACGCCGTTCTGGATGAACTCGACGACCGATTCGGCGAAGTTGCGGACGCCCTTGGGCGCGCCCTGCGCCGGCTTCGAGGCGGCGATCATGAACACGACGATCGGGATGATCATCGCCAGGAGGCTGATGATCGCGATCTTGTTGAACCCAGGGAACAAGTCCTTCCAGACCAGCAGTTCGCTGATCTCGGGGAACTTCAGCGCGAGCACGTTCACGGCGTCTCCGTCCTGTTCTCGAGGGGCCCGACGCGAGCGGGTTTCAGACCGGGGAAGGCAAGGCTGGCCGACACGTAGCGGATCTCCCAGAACAGCAGACCGAGGTGCGTGACGATCAGGGTGAGACCGAGTGCGGGTAGCGCCATCCACGAGGCATCCCGGACCAGCAACACGGCGAGGAAGATGAGCCCGAGGCGCACGAGGTAGCCGAACAGCGCGGCCCCCATCATGAGTGCGAGCGAGATCCGGGCGGTGCCGGCGAGCAGAGCTGCCGACAACACGAAGTTCACGACGACGATCGCGACGCCGTAGGCACCCGACGCCGCACCCTGCAACCCCCAGAGCGCTCCGCACAGCACGACGAGGACAGGGGCGATCCACGATGCTCGCTTGACGAGGTCGCGAGCGATCTGGGCTTCGGGGGCCGGGCCCTCGAGGCGGGTCAGGGTGGTGGCGCTCATGCCGGCCCTCCCGCCGTGCGCCCGCGGCGGGCGGGCGAACGCCGGGCCTCGGGCCGAGCGGCGGTGCGCATCGGGGCGACGGTGAACCCGGCGAGTTCGCGATCCCGTTCCAGGCGACGCATCTCGGCGTCGTACGCATACCAGAGCTTCACGAACTGGCCCACCAGTGCGAACACCACGAGCACGATCATCAGTAGCGGGGTGGTGCCGAGCCAGCGGTCGAGGCCGAACCCGATCGCCAGGAAGATCCCCGTCGTCGCCGCGAACTCGAACGCGCGAGACAACGCGTCGCCGAAGCCGCGATGTAGTTCTCGACGGGCTCGAAGGCGGTCCACTGGTCTCCGGATATCGGTGGGTCTGGCTCGGTGCAAGGATCATTACGGCTGCGTCAGCCGCTTGTGAACGGTTGCGCAATCTAGGGGGACCTCGCGCGACGGCGCAACGTGCAGCGGCGTGCGCTCGGCCGGGCGGCGGCTGTTCGGCGATGAGCCGAACGGCCGTCCCCGTGCCGGGAGGGCCGTCGTTGATCGCCGACCAGTCGACGCTCGTCACGGCGCTCAGCGCCGGCGCCAGGAATCCCGCCGCCGACCCCCGGATCCTGGCCGCGCGCAAGGCGGTCACCGCGGCGACCGCGAAGGTGACCGAGGCCCAGGCCCAGCAACAGTTGCGGTTGCAGCAGTTCAACGAGTTCTTGCAAAACCGCTCACAGCTCGAGCTTGCGGCCAACCTGCGCGTGGCGAGCGAGACCGTGCAGCCGGCGCTCACCCCTAGGCTGCCCACGTCCGAGGCCGACAACGTTCGGATCGTTGCGGCTCAACCGTTCGGGATACGGCGGGCTCCGTCGAGGCGACGGATGGCGGCAACTCCGAACCGTTGCTGCTGCTCGAGCAGGCGCCGGTTGCGCGCCGCCAACCAGCCGAAGCCGAGGAGTTGGAGCGCGACCACGAGGCAGAGCCCGCCGATCACGATCGACTGCGGTCGCTCGGCCCACACGCGGGCGAGCGCGCCGGACACGCGCGCCTGGAACGAGCCAGAGGCGTCCTGCACTGCGCCCACGGCGTCCCACGCCGTCGAGCCGAGCATCCAGACCCCCACGGCGACGAGCACCAGGCCCGGTATCGCCACGGCGCGCAACGGACGGAACCGGAACGCGAGGAACGTCCGCAGGCCCGTCGCGATCGACGTCCGCATCCGCACTCGTCGGCTCACGGCCCGGCGACGCCGACCCGTCTCGTCGTGGTGGCCCGGGATCTCCACCACCCGGGCACCGAGCGTCGCCGCCAAGTGGAGCACCTCGGTATCGAAGTCGGCCTCCGTGGCCCCCGGCGCAAGGGCTCGCACGAACGCGCCGTCGTAGGCGCGCACCGTACCGGTCACGGTCGTCGCAACGCCGCCAGCCGATCTCGACAGCAGCCGATTCGTCAGGCGTTCGGAGCGGGCTCGGCCGGACTCGACAGCCGTGATCCGCCCGCCGGGCACATGGGGCGACGCGACGGCGATCTGCGCGCCCTGCCGAGCGATCGCCGTGAGCAGCCGTTCGATGTGGTCGACCGAGTAGAGCATGGCGACGTCGTAGGTCACGACGTACTCGCCGCCGGAGGCCTCGATGGCGTCGCGCAGCGAGCGGCCGTACCCCACGGGCACGGGGTGGTGGACGACCTTGACCCACGGCCGGCCGACGGCGAACGCTCGGGCGATCTGCACGGTGTTGTCCGTGGAGCCGTCGTCGACGACGACCAACTCGAACAGGTAACGATCCGTGAGCGCCGTGAGGTAGCGGGCGAGGGCGGCGAGCGACCGAGCGACGACCAGCGAGTCGTTGCCACAGGGCACCAGGACCGACACCGTCGGCCGCTGCGACGAGGTACCCGGCACGGGCGTCGCCGAGCCGTTCATCGCGCAGACCTTGCCCACACGTCGTCCACGCCACGCACGCTCGACACTGTGCCCGACGTCGTCTCAAGGAACGGTCAGGATCGGTTCGACGAAGGTCAGGGAGTCTTCCTCATTCCCCAACGAAACCGTTGCGGGTGAACGGCTCGGCACGCACCGTGTAGTTTTCCCAGGCAGATCAGGCGTCGTCGCGGGCTCGCCGCACCTCGGGGTGGAGCACGGTGTACAGCGCCAGAGCAAGCGCGGCGATCCCGAGCGGCACGACGGCGTCGCCTTGACCGGTGTACGCCGGGTAGAGCACGAAACACGACAGGATCAGCGTCCAGAGCCACAGGATCAACACGCTGCGCCGTTGTCCGTGCCCGAGGGCCATCAAGCGATGGTGGAGGTGGCCCTTGTCCGGCGCGGTGAGCTTCTGCCGGCGGATCGCTCGGCGCAGGACGGCCAGGAACGTGTCGAGCACGGGCACCCCGAGGATCACCAGCGGGATCACCAGCGGTGCGAAGAAGAAGTAGGTCTGCCCGCTGGCGGCGACGTTGGGGTCGACCCGACCACCGACGACGGACGTGCTCGCCGCCATGAGCACCCCGAGCAACAGCGCACCGCTGTCGCCCATGAAGATCCGCGCCGGGTTCACGTTGTGGGGCAGGAAGCCCAGGCACATGCCCAGCACGATGACGGCGATCAGCGGGCCGATGTTGGGCTGGGCGAGCACGCCGAGCGAGCCCATCCGTTGACCGAAGAGGAAGAACGCACCCGACGCGATCGCCACGATCCCGGCGGCGAGCCCGTCGAGCCCGTCGATCAGGTTGATCGCATTGGCCATGCCCATCAGCCACAGGACCGTCACCAACGGGACGAGATCGCTCGGTAGGACGACGACGTCGAGGAACGGGATCCGGAAGTAGAACATCGTGACCCCGGCAATCGACAGCGCGAGACCCGACAGCACCATCCCGACCACCTTGGCCGGAGGCGACAGCGGCCGGACATCGTCGCGGAGCCCGACGGCGAAGATCAGGGCGGCAGCGAGGACCACACCCCAGGGCTCCGAGGTGGAGAACAGCTCGGTGAACCGGTCCATGCGCCAGGCGACGAACATGGCTCCGAGGAACCCGAGGAACATCGCAATGCCGCCCATCGTCGGCGTCGGGCGCTGGTGCACCCGCCGCTCGTCGGGGGGCACGACCCACCCCCGTGCCACGCACACGAGGCGGACCAGCGGGGTCGTGACGAGGGTGATGCCGGCGGCGACACCACCGACGATCAGGTACCCCTCGGCGTCGATCATCGGCTCAGGCGCCCAGTTCGCCGACGAGTGACGCCGTGGTCACCGGATGCTGGCGATTCCGCATATCGGCATACTGCACCAGCAGCAACGTGGTCGTGACCACGCCGATCGCCGCCCCGACAGCGGCGGAGAAGAACTGCTCCAGCAGCGACGATCCCAGCGACACGAGCCCGACCGCGACCGAGACGAGGCCACCGACGACGAGGTTGGCGAGCAACAGCAACAGCATCCGGCCGAACGTCTCCCACCACCGGCCCTTCACGAGGGCGAAGCACCGGGAGAACGTGGATCCGTAGCGGCCCTGCTCGAACGCCACGACGCCGAGCAACGTGGCGTAGAAGGTGACCGCGAGCCACACCCCCGGTGCGATGCAGGCGAGGAAGCCCACCGCCGACAACAACCCGCAGCACAGCACCCACCCGAGGTACGGGAACAGGCGCCGCAGTCCGAACCGGAGCCCGTCGGCGATGCTGGCGTCGGCCCCGGCGGCCGTGCGGGCGGCGATCCAGAACGAGCACAGGGTGCCCCACGTCGACACGAGCACCCCGACGATGCCGACGAGGAGCGAGGCCCCGAGCAACTGCAGGACGTCCCCGCCCGAGATCGTCTCGGCCCGGTCGACCCGAACGTTCACGTCGTCGAGCCAGACCACCAACGGGACCGACAGCACGAAGGTGGGGATCGCGGCGACGAGGTGCACGACGAGCATTGGTTTCCAGGCCAGTTTCACCAGCGCCACCGACTTCGACACCCATGAGCCGAGATCCCGCGACACGAGTGGATCGTCGCCTCCGTACGACCCGTACGGGCCCGAGGACCACGACGGCGGCGGGCCCGGCGGCGGCGGCGGGTACGAACCCGGCGGCAGCGGCGGCGGCAGCGAACTCATCGGCTCATCCGTACGGCGTGAAGCGGGCGCAGAGGGCGGCGACCTCCTTGCGGACGAGCGCCAGTTCGGCGTCGTCGGTGCGGTGCCGCAACGCCCGGGCGATCAACTCGGCGATCACGGGCATCTCGGCCTCGGTCATGCCCTGCGTGGTCACCGCCGGCGTACCGATCCGCACCCCGGACGTGACGAACGGGCTGCGCGGATCATCGGGGATGGCGTTCTTGTTCAGCGTGATACCCGCCCGGTCCAGCACCTCCTGCGCCACCTTCCCGGTGCAGTCGGGGTCGAAGGGCCGCAGATCGACGAGGAGCAAGTGGTTGTCGGTACCTCCCGACACCAGGCGGAAGCCCTCGCGCGCCATCGCCTCGGCGAGCGCGCCGGCATTGCGCACGATCTGGTGCGCGTAGGCGCGGAACGACGAGTCCATCGCTTCGCGGAACGCCACCGTCTTGCCGGCGATCTGGTGCTCGAGCGGGCCGCCCTGCAGGCCCGGGAAGATCCCCTTGTCGATCGCAGCGGCGTGCTCGGCCTTCGACAGGATGCACCCGCCGCGCGGTCCGCGCAGGGTCTTGTGCGTGGTGAACGTGACCACGTCGGCATAGGGCACCGGGTTCGGGTGCGCACCACCGGCGATCAGACCGGCGATATGGGCGGCGTCGAACAACAGCAGCGCTCCGACCTCGTCGGCGATCGCCCGCCACGGCTCGGGATCGATGCGGCGCGGGTAGGCCGTGGCACCGGCGACGATCATCTTCGGGCGGTGCTCGAGGGCGAGCTCTCGCACGGCGTCGAGGTCGATCCGCTCGTCCCCGGGCGCCAGCTTGTAGCTGACGAACCGGTACAGGCGACCCGAGAAGTTCACCGGGGAACCGTGGGTGAGATGGCCGCCGTGATCGAGGCTGAGCCCCATCACGGTGTCGCCCGGCTCGAGCAGGGCCAGGAACACCGCCATGTTGGCGTTGGCACCCGAATGCGGTTGCACGTTGGCGTGCTCGGCCCCGAACAGCGCCTTGACCCGCTCGCGGGCCAGGTCCTCGAACGCGTCGACGTGGACGTTGCCGCCGTAATAGCGCTTCCCGGGGTACCCTTCGGAGTACTTGTTCGTGGCGACCGAACCGCAGGCCCGCATCACCGCTGGCGATGTGAAGTTCTCGCTGGCGATGAGTTGCAGGGTGGTGTTCTGCCGCTCCTTTTCGAGTTCCAGGATGGCGAACAGCTCGTCATCGGGGTCCGTGTCGGACGGCCAGGGCATTCGGGCTCCAGGGGGTCGCCAGGGCTGACCGCCGGAGTCTACGGACCCGCGTCCAGCAAAGGCCTGCGCCAGCCGGTCCGTGACCGGCGCCCGGCTCAGCGTTCCTCGTCCTCGATCGCCGTGAGCTGCGCGACCCGCCGGGCGTGGCGACCGCCCTCGAAGGCAGTGGTGAGGAACAGCGTGACGATCTCCTCGGCCAGGCCGGTGCCCACGACCCGGCCGCCGATCGACAGCACGTTCGCATCGTTGTGGGCCCGCGCCATCCGCGCCGTGTACAGGTCGTTGCACAGTGCGGCGCGCACCCCCCGGACCTTGTTCGCCGCCAGCTGCTCACCCTGGCCCGAACCGCCGATGACGATGCCTATCTCGGCCCGCCCGTCGCGCACGGTGCGGCCGACCCCGGCGCAGATGGCGGGGTAGTCGACCGACTCCTCCGAATCGGTGCCCTGGTCGTCCACGTCGTGCCCGAGCCCTCGGAGGAAGGCCACGAGATGCTGCTTGAGCGCGAAGCCGGCGTGGTCGGCGCCGATGGCGATCCTGGTCACGGCCGGCACGGTAGTGCTGCAGTGCCGGCCGGAACGCCGGGCAGAGGTTGGGAACGCGTCGAGCTGCGGTCGTAGCGTGCCGCCATGACGCTCGATCCGCGCACCCCGGTCATCATCGGCGTAGGCCAGGTCGTCCAGCACGTCGACGCCCTCGAGGACGCCCGGTCGCCGGTCGGGCTCATGGCCGACGCCGTGCGGGCCGCCGCGTCCGACGCCGGTCTGGGCGCCGTGCCCGACGTCGACTCGATCCGGGTGGTGCGCTCGCTGTCGTGGAAGTACCGGGATCCGGCGCGTTTCGTGGCCGCCGAACTCGGGATCGACACCCGGGAGACCGTGGAGACCACCGATGGCGGGAACTCGCCCCAGACCCTCGTGAACACCACGGCCCTCGCCATCGCAGCCGGCGAGTTGGACCTGGCGGTGCTGTGCGGCGGGGAAGCCTGGCGCACCCGGGTCCGGGCCAAGCAGGCCGGCGTGCAGCTGTGGCCGAAGGTCGAACCCGACGTCCGGCCGGACCGGGTGCTCGGCAAGGACCTCGACATGAACCACCCCGACGAGGTCGCTCGCGGGCTCCAGATGCCCGTGCAGATCTACCCGATGTTCGAGACCGCCCTGCGAGCGGCCGCCGGCGAGGGGGTAGAGGAGCACCAGGTGAAGGTCTCCGAGTTGTGGAGCCGCTTCTCCGAGGTCGCGTCGCGCAACCCCTATGCCTGGGTGCGCCGACACCTGACCCCGGAGGAGATCCGCACCCCGGGACCTCGCAACCGCATGATCGGGTTCCCGTACCCGAAGTACATGAACTCCAACAACGACGTCGATCAGTCGGCGGCGGTGCTGATCTGTTCCGTGGCCAAGGCCGAGGCGCTCGGCATCAGGCGCGACCGGTGGGTCTTCCCCCATGCCGGCACCGACTGCCACGAGCACCTGTTCGTGTCGCATCGGTGGAACTACGCCGAGACGCCGGCGGTGCGCCTCGGCGGTCGGCGGGCGCTCGAGCTCGCCGGGATCGGGATCGACGACGTCGAGATCGTCGACCTGTACTCGTGCTTCCCCTCTGCGGTACAGCTCGGTGCCGCGAGCCTCGGCTTGCCGCTCGACCGCCAGCTCACCCGGACCGGCGGGTTGTCGTTCGCCGGCGGACCCTGGAACGACTACGTGATGCACTCGATCGCCACCGTGGTCAGCGAGCTGCGCGAGCGGCCCGGTGCCCGTGGGCTCGTGTGGGCCAACGGCGGCTTCGTCACCAAGCACGCCTTCGGCGTGTACTCGACCGAGCCGCCGGCGGCAGGGTTCCGCCACGACGATCCGCAGGAGGCGATCGACGCCCTGCCCCGTCGTGTGCTCGCTCGGCCGTCGGACGCGGCGGGCGCTGCGACCGTCGAGGCCTACACCGTGATGCACGACCGCGACGGCGACCCCGAACAGGCCTTCGCCGCCTGCCTGCTCGCCGACGGGCGTCGGGCCTGGGGTACGGCACGCGACCGGGGCCTGGCTGCCGCGATGTGCGACGGCGAGTGGGTCGGCCGAAGCGTCACCCTCGACGAGGCCGGCACCCTCGACGCCGGCTGATCGACGCCGGCTGATCGGGCATCGGCCGATCAGCCGCGGACACGGGCCACACGCCCGGGCCCGACCTCGACGAGCAGGGCGTTGCTAGCGTCGTGCCATGGCTGAGGTGCTCATCATCGGTGGCGGGGTGTCCGGGCTTGGCGCCGCTCTCGGGCTGTCCCGTGACGGTCACTCGGTGACCGTGCTCGACCGCGACGCCACCGAGGTGCCGCCGGATCCCGATTCGGCTTTCGACTGGGACCGGCGCGGCGCTCCGCAGGTGCGCCACAGCCATGCGTTCCTCGCTCGCCTGCGGCTGCTGCTCGCCGAGCACCACCCCGACGTCCTCGATGCCCTGCTCGCCGCCGGCGCCACCGAGATGCGCTTCGGCGCAGCGCTCCCGCCGACGCTGCACGGCTATGTGCCGCAACCCGACGACCACGAACTCACGATGCTCGGCTGCCGGCGGACCACCTTCGAGTGGGTGCTGCGCCGGACCGTCGAGGACGAGGGGCGCGTCCGGTTCCGGCCCGGGGTCGCCGTCGACGGGCTCATCGCCGACCCCGGCTCGCCGCCGGTCGTGCGCGGCGTGCGGCTCGCCGGCGGGGGCACCGTCCACGCCGACGTGGTCGTGGTCGCCGGCGGGCGGCGATCGGCGCTCCCCGAGTGGCTCGCCGAGGTCGGCTGCGACCCGGTGGCCGAGGAGGTGGACGACACCGGCATCGTCTATCTGTCACGCTTCTACCGGTTGCGCGACGGAGCCGATCTGCCGGATCGCACCGGCCCGGCGGGCGCCGATCTCGGCTATCTCAAGTACGGCGCCTTCGTCGGTGACCGCCGCACGTTCTCGCTCACGTTCGCCGTGCCCACCGACGACGACCATCTGCGCCGAGTCCTCGACGAGCCCGAGGTGTTCGATGCCGTGTGCGGGCTGCTGGCGCCGACCGCGGCGTACGTCGACGGGCGGGGCGTACCGATCTCCCCGGTTCACAAGATGGCCGGGCTCGTCAACCGGTGGCGTGAGTTCGTGCCCGCCGGCAACCCGGTGGTCCTCGGGCTGCACGCGATCGGCGACACCCGGTTGTGCACCAATCCGCTGTACGGCCGAGGGTGCAGCACCGGGTTCTGGCACGGTCACCTCCTTCGCGAGGTCGTCCGGGCCCATCCCGGGGACCTGCGCGACCAGGCCGTCGCACTTGCGGCGGCGACCGAGGAGCACCTGGTGCCGTGGTACCGGTCGTCGGTCGTCCAGGACGCCGAGGCCCGCCGGGTCGCCGCAGCGCTGCTCGCCGGCCAGGACCCCGACGGCGACACCACCGACCCCCGCACCTTCATCCGTGGGGTCCTGCGCGACGGCCTGCTCCCGGCGCTGCGGCTCGATGCCGTCGTGCTGCGGGCGTTCCTGCGCCAGCTCAACCTGCTGACCAAGCCCGATGCGCTCACCACCGATCCCGAGGTGCAATCCCGGGTCCTGGCCATCTGGCAGAGCCGCGACCAGCGCCCGGCCGAGGCCCCGCTCGGGCCGCGCCGCCGGGAGGACCTGTTGGAGGCGGTCGGCCGGGCGGCGTAGAACGGGGGCATGCGTTTCGGGGTTGCGCTGCCGCAGGCTGGTCCGTTCCTGTCGCCCGAGGTGCAACAGCGCCTCTCCGGCGAGCTCGAGGCCCTCGGGTTCGACTCGCTGTGGGTGAGCGATCACGTCATCGTGCCCGCCGGGGAGCGGTACATCCCCGAGACGATGCACGAACCCCTGGCGCTGCTGGCCTGGCTCGCGGCGCGGACCTCCCGGGTCACACTCGGGATCTCGGTGCTGATCCTGCCGTACCGCGATCCGGTGTTCACCGCGAAGTTCCTGTCGTCGGTGGACGTGCTCTCGGGTGGCCGGCTCGTACTCGGTATCGGCGCCGGGTGGCTGCAGGCCGAGTTCGAGGCGCTGTCGGCCGACTTCGAGCGACGGGGCGCGGTCACCGACGAGTACCTGCGGGTGATCCGGAACCTGTGGGAGACCGAGACGTCCAGCTTCGAGGGACCCACGAAGCGCTACCGGGACATGCGCATGTTCCCCAAGCAGGCACCTGACCGAGTCGGCACCATCCCGATCCTCGTGGGCGGCAACCAAGCCCCCTCGGTGCGCCGGGCCGCCGAGCTCGGCGACGGCTGGCACCCCATCAACCTCGGCCCCGGTGAACTGGCGACGGGGATCGCCGGCTACCGGGCGGCGTGCGACCGGTTCGGCCGCACGCCCGGCACGGTCAACCTGCGCCACATGCCCGGCGGGCGCACCGTGCCGGAGGGGTCGCCGCTGTCGGGCTCGGCCGAGCAACAGGCCGGCGACGTCCGGGCCTACGCGGATGCGGGCCTCGACGAGCTGATGCTGTCGCTCCCGGCCCGCAGCCCCGACGAACTGCTCGACAAGGTGGGTTCGTTCATGACCGACGTCGTCCCCCGGACCCGTTGACATGACCGCCGTCGGGGTCCCGGGTCGGGCGCCGGCGCTGGCCCGGCGGATTGCCGCCCGCCACTTCTACGGCTGGGTCGTGGCCGTGAGCTGCCTGGCCATGATGTTCGTGACCGTCGGCGTCGGGTACTACGGCCAGTCGGTGTTCCTCAAGCCCCTCAAGCTCGAGCACGGCTGGTCCTCGTCGGTGGTCAACGCGGCCAGCGGGTTGTACTTCGCGTTGTCGGGCGTCGCCGGCTTCGTCGTCGGTCGCCACATCGACCGGCGCGGTGCCGTCCCGTTCCTGGCCTTCGGGATCGTCGCCACCGGGTTCGCCGTCGCCGGCCTCGGTCTCGTCGAACACGAGTGGCAGCTGTTCGCCGTCTATGCGGCCATGGCGATCGCCTACGGGGTCGGCGCCGCGCTGCCGATCTCCTCGATGCTGTCGCGCTGGTTCATCCGGTCCCGGGCCAAGGCGACGTCGATCTCCTCGACCGGGGTGTCGCTCGGTGGCGCCATCCTCGTCCCGGTCGGCACCTCGCTCATCGAGGCCCACGGTCTGGCGACGGCGGCGCCGATCCTCGGGGCGCTCGTGGTCGTCGTGGCGCTGCCGGTGCTGCTGATCGTCGTCGTTCCCGACCCGGCGCTCGTCGGCCAGGAGCCCGACGGCGGGCCCGGCCCGGCGAGCGCCGCGACGCCCCGTCGGATGGGTGACCAGTACCGGGTCTGGACCCGCAACGACGCCATGTCGACGGGATCGTTCTGGGCCTTGCTGATCGGGTTCACCCTGGCCCTCGCCGCCCAGACCGCGGTGCTCATCAACCAGCAGACCTTCCTGTCGGATCCCGACAAGCTCGGCTCGCTGTCGGCCGCGGCGCTCGCAGTGACCACGACGACGGTCGGCTCGATCGTCGCCCGCCTCGCGATGGGGCAGATCGCCGACAGTCTCGACAAGCGTTGGGTCACCGTCGGGCTGTTCGCGTTGCAGGGCCTGGCGATCGCGCTCTACACGATCGCCGGGTCGAACTGGTCGATCTACGTCGTGGCCACCGTGTTCGGGTTCACGATCGGCAACGTCTACATGATGCAGTCGCTGCTGGTCGGCGAGCTGTTCGGGATCACGAGCTTCGCCACCGTCTACAGCGTGATCGCACTGGCCGGGCAGCTCGGCAGCGCCGCCGGCATGTTCTTCATCGGCTGGGCCCGTGACGCCTCGGGCAGCTACACGATGCCGTTCCTCGTGCTGGCCGGCGTGAACCTGACCGCTGCGGTGGTGGTCAGCCGGGCCAAACCGCTCGACTGACCACCGCTCCGGTCAGGGCCGGAACACGGGCGGCCGTGCGCCCCGTTCGGCCTTCGTCGCGTCGACCGGCTCGGTGATCCGTCCGGAGGACTCCGACGCCACGGTCCATCCCCAGCCCGAGATGATCCGGAACCGTTCGAGCCGCCACTTCCCGTCGCCGTCCCGGCGGAACCGGCCCTGGTACTGACCGCCCTGCAACGAGGCCCGGCCCGCACCGGAGGTCATCATGTAGGCCGACAACTCGGCGTGGGCGAGGTCGTCGTCGACGCTGATCGACACGTTCGAGGTGTGGTGGCCACCGCGAACCGACGGCTCCCAGCGGGTGTGGTCGACGTAGAGCGGGGAGATCCCCTCGTGGCCGACGAGGTGGAGGTCCTCGCCCGACCCGGGCGGAAAGTTGACCACGTCGAGCACGGCATCGGTGGTGAACACCTCCCGCACGAGTTCGTCGGCATAGCCCACGTCCATCAGATACAGGTACTGGTGGAACGTCGACTGGCACGCCTCGCGGATCTCGAGCACGGCCAGTCGACGCTGGAGATCAGCCACGAGGCTGCGGAGTTCGTCGAGTTCGCCCATGGCCGCACCGTACGGGATCGCCGCCCGGTGGATCGCCGGAGGCGATCAGCCGATGACGCCGGCGGCCCGAAGTGCAGCGAGGCCGTCGTCGTCGTAGCCGTGCGCCCGCAGCACTTGCTCGGTCGATTCGCCCAGTGCGTCGATCGCCCAAACCGGCTCGTGTTGGGTCTCGCTCCACCGCACCGGCGGCTTGGCCTGCTTCACCGTTCCGGCCTGCGGGTGTTCCCAGGTGTGCACGATCCCGTTGTTGCGCACCTGCGGGTCCTCGAACACGTCCTCGATCGAGTTGACCTTGGCCGCCGGGACCTGCTCCGCGTGGAGTCGGTCGATGATCTCCTCGGTGGGAAACGTCAAGAACGCCTCGTGCAGCATGGCGCCGAGGGCCTCGAAGTGGGCGACGACCTGGCGCATCTGAGGCGTCGCGAACCGCTCGTCGTCGATCCACTCCGGGTGGCCGACGGCCCGGCACAACCCCTGGAACTCCGAGTCCGACGCGCTGAAGTAGATCAGGAACCCGTCGGCCGTCTGCTGCAGGCGATAGATCTGGTAGAGCGTTGCGCCCGGCACCACCTCGGGCCCGAACATCGTGTGGGCCATGAAGGCATCCGGCCACAGCCAGTAGAGCGCAGAGTCGAGCATCGGGATCACCAGGTGCTGCCCGCGGGCCTTGCCCGTCGCCCGGGCGTAGAGGGCAGCGCTGATGGCCTGGGCGGCCGTGTGCGCCGTCGCCTTGTCGCACACCAGGGTCCGGACCAGGTCGGGGATCGGGATGTCGAGGCTCTTCTGGATCGACACGACACCGGAGACGGCCTGGATGACCGGGTCGTAGACCCGCCAGTTGGCGTACGGGCCGTCCGGACCGAACCCGCTGATCGACGCGTAGATCACATCGGGGTTCACGGCCCGCAACGCCTCGTACCCGATGCCCATCCGGTCGGCCGCACCGGGCCGGAAGTTCTGCACGACCACGTCCGCCGACGAAACCAGGCGCTTGAGGACGGCGACGCCCTCCTCACCGGAGAGGTCTAAGGCGACCGACGGCTTGCCCCGGTTCGCGTTCGCGTACAACGCCGAGATGGTGCCCACCCGGAACCCGCCGATCCGGGTCAGGTCGCCGATCTGGCGCGGCTCGACCTTGATCACCTCGGCACCCTGGTCCGCCAACACCTGGCAACACCACGGCCCCGAGATGATCGCCGAGAGGTCGATCACCTTCACACCCTCGAGCGGACCCGGCATTCCTGCACCCTCCTACGACGGTTTCTCGTGGTGCAGTCCAGCATGCCCGGCGCCGCGGCGCCCGCTCAGAGCCGCCTGCGCGAACCGGAATCCGACGAAGCTCATCAGCGCGCCGGTGGCAGCGACGTGGACGAGGGGGTCGAACACGGCCTGCACGACCGGGAACCCGAACACCCCCGACCGGGCGAACCACTCGAAGCGCCGGGTGACCCCCCACAGCGCCACGCAGACGAGCAGCGTGACGAGCGCCGCGATCGGGGCGATCGCCACGAACCCCCCGACCAGCGTGAGCACGCACCGCCCGCCCCGGAACGAGGCGAACACCGGCCAGGCGTGGCCCACCATCGCGGCGCCGACGACCACGTAGGGCACCCACCACCGGCCACCGGCGACGAGGTGGCCGAGCCCACCGGCGACGAGCCCCTTGGCGGCGTCGACGACGAACACCGGCACCGCCGAGCGCTTCCCGAGCGTGGCCTGGGTGTTCCACCACCCCGGGTTGCGGTCGCCGACGGCACGGATGTCGACACCGTGCCGGCGGGCGACCACGACGGCGCTCGGGATCGACCCGACCAGGTAGGCGACGACACAGGCTGCCCAGGCCACGACCGGCATGACCGAAGGATGCCAGCATGCAGCGGTGGCCGTCGCTTCTTTCCACCTCGTGACCGAGCGACCCGGGCGGGCGCTGCAGGCCACCGCCCGCCTGGGCACCGATCGACGGCACCTCGCCCGCACCGACGGCCTGACGTTCTGGCGCCTGCTGGGCACCGGCGCCGGCGCGGACACCGGCCCGGGGGTGCAATGGGGCCGCACGGCATTGTTCGCCCTCTGGTCCGACGAGGCGGCGCTCGAGCGGTTCCTCGCCGACTCCCCGATCGCCCGGCGGTGGGCCGGCGCCGCCGAGGCCTGGTCGGTCCGCCTGGCCCCCGTCACCGGGCACGGCCGCTGGCGCGGGGTCGACGTCGCCGGTGGGGCTTCGCCCGAAGCCACCGACCATGCCGGCCCCGTCGCTGTCGTGACTCGCGCCGTCGTGCGGGCCCGGCACCTTCGCCGCTTCGCCGCAGCGAGCCGGACCGTCGCATCCGAGGTGCGCACCGCCGAGGGCCTGCTCCGGGTCGTCGGCATCGGTGAGGCACCGATCGGCCGCCAGGCGACGTTCAGCCTTTGGCGAGACGCCGCCAGCCTCGAGGCCTTCGCGTACCGGCAGCCGCACCATCTCGACGTCGTGCGCCGCACGCGCACCGAGGGCTGGTACGGCGAGGAACTGTTCGCCCGGTTCCGCCCCTACGCCTCGGTCGGCACCTGGGACGGCACGGACCCGCTCACGGATTGATCCCCGGCGCGCTCGGCCCGGGCCCGCAACGTGGCCGGCACCACCGGCACGAGCATCCCGTAGGGCTCACCGTTGAACCGGTGGTGCATCCGGTGCGCATCCTCCAGGGCCACGAGCGCCCGGGGCCGACGCCGACCCAGCGGCAGCCGCCGGTGGATGAAACCGTCGTGCACGGCCGCGTACACTGCGCCGTACGCCGTCACCCCGATCCCGACCGGGACCAACCATCCCCAGCCCGAGACGTTGAAGCCCACGACCAACAACCCGCCGACGCCGAGCGCGAACACCACCGGATACCAGTCGTTGCGCTCCAACCATCCGGTGCGACGCCGGTGATGGCTGCGATGCCAGCCCCAGCCCGGTCCGTGCATCACCCACCGGTGCACGGCGTAGGTGATCGGCTCCATCGCCACGAAGGCCACGAGCGCGATCAGGAATTCCACGACCGCAAGCCTAGGGGGCGGTCGGCCGCAGGCGCTCCACGCCGGCCGCCAGCGACTCGACCTCGGTGACGCCGTACTCCTCGACGACGGCCTGCAGCCACCGGGGCCGGAACCGGCACGCGACGAGGATCGGCTCGTCGAGGCCCGAGCGGTGCACCGCGAGGCGGGCGAAGCTCGCGGCGTAGTCCGGGGGGCGCAGGTCGCGCGACAGCTCGAGCAGCGCCCACGGGTCGGGCGCCGTCGGTGCCGAGCCGCGCACCGCCCCCGCCGGCGCGACGTTCGGCATCGGCACGCCGGGACCCTCGGCCTCACCGGCGAGACCGGCGCCGTCGGCCAGCAGCACGCCGCGCACCAGCGTTGGGCGCGCCCCGGCGATCAGCAGCGCCACGTAGGCGCCCAACCCTTGACCGACCACGGCACACGGTCCGAGCACCGACAGCGCGGCGTCGACGTCGCCCATCAGGGCCTCGCACGAGTACCCGCCCCCGACGGGCACGGTGGACGACCCGTGACCCGTGAAGTCCAGGCCCCACACCGGGCCGGGCCATCCCGAGGCCCAGGCCGGCGCCTCGGCCGGGGTGCTCAGGCCGAGGGCGTGCAGGAGCAACAGGCCGGGCACGTCCGGATCGGCCGCCGCGGCGCGAAGACGGTGCAGCGCCAGCGTGCTGCGGTTGTGGACCACCGTGCGGTCCGGGGTGCGGCCCGGGGTACGGGCCGGAATCTGCGTCGTCATCGGTGATCCTCGAGGAACGACAGGACCTCGGCCGCGACGACATCAGGCAGCTCGATGTGCACGAAGTGCCCGGCGTCGGCGAGTTGCACGAACCGGTGCACGGGCGGCAGGTACGGCACCACGTCTTGCGGGGTGGTGCCCCAGCCCATCGGCTCGGTCTGCAGGCCGAGGATCCCCAGGAACGGCATCGCGAGGCCGGCCATGCGCAACTGGTGCCATTCCGGCCGGAACGGGCCGAACCCGCCGAAGCGGAACGATGGGTCGAGCTTCCAGCGCCAGCCGTCGTCGTCGTGTTGCGCGCCGATCGACGCGATGTACTGCAACCACCCGGCGGGGAGACGGGGGTTGAGCTTGCCTCGCCGCTCGGCGAGTTCCTCGAGGGTGCCCGGCTTGCGGTGGAAGCTCGCGGTCTGGCGCCGGTGATCGAGCCAGGCCTCGAGGTCGGCCGCCTGCATCCGGGTGCGCTGACGGTCCGGCATGTCGGGCACGGGCCGCTTGGACGGCATCCCGTCGAGGTTGACGGCGTGGCTCACCCGGTGCGGCAGGGCGTCGGCGAACGACATGAGCAGCCCGCCTCCCTTGGAGTGCCCCACGATCGGCACCGGTGCGACCGGCTCGACCGAGGCGATCACCTCGTGCATGTCGCGCAGGTCGGCCTCCCACGAGTAGAGCCCGACCTTGTCACTGTCGCCATGGCCGCGCTGGTCCCAACTCACGACCCGCCACCCGGCGGCCGCCAGGCGGGGAGCGAGCAGGTCGTAGGTGGCGGCGAAGTCCAGCCCACCGTGCACGCAGAACAGCGGGGGACCGTCCGCGGGCCCCCACTCGTAGGTGGCGATGCCGACGCCGTAGGCGTCGACGATCCGGCGTCGCTCCGGCCTCGCTGCGCCGGGAAAACGGATCTCCGGGGCCTCACTCATGGCTCCCCAAGCCTGACATGCGACCACCGAAGCGTCCCAACGGGGTACCCTCGCCTCCTCGCCGGCCGAGAGGGGGCCACGATGGGCTGGGGCAGGGGAGTGCGGGCAGGACACCTGACGCTGCTGGCGGTGTTCGTCGCCACCGGAGCGGCCGCATGCGGCGACGACGACAGCGCCTCGACCACGGCGACGACCAAGACGCCGGTGACCACGATCGTGTCGACCGTCGCGACCACCACGACGCTCGCGCCGACGACCACCACCACCACGATCGCAACGACCACCACTGCGCCCGCACCCAAGGAGTACGTCGTGGTGGCGGGCGACACGCTCAGCGGCATCGCCCGCAAGCTGGGCGTCGACCTGCAGGCCCTGATCGCGCTGAACGAGATCACCAACCCGAACCGCGTCGTGGTCGGCCAGAAGCTGAACATCCCGCCGACCACCGCCCCGACGACGACCAAGTCGCCGGGCACGGTCGGCACGTCGACCACGGTGAAGGCGACGACCACGACCGCCAAAGCCCCCTAGCAGGACCCGGTCGCCGGCGGCGGCTCAGCTGTCGAAGGGGAAGCCGAGGTCGGGAGCCGTCGCCAGCGCTGCGAAGGCGAAACCGTGCTCGGCGGCCACGGCCGCGGCGGTGCCGCCCCGGTCGACGAGCGCCAGGATCAGGATCACCTCGGCCCCGAACTCGCGCACCACCGTCGCCGCGTCGAGGGCCGAGACCCCTCGGGTGGCGGTGTCCTCGGTGACGACGACCCTGTCGCCGGGCTCGAGGGCCCCGGCGATGCGCCCGGCCACCCCGTGGTCCTTGGCCTCCTTGCGGATCGAGAAGCTGCGCAGCGCCCGCCCCCGGGTGGCGGCCACGGCGGCCACCCCGTAGGCCACCGGATCGGCCCCCATGGTCAGGCCGCCGATGGCGGTGGCATCCGCGGGGATGACCTCGAGCGCGGCATCGGCCACGAGCAGGATCCCGTCGGGCCGGCAGGCGGTCTGCTTGGTGTCGAGGAACCACGACGACCGCTTGCCCGACTTGAGGACGAAATCGCCGCGGCGAACCGAATGCGTCAGCAGGTGCTCGATCAGCGGCCGGCGGTCCATGCCGGGACGGTACCGTCGGGCCCCGTGGAGTTGCGCATCTTCGTCGAACCCCAACAGGGCGCCGACTACGAGACCTTGCTGACGGTCGCCCGCGCCGCCGAGGCGTTCGGGTTCGGCGGGTTCTTCCGCTCCGACCACTACCTGAAGATGGGCGACGTCTCCGGCGAACCGGGCCCGACCGACGCCTGGGTGACGCTCGCGGGTCTGGCCCGAGACACCCGCACCATCCGGCTCGGCACGCTGGTGTGCGCGGCCACGTTCCGCCTGCCCGGGCCGTTGGCGGTCACCGTCGCCCAGGTCGACCGGATGAGCGCAGGCCGGGTGGAGCTCGGCCTCGGCGCCGGCTGGTACGAGGCCGAGCACACGGCCTACGGCATCCCGTTCCCCCCGCTCGGCGAGCGCTTCGAACGACTCCACGAGCAACTCGCGATCGTCACGGGGATGTGGGCCGCCCCGCCCGGCGGCCGGTTCGACTACGACGGCCGCCACTACCGGGTGGCCGACTCCCCCGCTCTCCCGAAACCGTTGCAGGCCAGAGTCCCCGTGATCATCGGCGGGGCCGGGAAGCGGCGCACGCCGCGCCTGGCCGCGCAGTTCGCCTCCGAGTTCAACCTGCCGTTCTCGCCGCTCACGGCGTTCACCACGCAGACCGACCGGGTGCGCGTGGCCTGTGAGCGGATCGCTCGCGACCCGGCCTCGATGGTGATGTCGGCGGCGCTGGTGCTCTGCGTCGGCCGGGACGAGGCCGAGATCCGTCGACGCGCGGCGGCGATCGGACGCGATCCGGGTGAGCTTCGTACCAATGGCGCCGCGGGCACGGTCGGCGAGGTGCTCCACCGCCTCGCCGCCTGGAAAGACGCCGGCGCACAGCGGATGTATCTCCAGGTGCTCGACCTGGGCGACCTTGACCACCTCCACCTCGTGGCCCAGGAGATCCTCCCCCACCTGCGGTGAGCCGTCCCGACCCGGGCGGTCGCCGTGCTAGCAACGGCACATGGGACGACTCGACGGCAAGGTGGCGCTGATCTCGGGCGGCGCGCGTGGGCAGGGCGCAGCCGAGGCCGAGCTGATGGTGGCCGAGGGGGCTTCGGTGGTGATCGGCGACGTGCTCGACGACGACGGTGCGCGCACGGCGGCGGCACTCGGGCCTGCGGCCGCCTACCACCATCTCGACGTCACCGACTCGGCCCAGTGGACGGCGATCGTGGCGTTCACCGTCGAGCGGTTCGGCCGGATCGACGTGTTGGTCAACAACGCCGGCATCTTCCGGATCCAGCGGATGACCGACACCTCGCTCGAGGACTACCGGCGGATCATGGAGGTCAACGCCACCGGGGTGTTCCTGGGGATGCAGGCGGTCACCCCGGGCATGGTCGCGCAGCGCAGCGGCTCCATCATCAACATCTCCTCGATCGCCGGGTTGCGGGGATCCGGCATGGCGTTCGCCTACTCGACCTCGAAGTGGGCGGTGCGCGGGATGACCAAGGCCGTCGCCCAGGAGCTCGCGCCCCACGGCGTGCGCTGCAACTCGGTCCACCCGGGGATCATCGCCACGCCGATGGCCGACGAGTTCGACCGCGCCGGCGTGCGCGAGCTGGTGCAGTCACGGATCCCGGTCGGTCACGAGGCCGGCCCCGAGGAAGTGGCGAAGCTGGTCCTGTTCCTGGCCTCCGACGACAGCGTTTACTGCACCGGCAGCGAGTTCGTCGTCGACGGCGGGATGACGGCCTGACGCGCATCGGGGCGGCACGCTCAGCGTGCCGCCCCGATCTGTGGGCCGGGAAGGATTCGAACCTCCGTAGGCTGTGCCGGCTGATTTACAGTCAGCTCCCTTTGGCCACTCGGGCACCGACCCAGGAAGACGCACGATAGCGACCCGGGGCGTCCCGCTCCATCGCGAAGCCCGTTGGTAGCGTCCGAGGCGATGCCCAGCTTCGACATCGTGTCCGACGTGGACCGCCAAGAGGTCCGCAACGCCGTCGACCAGGCCCAGCGGGAGCTCACCACCCGCTTCGACTTCAAGGGCACCAATTCCTCGATCGAGCAGGCCGACCTGGTCCTCACCCTGCGTTCGGTGAGTGACGACCGCATCCGTGCCGTGCGCCAGGTGCTCGAAGAGCGCCTCGTCAAGCGGGGTGTGTCGCTCAAGGGGATCGACTGGGGCAAGGTCGAGGAGGCGGCCGGTGGCACCTACCGCCAGGTGGTCACCATCAAGGTGGGGATCGGGGCCGACAAGGCCAAGGAGATCAATCGCCTGCTGAAGGACAAGGGCCCCAAGGGCGTGTCCTCACAGACCCAGGGCGAGCAGATCCGGGTGACCGGGAAGAAGCGCGACGACCTCCAGGGCGCCATCGCGCTGCTCAAGGGTGCCGATCTCGGCCTGCCCCTGCAGTTCGAGAACTTCCGCGACTGACCGCTCCCGGAGGGACGCGCTCAGTCGTAGTAGCCGGAGTGGAGGTACACACACCGAACCCCCGTGGCGCGCAGGGCTGCGATGTTCCGTCGGTCGTCCTCGAACACCAACTGCACGTCGAAGCCCTGCTCGCGGAGTCCCGTCACCACCTCGGTCTTGAACACCGCCGTCGGCCGCTGCTCGTTACCGGGCCGCATCACGAGCACGTCCCACCGCACCCGGTACCGCTCGAGCCACGCAAGGGTCTCGGCCTGCACCCGCAGCGGGCGTGCCGTGAGCAGCACCACCACGAGGTCGGGGTCGAGCAGCTCGAGCAGGCGGGCCGTCTCGGCGATGAGGGGGTCATCCCCGCAGGCGTCGAAGAACGCCCGCCAATCCTTCCGGCCCCTCGTGTCGTCGAGGAAGTGCTGGCGTCCGGCCGCGTCGGACAGCACCCCGTCGAGGTCGAACACGACGGTCGGCCCCGGCAGGCGCGGCTCGCCGTTCCAGACCGGGTTGGCCGGCGTCGCCCGGGCGGTCAGCGTCGTGCTCCGCTCAGTCCTCGGTGGATTCCACGGCCTTGCGCTGCAACTCCTCGACCACCGACGCGTCGGCCAGCGTGGTGGTGTCGCCGAGATTGCGGCCCTCGGCGACGTCCCGCAGCAACCGCCGCATGATCTTGCCGGACCGGGTCTTGGGCAGATCAGGTGTGAAGAAGATGGCCTTGGGCTTGGCGATGGCGCCGATCTCGGCCGCCACGTGATCCCGCAGCACGGCGACGTGGCCGTCGGAGCCCTCGAACCCGGCGCGCAGGGTCACGTAGGCCATGATCGCCTGGCCGGTGGTGGCGTCGTTCGCCCCGACCACGGCCGCCTCGGCGACCGACGGGTGTGACACGAGCGCAGACTCCACCTCGGTGGTCGAGATGCGGTGGCCCGAGACGTTCATCACGTCGTCGACCCGGCCGAGCAGCCACAGGTAGCCGTCGTCGTCGAGCTTGCTGCCGTCACCGGCGAAGTACCGGCCCTCGAACCGGCTCCAGTAGGTGTCGCGGTACCGCTGCGGGTCGCCCCAGATGCCGCGCAGCATTCCGGGCCAGGGGCGGGTGAGGGTGAGGTAGCCGCCACCGCGTTCGACGCGGTTGCCGGCGTCGTCGACCACCTCGGCGCCGATCGCCGGCAGCGGGAAGGTGGCCGAGCCCGGCTTGAGCGTGGTGGCACCGGGCAGCGGGCTGATCATGATGCCGCCGGTCTCGGTCTGCCACCAGGTGTCCACGATCGGGCACCGGCTGCCACCGATGTGCTCGTGGTACCACATCCACGCCTCGGGGTTGATCGGCTCACCGACGGAACCCAACAGCCGCAACGAGGACAGGTCGTGGGCGGCCGGATGATCGGTGCCCCACTTCATCATCGTGCGGATCGCCGTGGGCGCGGTGTAGAGGATCGTCACCTTGTACTTCTCGACGAGCGACCACCACCGGTCCTCGGCGGGGAAGTTGGGCACGCCCTCGTACATCACCTGCGTGGCACCGTTCGCCAACGGGCCGTAGACGATGTAGCTGTGCCCGGTCACCCAGCCGACGTCGGCGGTGCACCAGTACACGTCGGTGTCGGGGTGGAGGTCGAACACGTACTTGTGGGTGAACGCGACCTGGGTGAGGTAGCCGCCCGTCGTGTGCATGATCCCTTTGGGCTTGCCGGTGGTGCCCGAGGTGTAGAGCAGGAACAGCAGCTGCTCGGCGTCCATCGGCTCGGCCGGACAGTCGGCCGAAGCCGTCGCCATCAGCTCGTGGTACCAGTGATCACGCCCCTCGACCATGTGGACGTCGTTGCCGCCTCGGCGCACGACGACCACGTGCTCGATCGAGGGGGTGTCGGCAACGGCGACGTCGGCCTGCGGCTTGAGCGGGAACACGCTGCCCCGCCGCCAGCCGCCGTCGGCGGTGATGAGCACCTTGGCCTCGGCGTCGTTTATCCGGTCGGCGAGCGCGGTGGCCGAGAACCCACCGAACACCACGGAATGCGCGGCCCCGATACGGGCGCACGCCAGCATCGCCACGACCGCCTCGGGGATCATCGGCAGGTAGATGTTGATCCGGTCCCCTCGCTGCACGCCGAGGCCCTTGAGCACGTTGGCGAAGCGGGACACCTCGTCGAGCAGGTCGGCGTAGGTGATCGTGCGGGTGTCGCCGGGCTCGCCCTCCCAGTGGATCGCCACCTTGTCGCCCTTGCCGGCGGCGACGTGACGGTCGAGGCAGTTCTGCGCAACGTTGAGCGTGCCGCCGATGAACCACTTCGAGAAGGGAAGATCCCACTCGCAGATGGTGTGCCACTCCTGGGCCCAGTCGAGTGCCAGGGCCTGGCGGGCCCAGAAGCCTTGGTAGTCGGCGCTCGCTTCGTCGTAGAGGTGGGTCCCGACGGCGAGCGCGTTCGCCTTGAACGACTCCGGCGGCGGGAAGGTGCGGTTCTCCAACAGCAGGTCGTCGATCGCCTTGTCGGCCATGTCTCGTCCCCCCGGGGTGGTGCTGGCGAGATCGTACGCGAGCGCCGCCGGGATGGCCCGGGCTGGTTGGGTACGGTGCCGCCATGCTCGCCGCAGACGCCCTCGCCGGCCGGATCGCGTTCGTCACGGGCGCCGCCCGGGGGATCGGGCGGGCCATCGCCCTCGCCCTCGCCGCGGCCGGGGCCGACGTGTGCGTCGCCGACGTCCACCTCGAGCCGTTCCGGGGCGAGCGCTACTACCGGCTGCGCGCCCGGGTGTCGGACGCGACCGAGGACGTACCGACCGCACACGCCGTTGCGGCGCTGGGGCGGCGGAGCCTGGCGGTGGCGGTCGACGTCGCCGACCCCGCTGCGGTGGCCGCCGCAGCGCAGGCGTGCCAGGAGGGGCTCGGCGCGCCCGACATCCTGGTGAACAACGCCGGGATCGTGAACAACATCGCCCGCATCACGGAGATGAGCCCGCAGGCCTGGGACCACGAGGTGCGGGTGAACCTCACCGGGATGTTCCACACCGTGCAGGCACTGGTGCCGGCAATGGCCGAACGGGGTTGGGGCCGCGTCGTCAACCTCGCCTCGGTCGCCGCCGTGCAACCCGGGCTGGGTCAGCCGGCGTACACCGCGTCGAAGGCAGGCGTGGTCGGGTTCACCAAGGCCGTCGCGCAGGAGTTCGGTCCGGGCGGCGTCACGGCGAACGCGATCCTGCCGGGCCTGATCGCAACACCGCTCGTGCGCTCGATGCCCGAGCGCCTCCGGGAGGCGTCGGTGCGCTCGACGCCGATCAAGCGCCTCGGTGAGCCGACCGACATCGGTCACCTGGCGGCGTTCCTCGCCTCCCCGGCGGCCGGGTACATCACCGGTACTGCGATCCCCTGCGACGGCGGCCTGCTCAACGCCCGGGTCGGCGGGCTCGACGGTTGAGCGTCAGCCCACGATCCATTCGACGGCGCTGAACGCACCCAGGCCGGTCGGATCCAGCAGCGCCTCGGCCTCCCGAACGGCCGACCGGCCCCGCAGCGCGGCGAGATCGCCGCGAGCCGCCCCCGCCTCCCACGCCTGACGTCCGGCCTCCACGAGGCCGTCGATGCCGTGGAACCGGAGCCACTGGGCCTGGGTCCGCACGGCGTCGGGCTCGGCCACGGCGGCGAGCTGGTCGAGGGCGACCTCGCAGGTGATGTCCTGCGAGCCCAACTCGCGCAGGTAGTGGACCCCCCGCTCGTGACCCCGGTAGGTCCGCAGCCAGTCGCGCCAGGGCCGGTGGACGAGCGCGGCGGTCGTCGACGCGTAGTCGAACACGACCACCCGGCCGCGGCGGATCCGGCCGAGCGCGTCGGCGAGCCAAAGGCCTGCGGCGCGCTGCAGCGGGGCGCGGGCACCGTGGGGTGCCTCGAGGGGGAGACAGGGCGGGACCCCGTCGACGAACGGGACGAGCACCTCGCGGCCCCCGGCGTCGATCCAGGCCTCCCGCCAGCCGCCGTCCCAGACCGCGAGATCGAACGGGAGGTTGTCGAGCAACTCGTTGGCGAGGATCACCCCGTCGAACGGCGCCGGCGGGAGTGTTTCCATCGACTGGAACGGGACGCCGATCGGGTGCCCTGCCCGCTGGGCGGCCGACCGTTCCACCAGGACGTATCGGGTCGAGGACCAGCAGTCGGGCGTCGCCTGGGCCACGGTTCGAGCCAGCGTGCCCGGTCCGGCGCCGGCGTCGACGACCACGAACGGGTCCGGCCGCCCCAGGGCGTCCCACCACCGGTCGAGCGCACGGGCGATCACGGCGCCGAACAGCGGGCCGACCTCCGGCGACGTGAGGAAATCGCCACGGCGTCCCGCCCGGCCACCGGTTTCGTAGAAGCCCCGTCCGGTGGCGTAGAGGGCCTCGTCCAGGACGGCCGACAGCGGCCGCAGGCCCTCAGGCACCCGTGATGATCTCGGCCAGGTTGCCGTAGCGCAGCACGATCTGCGGGACGACACCGATGGCCAGCGTGGACGCCGCCGTGATCGCCAGGGCCACTGCGAGGGGCTGGGGCACCCGGACCGGGCTCTCGTCGCCGTCGGGAGCGGGCTTCATCCACATCTCTCGCAGGATTCGGCCGTAATACCCGAAGGCGACAACCGAGTTGACCGCCCCGATCATTGCGAGGGCGACCGCCCAACCACCGCCGGCGGACAGCAGTGCCTTGAACACGTTGAACTTGGCGATCCAGCCGCCGAGCGGCGGGATCCCGGCAAGGGCGGCCATGAAGCCGGTCATCAAGGTGGCCAAGCCCGGGGCGTAGCCGAACAGGCCGCCGTAGCTCGAGATCTCACCCGACCGGGTCTTGCGGGCGACGGCGAGCACCACGGCGAACGCCCCGAGGTTCATCGCGGCATAGACGATCAGGTAGGTCACCACCGCCGTGAGGGACTCGCGCTGGGTCTCCACGCCCTGGCCGACCACGGCGAGCGGCATGAGGATGAACCCGCCCTGCGACACCGAGGAGTAGGCGAGCATCCGCACGATGTTGGTCTGGCGCAACGCGAGCAGGTTGCCGACGGTCATCGTGAGCGCCGCGAGCACCCAGAACAGGGGCTGCCAGACGTCCTTGCCCGCGGGCAGGGCGACGAAGAGCAACAGCAGCAGCGCCACGAACCCGGCTGCCTTGGACGCCACCGACAGGAATGCCGTGATCGGGGTCGGTGCACCCTCGTAGGTGTCGGGTGCCCACGAGTGGAACGGCACCGCCGAGACCTTGAACGCGAAACCGACCACGATGAACACGATGGCGAGAGCCGCCACCGATCCGATCCCGTCGGCCGCCAGCTTGTCCTGGATCTCGGTGAACAGCGTGCTGCCGGTGACGCCGTACAGCAGCGACATGCCGTAGAGCATCACGGCGGACGCGAACACGCCGAGCAGGAAGTACTTCATGCCCGCCTCGTTGGAGCGCACGTCCCGCTTGCGCCACGCCGCCAACATGTAGGCCGGGATCGAGAGGACCTCGAGCGCCACGAACATCGAGACGAGGTCGCGGCTCGACGCCATCATCATCATCCCGGCGATCGAGCTGACGAGGAGGCTGTAGTACTCGCCCTGGTAATAGCCGCCCTCTTCGACGTACGACGTCGAGAGCAGCACGACGACGTACCCGGCCAGCAGGAACAACCCCTTGAGCACCAGCGAGAAGTCGTCGACGACGTAACCGCCCCCGAACATCGAGACCGGTCGATCGTCGAACAGCGCCAGGGTGAGCACCGGCACGAACGCGGCGAGCAGGCCGAACCCGGCGAGCGAGGACAACAGGACCTTCGACCGCTCCTCGAGGAACAGGTCGACGACGACCAGCACCACGAACAGCCCGGCGACCACGATCTCGGGCGCGAGCGCATGGAGATCGATGTGGGGCTGGACCCAGCCGCTCTGGGCGAGCACACCGAACACCGTCAGCCCCCGATGCCGATCGCCGCTTTGGCGTTGCGCACGAGGTCGGTCACGGCCGGGTCCATCACCCGGAACATGAGGTCGGGCACCAGCCCGAACACCACGATGGCGAGAAGGAGGGGCGCCCACGCCACCCACTCGTAGGCGTTCACGTCGTGGAGATCCGCCCCGTGCGCATCACCGTGCTCGTCCTCGTGGCCGTGACCGCCGTGTCCGTGACCGCCGGCGTCGTGACCGCCGTGTCCCTCGTGGCCGCCGTCGGCGAACTCGGGCTTGGGTTCACCGAACGCCGTGCGCTGGTAGAGCCACAGGAGATAGGCGGCGGCGAACACCGTGCCGATGGCGGCCACGACCATGTACCCCCGGAACAGGCCGGTGTTCAGGCCCTCCATCGGCTGGTAAGCGGCCAGGATCGCCGGGAACTCACCCCAGAACCCCGCAAGGCCCGGGAGCCCCAGCGAAGCCATGGCACAGAACCCGAGGATCCAGCCGAGCTTCGGCAGCTGCTTGAGCATCCCGCCCAGCCGGTTGATCTCGAGGGTGTGGTAGCGGTCCTTCACCGAGCCGGCCACGAAGAACAGCATGCCGGTGATCAGGCCGTGGGCGACCATGCCGAACAGGGCGGCATTGATGCCGAAATCGGTGAGCGTCGAGATGCCGAGCATCACGAAGCCCATGTGCGCCACCGAGGAGAATGCGATGAGGCGTTTCATGTCGGTCTGGGCGAGGCAGCCGAGGGCGCCGTAGATGATGCCGATCACGGCGAGCAGACCGATCCACGGCGCCCATTCCTTGGCCCCGAGCGGCAGGATCGGGATCGCGATCCGCACGAAGCCGTAGGTGCCCAGCTTCAGCAGGATCGCCGCCAGCAGCACCGAGCCCTGGGTGGGGGCCTGTGTGTGGGCGTCGGGGAGCCAGGTGTGGAACGGGAACATCGGCACCTTCACGGCGAAGCCGAGGAACATGCCGGCAAAGATCAGCGCCTGCGTGCCCTTCGTAAGCGCCGCTGCGCCGACGCTCAACTCGCTGATCACGAAGCTCTCTGCGCCGGTCTGGAAGAACAGGCCGAGGAAGGCGATCAGCATGAACGCCGAGCCGAACATCGTGTAGAGGAAAAACTTCAGCGACGCGTACTGGCGCTGCTCGCCGCCCCAGACCCCGATCATGAAGTACATCGGCAGCAGCACGACTTCGAAGAAGACGAAGAACAGGATGAGGTCCTGGGCGACGAACGTTCCGTTCATGCCGGTGGCGAGCACCAGCATGAGCATCAGGAACGCTTTGGGATTCCCGGGCGACGGGATGTGGTTCCAGGAGTAGATCATCACCAGCACGACGATGACCATCGACAGGATGTACAGCGGCAGGCTGATCCCGTCGAGGCCGATCACGTAGCGGGCCTTGACCACCGGGATCCACTTCTCGTCGACGAAGAACTGCAGGACGTTGGCCTGGTCGAAGTCGAACTTGAGGAGCGTGAAGACCCCGATCCCCAGGGTGACGAGCGCTGTCGCCAGCGCGATCACCTTGTGGAGTTGCTCTTCGGACTTGGGCACGAAGAGCATCACGGCCACCCCGACGAGCGGCGCGAACACCCCGGCACTCAGGACCCAGTTGTTGCTGGTCATTCCCATTGCTCGTTGCTCCTACTTGGCCCTGATGTAGACGACGAGGACGATGGCGGCCACGGACGCTGCCCCGAACAGCAGCGCGCCGTACTGCTGCACCTTCCCGGACTGGATCCCCTTGAGACCCTCGCCGGATCCGGAGGCGGTCATGCCGGCGCCGTTGACGACACCGTCGACGACACCCTGATCGATCCACCGGTAGACCCATCGCCCGAGTCCGGCGGAGATGCGACCGGCGGTGTTGACGATCTGGTCGATGACTCGCTGGTTGACCCAGTACGCCGCACGGGCGATCGGATGGGCGAGCGCGCGGACCACGACCTGCTCGTACAGGGCGTCGAGGTAGTACTTGTTCACGAGGAACGTGTGACCCCAGCGAGCCGGGGCGAACCGTTTCGTCAGGCCCTTGAGCGGCCCAAAGTCCTTCGCGAACAGTCCGAGTCCGACCAGCAGGCCCGCGAGGGCGATCGCCACCGAGATGAGTGCCTCGCTCCAGTGGAACGGCGCATGGCTGAGCTTGGGGAAGTACTCCTGGCTTGCCGGCTCGAACCAGTTGGTGAAGTACTCGAGCCCGAAGGGCAAGGCGTTGAGGAACCCGGACGCAACCGACACCACGGCGAGGACCACGAGCGGCACGGTGATGAGCGCCGGCGACTCGTGCGGTCCGTGCGAGTCGTGCGCGCCGTGCGAGTCGTGCGCGCCGTGCGAGTCGTGCGCGGCGTGCGAGTCGTGCGCCGCATGGGCATCGTGGCCTGCGTGCGGATCGTGGGCTTCCTCGTGGTGTTCGCCCGCGGCGGCACCGCGAGGCGAGCCGAGGAAGGTGAGGTACGTCGCCCGGCCCATGTAGGCGGCCGTGAAGAACGCCCCGAGCAGACCCAGCCACATGAACAGCTCGTAACCCTGGTACCCGACGTTGGCCAGGATCTCGTCTTTCGAGAAGAAACCGGCGAACGGGATGATCCCGCAGAGCGACACGGTGCCGAGCATCCAGGTCCAGAAGGTGATCGGCATCTTGCGCCACAAGCCGCCCATGTCCTTCTTCATGTCGAAGGAATGGTGGGATCCGGAGTGGGCCACCGAGCCGGCGCAGAGGAACAGCAGGGCCTTGAAGAAGGCGTGGGTGAAGATGTGGAACACCGCCATCGTCCACGCGCCGGCGCCGAGTCCGAGCATCATGTAGGCGAGCTGGCCGACCGTCGAGTAGGCGAGCACCTTCTTGATGTCGGTCTGCACGCAGGCGAGCAAACCGGAGATCAGGATCGTGATCACCGAGATCACCAGGATGAGGTTCACCCCGCCGCCGGCCATGTCGAAGCCTTGGTAGAAGACACCGTAAAGGCGGGCGACGAGGTAGACGCCGGCCACCACCATCGTCGAGGAGTGCAGCAGCGACGAAACCGGTGTGGGACCGGCCATTGCGTCGGGGAGCCAGGTGTGCAGCGGGAATTGGCCGGACTTACCGATGCAGCCGACGAACAGCGCAATCGCCGCCCACATCAGCACCCGTGAGTCGATCGTCCCCGCCAGCGCAACCTCGTTGGTGTCCTTGATCGAGAACGTCCCGGTCGAGAAATAGAGGATGCAGATGCCGACCAGCAGCCCCACATCGCCGGTGCGCGTGGTGAAGAAGGCCTTCAGCGCCGCGCGGGCGTTGGGTTCTTCTTCCCACCAGTGTCCGATCAGCATGAACGAACACAGGCCCATCAACTCCCAGCCGAGGAGGAGCTGCAGGGTGTTCTCGGCGATCACCATGTTCAACATCGACGCCGTGAACAGCGTCAGCGCAGCGAAGAAGTGGGTGAACCGCCGGTCGCCGCGCACGTACTCGAGCGAGTAGAGGTGGACGAAGAACGAGATGAAGCTGACGACCACGAGGAGCACGACAGCGAGGCCGTCGACGTGCTGGCCGATCGAGAACGTCGTCCCGCCGTTGCTCCACCAGGTCCACTGCTTGATCACCGGTGTGGCGGTTGTTCCCACCGAATGGCCACCCTCGCCTTCGGCCGAAAGCACCGGCAGCGACTCACCGGCACCGGAGACGACCAGTGCGCTGTGGTCCCCGTGGCCGGCATCGGCCCGGTCGATCCAGTTGAGCGCCGCGCCGCACGAGAGCACGAGGGCGACAAACAGCGCCGCCACCCCGAAGTAGGCGCCATGGTTGGACAGCTTGCCGGTGCGCTTGCCGAGGAACAGCTCGAACAGGAACCCGACCGCCGGAACGATGGGGATGATCCAGGCGTGCTCGAGGAACCAGCCGGCGGACTCTGCAGTGGCGGAGGCGAGCACGACGTCAGCCCTTCATGGTGGACAGCTCGTCCAGCGCGATCGAGCGCCGGTTCCGGTAGATCAGCAACACGATCGCCAGACCGACACCGACCTCGGCTGCGGCGACCGCGATCACGTAGAGGGCGAAGGTGTGTCCGGCGATGTCGGCGCCGTTGCGCAGTGCGAACGCCAGCAGGTTGATGTTGACCGAGTTGAGGATCAACTCGATCGACATCAGGACCAGCACGGCATTGCGCCGGGCGATCACCCCGTAGACGCCGATGCAGAACAGCACGGCCCCGAGGAGGAGGAACTGGTTGATGAGCACGCGACCTCCCTCAGTCCTTGCGGGCCAGCACGATGGCGCCGATCACGGCGGCGGTCAGCACGACCGACAGGGCCCAGAACGGTATGGCGTACACCCCGAAGATCGAATCGCTCAGCTCCTGGGTGGTACGCACCACCGGGTCCTCGGGCAACTTCTCGCGTCGGAACCCGTCGATCAGCACGAAGCCCAGAAGGCCCGCGAGCACCAGCGCCACGAGCACTGCGGGGACTCGGCTGCGGTTGTCAAGGTTGCCCTCCCGGCCGATCTGGGCCCGGGTGAGCATCGTGCCGAACAGGAACAGCACCATGATCGCCCCGACGTAGACCAGGATCTGGGTGGCGGCGAGGAACTCGGCCGCGAGCAGGATGTACTGCGCCGAGGCTCCGGCGAGCACCAGCACCAGCCACAGCGCCGCATGGACGATGTTGCGGGTGGTGACGACCCGGATCGCGGCGATCACCATGATCGCCGCGATGATGCCGAAGGCGATGTTCTGGGCGACCATCGCCTACTTCTTGCCCTTCTTGTCGGCCCCGGGGTCGAGCTCGGGTGCCGCGGGCACGGTCTCCATCCACTCGCCGAGCTTGTCCTTGTCGTGCAGGAGATCGGCGATGCGCGGCTCGGAGTACTCGTACTCCGGGCTCCAGAAGAGCGCGTCGAAAGGACACACCTCGACGCAGATTCCGCAGTACATGCACAGGGCGAAGTCGATGTCGAAGCGGTCGAGCGCAGACACGGTGCGGGGCTTGCCGCCGGCCCGGCGGGGCGGTGCGAGCTGCTTGTGGCCCTCGATGTAGATGCACCAGTCGGGGCACGACCGGGCGCACAGCATGCAGACGGTGCAGTTCTCCTCGCGCAACGCGATCACGCCGCGCGAGCGGATCGGCGGCGCTTCTTTCTCGTGCGGGTACTGCACCGTCTGGGCACCCTCGACGATGGTCCGGGCCATCGTCTTGAAGGTGACGCCGAGGCCCTTGACCAGGCCGGTTCCGAGGCCCATCAGAACACCACCTTCAGGATCGCCGTGACCGCGATGTTGCCGAGTGCCAGCGGGATGAGGATCTTCCAGGCGAAGCGCTGCAGTTGGTCCTCCCGCAGGCGGGGGAACGAGAACCGAGCCCAGAAGATCACGAACGACAGCAGCAGGATCTTGGTGAGCAGCAGCACCGGGCCGATCACGTTCATCGCATTGCCCGAGGTCCAGTCGCCCCAGGCGGTGGGGAGGCCCCACCCGCCGAGGAACAGCACCGAGGCGATGCCGGCGAAGGCACCGGCCGAGGCGAACTCGGCGATGAAGAAGATCAGGAAGCGGAACCCGGAATACTCCGTCATGTAGCCGGCGACGAGCTCGGACTCGGCGATCGGCATGTCGAACGGGGTCTGGGTCAGCTCGGCCTGCGCGGCGATCACGAAGATGAGGAACCCGATCGCCTGCGTCAGCACGAACGGGTTGCCGAGGTACTCGAACCCGAAGATCGAGCCGTCGTTCTGGGCGACCACGATGCCCTGCAGGTTCAGCGTGCCGGCCTGGATCACCACGCCGACCACGGCGAGCACCATCGGCAGCTCATAGGCGATCAACTGGCCCGCTGCTCGCAGACCGCCCATCAGCGAGTACTTGTTCGCGCTGGACCAGCCGGCCATGAGGATGCCCAGTACGGAGATCGACGACACCGCAAGCGTGAAGAAGATCCCGGTGTTGAACGTGGCCGGGTCGAGGAAGAACGCGTCGGGACCCCACGGGATCGTGAGGTAGAGCAGGAACGTCGAGACCAGCACGATGATCGGTGCCAGCTTGAAGATCCGCTTGTCCGCGTTGTCGGGGAAAAGGTCCTCTTTCTGGAGCCACTTGCCCACCTCGGCGAGCAACTGCATCGAGCCGTACGGGCCGGCCTCCATGGGCCCGAGGCGGCTCTGCATGAAGCTCACGGCCTTGAACAGGTAGAGGTAGACGACGGTGCCGGCGATCAGCAGCAGCGCGGCCAGCCCGCCGACCACCCGCAGGATCGACTGCCCCCAGTAGGGGATCTCGATCGCCAGGACCGATGCTGCGCTCATCGGTCGATGTCCCCGAGGATGAAGTACAGGCTCGCCAGGATCGTGATCACGTCCGGCACGTAGGTGCCCCGCAGCACCCACGACGCCACGGAGATGTTGGAGAAGCTCGCCGAGCGGATCTTCACCCGGAAGGGCCCGAGATCACCCTTCGACACGACGTAGTATCCCATCTCTCCCAACGGGTTCTCCGTTGCGACCCACGCCTCGCCCTCCGGCACCTTGATGATGCGGGGGACCTTGGCCATGATCGGCCCGGACGGCATGGTGTCGAGCAACTGATCGACGATCTTCGACGACTCGCGCACCTCCTGGAGGCGCACCCAGTACCGGGCGAACGAGTCGCCGTCGGGGTGGGTCCAGACCTTCCAGTCGCACTTGTCCCACGCCATCGGGAGCTTCTGGTCGCGCCGGAGATCCCAGTCGACACCCGACGCCCGCAGGTTCGCCCCCGACAGGCCGTACTGCAACGCGATCTCCCGGGGGATCACACCGATCCCACGGGTGCGGGCCTCGAAGATCTCGTTGCCGAGGAGGAGGTCTTCCATCTCGTCGCAGAAACTGCGGACCCTGCGCATCACGGCCCGGGACTCGTCGATCCAGCCCTTGGGAAGATCGTCTTTGAGGCCGCCGATCCGGTCGAAGTTCGGGTGGAAGCGTCCGCCGGTGGCCGCCTCGATCTGGTTGAGGACGAACTCCCGGTCGCGGAAGGCGAAGAACACCGGGGTGACCGCGCCCAACTGCACACCCATGTCGCCGAGGAACAGGATCACGTTGGCGATCCGACCCATCTCGAACAGCAGGGTGCGGATGTGCTGGGCCCGGGGCGGCGCCTCGATGTCCATGAGCTGCTCGGCCGCGAGGATGAACGGCACCTCGTTGCAGAACGAGCCGAGCCAGTCGATCCGGTTCACCAACGTGGTGACCTGCGGGAACGTGCGAACCTCGGTGAGCTTCTCGTAGCCGCGGTGCATGTAGCCGGGAATGGGTTCGGCCCACACCACCTGCTCGCCGTCGAGCCGGCACACGATCCGCAGCGTGCCGTGGGTGGCCGGATGCTGCGGACCGATGTTGAGCGTCATGCCCTCGGTCTCGAGCTCCACGTTCACCCGGGCGTCGGCCGCCTGCGACGCGATGTACGAGAGCTGCTGGCGGTCGGAGATCATGGTCATTGCGCTCACTCCTCTCCGGCCATGCCCTCGGGCATGGGCTCGACGTCGACGATGCCCGGCCACGGCTTCACGAGCCGGGCGAGCAACGGGTAGTCCTTGCGCAGCGGGAACCCCTCGAACCCCGTGGGTAGATACAGCTTGCGGAGATCCGGGTGGCCGGCGAACACGATGCCGAACATCTCCCAGGTCTCGCGCTCGTGCCAGTTGGCCCCGGCGTACACCGGCACCCAGCTGGCCACGGCCGGCTCGGCATCGGGCACGTCGACCTTGAGCAGCAGGCCGACGTTGTTGCGCACGTCGAACACCCGGGCGAGCACCTGGAACCGGGTCTCGCCGCCGGTGTACCCCGGGCGGATCTCGGTGCTGCGCTCGGGCGCCGGCTGGGTGGGGTCGTCCTCACCCCGGCCGTAGGGCGACGGCAACCAGTCGATCGCCGACAGGAAGTCGAAGTACTCGAAGCCGAGGCGGTGGCGCAGCACCTCGCCCGCCGTGCGCCACGCATCGGTGCGGACCCGCACCCAGGTGCCGCGGCCCGGCGCCTCGTGGGTGGCGACCAGCGCCTCGCCGAGTTCGGCTCCGAGCCGCTCGACGGCGGCGGCACGCCGCTCGGACAGCTCAGCCAGAGACGACAATGGGCTCACCCCTCCAGCGTGCGGACATGTCCTCGTGCTTGATCCGCTCCTGGAGCAGGACGATCCCTTCGAGCAGCGCCTCGGGACGGGGCGGGCATCCGGGCACGTACACGTCGACCGGGATGATCTGATCGACGCCTTTGGTGACCGAGTAGCTGTCCCAGTAAGGGCCGCCGCAGTTGGCGCACGACCCCATGGAGATCACGTACTTCGGGTCGGGCATCTGTTCCCAGAGGCGCCGGATGGAGGGCGCCATCTTGTCGGTGACCGTGCCCGAGATGACGACGAGATCGGCCTGGCGGGGGCTCGCGGGCAGCGGGATGACCCCGAGGCGCATCACGTCGTACCGGGGCGACCCGAACGCCGCACCCATCTCGATGGCGCAGCAGGCGAGGCCCCACTGGTACACCCACATCGAGTACGAGCGACCGATGTTGAACAGCTTGGTGAGGGGCTTGGGCATGCGCCCCTTCTCGACCAGACCCATCAGGACTCCACCGATCGAAGGACCGTGCTCAAACCCACCGCAGGACGCCCTTGCGCCAGGCATAGACCAGCCCGAGCAGGAGCACCCCCACGAAGATGCCCATCTCCACCAGGCCGAACACGCCGTACACCTCGAGCTGGGTGGCCCAGGGGAAGATGAACACCGCCTCGACGTCGAAGATGACGAACAGGACGGCGAACACGTAGTAGCGGATCTGGCTCTGCGACCAGCCGTCGCCCACCGGGTCGACGCCACTTTCGTAGGGGATGTACTTCTGCGACTGCGGCCGGGACGGGCGGACCGCGGCCGCCAGGCTGAGCAGCAGGGCCGCCAGGACCACCGCCGTCGCCATGAAGATGGCCACGGTGAGGTAGTTCCGCAGGAAGTCGGACATCGGTCGGCGACTCTAGTCCGAGTGCGTGAACGACCTCACAAACGCAGCGGACCGGCGGGAGCGGTCACCCCGAGCGCTGCGTTCAGGTTCCCCGAGCGCAGGCCCTCGAGATCGAGCGTCACGTACCGGTAGCCGGCGCCGGTCACACCGGCCACGATCGCCTCGCGCTCGGCGACGGCGGCGGGCAGGGCGGCGAGCGGGAGCTCGATCCGGGCCGTGTCGCCGTAGTGGCGGACCCGGACCGCCGCGAACCCCAGCGACCGCAGCGCCGCCTCGGCCCGCTCGACGCGCGACAGCAGCGCCACGCTCACCGCCGTGCCATAGGGCAGGCGCGAGGCCAGGCAGGCCGCGGCCGGCTTGTCCCAGGTGCGCAACCCCAGCCGCTGCGACCAGGCGCGGACGTCGGCCTTGGTGAACCCCGCCTCGACGAGGGGGAACCGGGCCCCGGCCTCGGCGGCGGCCCGCTGGCCGGGCCGGTGGTCGCCGAGATCGTCGAGGTTGACGCCCAGCACGACGGTGGCCTCGCCCACGACCGGGGCGAGCGCATCCATGAGGGCGCTCTTGCAGTGGTAGCAGCGGTCGGCGTCGTTGCGGCGATACGCCGCTCGTTCCATCTCGTCGGTGGCCACGGTGGACCAGTGCAGGCCCCAGTCGGCGGCCAGCGACCGGCAGTCGTCGAGTTCGGCGCCGGCCAGCGACGGCGAGACCGCAGTCACCACCCGGCACGCCTCCGGGCCGAGGGTGTCGTGGGCGACCCGGGCGAGGAACGCCGAGTCTGCGCCGCCGGAGAAGGCCACCACGACCGGCCCGATCCGGTGCAGCACGGCGCGAAGGTCGTCGAGGTCGGCCATGGGCTCAGGCTCGCACATCGGCCCGGACCGGGATCAGGCGGCGAACCACCCGTTCACATCGGCGATCAGATGCGTCGTCGCCATCGAGTAGAAGCACACCTCACCCTGCGCCGACACCGGCGCGATCACCGCATTCGGCACCGTCTGCCCCGCCACGAAATTCACGTTCGACGCCAACGGCCGATCCCCACACGGATACACCGTCACGAACCCCGGCCCCGCCGGCTGCGTCACCGTCAC
>Ga0169931_10000045_pt1 | contig 163457 bp, 114 predicted proteins | sample Kivu_15m_20L_FD_129675 | JGI IMG/M metagenome (GOLD analysis project Ga0169931, IMG submission 129675) | Freshwater microbial communities from Lake Kivu, Western Province, Rwanda to study Microbial Dark Matter (Phase II) - Kivu_15m_20L... | ecosystem: Environmental > Aquatic > Freshwater >...
GACATGCAGCCCCTCAAGGACCAGCTCAAACCCACCCTCCAACTCGCCGCCTAAAACCAACCAAACTCAATCCTTCCACTCCTTTGACCCACACCTTTTGCTGAACCTTGACGCACACAACCTCCCAGGTCCATTGTATCCGGCTCAGGGCTCCGCTTCGCCCAGGTTGCGGGCCAGCAGGGACGTGAGCTCGCGGGGACTGCGAACGGTGAGTCTGCGTCCCTCCACAAGCAGCAGCTTGCGCTCCCGGAATTTCGCGAGCGTGCGGGAGAGGGTTTCGCTGATCGTGCCCAGTTCGATGGCAAGATCCCGCTTGGTGCCGCGGAGCTCGACGACATGGGCCGAGGCCGACTTTGCATCCGGACAGCGTTTGAGCAGCCAGTTGGCCAGCCGGGTTTCCACATCTCGCAGCGTCATCTCCTCGATCTGCCCCACCAGCACCCGGAGATGGGTGCTCATGGCCGCCAGCATCCGCAACGCGAGTTCAGGGCGCTGCCGGAGCAGTTCGACGAAGCCGGTCTTCTGGATCAGCAGCACCTGCGAGAGTTCGGTCGCCCGGGCATCGGCCGGATAGCCGCGTTCGGTCGCCAGCGTTGCCTCGGCGAACGATTCCCCGGCCCGAAAAACGTGAATGGTCTGCTCCTTCCCGGTGGCGGTGACCCGGTGGACATTCACCGCCCCGGTCTGGACGAGATAGCAGCCCTGGGAGGGATCGCCTTCATGGAACAGGTAATCGCCCTTGTTCAGGGGTTTCACGGTGACCAGCCCGGCGACGGCCTCGAGGTCCGGCTGGGGCAAACCGCTGAAGAGCTGGCAGGATCGCAGGGCGTTGAGCAGGACCGCCTGTTTGAAGTCGGAGTGCGAGGCAGGCATGGCGGGCAAGTTAGGCGGCCCGCCAGAAATAAACCAGCCACTCCGCACCGCGTCCCCGCTCCAATCGCGAGGCCCAGCCCTGTCCCCGGAGCATTTCGATCAGGGGCGAGGGCAGAAACGGTGCCTGAACGACGAGCCCTTCGTCAGCAGCGAGCCGGGCGAGGCGGTCTTCAATCTCGGGCAGCGGCATGATGCCGGCCGCCAGCAGCGGCCGGACATCGAACCGACGGAAACGCAGGATGGAGCTCATGGGAACTCAGTGGGTGAGGGTCTGCCGGCGCAGTCGAAGGCCGCGACGACGGGCCATTTCGCCCCCGACCTCGGCCAAGTCGGCCGCGGACAGAATGCTTGCCGCGGCGGGAAACACGGTGCCGTCCTCCAGCGCGATGTGCGGTCCGTAGCGCGCCTGCAGGCGCGCCACGGCCGCGCAGAAACGGGCGCGCGCTTCGGTGGAGAGTTGCCCGACGCCGAGCCATGTCTGGCCGCAAGCCTCGACTTCGGCATGGTCGGCGCCAGCCGCCAAATGATCGGCCTCCAGAAGCTCCACTTGGGCCAGCACGGCGGTCGCAAGCGGATGACCTGATCGGCGGAGTCGGGGAAACAGCGAGTCCTCCTCGTCCGCCGTATGCCGGGGTGCCGCTTCACGGAAATAACGCAGCGCGGCCGCCAGTGCCTCGCGTTCCGGCGGCGACAGGGCGGTCTCCGATGCGTCCTCGCCCACGCGTGCCAGTATGCCCAGGAAGAATTCGACCCGCCGATGACAGTCGGACAGGAGTTCTAGCGGTTCGGCGAACGTGGGCGAAGGCGATTGGCCAATTTGCAGGTTCATGGATGGGGAAACGGTTCGGCGGAAGTGCCAAGCAGTGACGCGGCAGGGGCGCCCGCCCGGCGAGAATTCTGGTCACGCTGAGCGCCGATCAAGGCGGTAGCCGTGTTGAGGAGAAAAAGGCCCAACGCCACGGCGTTCAGTCCGCCGCCCCATTGTCGCAGCAGCACCGATTCACCTAGATCGCCGCCGACCCGCAGCGCCAGAGAAGCGTGGAGGAGCACCAGGTGGGTATAGAAGTGCGGACGCCATGTCGCCGTCAGGCCGAGCACCGACGGGAAAATCACCGGCGCATGGCCGAAGATCATCGAGAAGACAAAGCCCACAAAAAACGCGTGCAGCGTCGCATCGTGGGCAAAGCCGGCGGTGAGCGGTGCGAAACGAAGGAACAGTGCGCCGGAAACGGCCAACCAGACGAATCCTCCCAGCAGACTCAACGCCATGAAGCGGGGCAGTCCCGTCTGGCGCACGGTCCGCCGGGCCAGATCATGCCGTGCCAGCCAGGCGCCGAGGGCGATGAGCCCGAACCCGAGCAACTGCTGGCCGCGACGTTCGTGGAAAGCCGTCACTGTCACTCCGGCCAGGAAGATTGCCAAAGCCATCAAAAACAGTGGCCGTGCGAGCGGAGTCGGCTTTTGAAACCGGCCGAGGTCAATTCGTTCGCCCACGATGGTGAGGCCGAGAAAGGCAATCCACCACGGCACGATCTGCGGGAACAGCCCGCCCGCGAGCCACAGGACGTTACCTACCAGCCACGTCAGCGCCCCAAGACTAATGATCACGGTGAACAGTTCGCAGCGCAGCCGGACCACCCGCAGAGTGACCACGAAAAACAGCGCACTGCCGACCACGAGTTGCCACACGCCATAGTGGATTGGTCCGCCCGCAATGAAGTGCAGGCCGGCCGCACCGAGGATGATCGTGGCCGCATAAGGCCAGCGATCCGGCAGCCCGACGGCGCGTTCGAGCGAGATCACCGTGCCGAGAAAGGCGCACACCATCAGCGGACCGTGCAGCAAAACCCAGTCGGCGTGAACCAACGGCAGGTTCACGGGCAGCCGGGCTAGGCCGCCGAGCACCGCCACGAAGAGGGCCGCGATGCCGAGGAACAGAAGCGGCACCCGGGACCAGCGGAACTTGGGCGAGGAAACGGAAGGGTTCATGGCTTGCTCGCACGCGACTTGGTTTCGGCCAGGGATTTCTCCAGGGCCTTCACCGACTCTTCAGGCCCGGTGTTCAGTCCGACCTGTTGGCGGATGACTTCGCCCTCGGCGTTGAGCAGCGTGATGACGTTCGAGTGGGCGAACTGCCCCCGGGCGTCCTTCTGGTAATTGATGCCGAGCAACGCCGCGAGTTCGCGCACGTCATCCGGCTTGCCGGTCAGGATCGCCCAGTGATCGGTGTCGAGCCGGTGCGTTCTCCGATAATCGGCGAGAATTGCGGGGGTGTCGCGTTCGGTGTCGAAGCTGACCAGCAGGAAATCCACCTGGCCCCGGAGTGACGCGGGGAGCGCAGCCTGAATCTTCCGCATGTCATGCACGATGATCGGGCAGGCGTATTCGCATTTCGTGAAAAACAGGCCGACAACCTGAGGCCGGCCGCGAAAGACCCCGAGCTTCACCTCGCGACCAACGTCGGAAGTCCAGGTCGAATCGAGCTGGAAGAGGGATTTGTCGGTGAAGGCTGAGGCAGCCAGCGGCTTACGACAGCACGGCGGTAGGTTGGTGGAGTCGGCGGCGAGGCTCCAAGCAAACAACCAATGACCAATGACCAGCGACCAAAGCAGACGACGAAGATGTGCTGTCGGGGGCATGGCTTGCCCGTTGGTCATTGGAGATTGGTCATTCGTTCTCATGGTTTCACTGAGTTCTCGGCAAGTGCTAGGCCGGGTGCATCCTGGGCGCAACGGAAGCCGAGGTTATGGACGGTGTAGGCAGCCTTCAGGGAGCTGCGCAGGCCAAAGCGCATGAAGGCAGGATAGTTGTTCCGGTCGCTCGCCCCCTGCGAACCGGCACCGCAGAAAAGTTGTCGCTCGATCCCGGTATCGCCCCGGGCGTCGCCGGTCACGAGCGCGGAATTGAAGTCCGAAGTCCACTCCCACACGAGTCCATGCAGGTGGCGGAGGCCAAAGAAATTGGTCGGCCCCGAATTCACCGCCGGAAGCACCACCGGGCTCGGTGTGCCATACCAGCGGGCGACGGCGCGACGAAACTCTGGGTCATCCTTGCCGCCCGCCATCGTGAAACCGGCGGCGGCGGCCAGTTCCCACTCGGCGGTGGTCGGCAGGCGTTTGCCCCGCCAGGCAGCATAGGCTTTGGCGGCAAACCATGACACGTTGACCACGGGGCGTTCCGCGATGCCCGCATCGGGACCGAGCTCCGTGTCGCCGGCCCAGTGCGCCAAATATGCCGGGTCAGCGAAGAGTCGCTTCACCGAAGAGCGCTGCCACTTGGGATTCACCCGCACGAACGCGAGAAACTCGCCGTTCGACACGGGCGCCACGTCGAGCCGGAAGGCGGCGACCGGAACTTCCTTCAGGTCATCCGGGCCGCGAAACAGCGGGCGATAACTCCCCGCCGGCACCAGCGCCATGCCGGCGGGGATTGAGTTGGTGTCGGCGATGGCTACTCCCAGCAGCAGGCCCCAGCAGGTCATCAGCGTCCATGTCACCCGACTCCACTTCCCGCACGGCAGCCGACCGAGCAACCGGGCGACTGCGTGCGCCGCCGCGCCACAACGGACGAAGCGGCTCAGTGAAGGAAGTGAAGTATTCATGACGGTGGCAGGCAGATGAGATGCCGGAACCTGGACTCTATTGGCTGGCCGATTCCGCGCGGACCTTTCGGACATGGTCCACCGTGGTGGGGTCCGTGGAGTTGCCCCACGAATTGCGGACGTAGGTCACCACGTTGGCAATCTGTTCATCGTTGAGGGCTACCGGCGGCATCACGCCGTTGAAGGCCTTGCCGTTGACTGTGATCGGTCCCGAGAGCCCCTTTAAGATCGCCCGGATGGCGCGGTCCTGATCCGCCATCAGGTAGTCCGATTTCGCCAGCGGCGGGAACACTCCGGGCAATCCGAGACCGGTCGGCTGATGGCAGGCGAAGCAAGTCTGCATGTAGACGCGTTTGCCCTTTTCCATCTGCACTTCCTTGGTCAGGCCCGCGATCTTCGGATCCTCGGCGATGGCTTGCTTCATCTGGTTTTCCAGTTCCGCCACGCGTTTCTCGCTCCGCGAAGAGCCTTCCGCCTGCGAGCCGAGATAAACCGCGTCCACTTCCTTGCCCGAATACACGAGCAGGTTTTCGTTGCCCTCGACCTTCAGCATTCCCAGCGCGCCCTTGTTGAAAGCGCGGAACAGAGAGTGGTCCACGAGGATGTAGGTGCCGGGAACCTCCAGCTTGAATTCCACGATGGTCGAACCGCCCGCAGGCACCAGTGTGGTCTGCACCTGGCGCTGGTTTGGCAGGACGCCACCCTCCTGATAGACCTTGTCGAAGATCTCGCCAATGACGTGGAAGGACGACACGAGGTTCGGCCCTCCGTTGCCGAAATAGATGCGCACGCTCTCACCCACGCGGGCTTTCATGGCGTTGTCGCCCACCAGCGAATTCACCGCACCGTTGAACACCACGTAGCTGGGTTTCTCGTCCACCGCCTTGTCCTGGTCGAAGGCCTGGAGCCCTTCCTCGCCGAACTTGCCGGAGGTGTAGAAGTCGCCCTGCACGACGTAGAATTCCCGGTCCACGGGCAGCATGCCTTCCTTTGGCTCAACCAGAATCAGGCCATACATGCCGTTGGCGACGTGCATCGGCACCGGCGCAGTGGCGCAATGGTAGATGTAGAGACCGGGGTTGATCGCCTTGAAGGAGAACTGCGATTCGTGACCGGGAGCGGTGAACGAACTGGCCGCCCCGCCACCGGGACCGGTGACCGCATGAAGGTCGATGTTGTGCGGCATCTTGCTGGTGGGATGGTTCTTCAGGTGGAACTCCACGAGGTCGCCCTCCCGCACCCGGATGAACAGGCCCGGGACTTCGCCACCAAAGGTCCAGAAGAGATAGTCCACGCCGTCAGCCATCTTCTTCACAACTTCCTTCACCTCCAGATCCACGCGGACCTTCATGGGGTGTTTCCGTTTGATCGGCGGCGGCACGTTGGGCGCGGCGGTGAGCACCGCGACCTCTTCGCCGCGCATTTCGGGATCGTTGCCTTTGGCATCCGGCCCCTTGGGTTCGCCCAGCGAGGCTGGGCCTTCGGCGGCCGAAAGTGCGGTGGCGCACAGCGCACCGAGGGCGGCGGTCGACAGGCGCCGGCGCCAGGCCGAGGAGGGATTCAGTTTGTGGGTCAGTTTCATGGCTGCAATTCGTGGTTCAGTTGTCCGGCGGCTGAAAAGCGAATCAGTCTCACCGTTGGGCAGACGCTAGCCATGCGACCGGATGGGAGCCTTGACCTGAGTCAGAATATCCGGGGCTGACCGGATGTTCTCTGGCTGCCGCCGTAATTCCCAAGGTGTTGACCGGGGTCAAGGCGGCCGGGCCGAACGGTGCTTCGCTGGTCCTTTGGGAATGAACCATCCATTGATCATTCAGGGCGGCATGGGTGTCGGCGTATCGCATTGGCCGCTGGCCCGGGCAGTGGCGGCGGCGGGACAACTCGGCGTCGTCTCCGGCACCGCATTGGACTTGCTGCTGATCCGTCGGCTGCAAACCGGCGATCCCGGTGGCCACCTACGCCGGGCGCTCACGGCTTTTCCCTTTCCCGCGATTGCCGCACGCATCCTCAACCGATGGTTTGTGCCGGGCGGAAAATCTCCGGCGGCACCGTTTCGGCTCGGGCCGATGCCATCGGCTGAGCCTTCGCCGGAACTGCTCGAACTGACCGTGGCCGCCAACTTCGCCGAAGTGTGGCTCGCGAAGGAGGGGCACTCAGGTCGGAACGGCATCAACTTCCTGCACAAGGTCCAGTTGCCGCTGCTGCCAGCACTCTACGGCGCGATGCTCGCCGGCGTGGACTATGTGCTGATCGGTGCCGGCATTCCGATGGCGATTCCCGGAGTGCTTGACCGCTTCGCCGCGGGTGCTGAAGCGGAACTGCCGCTGGAGGTCGAAGAGGCTGCCGGGAATGCCTTTTTGCTGCGGTTTGACCCGCGCTGTCTGGGCGACTTGCGTCCGGTCGCTCGGCCGCGATTCCTCGCCATCGTGTCCTCCGCCACGCTGGCACAGGCTCTGGTCCGCCGGGCCAACGGAGTGGTGGACGGCTTCGTGGTCGAGGCCCCCTGTGCAGGCGGTCACAACGCGCCGCCGCGGGGCGCCCTGGTGCTGAATGGGCGGGGCGAGCCGCAGTTCGGTCCGCGGGATTTGCCCGATCTGGAAAAATTCCGTGGTTTGGCCCGGCCGTTCTGGCTCGCCGGCTCCACCGGCACGACCGAACAGCTGCGCGCCGCGCGGCAGGCCGGCGCCGCGGGCATCCAGGTGGGCACTCCCTTCGCCTTCTGCGAGGAATCGGGACTTGATCCGACCCTCAGAGCCCGCGTGCTCGACGCCAGTTGCGCGGGCACCCTCGACGTCTTCACCGACCCGCTGGCTTCACCGACGGGTTTCCCATTCAAGGTCGTCCGGCTGACCGGCACGGTCGCGGATCCAGCCACCTACGCGCAGCGGGAACGCGTGTGCGATTTGGGTTATCTGCGGACGCCCTATCGCAAGGCGGACGGCTTTCTCGGCTACCGCTGTCCCGGCGAACCGGAGCACCTGTTCGTGGCCAAGGGCGGGGCACCGGACCTGACCGTGGGCCGCAAATGCCTGTGCAATGGGCTCGTCGCGGCGGTGCAGTTGGGTCAGCACCGCGCGGACGCTTACGACGAACCGCCCATCGTCACCGCGGGCCTTGACGCGCTGAACCTCCGCCGGTTTCTCCAGCACGGACGCGGCACCTACTCCGCACGGGACGTTTTAGACCAAATCCTCAACGGTTCAGCCGATTCTTTCCCACACGACGATTTCCCATGAATGCTCCGTCCCCAGCCCCTCCAGCCGCCGTAATCTACACCTGATCTGGCTGCTCCAACGCCGACACACTGACCCATCGAACGGCTCACCGTCTGAGTCCTGCAGGGCTGGGCAAGATGTCTTGCGTGGCTGGCATCGGTGGTGGGGTCAAACCATTGCAGCGGTTAACACAATATGCCGAATGGATCTTGGCCATAGACGGATGCCCGCAGAAGGTGAGCGGCAGACGTGGGGCGCAACTTGTGAGCCTGTCGCTCGACCGGTTTCTCCCGGCCACGGGCTGCGTTCCGGTAACGCCGGAAATCCTGACGAACGCCGTCCGAACAACCCAGCTTTGATGCAAGTCAAGGCACGCTTGATACGTTTGCGTGTGAATGCCCTCACACGCTCGGCGGCCGCCCCAGTCGGAAGAATTCCGGCAGTGGTCAGGTCCTCAGCAGTGGTGCTCCTCTCCGGACCACAGGAGCGGCCCGCCGAGTTCAATCACCCGGTCCACCCAATGAAAACTCTCCCCGCCGGCAGCCATTACGAAGTGGTCTGCAGCGGCGGCGGCACCGCCGACACCACACTCGCAACGCTCCTCGCCCGCCAGAGACACCGCTGTCTGGTGCTCGAACAGGCGACTTTCCCTTGTTATACCATCGGTGAATCGCTCAACCCGCATACGTTCGGCCTCTTCGAGCGACCGGGCTTCCTGTCCCAACTTCGCGGCGTTTGCCTCGACACGGTCGTCTCCGGGTTGGCAGTCGAGGCGCTTGCCGGCGGAGAAGGCGGCCCTCCGCCCCGGACCACATGACCAACATTCCGGCCATGAACTTCTACCTTTGGACGAAAACAATTCACCTGTGGCTGGTCATCACCTGGATGGCCACCGCGTTCGGATTGCCGCTGCTGCTGGAATGCGCCGTCGCGACTGACTCTGGCGCAACCCGCCGGCTTCTGCTGGAACGCGGACACTGGCTCTACCGGCTCGGTCACCACCTTTTCGGTTGGGCTTTTTTCTGCGGCCTGGTCCTGTGGCTGCATTTCGGCATCACGGGTGCGTGGCTCCATGTGAAGCTCGTGGCGGTGACCCTGCTGCTGGTTCATTTCACCCTGAGTGGCCGCTGGATCAAACGCGCTCTGCGGCAAGGGGTTTTTCCCCGGCCCGGCGCGCTGAAATCACTCTCCCGCTGGCCGGTGGCCGTGCTGGCGGGAATCATCTGGCTGGTCGTGGCCAAGCCCTTCTGAGGCGGAGGTGCGGTCGGTTGGGCCAAGACTAGTCGCCCTTTGCAGACCGCAGCCTGCCCCCGAGGAACGCAAACGAACTCCCGGGCTCGGTCCGCCCGTCCCACGATTCCCAACTGGGAGCCAATGGGGACGTCTCAAGGTGCTGCTTATTGCGGACATCGCCTTCGCTGGTGGCACCCTTGGGCTGCCAGTCGGGGCCCGGCCCCGGCTTTCTTCGGAGTGACGATTTCCGTGGACCTGAGCCCCGAATCGGGGCCGCACTCGTCCGGAGCTGATCGGGAGTCGCAGAGTTCATCCTTCCGAATGTCGCCGCCGGCGCCCCACGGAAGCCGGGTGGACTGTGTCCGTCCGGTTCGCGCGCGCCAGGGACGAGTTGCACGAGTCCCTGACGAGAAGAGAGGGCGAGGGACCAAAGTCCGGGGGCCATCGGTCCGAAAGGAAACACGGCGCGCGTGGCAAGCACGCGCGCAGTGGGTGATGAGGGACTCGCGGAGCTCGTCCCTGAGGGGTTGGTCGCTCCGATCCCTATTTGCCCTTTTGGATCACGATGCTGCCGCCGCCGATGGCCTGCGGGTCGGCGCCATCCACGTCATCGGTGACGCCGCGGCGGTTGTCGTAGATGACGTGGCCGGTGGTTTTGTCCCAGATCTTGAGCCGGAGCCGGTCCGTGCCGCCGCCCTGGGGTGACTGCCCGTCCGTGGCGGTGAGGATGAACCCATAGCTGCCCTGCCCGTTAATCCGGCCGGTGCCGCGGTATTGCGCCCGCGGGCCTTTCACCACGAGCCAGTCGTAGCTCGTGCTCAGGAAGTTGAAGCGCGCCGCGTTCACGTAGAACTCCGTGACGCCGATCGGCACCAAGATGCCCCGCTGGTATTTGGAGGCGAAGCCAAACAGCGCGGTTCCCGTCATGCCCGGATCAGGCGCATAGGCTCCGGCCGGCGACTGCAGCCAGCCCAGGCCGGTCACAAACCCCGCGCCCGGATCATACACGACCACATACTCGAACTTGGACGTGGCCTCCGCCCCCTCGGGGTCAATGACCGTGACGATGACCGTGTAAACACCGGCCGAAGCGAAATGGTGGTTGGCCGCCACATGTCCCTCGCCGACGGGCTGGCCCGCGGAACTGGAACCGTCATCCCAATCGAAGCGGATGAACGGCGGGGCCGCGTCGCTGGCGGTGGCGTAATCCAAGGTCACGGTCGCCGCGGTGCCCAGCGCGAGCGGCGCCGTGGGGCCGGTTACGGCCGTGATCTGCGGAGTGGCGTCAAACATGCCGAAGACGGTCCCGTTCAACTCGGTGATCCTCGGGGTGCTGGTGTTGTCGAAGGTCACCGCGAAGCGCCCGCCGGACACCGTCCCGTCCAGATTGTCGGTCGTGCTCTTCAGCGGAAGCGCGCCCCCGCTGCTCCGGACGGCCACCCACCGGGAGCCCGTGAAATAGCGCAGCTTGAGTTTGACCTCCTGGTTTCCGGTGATGGTGGAGGCGTAGTAAAAATGGACCGCCGCCACATCCTGGCTGTCCGCGCCCGCGAGCTGGACGTCCACAAAGTCGCCCTGCCCGACTTGAAAGGCGGTGTCGCCGACGGGCTTCCGGTCGTAGGTGGCCGTAAGCACGCTGGCGGGCTGCCCGCCCGTATTCTGGAAGGCGACCGCCACGCCGGGGGTGCCCGTGTCTTCGGGCGGCGTGCTCACCTGGACCAAATCGCCCGGCAGCGCGATGGCGCTGTCCGTCGTGCCCACGGTCCGGGGGACGATGCTGAACGCCTGCGCGCTGGACACCTGGCCGTCACCATTGATCACTTGAATCGAGGCCACAGCGATGTCCACACCCGTCTGGAGGTCCGAGGTGGGAATCGCCGCCGTGAGTTCCGAACTGCTGACGACCGTTGTGGTCCGCGGCTGACCGTTCCAATGCACCACCGCGCCGGGCAGGAAGCAACCGCCCGTGACGGTGAGGTTGAACGCCGGCCCACCCGCGTAGGCGGCGGCCGGATTGAGCGCGGTGAGGGCCGGCGCCGAGGCCAGCACCTGGATCGTCAGACTGTCGCTGCGGCTGACGACCGTGCCGTTCTTGTCCGTGCTGACGGTGAGCACGGCTTCGTAAGTGCCCGGAGGGAGACTCCAGGAAGCGACCGCTTGGCCGGTCGCGGCGCCCGTCACCTGTCCGCTCTGCCGCAACTCCGACGCGAAGCTCAGCGCATCGCCGTCCGGATCGGAGGAGGCGCTGCCGTCCACGGTGACCGTCGCCATGCAGTCCGTGCCCGCCACCACCTGCTGGTCGGCTCCAGCCACCGCCACCGGCGCATCGTTCACCCCGGTGATCGAGATTATCGTCGTCGCCGTGGCGCTGCCGCCGTCGGGATCGCTGACATCGTAGGTGAAGGAGTCGGTCGCGGATTCGCCGGCCGCCAGGTGGTTGAACTGGCCGTTCGGGTCGTAGCGGAAACTGCCATTGCCATTCACCCGCAGCAGCGCCCCCGAGGGCAGGGCGAACGCCCGGTTGACGTCGGCTGCCTGTCCGTTCACCCGCGTCACGGTGAAGGGGCCCACCAGTTCGTCAATTTCGAGGGGCGGCTGCGAGCCATCGCGAAACGCAAATCGCCCACCTCGATTGCTCGCGGCAGAAAGTCGGATGCTCGTCGTCTGGATCGAGTCGTCGTCGAGGAAGTCCGCTCCAAAGAGCGCGTGATCATCCAGGTCCAGTTGCGCCATGTTCAGCACGCGGCCCGAGGGTAACGGAGCACCGACACTCGCCGGGCTGGCCAGGCTCGCGATATAGCGGTCTCCCCAGGCCGGGCGATCGTTGCCCACCGAGATCCAAGTGTTGCCCTGGCTCGCCACAAACCGGTAGCCGCGGTCGGGGAAGCTGATTTCCCACTCCGCATTCTGGGAAAGGTATTGGTAGGTCAACGTGGGGTCCGGGTGAGCGAGAGGAACCGCGGCGGGATTCAGCGTGTAGAAACCAACGAAACGCTCGCCCGCGGTGAAGTCCGCGTCGGCAAACCGCACGCGGCCAGCGAAGGTGAACCGGACCATGGCGCCCGCATCCGCGTCCGTGTCGTTCCCCAAAAGGCCGGGGCTGGCGATGGCGAGCACTGTGTCCTCGTCCGTCGAGTAGGCGTCGTCCGTGGCCACCGGCGTGTCGTTCACCGCTGTGACGGTGACCGCCACCGTCGTCACCGCCGAATCCACGGTGCCATCGTTGACTTGGAACGTGAAGCTGTCCGCGCCGTGGTAGTTGGCGGCCGGCGTGTAGGTCAGGTTCGGGGCCATGCCGCTTAGGGTGCCGTGCGTCGGGCCGCTCACCACGGAGTAACTCAGCGCGTCCGCATCGGCGTCCGTTCCGGCCAGCGTGATCGGCCCGGCCGTGTCCTCGGCGATGGTGACAGACTGCCCGGTGGCCACCGGCGCGCTGTTCAAGACCTCGAGTGAAACTGTCGCCGACACCGTGGTGTAATTCGCCGCGTCGCCTGGCGTGAACTCGGCCGACAAGACGTGCGTCCCGCGCGGCAGCGTCGTGCCTGTGGCTGGTGCGTAGGCAAAGCTGCCCGGCGTGTTCGCCGTGGCGTTCAACTGCGCCGCCGAAAGCGGCGTGCTCGAAGTGATCGGCGCGGGCGTCGCCCAGGTGATGACCGGCGTGGCCTTCCCGACCGTGTAACTCACCTGCACGAACGCCGCCGCCTGATAGTTGCCGTCACCGGGCTGATACGCCGTCAGGAGCGTCGTGCCGGCGCCGGCGATGGTGAGCGTCGTCCCGCTGCCCGTGGCCACGGACGCTGCCGAACTCGTCAGCGTCACCGGCAATCCGGAACTCGCGCTGACCGGCACCGTGAACGGCGCGTCGCCGACGACATGCGGCGGGATCGGGCCGAAGGTGATCGTCTGCGGCGCCCGCTCGACCCGCAACGCGCCGGTGACGAGCGTGACCTCGTAGTTGCCCAGGCGGCTATCCGGATCGTTCAACGTGACGAAGATCGTGTAAACCCCGGCTGCCCCCGGGGGCGTGGCGGTGGTCGAATAGCTGGCCGTGATGTTGTCGCCGTTCACCACGCCAACGAGCGTGCCGGTGAGCGGCGGATTCTCCTCGCCGTAGAACCGGTAAAGCGTGTCGCCCGTCGCGGTGAGGGGCGCCTTGCCGACCACGAGGTCGAACGTCGTGCTCGCGGTCAACGCCGGCGTGCCATCGTCCGTGGCGGTCACGGTGAGGGTGAACGAACCCAGCCCCGTCGGCGTGCCGCTGAACGTCCTGGTGTTCGCGTCGAAGGCCAGCCACGCGGGCAGGCCACTGGCGCTGTAACTCAGCGCCTGGCCCGCGTCCGGATCGGCAAACGTGTTGGCCGGGACCAGGAAGGCAAACGGCGTGCCATAGGTGGCGACTTGGCTTGGAACCGGGTTGGCTACGGTTGGCGCGGTGTTGAGTTCGCCCAGCAGTGCCAGGTTGTAATTCGCTCCTGCCGTCACACTCACCACCCTGTATCCCGTCCACGCGGCAGGCGCCGCCACCGCCACCGGTGAAAGCGAGCTGAGAGACCGATCATCACCCAGCTGGCCGTCGAGTCCCTCGCCCCAGCTCCAGAGGCTGCCGTCGTCTAGGATTGCCAGGCTATGGCTTGATCCTGCGGCGACACCAACCACCCTGCGGCCGTTCCATTCCGCCGGGGTCGACACCGCCACAGGCACACTTGATTCGCCGGTCTGGCCATTACCCAACTGACCGGACATGTCACTACCCCACGCCCAAGTGGTGCCGTCATCCAACACTGCCAGGCTGTGGTAGTCACCGGCAGCCACACTCACGACCCGTCGTCCCGCCCAAGCCGGGGGGGCGCTCACGGCCACCGGCAGGGACGAAACGCCGACCTGGCCGTTGCCCAGACTACCGAATAGCCCCCAGCCCCAGGCCCAAACGGAGCCGTCATCCACCAATGCCAAGCTATGGTTCGATCCCGCGGCAACACCCAGCACTCGATGGCCGTTCCATTCGGCTGGGACCGACACCGGCACGGGCACGCTCGAATCCACGAGCTGGCCGTTACCTAACTCGCCGCTCCCGCCATGTCCCCAAGCCCAAACACTACCGTCATCGAGCAATGCGAGACTGTTGAAGCCCCCAGCGGCAATGTTGAGAACCTTGCGCCCAATCCACTCCACTGGAGCCGATACCGCAACCGGCAGATTCGAGGAATAGAACCTTCCGGCCTGACCATTACCCAACTGGCCAGCCGAGCCATCACCCCACGCCCAAATGCTGCCGTCGTCCAACAGCGCGAGGCTGTGGCTCCTTCCTGCAGCGACACTGACCACTTTGTGCCCGGTCCATCCCACCGGATTTATCACCGCCATCGGGGTGCTCCAATCGAGAGTTCTGCCGTTGCCCAACTGGCCATAGGCCCCGTTACCCCAAGCCCACACACCGCCATCGTCCAACAGCGCCAGGCAGTGACTTAGCCCGGCCGCCACGCTGAGCACCCTGCGTCCATACCACGTGGGGGGCGCCCACACCGCCCCGGGGACGGTGGAGTTACCCGTCTGGCCGTTGCCCAACTGGCCGCTGTCACCGTTGCCCCACGCCCAGACCCCGCTTTCGTTCCGCACGGTAAACGTCCGCTCCGCGTCCGGCGCGGGCTGCCAGTTCGCATCGCCGCCCTGCGAGGCGCGGAGGGTCGCCGTGCCGGCGCCGACGAGGGTCACCGTGTTTCCGCTCACCGTGGCCACCGAGGGGGTCAGGCTGGTGAAAGTCACAGGTAGCCCCGAGCTGGCCGTGGCGCTGATCGTGAACGGCGCGTCGCCGAAGACGTGATCCGCGATGGGATTCAAGGCGATCGTCTGCGTGCCGCGGATCGTCAGCGCGGAGCTCACGGTGGTGCTCGCTCCGGCGGTGTCGGTCACGCGCAGAAAGATCGTGTGCGCACCGTTCCCGAGGCCCAGGGCCACCAGCGCAGCCGTGCTCAGCGTCGGGGTGGCACCGCTGGCATCGCCGTATGTCCCGTCGTTGTTGAGATCCCATGCGAACGTGAGGCTGTCGCCTGCGTCCGGGTCCGTGCCGCTGCCGTTGAGCGTCAGAGAGGACCCGGCATCCAGGGTGTAAGGTCCACCCGCATTCGCCACCGGCGGTTGATTGACCACCGGGACCACGGCCTGGAACGACCAGTTCAGGATTTCGTGTCCTTCGTAGGCGGCGCCGGTCCCGGCCGCAAAGGAAAGCCACGCCGAACCGTCCACCAGCAGCGGGCTGCGGCCACCGATATTCGACAGGTCCAAGGTGGCCACCAGGGTCGGCGTCGCGGCACCGTCGAGGAACACCTGCAGCAGCCCGGGCCGATATCGGACGTGCGCGGTATGCACGGCACCGTCGGAGAGGTTGAAACCGGCCGCCGACCAGCCCAGCGAGCGGGAGTGGTAGAACTCGGCGAGGCCGTTGGGTGTCGGGCCCACGTCCTGGAGGCTCAGGTGATTGCCGTCAGGATCGGAGAGGTTGCTGTTCCGCCAGGTGTCGAATTCGAGGGCGACCGCGTTGGGAATGCTGTAGGGGATATAACCCACGAAGGGACCGGTCGCGGTAGGCCCCTGGCCCTGGATGATCAGCGCGAACCCGTCGCCGCCGGGAGCGCCGTCCGCGTCGACGGTGCCGCTGGGGTTCAGGATGCGAAACTGGAACTCGGTGTCGAAGCCGTCACGCAACGCGACGGCGGCACCGAGGATCACCGGCCGTTGCGTCCCGGCGCGGCCGGGGTGAGCTGCGCGACGCCGGCGACGGGGGCGGCGGCGTTGAAGAACCCCACGCCCGCGGGGGCGCTGAAGTCGCGGTAGTTGAAGGCCGTGACCGCCGCGCCCCAGGCTCGCCCGGCGAGGCCGCCGCCCAAGAGCAGCGTCAGGAGGAAGAGCAGTCGCAACTGCGCCGGCCAAGCCGAAAGGTGGCACGAGCGGAGAATCCGGCGAAAACGGGAGTCGGCGCGAGGTTCGGAGGACGCGAGGCGGTTTACGGGGGCATGACTCGTTTCATTCTGTCCTTCCATCGGGGCACTTCCGGGGAATCTTGCAAAAAGATCAGGGAAGTTTTCCGGTCGCCGCGAACTGCCCCCGAATCGGGAGAGGCCGACCACCACTCCTCGATCTTGAACTCCGACGCCGAGGTTCGGACGGAATGCGGCAACCCAGCCCAGGGCGTTGCCCGGGCTGGGTTGTGGAGGGTCGCTGGCTTGCCGCACTTCCGCCCACTCAGGGCGAGGGCCACGGCGCGCCGTCCGCTCAGGGGTTCAGCCGGCGCACGAGCCACTGGTTCACGCCGGCGGCATTGGCCGCGCGGCCGGAGGCGAAGACGGTTCCGTCGGGGGCCACCGTGACGCCGTTGGCTTGAGCGGGCTGGCCAGCAACGAGTTGATACAGGTCGCTGTTGGACCAGGTGACAGTCGGCACGGTGACCCATTTGCCGCCCTGCCTGACCTGCTTGGTGCCGGGCACGCCCTGGCGCACGAGCCACCAGAGCTTGCCGGCGCTGTCCGACACCGACCCGGAGACGAAGAGCTTGCCGGACGGGGCTTCCGTGATGCCGGAAACGTAAACCGTGCTCCCGCCGTAGCTGTAAGTGTCGGAGATGCTCCAGGTGACGCCACCGTTGTAACTGCTGCGGACCAGCCAGTGGTTCTTCCGAGTTTTGGAACTGTAACCCCAGCCGGCCACATGAATCGCGCCCGAGGCGGTGGCCACCACCGAACGACCGGTGGTCTGCGTCCATTCCGTGGTCTTGAATGTGTCCACCGCCGCCCAGCTTCCGGCGTTACCCGTCGTGCTGCGCCGCACGGTCCAACTGCCGTTCGCATCGCCGACCGCGAACAGGCCGTAGCTGGGGTGGAAGCCGAGATCCCAACCCGCTCCCGTGGTTTGATGGGAGTAATCCGCGTGCACCGTGGTGAAGGTCGCGGCGCCGGCCGGGCGTTTCCGGACGACCAATCCCAAATCACCGCCCCCCGTGGCATACACGTCGCCGGCAGGCGTCACGAGGATGTCGGCGCAACTGGCCTGACCGATGTCGTTCGCCAAATCGGCAGCGTCGTCCACCGTGGCCCACACGCCCGAATTCGGATTCCACTCACGAATGAACCAGAGCGTATTGAACTCGTAGGTGCCGTTCGGCAGGAGGTTGTTCAGGTTGCCGCCGGCGAAGAGGCTTCCCGTGGAAGCATCCGCAGCGATGGCCCGGTTGTGGGCGTAGTTCAAACCGGACTCTGCGTATTGATCGAGCACTTCCCAGGTGGCGCCGTGATCGCCGCTGCCCAGCACCACGGCCCGCATGGCGCCATCCGTGGTTTGAGTCGTGCTGCCGACCGCGAACACGTTGCCGGCGGCATCGATGGTGACGTCGGCGGAACTGCCGCTGAGACCGCCGTGGGCCGGGTCCAGGACGTTGACCCAGGACTGGGCTTGGGAGGCGTGGAGGGCGGCCGTGAGGAGCGTGACCGCCAGGGCGGCGCGGAGGGACGGGATGGAGTTCATGGACGGTGATTCAATGATGGAGTTTCGACGTGGCCTTCTGCCTTCGAGGAGAGCAATCGGTCGGCTTCCGGGGATTCTTTCAAAAATCTGTGGCGCATTTGCCGGGTTCGCCCGCCGGGGCAGTGCCTTGGGGCCGCCACCGCGCGCAGGAGTGCCCGTTCCAGGTTTCACGGCCAATTGGGTCCCCTGCTGGCAAGATGCCGGCAAGATGCCGGCAGCACTTTGGGCCGCCGTCCCGACCACCGCGCCTCACCGGAACAACTCCGGCGCGCGGACATGGAGCGAGCGGTTGAGTTCCGTGATTTCGTCGGGCTTGAGCGCCACCATGGCCCCGGCCGCATTGAGGCGACGGCCCGAGGCCAGCTTGGCGTAGTCGGCGATCACGTCGGCGGGCAGTCGCGTTTCGGCAAGGTCCCAGGCGCGCATTACGTCCGGGAGGCTCATGGTGATCAACCGGTTGTTGGCCACCACGCGGGCGAAGCGCACAAAACCGTCATGCCGCAACACGGGCGTAACGGGTTCGCCGGTGGCGGCATCCCAGACGCGGACCAAGTTGTCGTCATTACGAGCCGCGATAAACCGGCCGTCCGGGCTCCACAGCCCGGTCTCCACCGCCGAGGTGCCGAGCCGCAGCGGCGGCAGCAACAGCTCGCCGGTGGCCGCATCCCAGACGCGCACTTCGGGGGTGTTGCCCGCGGTGGTGATGCGGCGTCCGTCTGGACTCCAGTGCATAAACCAAACCTGCCCGTCGTGCCTCAAGAGTGGTGTGACCGGTTCGGTGGTGCGGGCGTCGTAAATCCGGCTCCAATTGATGTTGCCGGCAAGGGTGAAACGATTGCCGGCCGGGCTGAAGGATTGGGACGTGATCTCCATGGGCGTATCGTTGAACGAAGCCGGCCTTTCCGTCCCTTGGTGGAGGTCGAACAGCGCGAATCGCCGGGTATTCTGCGAGACTCCGAAGCCCGTCCTGCCGTCCGGGAACAGCACCACCTGTCCGACCGCGTTCGGCGCGGCAGTCCATTCCAACGAGCCATCCGCCGTTTTCCAGCAACGGATCCGGCCGTCCTTGGCCGGGGTGAGCAGGCGACTACCGTCCAGGGTGAACACCATCTTGTCGCTGAGTTCCACCGGGTGCGAGAGCAGGAACCAGTTGGTCACGCCACCGTGCTCCATGCACAGCTCGACCACGCTCCGTCCGTCGCCGGTGTAGAAGATCGCGCGGCGGTGCCCGGTGAGGTCGAACGTCGCCTGGAGCGCCCGAAGTCCCTTGAGGTCGGCAGCCGGAACGCGTTCGTCCGACATCCGCTCAAAATCGACTTGGCGAACCGAGCCGTCCGACAGGATCAGGAGGTAGTAGCGCTCGTCCGGTGTGAATCGTCGCCATTCCTGTAGCGGCCGGGGGCTTCCGGGAGAGAGCGGAGAATCGAAACGATGCGGGGCATTTTCTGGCCGTGCTTCCACCGGGAGAACCACTCCCGTGCCGTCACGCGCCGCCGCGAACAGCCGCTGCCCATCCGGGCTGAAGCTCACATCCGCCAACGGACGATCGCCCAAGCAATCGGGCAGTATGCGCGTCCCCGTCTCCAGGCTCCAGACGCCCGCCAGACCTCGCGGCCCGCCGAACGCGATGAAGCGCTCGTCCTCGCTCACGCTGTAGGTGAAGGTGCCTTGGGGTTGCTTCACGGGTTGAAACACCGGTTCATGTGTGCGGGCGTCGAAGATCTGGCACTGTTGATCGGTCAGCACGAAAAGGTGACGGTCGCCAGATCCTACGAATCCCATGCCCGCGATGGATTGCTTGTCGAACTGCATGACCGGACCGACCCCCTCGCCCGTGGCCACCTCGACGATGCGAACGGTTGCGTTGGAGGCCCCCGCCGGACCGATGGTCGCAACCGCCAACAAGTCGCCGGCGTGGTTCAACGCAATCGGCCTTGGTCCGTTCTCACGGTGAATCGCGGAACGAATGGGCTCGCCGCCGGGCAAACGCCATAACCGGACTGTTTCGTCCTCTCCACTCGACGCGAGCACGGTGCCGTCGGCGTTCATGGCGAATTGCAGGATGCGCCCCGTATGCCCCCGGAGTTCCGCGAGGGGCCGTCCGTCTGTGGCGTCATGCACATGGATGACGTTTGCGGTATCGGCGAAGACCCACCAGCGATCGTCCGGACTCAGTTCGGCGCGCAGCCAATTCGTGCTGGTGAGCGACCAGAGCCGGCGCCCGGTCGCGGCTTCGAGGAACGCGACGATTTCTCCAGGTTCACTATCGGGATTTCGGAAGCCAAAGGAGCGCAACGAGGAGAGGGCGATGCGCTTGCCATCGCGCGTGAAGCGGATCTGAGAAATCTGGTAGGGCCAGCCCAGCAATACCGGCGGCCACAGCGGCTCGCCCGATCGAACATCCCAGGCGGTCACCATGCCGAGGTCAAGCCCCGTAACAATCCGTTCACCATCCGGGCTGAACGCGTGGGACTCGATTGCGGCATCGTGGGCAATCACCTGCGAAAAGCGTGGCAGGTGGTCGAGCACCTGCTGGATACGGACGCGGTGAATGGATTCCTCGGCCGGGGCATGCGAGACCCGCGGCAGGGCATCGGCGAACCAAAGGAGTGCTCCCGCCGCATCGCCGGCCTCCCAAAGACGCACGCCGTTGGCAGTGTCGAGTCGCACGATACGGTTGCGGTTCTCGTCGGCGAGACGGGAAATCCGGTCGGCCAGATCCCGGACCTTGGCCGTCTGCTTCGCCTGCCACCACCATCCGAGCGCGATCACGGCGGCAACGGCAGCGGCGAACACACCGGCCCGCCGCACAAAACGCAGAGTCCGGGCGACCTGCCGCTGCTGTCGCACCGAGCCACCGCTCTGGAGCAACGCAAGGTCGGCATTCATCTCCTCGGCGGATTGGTAGCGCTCAGCCAGGTTGGCGGCGCAGGCCTTGAGCAAGATGGCGTTGAACTCCAGTAGTTGCGGGCTGTCGGGCGCCTCGGCGAGCTGGGTGAAAGGCTCGGGGAAATCCTTCCGGTCCTTCCCCATGCCCGCCTCGTAGAGCACCTTGCCCAGGCTATAAAGGTCGGCCTGCGGCGAGTTGGGGCCTTCGGGCGGAATGAAGCCTTCCGTGCCCACGAACGAGCGGGCCTCCGCCACCTCGATGACGAGCCCGATGTCCGCCAGCTTCGGCACGCCGCCCACGAAGATGATGTTCGACGGCTTGATGTCGCGATGGATGAGGCCGGCGCGATGGAGCTGCGCGAGGCCGAGGTTGAGCGTCAGACCGAGTTCCAGGCACTCCGTGACCGGCAGTCGGCCACGCTGGAGGAGGACCTTGGAAAGGGTCTTCGGGACGTAGGAGCCAGTATTCAGTGAACAGTGATCAGTTGTCAGTGAAGGCCCGGCGTGCCGCTCGCCAGACTGATTACTGATCACTGAACACTGACCACTTCCCGCCGCAGGCGCCGCATCATCCGCCAGTTCCATCACGTAGTAGAAGTAGCCGTCGGTGTCGTTGCGGCCGATCTGGAGGATGTCCACGAACGCCTCGTTGCCGCGGGAGAGCGGTTCGAACTTCAACATGCCCTTGAACTCGCGTTCGTAGGGGCGGGAGTCGGTGAAGCGGTCGCGGAACACGAACTTCACCGCCCGCCAAGTGCCGACAGTGGTGCGGGCCAGCCACACATCGCCGTAGCTGCCGCCGCCGATACGCCGCACCAGCTCATGGTCCGGGATGACCGGCGTCACCGGCGCCAGCCACGAGGGCTGGCCGGCGGTGCTGGTGGCTTGGGGTTGGGCGTCAGGGGGCATGGGGGACGGAGGCAGTAATCAGTGGTCAGTGGACGGATTCGGAGAGGTTCCAACTCAACCGGCGCAGGAGGCGGCGTTCGACCCGGCGCGTGCCCACCCGGGGTGCCGGCCGATACTGGGCAAAGCGGGGGGGCCGGAGCCAGTCCAGGAGTTGGCGGAGGCGGTTCACAGCGGTTGCTCCTTCAGCCGCCCGACTTCGCGCTTCACCTCCTTGGCGAGCCGGTGTCGGACGAGATAGACCTGCCCGACGTTGACCTGGAGCATCCGGGCGACCTGCAGCGGCCCCAGGCCCTTGACGGCGCTCAGATGGAAGATCTGATAGTGCTCGGGCTTGACCCGCAGCTTCACGCGCTCCAGCGCGGCATCCACGAGGTTGCGCTCCCATTCCTCTTCCCAGGTCGCGTCGGACTGCACGCCGGCCGCGACATCCGGCACCCGTTCCACGGTGGCCGTGCGCCGGGAATCCGCGTCGGCCGCGGGGGCCTGCGCAAACGCCGGCTGGCGGCGCCGGAACTGATCGAGGACCCGCAGCCGGGTCACGTGCATGAGCCAGCCCTTGAAGGAGCACTTTGCTGGATCATAGACGAACTCCGGCATCTTCTTGGCCACCGAAAGCACCGTCTCCTGCACGACATCCTCGGCCTCCTGGTCGCTCAGCCCCGAGCGGATGGCCGCTCCGTAGATGAATTTCCAATAGGTGTCGAAGAACTCGCGCCAGCTTGTCTGGTCCTCCCAGTCGCGCAGGCGGTCGAGCAAACTGTCCCGGGTGGGCAGAGGGTCTGCCCTCGGTTCGGGGACGATGGATTCGCGCATCACGGAATCAGTATCGGGACACCGGCGGGGAATCTTTCAAGAATCTCGGGCTTCCTAGGGACGCCCGTTTCGAAGACGCCCGGCCAGCGCAACAAACGCCGTCGCCGGATCCTTTTGGCCATCCCAAACTTCCCAGTGTGGAGTCAATGGCGTCTTTTCGATGTGCTGTTTGTGCTGCACATCGCCTTCGCTGGTGGCGCCCTTGGGTTGCCAGTCGGGGCCGAGAGCCTTGCGGGCCTCTTCCAGCAGGACGCGGGCCGCGGCTTGGTCACCCCGTTTCCAGGCGAGGTAGCCGAGCAGAAAATGTCCGCCGACGGAGCGGTGGTTGGTGCGGGTGACATCCTGCAGGCGTTCCTCGGCGAGGCGCAGGTCGCCGCGCAGCAGGGCGACTTCGCCGAGCACGAGCAGCGCACCGGTTTCCTCAGGGTTGAGCGCTTGGGCCTTTAGCAAGGCTTGCTCGGCGGCGGCGAGGTCGGCATCGGACTTGGCGGCAATGGCCTGGATGACGCCCCATTGCTGCCAGGCGCGGTGGCTTTGCGGATTGAGCTGCTGCAATTCCGCCAGGGCGGCGAGCGCGCCGGTCATGTCGCTCTGCGAGGCGAGGCACAGGCCCAGGTAATAGCGGGAATCCTCGTGCTGTGGATTGAGCGCGATGGCTTCACGAAAATGGCGGATGGCTGTGGCGTTGTCGCCTTGGACCTTCATGGCGTCCATGCCGGCGCGCTGGGCCTTCCAGAAGGCAAGCTGGCGCTGCTTGTCGTCGGCAGATGCGGCGGACTGGAAAGTCCGCGCTCCCGGTGAAGCGGCGCCGCCCTTCGCCAACACGCGCGGTTGCGGGTCGCCCTCGGTGAGCTCGTAGAACGCATCGGCGGCCAGCTCGGTAAATTCCTGCGCCTCGCCCCCGTGCCAGCGGACGGTGAGACGGGCGACGTTCGTGGCGGTGTCCAGGCCCCAGTGGAGCGCGTGGCTGGCCGGCGAGAGGTAGCCGGGACTGGCGGAGGTGCGGCGCAACGGGGTGGCACCAAGCCAGACGGTGGCGACCGAGCCATCGCCAAAGCCCACCGCCTGGCCGGCGGCGTTCTTTGAGCGCAGGCGGACCTTGAGCCAGTGGCCGTGTGCGAGGTCGTTGCGGAACAGGCGCACGCCTTCGCCCAGATCGGCCACGGCGAAATCGAGGTCGCCGTCGCTGTCGTAGTCGGCGCACGCGAGGCCGCGGCTGCTGTGCGGCGCGGACAAGGCCGGGTTCAGCGGTGCGAGGTTGTGGAACATCTGTCCGCGCTCGTTCCAGAAGACGAACAGCTCCTGGGCCTTGAGCCGCTTGGGATGCGGGCCGTCCTCCTCCAGCGTGTTGCCGTTGGCGACGAGCAGGTCGGGCCAGCCGTCGTGGTCGAGGTCGGCGAACTCCGTGCCCCAGCCCACGAAGGGCAGCGCGATCTGGCCGAGGCCGCGCTGGTCGGCCACGTCGAAGAAGCGGAGCGGGAACTTGCCGTGGGCGTTGGTGCCTTTCGCCGCCGCGTTGGTGGCGCCGTTGAATTGCATCCAGGTGTTGTCGTAGAGCGCATTCTCCTGGGCGACCCAGTGCGTGACGTGCAGGTCGTCATCGCCGTCGCGGTCGTAGTCGCCGAGCGCGAGGCCCATCGCGCTGCGGTAGTCGGCAATCAGCGCGGGATGGCTGATGTCCTCGAAACGTCCGTCGCCGAGGTTGTGGTAGAAGACATTGTCGGAAACGTCGTTCGCCACGTAGAGGTCCAAATGGCCGTCGAGGTCGAAGTCGTGCCAGATCGCGCCTAGGCTGCGGCCCTCGGGGTTCTGCACCTTCAGCTCGGCGGCCACGTCGCGGAATGATCCGTCCGGCTGCTGGTGCAGCAGCAGGTTGCGGCCGGGCGTGAACGAGGCCGGATTCAGCGTGAAGGGCACGGCGCTGCCGACCTGCTGCGAAGTCTTTTCCCGGTCGGTTTCGGAGGCGGTGTAGTCGAGGTAGTTGCAGACATAGAGATCCAGGCGCCGGTCGCCGTCATAGTCGCCCCACGCCACGCCGGTCCAGAAGCCCGGCCGGTCGGCGATCCGCGGATCGCGAGTGAAGCGGCCTTCGCCGTCGTTGCGCAGCAGCCAGAGCGCGTTGAAGCCGCTCACAACGAGGTCGAGAAGACCGTCGCCATCGTAGTCGCCCCACGCGGCACCGTAGCCGCGAATGCGGATTTCCGGGAACGCGGTGACGCGGCGGAAGGTGCCGTCGCCGAGGTTCTCAAACAGGGCGCAGGGTTCGAGCCGCTCAGTCGGCAGGTTCAAGGCGCCGCCGGCGGAGACCAGGAACAGGTCATCGTCGCCGTCGTTGTCGTAGTCGCCCCAGGCAAGGCCGGGGCCGATGTCCTCGGGCATCTGCGACGTGCGGGCGCCGGCGAAGTTGCGGAAGCCCGCGAGGCCGGCGGCGGCGGTGGCGTTGGTGAAATTCGGCCGCGGAGCCCCGGGAGGCAGTTTGCGGGAAAGCTCGCTGGTGATGTCGGCGGACTGTTCGTCGGGCCGATATTGGGCCGGGCGGCTTGTGATGTGGCGGACCAGGCCGAGGACCAGGCCGGCCACAGCGAGCAGGCCAAGCGTCCAGGCGGTGAGGCGAAGCCGGCGACGACGGGGCGAGAGCGGAGTGTTCACGGCGAAACGGGAGAAATGACGGCCGCCTGCCGGCGCGGTTCAACGCGCACCGTGGTTTCGGCGCGCGCGATCTCGGTGACGGGCGAGGTGTAGGTGTTGGTCGCGCCGAAGAGGTAGTTCAGGAGGAACTGGTCCACCTTGCGGTATTGGAGCGCGGCGGCGATGCGATACGTGCCGGCGCGCGCCGGGGCGGGCAGCGCGGGCGCGGGGATGTCGAGCTGTTCCGGCAGCGGCTCCTTGGGCGGGGCGTTGGTGGCCGCCAGGCCGGCGCCGCTGCACGGGATGCTGAAGTTCACGGTGTCCGAGTAGCCGGGAAACAGCGAGCGGCGGAAGCGGACGCCGACCATTTCCCAGAGGTTGTGCCGGTCAATGAGGTTGCCGTGCTGGTCCACCGGCTCGGCCTTGAACAGGAAGGTGCCGGGTTCGAGGAAATTCTTCGCGTCGCGCTTGCCGGAGGTCCACACGACCTGGCCGCCATCGTCGGTGACGGTGAGGTCCAGCCAGCTCTGGATGATGTCGAGCGGGCCGGTGGGAAAGTCGTGGCCGACCTTGTTCGAGGCCATGGTCACGCGCAGCGCGATGTTTTCGCCTGGCGCGACGGCGGGCGGCGCGGAGACAGCCACCTTCACAATGGGGCCCTGGGCCCACTTGTTCGAGATCTCAGGAACGGGTAAGGCACCCTTGAGCCATTGCTCGGTGAGACGAAAATGCTCCTGCCAGCCCGGCAGTTCGGAGCGCTGAAGGTCGGGGATGATCGTGTTGGCCCCGAGGAAGCGGTGGCTGCGGTGTTTGCCGTCGCGCGGGGTGCGGTTATAGTCGAGCGCGTCGCCCGCGGCGGGATCGCGCGAATCCACGAGCGGCATGTGGCATTCGCGGCACTCGACGGTCTTGGTCGGGTCGCCCTTTTTGTTCCAGTGGGAGTTGGCCCAGTTGTCGTATTGGTTCTGGAGCTGGACCCAGCCGACGCGGTTCACCTCGGCATCAATGAACTGCTTGTGGCACGCGGCGCAGTATTCCGGCTTCTTGAAGGAGCGCTTCGCGAGCTTGGCGTGCTCGGCGGGGTAACTGCGGATGAGGAAATCGCGCGCTAGCCGGCCCAGGCCGTTGGTCTGCCATTGCCAGAGGTATTCGTGCGGCTGCGTGACGGTGTAGTTGGCGTTGCCCTTGACGTCGGTCTCGCGGATGGCGTGGCAGGCGAGGCAGGAGATGCCCTCCTGGTAGCCGTGCAGGCCGGTGAGGTTTTCGACGAAGATGTTTTTCGTGCCGCTGAAGAGGGAGATGGGATCGTGGCAGCCGCCGCAATAGCGGGTGGATTCGGCGCCATTCTGCTTGGCCATCACCTCCTGGATGCCGAGGAAGATCTTGTCCATCGCGGCGTAGCGGTGCGCGCTGGGCCGCCATTCCTGCGCAATCTGCTCGTGGCAGCCGGCGGTGCCGCACGATTCCGAGCCAGCCAGCGACTGTGCGTCGAAGGCGCCGCCGGTGTCGGTTTTGGCGAGGCTGGGCGCGAAGGGGCGGTTCGTGCCGTAGAGGTAGCTGTAATCCTCCGGAAAGCGGTTCACATAGTCCGCGCCGCGATACGTCGCGCTGAGCACGAAGACGCCCACACACGCCGCGACCGCAGCGACGAAGCTCTGCAAGAAGTAGCCCGCCGCCCCGGCCGTGACGCCCGTCCGCCGTTGCCGCACCAACGAGAAGACCAGGTGCGGCATCAGCCCGGCCAGCAGCACCAGTGTTGAAACCAGGTGGGCTTGGCGCAACCAACCGCTGGTCCGCAGCGCGAAGACCGCCTCCAAGGTCAGCCAGAGGCCAGTCGCGGAAACGACTGCCAGGGACCAGAGCGCCAGCCAGCCCAGCACGGTGATATGGGAAGAGGCGTGCCGCCGATATTCGACGACATGGCGCGCACAGTAAATTGCCACCGGCAGGAGCGTGAGCGACCCCAGCGCCGTGTGGGCCAGCACGCCCCACTGCACCGCCGGATGGAACGGGGAAACGGTGATGGCCAAGCCTGTTATGGTTTCAAACAGCAGGGCGGCGAAGACGCCGCGGGCCAGCCAGGAGATCCAGCCGGGGTGCAGCCGAGGTCGGGCAGACAGTTCATTCATGGCTCAATGATTCCGGGAAGGCCGGGAAGGCTTCGGTCCCTGCGGGTGAGAGCACGGTCGGAATTCCGGGAGGCGGAACGGACGTAGCGTTCCCCGCCCTTCCGCTCCTTGACCGAAGTCAAAGTCTTCCGCGGCAGCGAGCGAACTGGGGACAGAGTGCGGTCCCTCTGGGGCGAACTGCGGTGGCAACGAGACCTATCACGGTCGCGGACATGCCGTCACGCATCCGAACGGAACGCGCCATTCCGTTGACTTGAATCAAAGCGAACACCAATCCGATTCCCCAGGATGGCACCATCGCTTTACGCATATGGCTGCCACTCTGAATCCAGTTGTCCGGCCCCAGGTGCTGTATCCGACCGACCAACCGGCCGCAGCTCCCGCCACTGTCTCGACCGCATCCGCCCGCCGGATGCTGCAATTGGCCGTAGGCAGCCTGATCATTGCCGGCTGCCTCAGCCTGATGCTGGTGGGCGGTCGCATCCCCGGTCTGGCCGAATCAATTGGAGATCCACTGTTCTTCAAACGGTGCCTGGTCGTGCATGTCGATCTCGCCCTGGTGGTCTGGTTCGCCGCCTTTGCCGGCACAATGTTTGCACTGCTCCCGGCCACCCCCGCCGAACATCGCCGCTTCAACGCCGGCACCCTGATCGCCGCCGGCGGCGTGGTCCTCATGATCGCCGGAGCGCTGGTGCCCGGGGCGGCGCCAGTGCTCTCCAACTACGTGCCGGTCATCGCCGATCCGGTCTTTCTGGCGGGCCTGGTCCTGTTGTTCGGCGGGTTCCTGCTCTGCTTCATGGACGGCCGGTTCCTACGGGTCACACCGTTGGCGCCCGACGTGCGCCAACCGGACGCGACGCTGTGGGTTTCGCCGGAGGCGGCGGCAGGTTTCAAAACCGCCGCGGTCGCCTTCCTGGTGGCCTCCCTCACGTTCGTGGCCGGCTGGAGCGGCACCCCCCGATCGCTGGAGGACCGCAACTACTACGAACTCGTTTTCTGGGGCGGCGGCCATGTGCTCCAGGTGGCCAACGTGGCCGCCATGATGGGTGTCTGGCTGTGGCTCCTCGCCTCGAAGCTGGGGCGGCCGGTGATCCGGCCGGCAACCGCGTGGTGCCTGTTCGCATTGCTGCTGGCGCCGCATCTGGTCGGGCCGTTGTTGGCCAAGGACGGCACGATCAACTCCGTCTACCGGCTGGGCTTCACGCGCCTGATGCAGTTCGGCATCGCCCCGGTTGTGCTTACCGTGCTGGCACTCTGCGGACGCCAGATACAGGTCGCGTTTTCCGAAGGCCGGCTGACCAAGGCCGACTGGCGTGATCCGCGCCTGCTCGGTTTCGCGCTGAGCGCCGGCATGACGGTGGCCGGCTTTGTCCTTGGCGCGTCGATCCGGAGTTCGAACACGATGATCCCCGGCCATTACCACGCCGCCATCGGCGCGGTGACAATGGCCTTCATGGCGGCCACCTATCCGCTGCTCCGCGGTCTGGGATTCCGGTTTGACCTCAGCCGCTTTCCCCGGCTGGTGCCGGCCCAGCTCGCGTGTTTCGGCCTGGGACAGATTGTGTTCGCGCTGGGCTTCGGCTGGGCCGGGCTCAACGGCGCCGGCCGCAAGGCCTACGGTGCCGAACAGCAGGTCCGTTCCGCGAGCGAACACGCCGGGCTGATCGTGATGGGCATCGGCGGCGTGATCGCCGTGGCCGGTGGTCTGCTGTTCCTCGGCCTTGTCATTCGCGCCTGGCTGGAGCGCCGTTCGAGCCGAACCCGTGCCGTGTCGCTTTCCCTTCAACCCGTGGACTGAATCCTATGAGTGAACCCGAGCAAAAACATCCGCTGCAAAAGCTGATGGACAACCCCTGGCTGCTGCTGGTCCTTGGCGTGGTCATACCCTTCCTGTCGTATTCGATCTGGGGCTGGATCGAACTCCTCCTCGTGAAACCCGCAACCCTGCCCTGAACATGAGCATCCAATCTCCCAGCGCCGACTGGTTCAAGGCTCCCTCCGGACACGAACGCCTCTGGCTCGGCCTTGCGGTGGGCTGGTGCGTCGTGCTCTCCCTGATGATGCCCTACTGGCACTTCCAGGGTAAGCAGAACAGCTCCGGCGAAACCTACAAGGTCACCCCGGCCGACTTCGCCGCCCGTGTGGCGAGGTTCTCCGAGGCCAACGCCCCCGGCACGAAGGACAACTTCGAGGAGGGCATCAACGTGGAGGTGCCGGCGCCTCCCGGAGACATCTACATGGTGGCCAAGCAATACTTCTGGTATCCGATCCTGAAGCTCCGGGCGGGCGAAACCTATCGCCTGCACCTGTCCTCGGTGGACTTCCAGCACGGCTTCTCGCTGCAGCCGATGAACATGAACTTCCAGGTCGCGCCCGGCTACGACCACGTTCTCACGCTCACGCCACAGGCACCCGGGACTTACCCGATCGTCTGCAACGAGTTCTGCGGCGTCGGACACCACACCATGGTCGGAAAACTCATTGTCGAATGATCGGAGGCCCAATGAATCCAACTGCATCCCCTGCCAAAACCCCGCTCTGGAAGCGCATCTGTGACACGACCGGTCTGCCGGTTTGCCGCGACGCGGAACTCTTCATCAAGCTCAACGCCGTCTTGGCCGTCGTGTTCCTGCTCGTCGGGGGCATCGGCGCGCTGCTGCTCGCGCTCACCCGCTGGCAGACCGTCCACCTGCTGCCCGTCGAGTGGTTCTACCGCATCGTCACGCTCCATGGGCTGAACATGCTCATTTTCTGGATCCTGTTCTTCGAGGTGGCGATCCTCTACTTTGCCGGCACCACGCTGCTGAACGCGCGGCTCTTCTCCCGGAAGGTTGCCTGGACGTCGTTCGGCATGATGACCGCCGGTGCCCTGATGGTGGACGTCACCATCTTCGTCGGGCAGGCCGACGTGATGATGACCTCCTACCTGCCGCTGCTGGCGCATCCGGCCTTCTACCTCGGCATCATTCTGGTCGCAGTGGGCACGCTGATCGGTGTGTTCAACTATTTCGCCACCATCTGGCAGGCCAAGAGGCAGAACACCTACCAGGGTTCGGTGCCGCTGGTTGTCTTCGGGGCGACGGCCGCCGCCATCATCGCGGTGGTGACGCTGCTGCACGGCGCCATCGTGATGATCCCCACGTTCCTGCATTCGCTCGGCCTCATCGCCGCCCCGGACCCACTGTGGTATCGGCTGATCTGGTGGGGGCTGGGTCACCAGTCGCAGCAGGTCAACGTCTGCGCAATGGTCGCCTGCTGGTATATGATCGGGAACATCACCACCGGCGCCAAGCCGCTGAATGAGACTGTCTGCCGCGGCGCGTTCGTGCTCTACATCCTCTTCATCAACATCGCCTCCGCCCACCACCTGCTCGTGGATCCCGGCGTGAGCGCGACCTGGAAGATCTGGAACACCTCCTACGCCATGTATCTGGCCGTGCTGGCCTCGATGATTCACGGCTTCACGGTGCCCGCCTCCATTGAGGTCGCCATGCGGGCGAAGGGATACACAAAGGGGCTGTTCGGCTGGCTGACCAACGCCCCGTGGCAGAACCCCGCCTTCTCGGGATCGTTTCTCTCGATGTGCATCTTCGGGTTCATCGGCGGCATCACCGGCGTCACGCTGGGCACCCAGCAGATCAACATCATCGCGCACAACACGCTGCGCATCACCGGCCACTTCCACGCGACCGTGGTCGGCGGCACCACGCTCGCGTTCATGGCGTTGACCTACTACGTCGTGCCGTTGCTGTTCCGGAAGGACTACATCTTCCGGCCGCTGGCACGCATCCAGCCCTACCTGTTCGCCGGCGGCATCCTGCTGCTGTCGCTCGGCATGTCGTTCGCCGGTTCGCTCGGTGTGGCGCGGCGGAGCTGGGACATCGAGGCCACCGGCTCGGTCCACGGTGCCTCCGCGCACCTGTTCCTCGCCATCGTCGGTCTGGGCGGAATCATTGCCTTCGCCTCGCTGCTGCTGTTCATCCTGCTGACGGTGGGCACGCTGCTCTTCGGCGAGTCCAACGTCGGGAGAGCCATGGCCGACTGGGGCACGCCGCAAACGATCAGCAATGCCGACGGCCACGGACATGATGACCTGGTGCCGGTCGGCGGAGGCGCCATCGCCGTCAGCAGCAGCGGCGAGGCGGCACATGACACACGCGGCACACTGGTGCTGGCGTTGGTCTTCCTGGCCTGTTTCGCGGTGTATTACTTCGCGAACTGGAAGGCGCTCGCCGACGTGTGGCCCGTCCGCTGAAACCGACAAAGCACTCCCACACACCGTGAGCACACCACGCTTTGCCGCCAGCCGTCTCCCCGCGGGGGCCAACCCGGAGGAACCGATGACTGCGTTCCCACCGACAGCATCCTACCGGCTGGTGGACCGCATTCGGGCCCTCGTGACCGGCGGCGGCTTTGCCGTGTTCGTGCTCGCGGTGTTCGTCTTCTACGAGGCGTTCGTTCTGTCGATGGCCTTCGTGCCCGCCGGGGACACCGTGCTCGGCAGCTTTGCGGCGGAATTCCGTGTGCGCTGTTTCAACTACGACCCCAAAGCCGGGGCCATGCACTGGGGCCTCGTCGCGCTGCTGACGACGGAGCCCCTGTTCCTGCAATTGCTCGTTTTCTTCGTCTGGCGGCGGCAGTTGCGGGAGCTTCCGGGACGGCACTGGCTGGCCCCGGTGGCATCGGCCACCGCCGTGGCCGGGACGGTCATCGCGCTGTGTCTCGTCCAATTCCAAGCTCCGGCCGCAGTGGTCGGCAATCTGCCTTTCCCCGGCGACCGCATCCGCACCCAGCTTCCGCTGCCGGACTTCACTCTCCACGACCAGGATGATCAGCCCATTTCACCCGCGAGCCTCCGGGGCCGGCCGGTGCTGCTCACCACCATTTACTCCGGCTGCACCACCGCTTGCCCGATGATGCTGTCCCAAGTCCGCAGGGTCTTGAATGAGCTGAGTCCCGAGGAACGAGCCCGGCTCACGGTCGTGGCCGTGTCGCTGAATCCGGACGTGGATACCCGTGAACTGCGGGAAATGACGGCGCGGACCTACTCCTTCAACGCGCCGGAGTTCCACTTCGTCAGCGGCACCGGTGCCGCAGTAAACGGCCTGCTGGATGCCCTCCAGATTGTCCGCACGCGCCAGGCGGACGGTCAGATAGACCATTCCACGATCTTCTTCTGCGTGAACCGTGACGGTCGCATCGCCTACCGGCTTTCCGCGGGTGAAAAGCATCACGCTTGGCTCCTCGCCGCGCTGCGGTCGCTGCTCGCCGACGGCACTCCCCGATGACGTTCCTCCGGCCGGCTTCTGTCATGTCCAGCCTCCGCACCGACCCGAACGGTTCACCCGACTGGGTTCCGCCCGTGGAAGTCCGGGGTGGCGGGACGCTGCAGAAGATCGAGTTCGGCGGCCACGCACTGGACCGACTGATTCACCGGTTTCTGCCCCCTGGTCTGAATCCCTTTTCGCAGCTCGGCGCGGTTGCCAACACTTGTTTCCTGATCGCACTCGTCTCCGGAATCCTGCTGCTCTTCTGGTATTCGCCCAGCGTCCACCAGGCGTGGACCTCCCTCGAGACCATGCGGACGACTTCCTTTCTGGGATCATTCGCCCGGTCGGTTCACCGATACAGTTCCGATGCCTGCGTGCTGTTCATCCTCCTGCACGCGGCCCGGATGTTCCTGGCCCGGCGCTTCACCGGTCCCCGTTGGCTGGCCTGGGCCAGCGGCGTCGGCCTGCTGGCGCTCGTGTGGGGGATCGGCTGGAGCGGCTATTGGCTGGTGTGGGATGTGCGGGCCCAGCATGCCGCGCTCGGCACGGCCAAGTTCATTGACCAACTCCCGCTGCTGACCGAGCCGCTGTCCCGCTCTTTCCTCACGAATGAAAGCGTTCCGTCGCTGCTGTTCTTCGTGATCTTCTTCGCCCATATGCTCGGACCGCTGGCCGTGGGCATCGGGCTGTGGATTCACCTGCAGCGGGTGAACCGGTCCAGGCTGTTCACCAGCCGGACACTCACGGTTTGGATCGCCGGTTCCCTCACCCTCCTGTCGGTGCTTGTCCCCGCCACCAGCGGTCCGGCGGCCGACATGCTGGTGAAGGCCGAGCGCTTCAGCCTCGACTGGTGGTATCTCTGGCCGCTCACGCTGACAGACCGCCTTGGGGGCGGCCTGCTCTGGTTGATCTTTCTCGGCACCGGAATGACGACCATGTCGGTTCCGTGGTGGCTGGCGCGCCGCCGGAAGCTGGCGCAGGGAATTCTTCAGACAGCGGGGGCACCCGTGCCATCCCCGGCGGCGGCCGTAGATCTGCCGCGCTGTTTTGGCTGCACGCTCTGCGCCAAGGACTGCCCGTTCAACGCGATCACCATGGTTCCGCGGGGTGACGGCCGGAAATTCTCCGTGCAGTCCTCCGTGGACCCGGACCTGTGTGTGGCCTGCGGCGTCTGTGCGGGCGCGTGCGATTCGGAGGCGATCAACCTGCCATACTTCAGTTCCCATGACGTTGGCCCCACGCTCCAGCAATGGGTCCGGGACGACATCGCCCTGGGGCAGGCCCCGTGGGTGGCGCTCCTGTGCGCCCAATCCGCCGGCGGCGCCCTCTCGTTGGATGGCTCCGGACGGTGCCCGAAACTGCCCGGTTACCGCATTGCCCGGGTGCCGTGCGTCGGCTGGATCAGCGCCGGCCTGCTGGAGCACCTGCTTCAGGCGGGTGCCACCGGCGTGCTCGTGTGTGGATGTGCCGACGGTGATCCCAACTGCCGCGAAGGCATCCAGTGGTTTCGCCAGCGACTCGCCGGCGAGCGCGAACCGGCCTTCGACCCTCGCAAGGCCGATTCGGCCCGCGTCCATTTCGTGCAGTTTGATGCTGCCCGCCCAGGCGCGTTCGTCGCCGCCGCTAATGCCCTGAGGACCGGCTCGCGTTCGGCTCCAACCACGACACCCACCCGGGCGAAACAGGTGTTCGGGGCGTCCACGTTGGCCGCCTTGTTGGGAGGCCTGACGTGGCTGGGAACCGCCCTGCCCTACCGCACCCAACACAACACCCAGCCCACGCTCGTGGTGTCGTTCAACCACGGGGGCGAACGCGTGGGGCGGCTGTCGCTTACCAAGGAAGAAGCCGCGAAACGCCTGCCGCACATGCGCAGCCAGGTCAACCTGACCCGCGAACGCGTGCCGGTGCGCCTGCGCGTGACCGTGGACGGAAAGGTCCTGCACGAACACGCCTATCCGGCCAAGGGGCTCTCTCACGACGGCCCAAGCCTCGCCTTGGAACGCTTCCCGATCGCCCCCGGAACCCACGACCTCACAGTGGCCCTTGACGACAAAGGCGATGGCACCTTCGCCCACGTCTGGCAGGGTCGGCAGGCATTCACGGCCGGCCGAAACCGGTTGATTCTTTTCGAGACCAAGACCGGCTTCCGGGTCTGGTGACCCTGCGATCAGGTGTGTCCCGCTGGGCAGCGGAACTGAGGTGCGGAGTGCTCGACCCCGATTGGGACCGGTCCGGAGTCGTCGCGGTCCGCCTCCGGGCCGGTTCATTCAGGACTCGCGGGAAGGGGCAGCGCATTTCCAGGCCGACTGCCGCCTCAGAGCTTGAAGCGACCCGTTGTTGCCCGTTAGCCTTCGGCAACTCCCCGCGCACTATGACCAATTCTTCCCTCGTTTCGCGTGCAGGCGCGCTGTTTTGGGCGCTCGCTCTCCTTCCGCTTTCGGCCCTCGGAGGCGAGGCAGATATCAGCCTGCCCGCGCTCAGCCAGGTGAAGTTCTCCACCTTTGGCGGCATCACGGGCTACCAAATCCTCTATTTTGGTCTCGCCGTGTGCGCAGTCGGTGCGGTCTTTGGCCTGCTCCAATACTCCGCGACGAAGCGGTTGCCCGTGCATTCCTCGATGAGCGACGTATCGAACATCATCTGGGAAACATGCAAGACCTACCTCTGGCAGCAGGGCAAATTTCTCTTCGTGCTCTGGCTCCTCATCGCAGCCTGCATCGTCTACTATTTTCTCGGCCTCCAGCACAAATCCCTTGCGGATGTGGGTGTGATTCTGGGGTGTTCGGTGCTGGGCATCCTCGGCAGCTATGGCGTGGCGTGGTTTGGCATCCGCATCAACACGGTGGCGAATTCCCGCGCCGCCTTTGCCTCGCTTTATGGCAATCCCCTCAAGACGCTGATGATCCCGCTCCAGTCCGGCATGAGCGTCGGGCTGCTGCTCGTCTGCGTGGAGCTGTTCTTCATGATCAGCATCCTCGCGTTCCTTCCGGCCGCGTTGGTCGGTCCGTGCTTCATCGGCTTCGCAATCGGTGAATCCCTGGGCGCGTCGGCGCTGCGCATCTGCGGCGGCATCTTCACCAAGATCGCCGACATTGGCGCGGACCTGATGAAGATTGTTTTCAAGCTGCCCGAGGACGATCCGAAGAATCCCGGCGTGATCGCCGACTGCACCGGCGACAATGCCGGCGACTCGGTCGGGCCCACGGCGGACGGGTTCGAGACCTACGGGGTGACGGGGGTTGCGCTCATCGCGTTCCTCGCGCTGGCGCTGGGCACCACTGCGGTCTGCGGCCAGCTCATCATCTGGATTTTCGCCATGCGCATCCTGATGGTGCTGACATCGATTGCCTCCTACGAGGCCAATAAGGTGGCCAGCAGCGCGCTGTTCGGCAAGGACAGGGGCTTCAATTGGGAACACCCCCTCACCAACCTTGTGTGGCTCACCTCCGTCGTTTCGATTGTCGTGACGTTCGTCGCCAGCAAGATGCTGCTCGGCGACTTTGCGGACGCCAAGGGTGTCGCCCAACCCGACCTCTGGTGGATTTTATCCGGGATCATCTCGTGCGGCACGCTGGCCGGCGCCCTGATCCCCGAATTCACCAAGGTCTTCACCAGCACCACATCGAAGCATGTCGGCGAAGTCACCAGCGCCTCCCGGCACGGCGGTGCGTCGCTCAACGTCCTTTCCGGCTTCGTCGCCGGCAACTTCAGCGCCTTCTGGACCGGCCTCGTGATTCTCACGCTCATGTTCGTGAGCTACCGGTTCTCGCTGCACACCTCTCTCATGTCCGTGATGCCGGCCCAATACGCGTTTGCCGCGCCGATCTTTGCCTTCGGCCTGGTCGCGTTCGGCTTTCTCGGCATGGGACCGGTAACCATCGCCGTGGACAGCTTCGGTCCCGTGACGGACAACGCGCAGTCCATCTACGAGCTCAGCCGAATCGAGCACCATCCGGGTATCCGGCAGGAAATTGAAAAGGATTTCGGCTTCCAGCCCGACTTCGAGAATGCCAAGCACGAGCTCGAAAAGGGAGACGGCGCGGGCAACACCTTCAAGGCCACCGCCAAGCCCGTCCTCATCGGAACCGCGGTCGTCGGCGCGACCACGATGGTGTTCGGGATCATCATGCTGCTCGAGCATGTCTTCGGCGGTGCGGTCGCCCGGCTCAGCCTTGTTCAGCCGCAAGTGCTGCTCGGCCTCATCATGGGCGGGTCGGTGATCTACTGGTTCACCGGCGCGAGCACCCAGGCGGTTGTCACCGGCGCCTATCGCGCGGTCGTTTTCATCAAGAACAACATCCGGCTGGATGCGGCCACGGCCTCCATCGCCGACTCCAAGAAAGTCGTCGAGATCTGCACCGTCTATGCGCAGAAGGGCATGTGGAACATTTTCATCGTGGTGTTCGCCCTTTCGCTGGGCCTGCCCTTCTTCGATCCGTATTTCTTCATCGGTTACCTGGTCGCAATGGCGTTTTTCGGCCTGTTCCAGGCCATCTTCATGGCCAATGCCGGCGGCGCCTGGGACAACGCCAAAAAGATTGTCGAGGTGGACCTCCGCCAGAAGGGCACGCCGCTCCACGACGCCACCGTTGTCGGCGACACCGTGGGTGATCCGTTCAAGGACACCTCGTCCGTTTCGCTCAACCCGGTCATCAAGTTCACCACGCTTTTCGGCCTGCTCGCCGTGGAGATCGCGGTGGAGATGAAGAAGGCCAATGCGGATTCCAGTCTCCCGACAGTTATCGGGGCGGTGTGCGTCGCCGTCGCTCTCGTCTTCGTTTCGCGCTCATTTTACGCAATGCGCATTCCGGAAGAATCAGCGCGGGGCTGATCTTCGCTGGTCGGATTCGGGGTGGGCGAAGGAGCAGTGGCCAGGGTCTCTCCCCGTCGCTTACCCTTGAAGTTTCTTTGCCAGCACCTCGCCGGCGAGGGCCGGGTTGGCCTTTCCTTTGGACAGCTTCATGAGCTGCCCCTTAAGGAAGTTCAGCGCAGCGACCTTGCCGGCGCGGAAGTCGGCCGCGGGGCCGGGGTTCGCGGCTATGACTTCGTCGGCCAGTTTCTCGATGACGCCGGTGTCGCTCACCTGCGTGAGGCCGCGCTGCTCGACGATCGCGCCGGGTTGGGCGCCGGTCTCGAACATCTCGGCAAAGACTTCCTGGGCGATCTTGCTGCTGATCTTGCCGCCGTCCACGAGTTCGACCAGTTCGCGCAGCGCTTCCGGCGCGAACTTCACGTCGCCCACTTCGGCGAAGGCTTCGGAAAGTTTCGCGGCGAGGTTGTTGATGACCCAGTTGGCGATGCCCTTGGGGTTCTTGAAGCCGGCCGCGGCCGCTTCGAAGAAATGCCCGAGCGGCAGGTGGTCAGTGAGCACCTGCGCGTCGCCGGCGGGCAGGCCGTAGGTGGTCATCAGCCGTTGCTTGCGCTGGAGGGGCAGCTCCGGCACCGCAGCCCGCACTTCGGCGAGCCATTCATCGGTCGGGCAGAACGGCATGAGGTCCGGCTCGGGAAAATAGCGGTAATCATGGGCATCCTCCTTGGAGCGCATCGTCTCGGTGAGGCCGGCGACATCGTCCCAGCGGCGGGTTTCCTGGCGGAGCTTTTCGCCGCGCGTCACCGCCTCGATCTGGCGGGGGATCTCGTATTCCAGCGCCCGGCGGACGCCTGAGAACGAGTTCATGTTCTTGATCTCGATCTTGGCGCCGAGAGGTTCCGAGCCCTTGGGGCGCACGGAGACGTTCACATCGCAGCGGACCATACCTTTTTCCATGTCGCAGTCGCTGATGCCGCCGCGCACGAGGATGTCGGTGAGCGCCTTGAGGTAGGCGTAGGCGTGCTCGGGCCCACGCAGGTCGGGCTCGGAGACGATCTCGAGCAGCGGCACGCCCGCGCGGTTGAAGTCCACACCGCTGTGGCGGTCGAAGTGGTTGTTCTTGCCGACGTCCTCCTCGAGGTGGGCGCGGGTGATGCGCACGCGGGCAAGCTGGCCTTCGAACTCAAATTCGACGCAGCCGTTGGCGGTCGAAGGCCGGTCGTATTGAGTGACCTGATAGTTTTTGGCGGAGTCAGGATAGAAATAGTTCTTCCGGTCGAACTTCGCAAAGCGGGGAATCTCGCAGTTGAGCAGGTAGCCGGTGAGCACCGTCAGGCGCATGGCCTCGGCGTTGGCGACGGGCAGCACGCCGGGCATGCCGAGGCAGACGGGGCAGACGTTGGTGTTGGGCTCGGAGCCGAACGCGTTGGCACAGCCGCACCACATCTTGGACTTCGTCCGGAGCTGGACGTGCGTTTCGAGGCCGATGACCGCTTCGTATTCCATGTCGGGCGGGAGGTTCTGCCACGGCCGGCGGCGGAAGCCAGACGAAGTTGTGATCGCGCCGGTCACTTCTCCGAAAATCGGTCTTGCACATGGGCGCTTCCCCGCCATGTTCGCGTCGCAGCACGTCCGGGACCTCCCCGCGAAGACGCCAGTCCATTTTCCCGAGGTGTTTTCGATGCGCAGCGGCGCTTTCCACTGTCAGGAATTCGGGCCTCTTCGGCGTGTCGCCAAACCAGCTTTTGACTATGGCACGCGCCCCCAAAGATCCCGCGGATTCCAAGAAGAAAACCGCCAAAAAGAAGGCCGCCAAGGCCGCACCGGAGATCGTCGAATCCGAGGTCGCCCTGCCGGCGGATGAACTCGCCGGGACGCCGGAGACTGTAACCGCGGATCCAGGGCCCTCGGTGCATGCCGACGAGCCGGCCGAATTCTCCCTGCGCCCGACGTCTGAGCCCGAACCGGCGCCGGAACCGGAACCTGAGCCCACACCGGTAGTGCGCCGCCAGAGGCCGCCCGAACCGGATCCTGAACCGCAGCCGGAGGACGAGGTCATCGAACCGCCCAAACCGGATTTCATCGTCAAGCCGCGCTCTCTTAACCTGCATGACCTGCAGCCGATGCCGATCACGCAGTTAGCGGAGATCGCCAAGGATTTTGGCATCGAGAACTACGGCACGCTCAAGCGTCAGGAAATCCTCTTCCAGATCGTCCAGCGCAACCTCAAGGCCGGCGGCCAGATCTTCATCCGCGGGACGCTTGAGGTGATGAAGGAGGGTTTCGGCTTCCTGCGTTCGCCGGCGTTCAACTACCTGCCCTGTCCGGAGGACATCTATGTCTCGCCGTCGCAGATCCGCCGCTTTGATCTGCAGACCGGAGACGATATCGAGGGCCAGGTGCGTCCGCCCAAGGACAAGGAGAAGTTCTACGCCCTCCTGCGCGTGGAGAAGGTCGCCGGATTGGATCCCGACGTGGCGAAGGAGAAGACCCATTTCGAGAACCTCACGCCGCTCTTCCCGAACCGGCGCTTCATCCTCGAGACAACGCCCGACGAGCTGAGCACCCGCGTTGTGGACATCGTCTGCCCCATCGGCAAGGGCACCCGCGGCCTCATCGTGGCGCCGCCGCGCACCGGCAAGACGGTGCTGATGCAGAAACTCGCCAACGCGGTCCTGAAGAACAATCCGGAGAGCCACCTGATCATCCTGCTGATCGACGAGCGCCCCGAGGAGGTCACCGACATGGAACGTTCCTGCCGCGGGGCGGAGGTCGTGAGTTCGACCTTCGACGAGCCGCCGGAACGGCATGTGCAAGTGGCCGAGATGGTCATCGAGAAGGCCCGGCGCATGGTCGAGCACAAGAAGGACGTCGTCATCCTGCTCGACTCCATCACTCGCCTCGCCCGTGCCTACAACACAGTGCAACCCCACTCGGGCAAAATCCTGTCGGGCGGCGTGGACGCCAACGCGCTGCACAAGCCCAAGCGGTTCTTCGGCGCCGCCCGCAACATCGAGGAGGGAGGTTCCCTTACCATCATGGCCACGGCGCTGATCGATACCGGCAGCCGGATGGACGAGGTGATTTTCGAGGAGTTCAAGGGCACCGGCAACATGGAGATCCACCTCGACCGCTCGCTGGTGGACCGCCGCATCTTCCCGTCGATCAACATCGAGCGCTCCGGCACCCGCAAGGAGGAGCTGCTCTATCATCCGGACGAATATCCGCGCATCTCTGTGCTGCGTCGCGCGCTGGTCGGCGTGCCGCCGGTCGAGGGCATGGAACTGCTGCTCGGCAAACTCAAGAAGACGCCGAACAACATCATGTTCCTCTTGGCGATGGGCGCGAACGTCCGCTGAACGGTGGCCGCAGACGTAAAGCCCGCAGGTCATCCCGGCGGACTTCTACACCGTCCAGCCGGTGGTGCCCTGAGCGGTCGACCATCCCGATTAAAACACAACCCCGGACGGCACGGCCGACCGGGGTTTTTCTTTGGCACTTGGCTTGTTCCTCAACGGTTCGAACCGGTCCGCTCTCTAAGAGCCTGCCTTAGAATTCCAAGGGGTGCTGTTTTCGAAGCAAGGGCCGGAGGGCGCGACGAGGGAGAATATCCCTTGTGGATCTCCGACCGAGGAGCAACGAAGCCAGTCGGCCCTTGCTTCGAAAACCCTCCGGGCGGCGGGTCTTTTGGCGGCGGCCGGCGTTGGCTCGCCCGTCACAGCCCGCTGAGGGGATGCTCCGAGCTCGCCGCCTTGGCCGCCGCCCAAATCCCTCGCCGCAGCACCCCTTGGAGTTTTCAGACAGCCTCTAAGGGAACCGCGCCTTCAAGTCCGTGATCAGGCGTGGGAAATACTCCGCATAGCGCGGATCCGGTGCGGCGGCCCGCCCCGGCAGGCTTCGTATGTCGAGGGCGACCGCGGCGGCCTTGTCTCCGACGGCGTCCAATGCGGCCACCGCATCCATCGCGGTGAACAGATCGTTCAGCTCCGCATGGGCCAACGCGACGAGCGCCTTCAGCCCCAGTGCCGTTTCATCGCCGGTGTTGCCGAAGCGGGCGAGCGCCGATGCGGCTTGGACACGGACAATCGGAGCGGGGTCCTGCAACAGCGCCTTCAACTGCGATGCTGCCGGAGTCACGCCGTCCTTGCCCCGCATGGCCAGCCCCAGCACCGCCCAGTAGCGGACGGAGGGGTCCTTGTCGGAGATGGATTGAAAGAGGGTCGGGTTGTCCTTGGACCGACGCATTGAGGCGAGCTCGGCCGTGGCCACGATACGTTTGAGGTCGTATTGGGTCGGATCATGTCCGATGTCGTAGGGTGAACTCTCGTTGGACAGGGCGTAGCGGATTCCTTCCGGAATGAATCCAACGTCGCGAATGCGGACGATCTGCTCCTGCTGGGCCTGCTGGAGCTTCGCCTTGATCGCTTGATGATCGGGCGACGAGGCAAGGTTCACCACTTCGTCCCGGTCCGTCTGAAGGTCGTAGAGCTCCTCATAGGGTTTTTCGTTCCAGAAGGTTTCCTGCGCGGCGTTCAAGCGACCCTTGTCATGGAGATCCTTCCACACCCGCGTCGTCGGCGTCTGGAACATGAAATCGATCCGCTGACCGTAGATCAGGTGCGGAAGGTAGTTCCGGATGTAGACGTGGCGTCCATCCGTGACGCTGCGAACGAGGTCGAGCCGTTCGTCCATGCGTCCGCGGAAGCCGTGCAGGAACTGCGGCGCCGGTCCGATGAACCTTCCGAGAAACGCGGAGCCCTGCATCCACCCGGGCGGCTTCACTCCGGCGAGGCTGAGAAGTGTCGGGGCGAAATCCACGAGACTTACCAGGCGGTCCGAAATCCCGCCCGCCTGGTAGTCGGCCGGGCGCAAATCCTTGAACTTCTCCGGTATGTAGACGACCAGAGGCACCTGCAGGCCCGAGTTGTAGGGCCAGCGCTTGTTGCGCGGCATGCCCGAACCGTGGTCGGCGTAGTAGAAGACGATCGTATCCTCGGCCAGACCCGCTTCCTCGAGCTCTTTCAACCGCGCCCCCGCGTCCGCGTCCGCGGCGGAGACCTGGTCGTAGTATTGCGCCCAGTCCTGCCGCACCTCCGGGGTGTCGGGATGATAGGCCGGCACACGCACCTTGGCGGGATCGTGCACGACCGTGTGGGGACGCTTGCGCAGCTGGCTTTCGTGGCTCTTCTCCGAATTGAAGACGGCCATGAAGGGCGTTCCCGGCGGACGGTTCGTCCAATGGGCCTTCTTCGAGGACTCGTCCCAGACATCGCCCGGTTTGGCCAGGTTGTAGTCCTCCTTGGCGTTGTTCGAGCAGTAGTAGCCAGCCTCGCGCAGTAGCTGCGGATACATCTTCATCCCGACCGGATAGGCCACGAGGCTCCGCATCTGTTCGCCGCCGGTGGAGGTCGCGTAAAGTCCGCTGATCAGCGTCGTCCGCGCTGGGGCGCAGACCGGGGCGTTGGCCCACACCTTCCTGTAGCGGAGACCGCGTTTGGCAAGGGCGTCGAACGTGGGCGTCGTCGCGAAGTCATCTCCGTAGCAGCCGACATGCGGACCGTGGTCCTCGTTGACCAGCCAGAGGATGTTGGGGCGTCGCTGTTCGGCTGCGTCGGACACCAATGTCGAACACGCGAATGCCAGCAGAATAGCCGCGAGAAACACGGTGCAGGTTCTCATGGGACACGCAGCGATTTTACGCGGCCCGTCAGGCGCTGCCGAACCAATTCTGAGGACTCAGTCCGTTCACTCACGACTCCGTCGATCCTGGTCGCCACCACTGAATCGGTGTCGGGTTGCACGCAGATGGCCATTGCGCGAAGGACCGATCGCAACAGCAAGATCCGCCTCAGCCCAGAACCAGATGCGCCGAACGGATAGACGCTCGGGACATTTTTCGTCGGTTAGATGGTGTATTCTGACCGGGAGAATCTGCCAAAAAACGGCCACCCGCGGTTTTCGGTGAGTGGAATCGCCTTCCAGAGACCGATTGGAATCGCAAAGCGAGGCCAAGCCACATGGGCCCCGTTTACCCTCGTAAAACAGCGGAAATCCTTCTTGTAAACGGGGCGTCTGGAGTCCGTCCCCCCCTATTGGGACTGCACCGGGAGGGTCCGCAAGCTGGCGGGCCGAGCGAAGTTCGCAGGAAAGTGGCGGGAGTGGCGGGGCTCGAACCCGTAACCTCTGCCGTGACAGGGCAGCGCTCTAACCAATTGAGCTACACCCCCGCGAAGCGGGGCGCTGTTTTAAGGACCTGCTCTTCCGAGTCAACGCATTTGTCGAAAATGTGTCGGCCCGACAGCGTCGAAGACAGGTGGTCCGGGCCGCAGACGCCAAGGAGGTGGGGGTGGGGGACCCCGCTGAAGAAACGTGCTACAACCCGGACCGACATGACTGTATGGACAGAGCAAACCACTGTCAACACGGCGACAGATTGGCGACAAACCAAGTGCGGACCGAAAAGACGTTGAAGCCAAGTTCTCCCGGGAGCCGTTGCGGAACTTCCGCAGGGCATCAAACGTCTGCGTCGGGCTTGACGGTTGGGTCTGGTGTGTTTGCATCCGCCCGACATGAAGAAACTTTTCGCCTTGGCCACGGTCGCACTGGCCGCCCTGTTCGCTACCGGCTGCTATTCCACGAAGGAAGGTCGCAAGAAAGTCGGCGTCCCCTTCTCGAAAGACACAATTGAAAGCCGCTACGAACGTTCTGCGGCCCAACTGTTCGCGGCCGCCAAGGAGACGCTCGCCTTCAACGGCACGCTGACGGGCGAGAACACCATCGCCTTGACTCTCGCCGCCAAAGTGGATGAGCGCACCGTGTGGGTGAGAGTGACCGAAATCGAGCCGGCCATCAGCCAGATCCAAGTGCAGGCCCGCAAGAAGCTCGGCGGCGGTGACGTATATCTTGCTTCGGAACTCGACAAGCAGATCGCGCTGCGCCTGAAGTAATCCGCAGGTCAGTCATTCGAAGCCGGCCGGGACACCAATCCCGGTCGGCCTGTTTTTTTTGGAGTTGGTTCCTTGGAGTGCGGAGTCCTCAGCGGCAGGCCAGCTTGCCGGTCAAGATATGCCCGACGGGCGAAAATCCGGCGCGGAGCAACGTCCGGCGCGATGCCACATTGGCGGGATCGCAGCGCGCCGCAGGAATCTCACCGAGTTCGTGGCACTCGCGCCGAATCTGCTGGACCAGCCATGTGCCCAACCCTTGCCGCCGCGCGGCCGGATCCACTTCCATCCACACGTCCCCGAAGGGCTGATTGTAATGAAAGAGCAGTCCGCCGCGGCCAACCGCTTGGCCGTTCCTCTCCAACCGCCATTCTCCGCCTCCACGCCGTTCGGCAACGGCTGTCCGCAGCGCTTCCATGTCGGTGAGCCGGCGCAGGAACGCGCCCGGTAAGTGAACCTCCTCCGCCGGCCCGTCCCGGAACACGATCTTATCGCTGAGCACCTCCGTCCCGTAAACATGCGGAAGCAGGCCCTCCACGCCGCAGTTGGTTTGCAACTCGAACGCGCACACGTCGGCCGCGGCCAAAAAAGCCTCGAACAGCCCGAACGCGCGACGGGTCCACGCGGGCGTCACCTGGTATTCCAGAACTGTCCTCCGACCCGTCCACGGCCCCGCAACGGCGACGCTGGCGAATCCAGCGCGAACGCCGTCCGCCTCCAGCAGCCAGTCTTCGGTCCAGCCCGGCCGGCGGTGGATGAGCGCATGGACCACCTGCCCGTTGACCTCGGCCCAGTGAATTTCCCTCAGGTCGGCGATCGCCGATGACTCCACTCGCTGCACACACAGGCTCATGGTCACTCGGACGACTTTCTTGACCGGCGTGATTTGGCCGCCAGCCGCGCGGCGCCAGCCTCCGCCAGCACCGGTTTCAAGGTCGCCCCAGTAGCGGCGGGGAGATGCACCCACGTGCAGCCCTGCCGTCCCCAGGCGCCGGAGGCGGGCCGGAAAACCTCCGGGTGCGCCCGGATCAGTTCCGTCTGCCGCTCCGGGCTGAGACGCACCATTGCGGAGTCCGCTGTCGGCACACCCAACGAGGCGAAGATGGTCCCGCCGGCCCGGAAATCGGCGTGCCCCATATGCTCCCCTTCTGTCGCCCCGGCAACTGCCAGCGCCATGCGGCGGAATTGGTGAGCGGTCATGGGACGCAGGGTTCAGGCCGGGTCGAACATTTTGCCGGGATTCAGGATGCCTTTCGGATCCAGCGCTTTCCGCAGTTCGCGCATCACGCGCATCTGGGCATTGCCCATGAACTTCGGCAGGAATTCCCGCTTGGCGACGCCGACGCCGTGTTCGCCGGTGATCGTTCCGCCAAGCCGGATCGCCTCGTCGAAGATTTCCCGGAAGGCCGCATGCACGCGCTCCATCTCCTCGTGGTTTCGTTCGTCGGTCAGGAACGTGGGATGCAGATTGCCGTCGCCCATATGGCCGAAGGTGCCGATCCGCAGCCGGTATTTCTCGGCAACCTGGGCGCAGAAGCGGACCATTGTTGCGAGTTCGCTGCGCGGCACGGTCGCGTCCTCCAGAATTGTGGTCGGTGCCACCCGGGCCAGTGCGCTGAAGGCGCTGCGGCGCGCACTGGCGAGTTTGTTGGCCTCCGCCTCGTCCTTGGCGACCCGGACCTCCAGGCAGCCGTTCTTCCGGGCGATGGCCTCCATCTGCCGGGCTTCATCTTCGACCTGCGCCGGATGCCCGTCGGTCTCCATGAGCAGCAACGCCTCGCAATCGAGCGGCAGGCCGATCTTCGCGAAATCCTCCACGCAGCGGATTGTCATGCGGTCGAGGAACTCCAGCGTGCACGGGATGATCTGGGCGGCGATGATGTCGCTGACGGTCTGCGCCGCCGTGTCCATCGCGCCGAACGTGGCCACCATCGTCTTCTTGGCCGCCGGCTTGGGAATCAGCTTCAGCAACACCTGCGTGATCACTCCCAGCGTGCCTTCGCTGCCGATGAACAGGTCCTTCAGCGAATAGCCGGCGACGTCCTTCACGCACTTGTTTCCGGTGAACATCACCTCGCCGTCGGGCAGCACGACCTGCATGCCCATGACGTAGTTGCGGGTGATGCCGTATTTCAGCCCGCGCAGGCCGCCGGAGTTCTCGGCCACGTTGCCCCCGATGGTGCTTATCTTCATCGAACCCGGATCGGGCGGATAGAACAGCCCGACGGCCGCCGCGGCATCGGCGACCTGCAGCGTGGTCACGCCGGGCTCGACCAGCATGGTCAGGTTGGCGCGGTCCACCTCGAGGATGCGGTTCATCTTCACCGTGCAGAGCACGATGCAATCGGCCGACGGCAGGCTGCCGCCGCTCAGGCCGGTGCCGGAACCACGCGTCACGACCGCGGTCCCGGTGCGTTGCGCAACCTCAAGCACCGCCACGACGTCGGCCGCGGATCGCGCGAACACGACGCAGCCGGGCATCTGGGTCAGTGCGGCGGTGCCGTCGAACGAGTAGGGGATGAGATCTTCCAGACGGGTCAGGACCTGTTCCGCGCCCACCTTGGCGCGCAACTCGGTGAGGGTGGTTTCCGGCAACGGCATGACGGCGCGAGCCTCGCGAACCGCCATCGGAACGGTCAAGCGGTGTCCCGCCGCAGTTTTCGCTCCCCACCGCCGCGGAAGCGCAGTCTGCTTGGTCATGCACTTCCCCCACCGGCCTTCCGGCAACCGCCGGGATTTCTTGCGGTCGGCGGCCGCGACCGCCTTGGCCGCCCGTCTCGCCGGCCCCGCCTTGGCCCAAGTCCCCGGAGAACGGCCGCCGCGCGCACCTGAGGTCTCCGTGCTCAATCCGCGCACCCGCGTTCCCGTCGGGCTCATCATCGACGACTCGACGTGCCTGGTGAACCTCAACCGCTTTGCCCTGCCGCAGTTCAACGAGGCGTTTGCGGGCGCAACTTCGACCTATCACAGGCCGTGGCGGGATTGGCCGGTGGAGATTCCCGATGCCTTTGTCCGTAAGTTCGGTGAGTGGTGTGCCGGCGCCGGCGTGAAGGGCAAATACAGTGTGGTCCCCTTCCCCGCCTGCGTGGGACGGCTCGACCGCGGCTTGCCCGGTTGGACCCGCGCCGAGCTCAAGGCGTCCATCGATCTCGTCCGCGAAGTGATGCTTCCCCATTGGGACATCCATCCCGAGATGGTCACACACACGCAAGTCATCGATCTGAAGACCGGACACCCATTCCCGGAACTCTCACCGAAGTTCATGGAGAACTGGGAGTGGACCACCGGCCGCAGCGTGGACGAGATCGCCGACTATCAGGCCTTCGCGCTGGGTATCCTCAAGGAGATCGGCCTGCCCTGCGAAGGCGTCACCACCCCCGGCGGTTACGGCAACAAGGCGCTGCCGCAGCTCGCCCAAGCCTCGTTCGAATCGGTTCGCAGCGTCTTCGGCGCGGAGATCCCCCACTACTTCCGTCATCTCTACGACCGCGGCGACGAGAGCGTCGCGCCGCGCGTCGAAAACGTCAGCGGCCTCGGCACCGACGATCCGCGCTGCGTCGTGAGCATCATCGGCTGCACGGGTGACTGGACGGGCGGATGGGATAACACGAACCCGGGCGGCGCGGACAAGTTCATCACGGAAGACGGCCAGCGCGGCCGCATGGTCGACGTCATCCGCCGCGGCGAACCGGCGCTCATGCTCGCGCACTGGACCGGCATCTGGTTCAACGGGCACGAGGTCGGCTTCCAGATTTTCCAGGAAGTCGTCCGCCGCCTCCACGCTCACTTCAATCACCTGCACTGGATGAAACTCAGCGAGATCGCCCGCTACTGGTCCGCCCGCGAACTCACCCGGCTCGAATTCACCGACGGCACTGTGCGGCTGCGGGCACCATTCGCGTGTCCGGACTTCACCGTCCGCTGGCCGGCGACGACCGCCGGCGCACTCCAACTTAGGCAGTCGGGCAAGTCGGTCCGCCTCCGCGAAATCAGCCAACCACTCCAACTCGCCGCCAACACATGGCATCGCGACGACCGGCACTTCACCGCGTGTTTCGCCCTGCCAAAGGGCGAATCCACGCTGATCGCCAGCAACTGACCGCACGCGCCATTGCACCGGGGCGGACTTCCTGCCTAGGATGTCCCGTGACCAGTTCCTCACGTGAACGCCGCCGCTCCCGTTGGGCTAGGCCGGGTCTGCTGGGACTTTGGCTCTTGCTGGCCGGTTGTGCGACTCGCCCTGATTGGAAAGGCCGGGTCGGTTCCTACTCCTCCGATGACGCGGTGCGGGAATTCGGTCCACCCGACAAGACGGCCGCGCTGACCGACGGTTCCAGCGTGAGCGAATGGCTGCTGTCGCGCGGCCAGATCAACCAGATTGGACCATCCGTGATGCGCGGTTTCGGCCCCTATGCCGGCTTTTACCCGCGGGTGGCCACCGACTTTTACCAGACGCCGGATCGCCACCTGCGGCTGACCTTCGGCGCCGACAAAAAACTCCAGTCCGCCAAATACTTCATCAAATGAGCGATCATCCCGACGACCGTCCGCTCGGCCTTTACGGCTGGCTAAACCGTCTGCTGGTGGTGCTCATCGTGCTCGCAGTGGTTGTGGGCATCGGCATCAACTACCTGCCGCTCATCCGCCAGAATCAGCAGATGCGCGAGGAAGTTAACCAAAAGCGCGAGGAAGTGGCCCGGCTCGAGGCCGAGGTCCGCCGGCTCCAGACCGAACTCAAGGCGGTGCAGTCCGATCCGCGCACCATCGAGCGCAAGATCCGCGAACTCGGCTACGCGAAGCCTGGTGAGGTCGTGGTCGGATTCGAAGGCGAACGCCGCTGAGCCATGCGCCCGTCCACTCGGATCGCACTGTCGTTCGCAGTCCTGATCGGTCTCGGGATGTCGGCCGCCCCTTCGCTGCGCCCCACCGTCGATCCCGCCTGCGGGGCTCCGTGGCTGACCCTGAGCGCCGCGTCGGAGCTGGAAGGCTTTGAACTGCTCGGCAGCGATTCGCTGGCTGCCGGAGCCGTTTGGGAAGGCTTGGCACGGCTGGCCCCCGGAACGCACGAACGGATCTGGTTCGATCCCGACATCAGCAAGCTGGGCCGGCGCTTCTATCGGCTGGAATCGCGGCCGCCCCTGTTGCCGCCGCCCACCGACAATTTCGCCCTGCTGGACCAGGCCGGACGCCGCCGGGAGTTCCTGCGTGAGGGCGATGCCCGGGCGGTGGTGCTCGTCTTCACCGACAACGCCCACCTCGCCGAGACGTGGCAGGCCGTGCAGCCGCTCGAGCAGCGCTTTGGCACTAACGGTGTGCGCTTCTGGCTGGTCAATCCGGCCGACACCCGTTCCGCCATCGCCACCGCGGCACCCGCCGCCGGAGTGACCGCACCGGTGCTGCACGATACCGCGCAGTTGGTTGCCCGGACATTCGGCGCCGGGACTGTTAACGAAGTCGTCGCGCTCGACCGCACCTTCGCGGAAGCGTTCTACAGCGGGGCGCTGGAAACACGGTGCGTCGAACCGGGCGGTCCGTCACAGGCGCATCTTGCCGCGGCCCTGGAGGAATTTCTTTCGGGCAAAGCGGTGTCCGTTCAACGGGTTCGGAACCACCACGCCAGCCTCGGCCTCGAACCGCGGCCGGTGCCCGATTTCCGCACGGAAATCGCACCCCTGCTGCAGTCGAAGTGCGTGACCTGCCATCGCCCGGGCGACATCGGCTCTTTTGCCATGACCAACCACGCCGTCGTGGCGGAACGGGCTGGAAGCATCCGCCGGAATGTGCTCGCGGGCAGCATGCCTCCGTGGCACGCCGACCCCGTTCACGGAACATTTGCGAACGATTTCTCCCTCACGCCAGCTCAGGCGGCGCAACTGGTCGCCTGGCTCGATGCCGGTGCGCCGAAAGGCGGGCCGGGCGATCCCCTGGCCGAATCGCCTCCGCCTCCACCCGCCGAATGGCCGCTGGGCACACCCGACCGGGTGGTCTCAATCCCCACCCAGAGCTTGCCGGCCACCGGCGAGATTCCCTACCGCTATCTGCTCGTGCCGAGTCCCTTCCCGGAGGATGTCTGGCTGCGGGCAGCCGCGGTGAAGCCCGGCAACCGGGAAGTCGTGCACCATTGCCTGGTCTTCTTGGCCCGGAACATCTCGGAATTCCTCCAAGTGCAAGGCGGCCTGGGCGGGTTTTTCGCTGGCTACGTTCCCGGTATGGAGCAGGTCGCGTTTCCGGAGGGCACTGGCAAGCTCCTGCGCAGGGGCTCGTTCATCGTGTTTCAGATGCACTACACGCCCAGTGGCAAGCCGACGACGGACACGACGCAACTGGGCTTCTACCGGGCCGCCACACCGCCGGCGCGCGAACTCGTCACCACGGCTGCCTACAACACAGGTTTCCGCATCCCGCCTGGCGTGCGCGACCATCAGGTCATCGCCGAGACCGACATCACGCGCGACTCGCTGCTCTACGAACTGAGCCCGCACATGCACTACCGGGGTTCGCGGATGCGGTTTGAGGCGCTTTATCCGGACGGCAAGACGGAAACCCTGCTCAACGTGCCGGGGTATGATTTCGCCTGGCAGGCCCTCTACCGGCTTACCGCCCCCAAACGGTTACCGGCGGGCACTCGCGTGCGGGTCACCGGCGGCTTCGACAACTCGGAGTGGAACCCTTGGAATCCCTCGCCGGCGTCCACGGTCGTGTTCGGCGAACAGACCGACGACGAAATGCTCATCGGCTACCTGAACCTCGCGGCCGAGTGATTCAAACCACTCAAGTCGGGCGAGCGCGCCGATAAAATCGCCTGTGGATTACCCGGCAACACGCGCGCCTTTTTTGGAAGCACCGAACGTCTGCACCCCTCAGCCCGAAGTCTTCAGACTTCCTTGAAGCCGGATTCCAGCATCGCCTTCCGGCCCGCTTCCATCTCCTCAGGCGTCGGGTCCTTGATGTGCGTGGCCACGCCCCACTGATGGCCGAAAGGGTCGATGAACTTGCAGAACCGATCCCCCCAGAACATGTCCGTCGGCGGCATCATGGCGATGCAGCCCAACGTGATCGCCTTGGCATAGATGGCATCCACATCGGGCACATAGAGCATCATCGAAACGGGCGTGCCGCCGAGCGCCAAAGGCGACTTGGTGCCCCAATCCAGATTCTCCTCGCTGAGCATGAGCACCGAATCCCCGATCTTCACTTCGGCGTGCATCACGGATTTTCCGTCCGGCATCAGCATCCGGACGATTTCCTCCGCGCCAAAGAGGTCGCAATAAAAGGCGATCGCCTTGGCCGCGTCGCGGACGGTGAAATAGGACTGCAGCGAGTGGTAGCCGGGCGGAATGGGAGGGGTGCTCATGGGTGAATTATCCGGAGCGAGAAGACGCGTTCGGGCGCCGGCCGGCAATTGGGAATCCGCAAGATTCTGAATCCCCACGTTCGTCCCCGTTGCGCCCGTGACGGTGATCGCAAGAACTTGAGGGTGCTTTCCCGCGTCGGGAAATCCTCAACCTCAAAGGATGACCACGGCTGGCGACCTATGGCTGCTCGCACGCTGAACCATTGTTCGCCCAACCCCACGTTCTTCGGAAATCGGAAGCGGGCATGGAGTCGAAACCGTGCCCAATTCAAAGTGGCACCTGTCCAGGAAGTCATTGACCCGGGTTGTGCCCCCCCCCCGCCGGCGTTGACAGATCTGTGTTTGGCTGTTATCAAACAGTCAATCAACACCACCGATGATCCCCAAGCTCCATCTCCAACTCGATGAACGGTCCGGAGTGCCGGTCTATCGCCAGATGATGGACCAGTTCAAATACTACGTCGCCGGCGGGATTCTCCGGCCGGGTGACCAGATTCCTTCCATCCGCGAACTCGCCTCCGCCCTGCAGGTCAATCCGACCACGGTGGTCAAGGCCTACACGGAACTGGAGCGGGCGGGATTGATCGAGAAACGCCACGGCAAAGGGGCCTTCGTCGCGCCCAACGCCCGTGCGCTCACGGACGCCGAGCAGGAAGAAGCCCTGCGGCGTTCGGCCAAACAGCTGGCGGTCGAGGCTACCCAAATGCAGGTGCCGCCCCCGAAGGTCATCACGGTCGTCCGAGAAGAACTGGGAGCGCTGCATTCCGACCGGGCCGAAGAGCCGGTGCCGGTGAAGTTCGCCGTCATGGGCGGCGAAGGTTGATCTTTTCCCGCGCGGATCGCGGTTCGTTTCAATCCGAAAACAGGTGTGTGACGGCTTTTGAAACGGCTGTTTCCCGTGGTCCGCGCGGGTTCCCTTTGCGGTTCCAACCCCAACCCCGATGCCGGCTGACATCCTAGCCCACGGACTGACCAAGACGTTCCGCACCGGCGTGGTGGCGGTCAACGGCTTTGACCTGCGCATCGAGCGCGGGACCGTCTATGGGCTAATCGGCCGCAATGGCGCCGGCAAGACGACAGCACTCAAAATTCTAATGGGCCTGCTCCGCCCAGACCGGGGCGAAGCGAAGGTGCTGGGCCGGCCGTTGTGGGAAGCGGATCCGGCGCACCGGCAAAAAGTGGCCTATGTCTCGCAGTCCCAACAGGTGCCTGAATGGATGTCCCTCGGGGAACTGGGCCGCTACGCCTCGCACTTCTACTCCGCATGGCGGCCCGAACTGCTGCAAGAACAGGCCCGCCGCTGGGACCTGCCGCTGCACCTGCCCATTTCCAAACTCTCCGGCGGCAATCAGCGCCTCGCCGCCCTCGCGGTTGCGCTCGCGACCCGGCCGGAGGTGTTGCTATTGGATGAACCGGCGGCCGGTCTCGATCCCGTCGCCCGCCGGGAGCTCAACGTGTGCCTGGTGGACGCCATGTTGCGGGATGACGGGTGCACGATCCTTCTCTCGACTCACCTGCTTGGCGACTTGGAGCGCCTGGCCACGCACGTCGGCATCATGGACCGCGGCCGCATCCTCGCCGAAGGCAGCGTGGAAGACTGGCAGCGCACCATGCGGCGGGTGCAGGTGGTGTTCGACGCCGAGGCTCCGCCCGCGGACTTCGCGATCCCAGGAGCTGTCCGCTCCCAGGTGCTGGGGCCTGTGGTTACCGCCTTGACCCGCGTCGATGATGACGCCCAACTCGATGGAGTGCGCGGCCTGCCGGGCGCCCGCGTGCACGTGTTCCCATTGACGCTGGAGGAGCTTTTTGTGGACTGGTTCGGCGGACCCGCAGATCCGCCCGAATCCAGCGAGACAGTTTCAGGCCAGCCCGGCGGCTTCGTTCCCCAACCGCCCAATCAACGTGTGGGCATCGGCGGCTGAGGAACCGTCGGCTCCGCTGAGCGGAATTCCGATTTCCCGGGCGCCGGGCTGGCCAAAACTCCTGTCCCGTAACGGCAGGCATCCTCGGAGGCGCCGAGCGAACCTGCCGCCTCGCAGCCGGCGAAGTCGGCGGGACATTCGCCTCCAGTCACCGGCCCGCCTGCATCTTGAAATCCGGAATCCGCACAAACACCCGCCGGCCGTTGGCATCCATGCCGAGGAAAGCGCCGGTCGCGGAACCGCGCGCGGTCGGCAACGCATGCCAAGAGTTGTAGCTGAATTTTTCACCAGGCTCGATGGTGGGCGTTTTGCCGACCACCCCGTCGCCTTCCAGCACCAACTGGGTGCCGTCGTCGTGCGAGACCACCCATTTGCGGCCGCGGATGGTCACGGCGCAGTCGCCGTCATTGTGGATGCTGAGAAAGTAGATGAACGCGTGCTCACGCCCGTCCGTTTCCTCCGGGTCGAGCGGCCGGTAAACAAGCCGGTCCAACGTCACACGCAGACCAGGCATCTCGATGGGGGCGGGGTTGCTCATGGATTGCCGGCCGAGGCCGTCAGTCGGCGCAAATGCACCTCGACTTCGCGCACCTGTGGCACCCCGGTGAAACCCACGGAGGTGGTCCGCCGGTCCCCGTCGCTGTCCCGCCAGGCTTTGCGGAGGAATATCAGGTCGCCGCTGCCATCGGCGTGTTCGGTGCGTTCCAGCGACTGGATCTCCGCCGGGCCAAAGGATTTCACCGTGCGGCTGCCCCGCCAAGCCGGCTCGAACAGCAGGGCGCGCCGGTCCGTGACGGCATAAAGCACGCGCTCCGCCCGGCGTCGGCCCCACCACGGCGACGACAGCAGGCCCACGCCGATCAGGATGAACGGCACACCGAACAGCGGAAAAAACCACCGGAAGCCCGTGGACATCGGATCGTCCCCCTTAAGCCCCCGGGTGCCCACGAAGGCCATCGTGGTCCAGAAGACGGCGAAGGCCGTCCACGGAATTCCGAACAGCACCATTCCCCAACTGCCCCGGGTGTATCGCTTCGGCAGCGGTTGGCCGGACCAGACCACGCGTTCGCCCGGAGCCAGCTCCCGTTCCAGCTCCGCCTGGAGCTGACGTGAAATTGGAGACTCGCGGAACATCATAAAGGCACCGGGGTTCCGTTCAGAGTCGCTTCGCCAACTCCGCCTGACTCGCGGCGAACACGTCGCGGTGCAGGGAATTGCCGTGCGAGTCCATCGTCACCACCGCGGGGAAATTCACCACCTCGAGTTCCCAGATCGCCTCCGGGGAGCCGAACTGTTCGAGGAGGTAAACGCCCTTCACGCGGGTCACGCACTCCGCCAGCACCTGCGCGGCGCCGCCGATGGCGTGCAAATACACGCAGCCGTGCTCCTTGCAGCCGCCGAGCGTCTTCTCGCCCATGCCGCCTTTGCCGATCACGCCGCGCAGGCCGAACTCGCCGATGATCTGGGCTTGGTAAGGTTCTTCGCGGATCGAGGTCGTGGGGCCGGCCGCGGTGCATTTCCAAGAGCCGTCGTCCTGCTTCAGCATGACCGGGCCGCAGTGGTAAAGGATGCCGCCATTGAGCTTCACCTCAGGCGGAAGCTGGCCACCTTCGTGCAAGTATTTGTGCACGGCATCGCGCCCCGTGTAGAGCGTGCCGTTGATCTGGACCTCGTCGCCGACCTTCAGCGCGCGGATGGTGGATTCGGAAATGGGAGTGGTGAGTGTGGTCATGTGCGGAATGCGGTTCGAGGTCAGTAAAGCCACCCGGTGATCTGGGAATCGGCACCCAGCGTCATGCCCTGCCGGCGGTAGGCCCAGCACATGTAGCTCACGCTCACGAAAAATGAGGCAGGCACGCGGTTCGCCGCGCAGATCTTCACACCCAGAAGGGTCGTCTTTCCGCCGAAGCCCATCGGGCCGATGCCGAGTTCGTTGGCGGTCCTGAGGATGTCCTGTTCCAGCGCGTCGAGGGTCGCGTCCGGATTGCGGTCGTCGAGTTTCCGGAGGAACTGCTGCTTGCTGAACTCGTAGCCGGTCGCCCGGTCGCCGCCGATGCACACGCCGAGGATGCCCGGGCCGCAGCCCTTGCCCTGCGCCTGGAGCACGGCGTCGAGGATGGCCTTGCGGCAGCCGTCGAGGTCGCGGTTGGCGTGCAGCTTCTCGGCGGGGAGCGAATACTGCGCACCGACGTTTTCGCAGCCGCCGCCCTTGAGAATCAGGCGCACGCTGGTTTCGGGCGAACGGTGCTGGTGGAAATGGACCACGGGCGCGCCCGGGCCGGTGTTTGTGCCGTCGTTCTTGCCGGTGACCGAGTCCACGGAGTTTTGCCGGAGGTAACCGCGCTTGGTGGCCTGTTTCACGGCTTCCCGGGCGGTTTCCTCGAACGTGATCTGGTCGAGTCCCAGCGGGCATTCGACGTAGAAAATGACGCTCCCGGTGTCCTGGCAGAGGGGCTGCGACTTGCGCTTCGCGAGCTCGATGTTGCGCTCGATGATTTTCAGCGCGCTCTCGGCGATGGTGCCCTTTTTCTCCTGTTCCAGCGACCGGACCAGCGCCGCGTTCACGTCGTCGGGCAGTTCGGCGGAGGTGCGGCGAATCAGTTCAATGAGGGATGCCAGCAGCGCAGACATAACGTGGCGTAAAAGTGCGGCCAGCCTCACCGGACGTCAACGCGGCGGCGGCTTCGAAAAGAATCGTCCAAATCATTCATGGCGCCCTGCTAGGCTGCACGCACCGCCGGGCCAATTGTGGCGTCGAACACGACATCTTACCAATGGTTACCATCTCCCTCATCGGCGCGGGCGGCAAAATGGGCTGCCGGCTGACGGACAATTTCATCAGGACCCGTTACCGGGTTCACTACCTCGAAGTTTCGCCGAAGGGGCTGGAGAACCTGCGCCAGCGAGGGGTTTCCGTCTCCCCGCAGACCGAGGCCGTGTCCCAGTCGGACGTGATCATCCTCGCCGTTCCGGATGTCGCCATCGGCGCGGTGGCCCGCGAAGTCGTTCCGCTGATGAAGCCCGGAGCGCTGCTGATGACACTGGATCCCGCCGCGCCCCTTGATCATCAGCTTCCGCGCCGGGACGACATCGGCTGCGTGATTGCCCATCCGTGCCATCCGTCCGTGTTCAATTGGGAGCCGACCGAGGCGGCCTTCCGGGACTTTTACGGGGGCATTTCCGCGAAGCAGGCCATTGTCGTCGCGCTGATGTGGGGAGCAGAAACCTACTACGAACTCGGCGTCGAGATATCCAAGGCGATGTATGCACCTGTAAGCCGTGTGCACCGTGTCACGCTGGAGCAGATGGCCATGCTCGAACCCGCCCTTGTCGAGACGCTTGCGCAGACTTGCATGGAGATCGTCAAGGAGGGCCATGACCGTCTCATCACCGCCGGCGTGCCCGCCGAGGCCGTGCGCGACTTTGTCCTCGGCCACCTGCGCATCCAGATTGCGGTGCTCTTCGGCGAAGTGAACGGCACCTTCTCCGACGCCGCCTACAAGATCAGCAAACGCGCCAAACCGGTGCTCTTCCGGGAAGGTTGGCAGAAGATCTTCGAGCTGCCCGACATCCGCGAACAGGTGCGCGACATCACGACCCGATAGGTTGGCCCATGGAAGCCGGCATCAGCTCGTTTGCCTTCGGCTGGGCTGCCCAGCTCGGCCGGCCGCCCATGGATGAACTCGGAGTCATCGAGTTCGCCCGCCGACACGGTGTCCGCGTGGTCCAGCTTGGTGACAACCTGCCCGTCCACCAGATGTCATCTGAACGTCGCGCTGCGTTGCTCCGGGCGGCCAAAGCGGCGGGAATCCGCCTCGAACTCGGCGCCCGCGGTCTGACCGGGCCACACTTGAATACTTATCTGGAACTCTGCCGCGAACTGGATTCGTCCCTGCTGCGCTTCGTCGTGGATTCCGCAGGTTACGAACCTTCCGTCTTCGAGTTGGCTGATCTTCTGGCGAATGCCGCCCCCAAGCTGAAGGCAGCTCAAGTCACCCTAGGAATTGAGAACCACGACCGTTTCCCCGCCGCAGCGCTGTTTGCTGCTGTGAAAGGATTGGAACCGCATGTCGGCATCTGCCTCGACACCGCCAACTCCTTCGGTGCCGGCGAGGGCTTGGTCCACGTTGCCGACCTCCTCGTGCCCCTGACCGTGAATCTTCATGTCAAGGACGTGACGATCCGCCGTTTCCCGCACCAGCAGGGCTTCGTGATCCAGGGTTGCCGGCTGGGCAAAGGTCAGTTGCCCATCCGTGAGTTGTTGGCCCGGATGCGAAGCCGTGGCTATCGCGGCTCGGTGATCCTCGAATCCTGGTGCCCGCCCGGGGCTGACGAGGACGCCACGGTTGCCGGCGAACGGGCCGCGGTTGAAGCGAGCATTGAGACCCTTAAGGAATGGCTCCAACTTCCGGCGACCACCACGTAAGCTCCACGAGACTTCCCGCATGAGCTCCCGCAAACTCCGCTTCGCCATCTTCGGTGCCGGCTTCTGGGCGCGCGTGCAGCTCGCCGCGTGGCGCGAAGTCGGCGGCACGGAATGCGTCGCGATTTACAATCGCTCGCACGACAAGGCTGAAGCCTTCGCCCGCGACCTCGGCGTGCCCGCGGTCTATGGCGACCCCGAAGAATTGCTCCGCGAGGTGCAGCCGGACTTCGTGGACAACATCACTGAGGTCGGTGGGCACAAGCCGCTGTCACTCCTCTGTGCGAAGCATCGCATCCCGTGCATCTGCCAGAAGCCGATGGCTGCCTCGCTGAAGGACGCCCGCGCAATGGTCGCCGCGTTCGCTCGCACGAGGACGCCGTTCTTTGTGCACGAAAACTGGCGCTGGCAGGCCCCCGTGCGCGCCCTCATCGGGACGCTGCGCGCGGGTGTCATCGGTCCGCCGTTCCGCGCGCGGTTCACGATGGTCTCCGGCTTCGAGGTCTGGGCCACCCAGCCGGCGCTGGCCGAACTGGAGCGCTTCATCCTCGCCGACCTGGGCGTGCATCTGCTCGATACCGCCCGTGCGTGCTTTGGCGAGGCGCACTCGGTCTATTGCCAGACGCGGCGGACGCTTGCACCCGCGGTCAGAGGCGAAAACGTGGCCACGTTGCTCCTCTCGATGGGCGAGGCCCGCACGAGCGTCGTCGTGGAACTCGCCTATGCGAAGACGCCGGTCGAACGCGAGGTGTTCCCACAGACGCTCGCCTTCGTCGAGGGCCCGCTCGGCAGCATTGAGGTCACCGGCGACTACTGGTTGCGTGTCACGACAAGGAAGGGCACGCACAACCGCCGCCATGCACCGCCGCGCCATGGATGGGCCGATCCGCGCTATGATGTGGCGCAGGCCAGCATGGTTCCCTGCCTCCACGACCTCTTGGGCGCACTGCGCGGTAAACACGGCGGCGAGACGACCGGTCCGGACAACCTGAAGACGATGGAACTCACCTTCGCCGCCTACGAAAGCGCGGCGAAGGACCGCGTCATCCAACTTGCACGATGAGCCAGCCGTGGAGCCCATCCTGTCCAACTTCCTTCGCCATGGTTCGGCAGACCCGCTTCCTGAGCGCCGCCCCTTCCGTGCCGGACCGTTCTCGCTGATCTTCGAAGCGGGCGACCTCCGTTACGTGAAGCTGGGTCAACGTGAAGTCATCCGGCGTCTCTACGGCGCCGTGCGCGATCGAAAATGGGGCACAGTTCCTGCCGAGATCTCGGATTTGATATCTGAGGATTCGGATCAGGCATTCCGCATCACCTACACGGCTACTCACCGGCGGGACGACATCCACTTCATCTGGCAGGCGGAGATTGCCGGACAGGCTGACGGCTCGATCCGGTTCAGCTTTGACGGCGAGGCGAAGTCCACGTTCCTTCGCAATCGCATCGGCCTCTGCGTGCTGCATCCGCTCCGGGAATGCGCCGGAGCCCATGTCCGGACGTTGCAGCGGGACGGTTCCCTCCGCGCACTCGCGTTTCCGAGGATCATCGCCGAACAGCAGCCGGTGCCGGGATTTCAAGACCTCGCTGGCCTGGCCCATGAGATCGACCACGGACTCTGGGCCGAACTGGAGTTCAACGGCGACACCTTCGAGACGGAGGACCAACGCAACTGGATTGACGCCAGCTTCAAGACCTACGGCACGCCTTTGAACCTGCCGCGTCCGGTAAAAGTCACTGCCGGCACCCGCGTGCGGCAGAGCGTGACGCTGCGTCTCCGGACAGACCGCGGCGAACCCGTAGGAGACGAGGTAACCATTCACACGCTAGCAGAAGAGAACAATGCCTCCTCACGTCGGCTCCAACCAGATCAACCGCCGGTGACCGTGCGGCTCAACGATTCCATCTGTGGCCGCCTTCCCGAACTCGGCCTAGGCATGGCCTCGCACTGCCGCCCACTCACCGAACGGGAGATTGGGCGGCTTGCCCGCATGGGCATCGCCCACCTTCGAGCCGACATCCGCCTCGCCGACCCCCGATGGACGGAAGCGCTGCGCCTTGCCGCCCGCGATGCCTTGGAACTCGGAGCGGCCCTCGAACTCGCGCTCCATCTGCCCGCAGATCAGTCGGGCGACCTCACCCCAGTGGCGAAGGCGCTGGCCCGTCTCAAGGCTGATCCGATCCGCGCGCTAATTCTGCGCGACGGCCAGAAGTCCACCCCGGCCGACGATCTCGCCGCCGCCCGACTCGCTTTGGCCGACTGCGGCATGGCCATCGGTGCGGGCACTGCCGCCGATCTCTATCAACTGAACCTGCGGCGGCCGCCGGCAGACGCGGACTTCATCTGCTGGTCCATGAATCCCCAAGTTCACGCAAACGATCTCACGAGCATCGCCGAGACACCAGAGGCCGCGGCACAGCAGGTTCTCAGCGCCCGCGAATACTTCGGCGACGTGCCGCTGATCGTCTCACCGATTACCCTGAAGCCACGCTTCAATCCGTTGACGGAAGGTGAAGATCCGCCCAGTGGGGCCGGAGAACTGCCGCCCCAGGTGGACCCGCGTCAGATGTCGCTCTTCGGTGCCGCCTGGACGCTGGCCACGCTCGCCGCGCTCGCGCCCATTGGCGTCGAGAGCCTGACGTTGTTCGAAACGACCGGCTGGCGTGGGGTGATGGAAACCGAGGCTGGCTCGCCCCTGCCGGCCGGGTTTCCTTCGCTGCCAGGTGCGGTGTTCCCGCTCTACCACGTGCTGGCCGACCTCGGTGAATTCGCCGGCGGTGACGTGTTGGACCTCGCGATGGAACCATCCGCTGCCGTGGCCGCCATCGCCGTGCGCAAACGCGGCGCAACTGCCCTCTGGCTCGCCAATCTGACCCGCGAGCCCAGGCAAGTGCGACTCTTCGGCCTGCCCGCCCCCGTCAACTTGCGCCGCCTCGATGAAACCAACGTGCTCGCCGCGATGACGGAACCGGAGGCGTTCCGTCGCACGACCGGGCAAGCCGTTGATCCGGATGCTGAGTTGCTCAACCTGGCCGCCTTCTCCTTGGTCTGCCTGCGGGTTGGATGAAATTGCCCAAAAGTGAAATGCTTCTCTCCATGACACCCGTCCACCGTATCCCTTGAATCGCTTCGCTCCATGAATGCGCCCTTTTGTCCATCTGGCGTCACAGGCCGCCGCCGACTGCTGTCCCTGCTGGCGCCGTTCGCCGCGCTGCTGACCCTGCTCACCGGCTGCAAACCCTCCGGCTCGGATTCCACCACCTCATCCTCACCGTCCAGTTCCGGGGACAGACCGCTCACCATTGGCGTCGCGTTCGAGACGCTCCAAACCGAGTATTGGGTCGCCGGCTACGAGGCCATCAAGGCCGAGTGCGCCAAGCGCGGCTTCAAGGTGCTCGAAGCCGTCGCGGATCAGGACGCCAACCGCCAGTTCGAGCAGGTGAAGAACTTCGTCACCCGCAAGGTGGACGGCATCATCCTCGTGCCCAAGGACGCCAAGACCTGCATCCCCTCCATCAAGGCGGCCAACGCGGCGAGCATCCCCATCGTGCTCTTCAACCGGCCCGCCGACAAAAGCGACGCGAAGTCCGTTGCCATCGTCGCGGACAATCCTGGCCTCACCCAAGCCACGGTTGAATACATGATCGCGGAGGCGCGCAAGACCGGGAGGAAACACAAGGCCATGATCCTCATGGGCGACTTGGGCGACATCAACGCCATCGGTCGCCGCGATGGCTTCGACGCCGCGGTAAAGGGCACGGCCGACGTGGTCGAAGTCGTCTCGCGCATACCCACCGAATGGAACCAGGAGAAGGCGCAGGCCGGCGTGGTAAACGGCCTGCAGACCAACCCCGACATCAGCTTCATCTTCACCAGTTCCGACTTCCTGTTCCCCAGCATCGTCAGCGCGCTCAAGGGCGCCGGGAAGTATCACAAGATCGGCCAGCCCGGCCACGTCATCCTCGGCGGCTTCGACGGCGACGCGACCGCCCACCAGATGCTGCTCGACGGCTATCTCGACGCCACCGGCGTGCAAGATGTCTATTTCGAAGCCCAGCAAAGCGTGCAGGCGCTCGTGGACCTCCGCGCCGGCAAGCAGCTCCCCGAAATCATCCGCGATCCCGGCTTCGTGATCCACCAGGGCAATCTGAAGGAGAGGTCGGCGCAGATGTGGGGGGCGAATGTGAAGAAGTGACCGCCAAATCAATCATGCCGTTCGAGGATCAACTTCTGGAGGAATGCCGAGCACTCGCAGAGTCCGTGCTCCACAACTACGACGAACCTAAGCTCATCACTGACATCTGGACGACCGATGATCGGGAGGAACTCGCTCAGAAGCTCTTTATTGTCGCGAAGAAGCAGCTTGATTACATCGGTGCTGATCGAGATCCCGGGATTGTCCTGCGCGCAGTGAGCTACATGCGTGTTCACGCGATTCCGCCGAACCAGATGTCCACCGCGTGGTTTCAACATGGCCTCGCAACGCTCATGGTGCTTGCGTGCCCGTTCTACAACGTTGCGCCAGATGGCGAGCCGTTCTTCGAGGACCTTCGGCGCGGATTAAAAGAGGCCGACGAAGAATGATTCCATTGTCAAACAATCCGATCCAGCCGGTAGCAATAGCTCTGCGATGAACTTCTTCCCAGAGAGCAGTTCCCCGCTCCGGAGTCGGTCCTCGACGAACTTCCGCCGCGCTTGAACGCCTACCTCAATTCCATCGGCCGATTCTCCGAGGAGGAATGAACCTACCCACCACGAACAGCGAACAACGAACCACGAACCTGTTTCGTTCCGAATACCTCGTCCTTCTTCTCTGCACCGTCCTGTTCATCAGCCTCACCCCATTCACCTCTGGCCTCGCCTCGGTCGGCAACGCCCTCAACCTCCTCGGCAACCTCCTGCCCCTGCTCGTCGTCGCCGTCGGCCTGACCGTGGTGCTCATCACGGGTGGGATTGACCTGTCGGTCACCTCCACCATCGCGCTTACGTCGGTCGTCGGTGCGTTCGTGATGAACGGCGACACGGGCTGGCTTGCGGGCAGCCCAGTCGCCGCCCCCGCCGCCGTCGCGCTGATGCTCCTGCTCGGAGGGCTGGTTGGTGCCTTCAACGGCTTCGCCGTCACCGCGCTGCGGATGCCCGCCTTCATCGTCACCCTCACCACGATGATGTTCCTCTCCGGCCTCGCCATCTGGCTCACGAAGTCCAAGCCCATCTACAACCTCCCCGCCGCCTTCACCGCGCTCGGCTCGCGGCTCTGGCTCACGCTGCTCATCACGGCCGCGCTCGCCGGCTTCGCACACCTGATGCTCACGCGCTCGCTCTTTGGCCGCTGGCTGCACGCCGTTGGCTACAACGCCCGCACCGCCCATGTTTCGGGCGTGCCCGTGGCCAGTGTCACGGTCGCCGCCTACGTCGTCAGCGGGGTGTTCGCCGCGGCGGCGTCCGTGCTTTACACCGCGCGGCTGGAGACCGGTTCGCCCGTGCTCGGCCAACGCCTGCTGCTCGACGTGATCGGCGCGACAGTCATCGGCGGCACGAGCCTGTTCGGCGGCAAGGGCAAGGTGCTGTGGACCTTCTTCGGCGTGCTCTTCCTCACGCTGCTGGACAACGTGCTGAACCTCCTCGGCCTCTCGCACTTCACGATCATGATGGTGAAGGGCGGCGTCATCCTGCTCGCGGCGCTGCTGGATGCGTGGCGGTCGCTCATCGTTCGTGGTTCGTAGTTTATCGCTTATGCCCAAGATCGACTTTCTTAACGCCGACCTGGAACTGATCTACGACGAGGAGCCAAATCGCCTGCTGCGGGAACTGAAGCGCAAGGTCATCGTGCTTTACTCCGGCAGCGACCCGCGTGGTCACCTCGTTGCATTGGAGCTGAACTGCTACTTCAAAGATCCTCTCAAGATGATGAACCGCTGGGTCAAGCTGCTGAACTCCCTCTCGGTCCCCGCTCGCCGTGAGCTTCGCGCCGCACGAAGCATGGTGTTCGACCTGGGTTTCGACGTTGACAACAGCCAGCGCCCCGACCGGATCGAATTGCCTGCCCCGCTGCTTTCGGCCGTCGCCAAACTCGGTGCTGGTTACATCGTCACCCTTTACAACGTGGAGAAGACGACGACGCCAGGATTGGTCCCGGCGAAACAGCGACAGCGGGTATCCCAGAAATGACCCCACTGCTCCAGTTCGCCGGCATCGAGAAGAGCTTCTTCGTTGTGAAGGTGCTGAAGGACGTGACCTTCAGCGTCGGCGCGGGCCGGGTCGTCGGGCTGGTCGGCGAGAATGGCGCCGGCAAGTCCACACTGATGAACCTGCTCGGCGGCAACCTTCGGCCCGATGCGGGGTCGATGGTTTTCAACGGCTCCCCCTACGCCCCCCGGAATCCGCGCGACGCCAAGGCCGCCGGCATCGGCTTCGTGCATCAGGAGCTGAACCTGTTCCCGAACCTGAGCATCGCGGAGAACCTTTTCCTCGCTGGATTCCCGACGAGCGGCCCCTTCATTCGGGGACAGGAACTGCACGCCCGTGCCGCCGCGCTGCTGACTCGCGTCGGCCTTGATCTCCCGTCTCAGACGCTTGTCGAACGCCTGTCCGCCGGCGAACGGCAGTTGGTCGAGGTGGCCCACGCGCTCTCGTTCGACGCCCGGCTCATCATTCTGGACGAACCCACCACCTCGCTCAGCACCCGCGAGTGCGAGCGCCTCTTCGCGCTGATCCGCCAGCTCCGCGAGGAGGGCCGCTCACTGATCTACATCTCCCACACCCTCGGCGATGTGCTTCGCCTCTGCGACGATGTGGTCGTGTTGCGCGACGGCGAAGTCGTCGGCCAAGGACCGGTCAATGAGTTCGGCCAAGCGCGCCTGGTCTCGCTGATGGTCGGCCGGGAACTGAAACAGCTTTTCCCGGAGCGCCGATCTCCGATCCGGCGCGAACTGCCCCAGTCCAGTCAGGCCGGGTCGGAGACCCGCGCTCCACTACTCCAAGTCCGCGACCTCACGCAGCCCGGCATGGTGCGCGACGTCTCCTTCACGCTGCAGCGCGGCGAAGTGCTCGGTCTCTCAGGCCTGATGGGTGCCGGCCGGACTGAACTTGCCCGCATCCTCTTCGGCCTCGATCCCTGTGAGCGCGGTTCCGTAACCGTCAGCGGACGGCCGCTGACCGGAACCCCTCGCCGTCGCATCCAGCGCGGTCTCGCGATGCTCACTGAGAGCCGCCGCGACGACGGCCTCTGCCTGGAAGCGTCCGTGGCCGACAACCTCGCACTGGTGACCCTGGCCCGTCATGGCCGCACGCCACTTCGCCTGCTGAGCTTTGACGGCTTACGCGAGGCATTGGCAAAGGTCCGCGAGGCGGTGCGCCTGCAGCCCAGGCTCACCGACGAGCAGCCCGTGAAAGCGCTCAGCGGCGGCAATCAGCAAAAGGTCGTGCTCGCCAAGTGGCTGCTCGCGGACCCGCAGGTGCTGATCCTCGACGAGCCGACGCGCGGCATCGATGTCGGCGCCAAGTTCGAGATCTACCAACTCATCCACGAGTTGGCCGACCGTGGCGCCGGCGTGCTGGTCATCTCTTCCGAGATCGAGGAGCTGACCGGCCTGTGCGACCGCATCCTCGTGATGAGCCAGGGCAGAATCACCGACGAACTGACGCGCGCTGAGTTCAACCGGGAACGCATCCTTCACGCCGCGCTGCCAAGATGAGCTCCCGAGCAAAGAGCCTGTTGCTGCGTGCGTTGAACCACGTCGCCCTGTTGCTTTTCCTCGCCGTGCTGGCGGCGTTCGGCGTGCTGTCGCCGAAGTTCCTCACGGCCGCCAATCTTACCAACCTCTTCGTCCAGTCCTCCTCCACGGCGATCGTCGGCATCGGCATGACGTTCGTGCTGCTGACGGCCGGCGTGGATCTCTCCGTGGGCGCCATCATGTTCGTGGCCGCGGCGGTGGCCGGAAAACTGGTGCTGGGCGGCGCGCCGCTGCCGGTGGCGCTGCTGGCCATTCTCGCCGTGGGCATCGTCTACGGCGCCTTCAACGCCCTGCTCATCACGCGCCTCCGCATCATCGCCTTCATCGCCACACTGGGGACGCTTTATATCGGACGCGGACTCGGACTCTGGATCACGCAGACGCGCGCGATGAACCTGCCCGACAGTTTCCTAGCGCTCGGGTCCGCCAAGTGGCTGGGCGTGCCATTGCCGCTGTGGATCTTCGCCACCGTGCTCGCCGGCGCGCATCTCGTGCTCACGCGCACCCCCTTTGGCCGGCAGCTTTACGCCGTGGGCAACAACCCCGAGGCCGCGAAGAGGGCGGGGCTCAACACGCGCCGCCTCCTGGCCTCGGTTTATGTGATCAGCGGCCTCTGCGCGGCCATTGGGGGGATTCTTTCGCTGGCCCAGTTGGGAGCCGTGTCGCCCACGTTCGGCACCAACCGCGAGTTCAGCGCCATCGCCGCGGCGGTGCTCGGAGGCACGAGCCTGTTCGGCGGGCGCGGCGCGGTGTTTCCCGGCACGGTGCTCGGCGCGCTGCTCATTCAGAGCGTCGAGAATGGCCTCGTGATTCTGAACGCCGATCCCTACCTCTATCCGCTCGTGACCAGCGCGATCATCTTTGTGGCCGTGCTCGCCGATGCCGCGCGCAATTCCTGGCTGGAACGGCTCGGGCGAAGGCGCATTTATCACGAACACGTCTGACTTCTCTCCCTTATGTCCGCCAAAGCCAGGGCCGCCACGCCGTTCGCCGAGCTGCTTGCGCAGTGCGCGCGGCTGACGTTCGAGCCGCACGACATCGCCCGGCAGCTCGATTCCCGCGGCCGCTACGAGATGCCGCTGGCGGAGGAGTTCGGGTTCGCCATCAAGCTTTTTCACTACTCCTCGCGGCACCACACGCGCGGGGTCACCTGGCACGAGCGGCTCGAACTGTTCATCCCGCTGGACGGCCGCGTGGTGTTCCAGATGGGCGGCCAGCGCACGGAACTCGAGGCCGGTGACCTGCTCATCGTGGACAACCTCAAGATGCACCATGTCGTGGACTTTCCCGGTTTCGACACCCGCGCCATCGTGGTGAGCTTTCTGCCGGAGTTCGTTTACAGCCTGGGCTCGCCCTCGCACGACTATGCCTTCCTGATGCCGTTTTACTCGCCCCTCGGCCGCGGGGCGCGGGTGCTGTCCTTGCGGTCGCATCCCGCAGCCGCCAACGCCGTCCGCAAGCTGCTCTCCTGCCGCTTTGAGGAACCCGAGGGCGCGCTCCAGCGTGCCGGCTGCAAGGCATATCTGCTGGAGCTGCTGCTTGAACTGGCGCGGCACTTCCGGACTTCCGAGGTCGTGCAGTGGGAGTTTCTGCGCCAGCAGGAGCGCTCGTTGCGGCTCAAGAAGCTCTTCGACCACATCAGCGCGCATTACACGGACCGCCTTTCCGTCGCCCAAGCGGCCCGGCTGGCCGCAATGAGCGAGCCGCAGTTCATGAAGACCTTCAAGCGCGTGGCCGGCATGACCCTCGTGGCGTATCTCAACCACGTTCGCCTCGCCCACGGCGCACGGCTGCTGCGCGAGACGAGCCAGACGATCGCCGAGATCGCGAGCACGGTCGGCTTCTCGGACCAGAGTTACTTCGACAAGCGCTTCAAGCGCGCCTTCGGGCAGACGCCCAAGGAATTCCGGCTGGGCGGGCCCGCGTCAAAATCCTCCCAGAGTTGAACCGCCGGTTCCTAGGCGGGAATGGGGTGGGGCTTCCAGGGTCGCAGCATGCAATCCCGGTCCTGCTCCACCGCGTTGCGCGGGCGCGCCTTCACGCTGATCGAACTGCTCGTGGTGATCGCCATTATCGCGATCCTCGCTGGAATGCTGCTCCCTGCGCTCAGCAAGGCCAAGGCGAAGGCCGGCGGCATTGCCTGCATGAGCAACGTGCGCCAGCTCGGCCTCGCCTATCAGCAATACGCCCTCGACAACCGCGACGCCGCGCTCGGTCCCATGGCGACCGCCGTTGCCCCTGCGTGGGCTGAGGGCAATGTCTATTCCGTGCCCGAGGCGATTGACGACCGCTTCATCACCAACAGCCCGACCTTCAAATACCTGTCGAGCAAGGAGGTCTTCCACTGTCCCGCCGACAAGGCCGGCCTCCGGAGCGCCGGCAGGATCCGCCTGCGTAACCGCAGCTACGCGATGAACGCCTTCATGGGCAAGACCGAGACCTCCTGGGTCGTCAGTCACCGGACCGTCTTCTCCGTCGTGACCAAGCTCGGCGACCTCACCACGCCCGGCCCGTCGGATGTCTTCGTGCTGATCGATGAGCACGAGAACAGCATCAACGACTCGCACTTCTTCCCCTTCGACAATCTGCGGACGTTCAACAACAACCCCTGGCTCGACGCGCCCTCGGGCCGGCACGGCAATGCGGCCGGGTTCAACTTCGCGGATGGGCACGGCGAGATTCACAAGTGGCAGGGCAACGTCTCCGGCTTCAAGCGCAACGGCGCCGAGGTGGTTCCCAACAACATCTCCTGGCTGCCGAGAGCCGGACGACCCGACCATTCCTGGTTTACCAACCACATTGCCCCTTACGCCCGTTAGCCTCTTCCACAAAAGCCCCCCTCAGTCATGCAACTCCCCCTGCTGCTCCTCTCGCTGGCCATTGCCCTCGCGACCACTGCCGCCCCCCTGCCCCGGCTCAAGGTCAGCGAGAACCGGCGCTTTCTCGTCACTGAAGGGGGCAAGCCCTTCTTCTGGCAGGGCGACACCGCCTGGGAACTGTTCCACCGCCTCAACCGCGAGGACGCCGAGCGCTACCTGAGGAACCGCGCCGAACGCCGCTTCACCGTCGTGCAGGCCGTAGCGCTTGCCGAGTTGGACGGACTCAATGATCCCAATCCCTACGGCCAGAAGCCGCTCGCTGACAACGACCCCACCCGGCCGAACGAGGCCTACTTCCAGCACGTGGACTGGATCGTGAAACGCGCCAACGAACTCGGCATCTATGTCGGGTTCCTGCCGACTTGGGGCGACAAATGGAACAAGGCCTGGGGCGCCGGACCCGAGATCTTCACCCCGCAGAACGCCGAGGCCTATGGCGAGTGGCTCGGCACACGGTATCGCGATGCCGGCCTGATCTGGATCCTGGGCGGTGACCGGCCCGTGGACAAGGCCAAGGCCGACACGCAGAGGGAGATCATCCGCGCCATGGCCCGTGGGCTCCGGCGCGGTGACGGCGGCGCCCACCTCATCACGTATCATCCGCCAGGTGGCGCCGGTTCTTCCGAACACTTCCATACGGACGAATGGCTCGACTTCAACATGCGGCAGAACGGCCACACCGCCGAGTTCACCGGCCGATATGACCAGACCCGCGTGGACTACGACCGCACGCCCGTGAAGCCCGTGCTCGATGGCGAGCCCATCTACGAGGATCACCCGGTCTCCTTTGACGCGAAGAAGTTCGGCCACTCCATCGCCAGTGATGTGCGCCGACCACTCTACTGGGACCTCTTTGCCGGCGCCTTCGGCCACACCTACGGCCACCACTCCGTCTGGCAGATGTGGTCGCCCGGCAAGAACCCGGTCAACAATCCGCTCATGCCATGGTCCGACGCCATCAATCAGCCCGGCGCGGCCCAGATGCAGCACGGCCGAGCGCTGATCGAGTCGCGCCCCTTCCTCACGCGCATCCCCGACGATTCGCTCATCGTCACCGACCGGGTGCCCACGAGCGTGCCCGGCGCGGGCCGCTATCACTTTGCCGCCACACGCGACTCCGATGGCACCTACGCGATGGTCTATGCGCCCATTGGCCGCAGCTTCAAGGTGCGCATGGAGTCCATCAAGGGGCCGAAGGTGAAGGCATGGTGGTTCAATCCGCGCAACGGCAAGGCCAGCGCCATCGGCTCGTTTCCCAACACGGGTGAGCGCGAATTCACCCCGCCCGACGCCGGCGAAATGCTCGACTGGGTGCTGGTGCTCGATGACGTCGCCAAGAAATACCCGGCCCCGGGGCGGTTGAAGTGATGCGCGAGGCATTCCCCCGTCATGGGAACTGAAGCGACCGATGGTCCCGCAGTTGAATTGGGGAGATCGTTTCGCCGGACCCGGATTGTGCCCATGTTCCTGAGCGCGCTCTTGGGGACAGTTCCATTTCCATCCTGCTCAAGCGACCGGACCGGCGGGGAGTCGCGTCGCGGAGTGGCGCGGCGGACATAGGACCGATCGGTCCGGATCACAGACGGAGCCAGTGACGCGCCCGACCGCGGTCGGCAAGGCCAGATGGGCCCTCCACCGTAAACCAGGCCGTCAGTGTCCGAAATTGCAGCTGGCAATGCCTTGCCGCTGGCGGTTCGCGTAGGAAGATCTTCAGGAACTTGGAGAAACGCATGAACGGGCGTCAATCCGCTCAACCGCTCCGACCCAGTCCTGCGCGGGATCCAGCAGGTCCCACGTGACCGTAAGCGACGCCGACTGCCCCACCGCCAACGGCCGGAGCGGGGAGGTGAATTCCAACTCGACGTAAGGTGGCAAGCCGGGGAGCCGGAAAGGCGAATCATCGGGATCGGAGAAGACCTGGGCGCGCCGGAACCGGGCCCGCGGTCCTCCGGGAAGTGCGGGAGTGCCAACGATGAACAGATGTCCGTCGACCGGCGCGGCCAGGCGATGGGCGTCCAGCCCAATCTTCTGCCACGGTGAAGACGGGCGGTGCAAGGTCACGAGGTCGCCGTGCCGTTCAATCTTGGGCCAGGCGGTGCCCGGGAAGGACTCGTAGCCGGGCGGTTCAGCGTCCGGGGAGAGGAGCGCGTGGATTCGCGGCGGGGCAGGAATTTGGGTGACGGTCCAGACTCCCACGGGCATCGCGAGGCGGCCGGGGCGGGTTTGTTCCAGGCGATTGATGAAGGTGACGCGCGAACCGGTCGGCGCCAGCGAGATCTCGCGCACCACGCGCAAGCCGTAGTCCGGCAGGACCGGCGAAGTCATCCGCAGGCGAAGGCCGTCGCCTTCCACCTGGTGCGGCCCCGGGCTCGGATCGCCGGGCGGATGACGGGTTTCCGGGCTCCATCTGGCCCAGTCCTCCTCGGGCCAGATCCAGACCTTGTCGCCGCCCCAGTTGACCCAGCCGGGGAATACCGTCGGGGTCTCGGGCGCGCGCGGGTTCTGCCAGAGCACGTTCGGGCCGCCGACGGGCCCGTAGGCGGTGACGCGGCCGGTCGCGGCCGAGACGCCGAGTTCGAACCGGTCGTTGCGGATCTTCATGCGCCGCGCCGCGCCGCCAATTCCTCGCGCATGGTTTTGCAGAGGTGTTCGTTCAACCCGTAGAACGTGAAGGCGCCGGCGAGCAGGAGCAGGCCGACCGCGGGAATGAGGCTGTTGAGCAGGAGAATTCCGTGCAGGGCGTCCGGGCTTTGGGTGGCCGCCTTCGGGTCGTAGCCGAAGCTGGAGATCAGGTAGCCGGCAATCGCCGCCCCGATGCCCATGCCCGCCTTTTGCGCGCAGGTCGTGGCGGAGAAGGCGACGCCCGTGGTGCGGACGTTGTATTTCCACTCCTGAAAATCGGCGGTGTCCGCGACCATCGCCCAGAAGAGCGTGGCGTTGATGCCGGAGAAGATCATGCCGAGCATCTGGAACCCATACACCAGCGGCATCTGGTCCGAACGGATGAAGTAAAACGGAATCGCCGTGAGCGCCACGAGCGCGAGGCTGATGATGAACGACCATTTTTTTCCCAGGAACCGGACGGCGAACCGCGTCATCATGGCCCCAAAGATCATCGCGAGTCCGCTCAGCAGAAAGAAGGTGCCGATCTGCCCGAGGTAAAAGAGCTCCAGCGCTCCGCCGGATTCCCAGCGGTAGAAGGCTTTGGCGTCGCCGGCGGCATCAAGTTTGAGATACCGCTGGAGATAGTAGATGCCAGCCGTGCCACGCACGACGGCGAAGGTGATGTTGATGATGCCAACGGCGAACATCATGACCCAGTGGCGGTTGCCGAAAAGGTTCCTCAGATCCTGGAGGAGGTTCGTCTTCTGATCCGCCGGCGGATGGATACGTTCCTTCGTCGTCCAGAATGAGATGAGAAACAGCACAATGGCCGCGAGGCTGAACAGCATCACCGTGCGCTGCGCACCCAATTGCTGGTTGCCGGCACCAAACCGGGCGATGAGCACGATGAAGCTGGAGTTGGCGATGATGCCGCCGATTTGGGCCAGCGACATCCGGTAACTGTTGAGGCTCGTGCGCTCCAGCGGATCGTCGGTCATCACGCCCGAGAGCGCCCCGTAGGGGATGTTGATGGCCGAGTAGAGCAGCATGAGCACATTGTAAGTGACCCAGGCCCACACCAGCTTGCCGGCAGGACTGAGGTCGGGCGTGGTGAACGCGAGGACAAAGACGATGGCCAGCGGCAGGCAGAGCCAGAGAAGGTAAGGACGGAAGCGGCCCCACCTGGACTTGGTGCGGTCGGCGATCGCGCCGATGAAGAAGTCCACCACGCCGTCCGTGCTCCGCGCAAAGAGGAGCATGGTGCCTGCCGCCGCTGCGGTGATGCCAAAGATGTCCGTGTAATAGAACATGATGAAGTTCATCATCAGCGCCCACACGAAATTGCTGGCGGTGTCGCCAAGGCCGTAGCCCAGTTTTTCGGTGAAGGATAATCTCATGTCAGTTGGCTTGCGGTGATGGTGGCGGTGAGCGAGGCGATGGTGCCGGTGCGGAGGAAAAGGTCGCGGCTGAGTTCGGCCGGGAGAGTCGCGCCCGGGATCGTCGTGGCGCGGCCATCGGCGCGCCGGACGACGATGCCGGGTTCTGCGCCCAGGCAAAGCACGACCGGCACCTGGCAGAACGTGAACGCCAGGCTGCGCGGCGGGAGTGGCACCTGCGCTTCCTTCCCTGCGACGTCCACGTAATTGAATACGCCGTCGGCTTCACCGAATTCCGACGCATCCGCCAACCGCGGCGCGATGGCGAGACGGCCGTCGGCCACAACGACGAATTCACCGAGGCGCGTGAGGACTTCCTCCTTCACCTGGCCGGTCATGCCGGGTTGCTGCGCACCCGCGTGCCGGGGGGTGTGCGAGTAGGCATCCGTCGGAAACGCGCCGTATTCCTCGGGCGTTTTGCGGAACCCGAGGCCGTCCCGCACACGGGCGTAAGCCTCGCGGAGACGAGCGCGCTGGGCGGCATCGCCGGCGCGGGAGTGGCATTCCTGCACGGCGATCAGCAGCTTGGCCACCATGTGCCAGTAAATGCTGCCCAACCCCTCAAAGGCAAAGAACGTGCCGCTGCGCCCGGTGAAGGCGCCATGGTGAAACACCTCTTCCCACAAACCGAGCACGCCGGCTTGGTCCGCCGGCGTGACCGCGAGGGCATCCAACCGCCGCACCAGGTCACCGGCATTGGTGAGATCGGCCTGGAAATGGGCGTCGCCCTTCCGGTCAAGCACGATGACCCCGTTCTCGCCTGCAGCGACCATGGCCGCGAGGCACGGGGCGGTTTGGCGCCAGTTGGCAGGCAGCGTGTTGCGGGTGAGAAACGGCGCGATCTCGCGGTCGGGATAAAGCAGATAGCTGCGCTGGTCGGCACGATGGAGGGGGCTGTGGGGCAAAGCCTCCAGCAGGGCGAGTGCGCCCTCGTCCGCGAGCATTTCGCTGCTCAGCACGGCGACCTGGCCCTCGAGCATGAGTGGCAATCGCTTCACCGTCACCCGGCCCCGGCTCAAATCCAGCACGTTGTAGCTGTGATACAGTCCATCCTCGAGGCGGTTGGAACGGATGGTTTCCTCGATGATCGACCGGGCGGACGCCAGGAGCGCCCTGACCTCCGCCACCGGCACGCGGCACCTGGCTTCCGAGCCGCCGGCATAGACCGCGCGTCGATGCGCTTCGCCCGCGCGTCCAAGGGACTCGAACAAGGCATAGAGCCCGTCATCGTCGAGCGTGTCACGCGCCCAATCCTTGAGCGCCGCTTTCAACGCCGCCATCAAGCCGGCCACCGGCTCGGTGAAGCCGAGGGAATCGTCCAAGGGGGCCAGCAAGCGGTCCACGAACACCAGATACCGGCGCAGATGACAGACAGTGACGACCGAAAGGCCCCAGCCCGCCAGCGCGTTGTTGGCGTCGTTCCATTCGGGCCGCTGCGTGTTCAACCAGATGCCACCGCCGGGCACGAGGTTGCTGAGTTTGACCAACGCGGGCACCAGCAGTTTCTCCGCGAGGGAGACGAGCCGCGGTTCGCCGTCGGCACCGGCAAGCAGTTTGCCGTCCGCACCCAGTTCGGCCGAGCGCGCGAGCAGTTGGAGATGCAGCGTGTGGTTGAACGAGATCGAATGGCGCGGATCCGCCACGAGGGCATCAAAACCGGCGATCTCGTAGGGCACGACCGCACACGTGTAAGCCGGATTGTCCATGGCCGCCGTGAGTTCGCCCGGCCAAAAACGTTCGTGAGCCTCCAACAACCGGAGCAGGTAGATGATCTGGTGGTCGCCCCAGTAGCCTATGTGGCTCCACGGATCGGACGGATCATGGACCTCCCAGTCAATGCCGTCGCGGGTGATGCGGTAGGGATTGTAACCGTCGGCGGTCGAGGCGTTGAGGAAGACGGCGATCATCGGGCCCAGACACGCCGGATGGCTCTGCGCGAGCGCTTCCCAGTTCTGAAAGATGTCGCGCCAATTGCCGCTGTAGCCCAACAGCGGACGGCCCGCCGCATCTTGCGTTTCGATCGAGAAACGGTTCCAGGGACGGCTCGGATCGCCGTGCCGGCGGCTGAAACACAATGGCAAATACTCACTCGCCAGCCGGGTGAGCTGGTGGTCGCCGCGTTGCGCGGCCTGTTCGGGCAGCGTGGGCAGGGCGAGTTCCTGCGGCAGGGAGTCGAGCCAATCGCGATGCCGCGCGTGGACCGCGGTGTTGCGCGTCTTCAGAAAAGCCGCGAAATCGCTGCGCGGACAGCAGTAGCCGTGATCCAGCGTGCCACCGCGCATAAGGTTGAAAAGGACGTTGGAGAAATGGTGCGCGCACGCCGTGCGGTCGGCCGTCTGCTGCAACCCGTCGGCCGCGGCGACCCGATGGCGCAGCCCGCGGGTGTTGGCCGCCAGGCTTTCACGAAGCGCGCTCCGCAGTTCTTCCGGTGCCGCGAGCCGGTGGCGCAAGTCCACAAGAGCGCGATGGTCCAGACCGGTGTCCGCCACGACAAACCACTCGTGCACCTCGCCGGGCGACAGCGCGAACTCATCCGCGACGAGATACGCGCCGAAGTCACCCCGGATTTCCGTTTCCTCCCGCACCGCGCCGGTGGCGCGGAACGCGGGCACCTGCCGCGCCGAGAGCAGCCGCACCGGCTGACGATGTCCGAGCGACCACGCACACGCTGCGCGCAGCACCTCGGCGGGCTCGGTGCGGTCGCTGATGGCGGCGTTGAGCGTGTAGACGCCCAACCCGACGGAGGCCAGCAACTCGTGCCGCATATACGCCGCCGCGAGATAGCTGAAGCGGGCATATGTCTCCTGGGTCACGCCCGACGGGAGCAGCTGGTGCCAGCCGTCGAGGCTCTGCACTTCCACCCGTGACGAACCGACATTCTCCAGCAGGCAATGCCGCACCAGTCCAAATTCCTCGCTCGCTCCCAAACGCCAACGCAAGCGCAGTCCCAGCCCGGGATTCGTCTCCTCAAAGACGACACTCGTTCCGCACTCGTGCTTGTAGAGATGACGCGAACATTCTGCCGGGCGCGGCGACGCGCTCCACGGTTCCCACAGGGCTGCGCCGACGCGCAACAGGCACTTCACCCCGCTGGCTTGCGGCAGGCTCAGGAGCTTGTCCGCGGTCTGGTAGGGAAACAGCGCGCCGTCCGGATTCCGCCGTCCCGCCGTGATGGCCGTGTTGCTTCCGACGAAGCTCCACAGGTTGCCATTGCTCACGACGTTCATCAGGAACGGCGCGAGCCGGTCCACATCGCTGATGCAGAAATGCGGCTCGCCGTCGAGCGTCGTGAGCCCGTCCATGGGCCGGAGGTGGGTGGCTTGCTTCATGGTGAGACCGTCAGCGCGTGGGGCCTGGCTTCGAGTTTGGTGCCGTCGGAGAAAGTCACGGTGCGTGGCTTCGCCGCGCCGTTGTAGGCGGCGTAAGTCTTCCTGCCGTTCCGGGTAAAGACGCCCGTCAGGGGGTAATCCGCCGTCGCGCCCGGATCGTTCAGGCCGAGTTGTTTCAAGGTGTGAATCCAATGATACATGAACGCGCGCGTGTTGCCGTCCTCCACCTTGCAGGCCGGATTCGCATCCATGTAGGCGGCGGCGGTGTCCGGGTCCTGCAGCGCGTTGAACATGCAGACGAGGTCGCCCCAGCCGTTGTTGTAGTCTTTGCCCCCTTTGCGAAGCTCCACGATGCGGTCGTGGTTCTTCTTCACGTAGGCGGGATGGCGTCCCATGTATAGGGACGCGGGCGTGAACGGCAGCCAGTTGATCCCGTGGATGCAGTCAATGTCATCGGAGAACCAGGTGCCAAAGGCGCCTTTGCCGCCCCAGACCATGCCCAGCGCCACATTCGGAAAGTCCTTGGGAAAGTTCGTGCCAGAAACGTCGAACCAGTATTCCTCCACCGCGATCCGCTCGGTGTTGAAGAGGAAGAGGCCCGTATCGCGCACGGCCAGGTCGCCTGTCGCCTCGCCCCAGAGAATCATCCCATACCACGCGTTCAGCGCCTCCGAGGACGACTCCTGGTTGTTTCCGTCGGAGTAGTTCGCGTCGCCGGAGGCCCACGAGTGACCGGCGTATTTGTCGAAACAGCGGAGATGGGGGAACAGCGCGTCCTGCCGGTCCGGCGAGGCGATGTCCCGGATGAGCAGCTTCACCATCGGCCCCCATTTCTTCGCCCAAGCCGTATCCTGACGTGCGACCTCAGCCGCCGCGCGGATGAAATACCCGTAGTGGAAATGATGGTCGTTGAGGGGCAGGTCGCTGCCATAGGACGGCGGGCTGCCCACCAGCGTGCCCCAGTTTGCATCGTAGTAGAACACGGTCTGGTCCTTTCCCGGCGTGGCGGTGAACCACGTTTCCAGACGCCGTTTGAGTTCCGCCACAAACGCCCTTTGCAGCTCGGGCGCTTGGGCGACTTCGGCGCTGCCGCTGAGCGAGGCCAGCTGGCCGAGATGTTTGCCCTCCCAATATGTGTCCTTGAACTCAGCCCGTGGCTTGTCGGCCTCGGCCTTGAGGTAGTCCAACAGGCGCGCGCGGTTGGTGACGCCCTGTGCGGGCAGCATGGGCAACACGCCCTGCACGGGCACGACGGTGCTGAAACCGGCGCCCCGGCCCACCTTCATGGCGCCGCGCACCGAGCCATAGGCCATCTCCGTGAGCGGAGTTGTCGCGTATTTCCATTGGTGCGGGTAAAGCGCGAAAATCGTCCCCGTGTCCGCTCCCTCACGCGGCGTGAACGCGAATTGATACGTCGTCTTCACGGAACCGCCCTCGACGGCGAACTCGACGCGCGTGCCGGTGACATGGTTGTGGGCATGCTCGCGAAAGGCTTCGAGGGTCTTCGGCTGGTCGTCGGGCAGCACCGCGAGGGTGAAGTAATCCTTGCCCTTGGCGTTGTTGACCAAGCTTGGGCCCCCCAGCCCGCCCCAGGTCGAACCCGACGCGCCGAACAACCCGTAGTGATGGCCATTCACCGTAATGCCGAGCACCGCGTCCTGACTGGTGCCGGACCAGACCTGCGGGGGTCGGTCGAACTTCAGCGTCGGGTTGCCGCCGGTGATTTGGCAGAACACGAATGGGCTGCCATGTCCGAAACTCGCGCGCAGCGATGCTTTGCCCGACGTGAACACCGCCGTCACAAACCAGTCCGAGAAGCCCCCGCAGTCTGCCTGCGAGAACGCTCCCGCCGCTGAATTGCCGAGGGTAAAGTCCCCACCGGGCCCGCTGCCGCCGCCCATGATCGCCACCTTACTGGCCACGATATTGGCGCCGGGATACCAGACCGCGAGTCCATTCGTGGTGGCGCGCATCGCCAGCGGATGCGCGAACAACGGTTGCGAAAACGGCTGCCACACCAGCGAGCTCCACCACTGCCCGGTGAGCATCGGTCCCTTGAGGTCAGGCGTCCGGTAGATGGTCTCAGGCAACGGTTGGCATGACTTCGGCCGGTTGGTGAGGTAGGCACCGCCGCCCGCCGTGAGAACTTGCGCGGGAGCTTCGTGCGTGGCCATCCCGCACGCGAAAAAGAACAGGCAGGCGGCAATTAATCCCGGGTGCTTCATTCTCTTGATTTGCGCCTCAGTATCCCGCCCGCTGACGGAAGCCAAGCAGCCTTTGCGGGCTTGCACGCGGAGTTTTGCGGTTTCCCGAGGGCAGAGTTGGCCCATAGCCAGAGTTCCGCCGGCAGGTTGAATCCGCATGCCCGCGATAGCCGATCGATCGCGATGTGCTCAGAATCCCGGCGAGCGAGAACTGACGCCGCCCGTTAGGCCCAAAACCGGTCACCATGCCGCTCCCAGGCGGTCGATGTGGCGCAACTGCTTGAATCGTCCCGAGCCCGATGGCATCAAAACGGAGTCGCTGATGAACCGATCCGGGAATCCTCTCCTTTGCCTTTTTTTGTGCCTGCTCGCGTTCGCCTTTCCTGCCCGGACAGGTGCGGGAGACGCCGTATTGTTTCGGGCCATCAACCTCAACGGTCCGGCGCTCGAGATCGACGGCCGCAAATGGGAAGGCTCGAACGCGACGAACATCGTCGTGGAGGGAAAACTCTTCGAGAACCAGTCGGTTGCCTTGAAGCCGGCCACCGATCCGGCTCGCGCCCGCATGATCCGCAGCAGCGTCTGGGGCAGCAAAGTCGATATCACCGTCGGCGGCCTGCCGTCGGCCGAGTGCCAAGCCGTCGTCTATGTCTGGGAAGACAACCACACCGAGCAGTTCGATCTGTTGGTGAACGACCAACCCGTCGCCGAAAGACTCCACAGCGGCACGACCGGCTCCTGGAAACGCCTCGGCCCATGGCGCGTCAACCTGGCCGACGGCAAGGTGAAGATCTCCGCCCGCACCGCCAGCCACGGCGCCGCCAACCTCTCGGGCATCGAAGTCTGGAGCGGCTACGGCGACATTCCCGACCCGACCAAGGTAACCTTCGTCACCGAACTGACCCCGGACCAGACCGCCTTCTTCGAGAGCAAGGTCCGGCCCGTGCTCGCCGAGCATTGCTACGAGTGCCACAGCTCGACCGCGAAGAAGATCAAGGGCGGCCTCGTGCTCGATTCCCGCTCCGGCGTGATCAAGGGCGGCGACAACGGCCCGGTCATTGCCCCCGGCCAGCCGGAATCCAGCCTGCTGATCCAATCCGTGCGCCATGCCGATCCGGATCTGGCCATGCCGCCAAAGAAGAAGCTTCCCGACCTCGCCATCGCCAGTCTCGAAGCCTGGGTCCGCATGGGCGCGCCCGATCCGCGCACGGAGAACACGGTCGCCACCGCCGTAGCCAAGTCCGCCATCGACTGGAACAGGGGCCGCGATTGGTGGTCGTTCCAGCCGGTGACCGCGCCCGCCGTGCCCAAGGTGAAGCAGACCCGCTGGCCGGCGAACGACCTCGACCGCTTCATCCTCGCCCGGCTGGAGAAGGAAAACCTGAGACCCGCGACCGACGCGGAGAAACGCGCGCTCATCCGCCGCGCGACCTTCGACCTGACCGGCCTTCCCCCCAGCCCGCAGGAGATCGACGCCTTCCTCGCCGACAAGTCTTCCCAGGCCTTCGCCAGGGTCGTGGACCGCCTGCTCGATTCCCCCCACTACGGCGAACGCTGGGGCCGGCATTGGCTCGACGTCGCCCGCTACGCCGACACGGCCGGCGACAACTCGGACTTCCCCATCCCGCAGATGCGCCGTTACCGCGACTGGGTCATCCGCGCCTTCAACCGCGACCTCCCCTACGATCAGTTCATTCGCGAACAGCTCGCCGGCGACCTGCTGCCTTCGGACAACGCCGAAGAAGCGAAGGAACGCCTCGTCGCCACCGGCTACATCGCCAACGCCCGCCGCTTCGGTTCGCGCGTCGACGACTACCCGCAGCACCTGACCATCGAGGACACGATCGACAACGTCGGCCGCGCCTTCCTCGGACTGACCGTCAGCTGCGCGCGCTGCCACGACCACAAGTTCGACCCCATCTCGGCCGCCGACTACTACGCGCTCTACGGCTTCTTCCAGAGCACGCGCTATCCGTGGCCCGGCATCGAACTGGAGCAGCGCCAACGCGACCTCGTCCCCCTCGTCGAACCCGCCCGACACGCCGAAGCCGAAGCGGCCCGCAAAGCCCACGACACCGAGAAACGTCGTCTGGAGAAGGACACGCAGAAACTCAAGGACTCGCTGAAGGACAAGTCCGGCGACGAGAAGAAATCTATCGAAGCGAAGCTCGCGGACGCCGAAAAGGCGGTGAAGGACTTCACCGCCAAACCGCTTCCCTTCGACCTCGCCTACGCCGTGGCCGAAGCAGGCAAGGCCTCCGACGTCGCCATTCAGATCAAGGGTGATCCCGCCAAACCCGGCCCCGTGGTCGGCCGACGCTTCCTCACCATCCTCGGCGGCCAGGAACTTCCGGCATCGAACAAGACCAGCGGCCGCATTCATCTCGCCGACCGCCTCGCGGACCCGGCCAACCCGCTGACCGCGCGCGTGATGGTGAACCGCATCTGGCTCCATCATTTCGGCAAAGGCCTCGTGCCCACGCCCAACGACTTCGGCAAACAGGGCAAACCTCCGACCCATCCCGAACTGCTCGACTGGCTCGCCCGGCGCTTCATCGACTCCGGCTGGTCCATCAAGGCCATGCACCGGACCGTCATGCTGTCGCGCACCTACCAGCTCGCCAGCGTCCGCGGCGACGACGCGCTGGCCCGCGACCCGAACAACGAACTGCTCAGCTCCTTCCCGCGCCGCCGGCTCGATGCCGAATCACTCCGCGACTCACTGCTGGTCCTCGGCGGCAATCTCGACAACTCGCCCGCGACCGACCATCCGTTCCCGCCCCAGTCGGAGTGGAAATTCACCCAGCACAACCCGTTCAAGGCCGTCTACGACTCCAAACGCCGCAGCGTTTACCTGATGACCCAGCGGATTCAGCGGCATCCGTATCTCGCCATCTTCGACGGCGCCGATCCTTCCGCGAGCACCGCCGCCCGCACGACGAGCACGACGCCCCTGCAGGCGCTCTTCCTGTTGAACGACCCGTTCGTCCACGGCCAGTCCCGCGAGTTCGCGCAACGCATCGTCGCCTCCGCCAAGGACGAGCCCGGCCGAATCCAATTCGCCTACCGTTCCGCGCTCGGCCGCCCCGCCGACCGCGCCGAGCTCGACCAATGCCGCACCTTCCTCAAATCGGCCCGCACCCGCCTCACCGACTCCGGCACCCCGGCGGACCAGCTCGAAGCCGAAGCCTGGCAAGCCATGGTCCGCGCCCTCCTGCGGTTGAACGAATTCGTCTACGTGGATTGAGCCCAACATGAACCCCCACCTTCCCCACTTCAGCCGACGCGAGATCATCCGTTCGCTCGTCGGCTCGTCGTTCTTGCTGCCAGGCCTTGTGTCGAATCTGTTGGCCGAGGATGCCGCGCCCGATCCCTTGTCCCCGAAGCAGCCGCATTTCCCGGCCAAGGCCAAACGCGTCATCTTCATCTTCTCCAACGGCGGCGTGTCGCACATGGACACCTTCGACCACAAACCCAAGCTCTTCGCCGCCGACGGCAAGACCATGGGCGTGGGCGGCGGCCTCTCGAACCAGCAGCGGCGCCTGCTCAAGCCCGGCTGGGAATTCAAACCCGGCGGCAAATGCGGCACGCCCGTCAGCGACCTCTTCCCGCACCTGCGCGAGTGCATGGACGACATCTGCCTCATCAAGTCGATGAAGTCCGACGACAACGAGCATTACCAGGCCACGCTCGGCATCCACACGGGCTCGTTCTTCTTCTCGCGGCCCAGCATCGGTTCATGGATCAGCTACGGCCTCGGCACGATGAACCGGAACCTGCCCGCCTTCGTCGCCATTTCGGCCGGTTCGCCCTATGCGGGCACGCAGATCTTCAACAACGACTTCCTGCCCGCCTACCACCAGGGCGTGCGCGTCGTGCCGGGCAAGGAACCCATCGCCAATCTCGACCGCCGCACCAAGCAGTCCTCCGTGCAGGAACTGGAACTCGGCCTCACCGGCAAGTTGAACCAGCGCCACCTCCAGGCGCGTGGCCAGGACAGCGAACTCGCCGCCCGCATCCGCACCTTCGAGACCGCGTTCCACATGCAGACGGAGGCGCGCGAGATCTTCGACCTCGCCAGGGAATCCGACGACACGCTCGCCCTTTACGGCCTGAAGCGCGGCCAGACGGACGGCTTCGGCTGGCCGTGTTTGATCGGCCGCCGCCTCATCGAGCGCGGCGTGCGTTTCGTGGAGCTGGTGGATGGAAGTTCCAGCGTCAACTGGGACCAGCACGGCGACATGGCCGAGCACGCCAAACACGCGAAGAACATCGACCAGCCCATCGCCGGCCTGCTCAAGGACCTGAAGCAGCGCGGCATGCTGGAAGACACCCTGGTGGTCTGGACCACGGAGTTCGGCCGCACGCCCGGCGTGGACGGTGAAAAGGGCCGCGGCCATCACAGCGCGTGTTTCTCCTCCTGGATGGCCGGCGCCGGCGTGAAGGGCGGCACCAGCTATGGCAGCACCGACGAGATCGGCGCGGCAGTCGCCGAAAACCGCGTCCACGTGCACGACTTCCACGCCACCATCCTGCACCTGCTCGGGATGGACCACGAACGCCTCACCTTCCGCCACGGCGGCCGCGACTACCGGCTGACCGACGTGCATGGAACCGTGGTGCAGGCACTGCTCGCTTAGCGGCCAAGCCCTTGAACACACCCCTTCGCCTCCTGTTATCGGGCCCCGTCTTCGTCGGATTGCTTGCGGGTGGACCAGAAACACTCGCGCAGCCACTGGACTGCTCCGTCACCTGATTCGGAAATTCCTTCCCGGGCGCCAGTAACCGCGGGGTGCAGAACTTCTTCATCCACACAAAGGTCGAGCCTGACGGCACGGTGAACACCTGGAGCCATTGGGATGAGGGTGGCAAAAAGTTCGGTGCCTACCGCGACGGCGACGTCATCGGGAACACCAACGTGAACCCGAACAACCTCGAAACGCGCGACCAACTCGGCCGGCTCTGGAAGCAGGAGGCGACCTATACCGATCCGAAGCATCAGAAATAGGAGTCCGTGCCCAAAGGCATCACCTGCGACGGCCAGATGGTCGCATTCCACGACCACTTCCAGCCGATGGCGCTCGCATTGGCCAACGACGGTTCGCTCATGGTCGCGGATTCCATGAATTCAGCTCGGATCACCGCGGCTGATCCTGCAAGTGGCGCAAATCCCGTTGGATCGATTACCGGCTGTGTTGCAGCAGCCAGTCGTAGAGTGCCGGCGTATTGTAGGCCTCGGTCCAAGAGTCGTGGCCGGCTTCCGGATACAGGGTCAGTTTGAGGTCGCTGACGCCGGCACGCCTGAAAGCGTCCACCATCCGCTCGCTTTCGACGGGCAGCACCACCGTGTCCCTACCGCCGTGAAACACCCAGACGCCGAGTGATTTCAACGCCTGACGATTAGCTGGCAGCAAGGCGCGGATCGTATCGCCGCCGCCGCAGATCGGGGCGACGGCTGCGAAACGGTCCGGATACTTCATCGCCAGCGACCACGTCCCGTAACCGCCCATGCTCAGGCCGGTCGCATAGGTGCGTTTCGGATCTGCGCGAAGCTGCTCCTGAAGCGTGTCCACCAGGCCGATAAGCGCATCGGCATCCCAGAGCTGGCCTTCCGGACACTGCGGGGAGGCGAGGATGAACGGAAAATCCCGGCCCTGTTCCACCAGCTTGGGCGGGCCGTGCACCGCGATCTTCTGCACGTCCGTGCCGCGTTCGCCGGCTCCGTGGAGGAACAGCACGAGCGGCCACTTCCGGGCCGGATCCGCGGCGTAGTCCTTCGGCAGTGACAGCAGGAAGCGATACTCGTTCGTCTTCGAGACGACCTGGCGGAATGACGTTTCGACCTGCGCTCCGGCGATTCCGGGCGCGGGCGTGAGGGTGGCGGCCGTGGGCGCGGCGTAACCGGCCAGGACGGCGATCAAGGGAAGCAAGGCCAGCGGGGATTTCATTCGTCGCGGAGCTTGCGGTCGGTGGTGAATTTGCCCAACCCAAAATTCCGCGAAGCAAAGGCCTTCTGATCGTCGGTCAGCGCCGACTGCGGCCGCCCATTGGTCATTGGTTATTGGTCATTGCGCCGCCGCCGTTCCCGCGCTTGCACTTCCCCCCGTCCGACCGAACCTCCCGGGCGCCATGAGTTCCGTGCCCGACCTGCCGCAGACGCGCCCGCCGCTTGACCGCATGATGCAGATCCACGCCGAGTTGGCGGCGGGCAAGTTCCCCAACTGCTCCACGCTCGCCCGCACCATCGAAGTCAGCACCAAGACCATCCAGCGCGACCTGGAGTTCATGCGCGACCGGCTGAACCTGCCGCTCGAGTGGAACCCGCTGCGGAACGGCTACCATTACACGGAGGAGGTGGACTCGTTCCCCACGCTCACGATCACCGAGGGCGAACTGTTCGCCCTGCTGGTCGCGGAAAAGGCGCTGCAGCAATATCGCGGCACGCCCTACGAGAAGCGCCTGGTCGGTGCGCTCAAGAAACTCGAGCGCTCCCTGCCCGGAACGGTGTCGCTGAACCTCGCCGAATGGGAACAGACGGTGTCCTTCCGCACCACCGCCGAACCGGTCGTCAACGTGCCGGTCATGGAGACGCTCGCGCAGGCGATGCAGCGGCGGCAACAGCTCCGCATCACCTACCGCAAGCCCGGAGCCAAGCGGTCTGAGGAACGGGTCATCGATCCCTACCACCTCGCGAACGTGAACGGCGACTGGTATCTGTTCGCCTTCGACCACCTGCGGCAGGACATCCGCACCTTCGTGCCCGGCCGCATCTCGGAATACGCCAAGACCGGCAAGAGCTTCGGCAAGCCGGAGAAATTCGCGCTCGAACGGCGCCTGCGGGACAGCTTTGGCATCTTCTCCAAGGACGGGGATTATGCCGTGACCGTGCAGTTCGAGGAACGCGTCGCGGACTACATCCGTGAGAAGCGGTGGCATCCGTCGCAGCAGCTTCGCGAACTGCCCGGCGGCGGCGCGGAACTGAAGCTCAGGCTCGGCAGCCTCGTGGAAATCCAACGCTGGGTGCTCGGCTGGGGCGGCGCCGCGAAAGTCATCACGCCGCCGGAATTGGTCGCGAGCGTGCGGGAAGCCGCCCAGGCTCTGGCTACGGCCCATTCGGCATGAAAGAGACTGTGCTACCAAAACGCTTCCGGTGAATGCCATGAGCCTTCCCACGCCTCTGCCGCCCAACCCACCCGCCGGCCAGCGCCACTTCTTCACCGGCCCGGTCATCAAGACCGAGCTGTTGCTCGAATGGCTCGACCAGCACGGCGTCACCGCCTCCACCGCCGACGCCGAGCCCGGGGCGGATCCGGACGATCTGGGCCGTGAGATGCACGTCTTCGTCGCCGCCGAACATTTCGACCGCGCCTACCAACTATTCTTCGCCGAAAGGGAGGATGAACTGTGAACACCGCCGAACTGGAACAACGCCTTGCCAAAGTCGAAGCGGCCCTCGCCCATGCCGAGAAACAGGCCGACGAACTCAATGCCGTCGTGATCGAGCAGGGGCGCCTCCTCGCCCGAATCCAAGAGCGGCTCGAACAGCTCGGTGAGACACTCGAATCCCAGGAACTCGACCGCGCCCGCAACACCCAGCAGAAGCCGCCCCACTGGGGACTCTGATTTCCCATGAAAAAGGTCAACACCCGCGATCTCGTTGAAACCGCCTACGCATCGCCCAAAGGCAAATACGGAAGCTGTGACCGGGAGATTTCCGAGGCGTTGGGCCGGCAAGACGGCTCGACCGACCTGCGCAAGCGGCATCCGTTTGACGTCGAGATCTGCCGGATTCCCGCCGGCAAGGCCATGTGCCCCTACCATTCGCACAGCGCCCAGTGGGAGTTTTATCACGTGCTGAGCGGTCATGGTCGCGTGCGCCACGCGGAGGGATTCACTCCGATTGAGCCAGGCGATGCGTTCCTGTTCGAGCCTGGCCAGCCGCACCAGTTGTGGGCCGCACCCGATGAGGATCTCTTGCTCTACATCGTCGCCGACAATCCCTTCGGCGAAAGCTGCCACTACCCGGACAGCGGCAAATGGATGGTGCGATCCCCCGAACCGCGACTGCTCCGTTCCGAGGCGCTCGATTACTGGGACGGGGAAGAGTGAACGTCCCCGGAGCGTCGCTGTTCCGACGCTTCACCGTTTGGTGCCGGTCAGCACGCCGCAGTGGACCAGCGTGGGCACGATGTCGCCCGGAACCAGTCCCGCCTCCAGCAGCCAGCCGCGGTATTCGGCGGCGCTGTAGGCGCGCCCTTCGGTCAGGCTGAACAGGGCGGCCGAATACATTGCAATGGACAGGGGCCCGCCCAGATCGTCGTCCAGAAAAACGTCGTGAATGAGCAGGCGCCCGCCGGGGGGCAGAGCAGCCGCGGCCCGACGGATCAGGGCGCGGCACTCGGGCACATCCCAGTCATGCAGGATGTTCGACAGCAACACTACGTCCGCGGCGGGCAAATCCGCGGCGAACATGTCACCCGTCACAAGTGACAGGCGGTCACCCACACCGGCGTCGGCGGCGAATTCCGCGGCAACCTTCAGCACTTCCGGACGATCCAACACCGTGGCACGAAGCGCAGGATTCGCCTGCAACAGCGCCAGGGCATAGACCCCGGTGCCACCGCCGAGGTCGAGCAGGTGACTCGCACTGGGTAGCGGAAGGTTCCGGGCGAGGCACGGAGCCACATTCTTCGCGCGGCCCGCCAGGGCCAGCGTCAGGTGGCGGGCACTTGCCTCGCGTTCCATCGCCGATTCCAGTCCCTCGCGGTAGATGAAGGCAGCCCCGGAATCTGCCGGCTCCGAATTGGCAGGGCGGTTGGTGCGCAGGCGTTCCGTCATCGCTAGGACGGCGGGCGAATCCGCGGCCAACCCGCAGTAATCGCCCACGAAAAACGCCCCACCCGGCAGCAGATGTTCGCGGGCCACCGGGGTGAGCTCCAGTCGGCCGGACGCATCGGGTGCCAGCAGGCCCATGGCCCGGAGGGCGGTGAAGAGCACCGCCGCGGGCCGGTCCGCCAGACCGAGTTCAGCGGCCAATTCGGCCGGCGATTTCGGCCCGCTCGCCAACCGGGCAAACACTTTCAGGTGCGCCACGGCCGCGACGAGCAGTTCCGTGGCATGATTGCCCCGGAACAGTTCGAAGATGGGCGTCGGATCCGTGGCGGACGGGACAGTGAAATTCACGTCCCGAGGCTGCGGAGTGAGAGTGCGAATGCCAAGCGCGACCCGCGTCCGCATCGGTCCCGAGGGGTGTTAGGGCGCCGCCATCGGGTCATCGGCGGCGTCCGGACTCACTCACTTGTCCTTGGGCTTGTTCGGCTTGGGCGCGGAGCCCTTGGAACTGCCGCCGCCACCCTTGCTGGACAGTGCGAACTTGCCCGGGCCGGCGAACATCAGCGTCAGGAAGCCCGCGAAATAGACGAACGCGAGTTCCCCCTCCGAAAAACGGCCCTTGTGGACCAGGAAGAACGCCACGCCCATCGCGATGGTCAGGGCCGCGGCCGCGAAGCGCGTGAACAGGCCGAGCACCAGCAGCGCCGCGCACGCCACCTCGGCGAACACGATCAGCCCCGCACTCGCTTTGCTGCCCAAGTGCAGCGGGTCGGGAAAACCGGAGGCGAGCTTGGAGAAGCCCATCAGCTTGTCCCGGCCATGGAGCCACAGCATGGAGCCGCCGAGGGCGACCCGGAGCAGGAACAGGCCGAAGGCGGGGCTTTGCGGAATGAAATCGAGGTTAAGAAGTTTGCGGAGCGTGTTCATGTCGCGGGCGAGGTTCGGACACGCGGCATCCGACGCAAATTGGCTGGAAACGCAACTGCCGTTTCCCCCCTGCACCCCATAGCTTCGCGGGCGGACACTCTCGGCGGCATACACGGCGGGCGGTGGTTAACGCGACCAACCGGCAGCTCTCGAACGATTGCGGCGCATCCTCGACCGCCCCAGTTCGCGCGCTCGCTGGCGGCTCACGGTCGATAATAACGACCAGACCTTTACGCCCGTCGGTCTGCGCCCATTGTGCCGCGTGACGGGAGTGTTCTTGGCTTACGACGCACATCATCACCGTTACTGCCCGGATTCCTCGAGCAATCGCGGACGTGATTCCCGCCCCGCGCGCGACTTGGAATCACGAGCCCGTGTTTCGCATCTCAAGGCGGCGGAAAGGTTGAAAGGGGCTGAGCCAGAGCGCTACCGCAACTAAATTGGCCTCAGGGGTTTCCCTGCTGCCACGCTGGGGGTGGAACCTAACGTCGAAGTCGAAGCCAAGGCCAAGGAACTTGCTGTCGCCAGACTCCGGAACGCCCTGCGTTGAGTCGTCCACCAAGGCTAACGGCAATCACCGGAATCTGACTCGCGGCGGAGGTTGTAAGTTCTGCCTGTCCAGCCGCAGCCTGCCCCGCCCATTGTGCGCCATGGAAAAGCTGACAACGGGTGTCCAGACCTTGGTGGCTGCCTCGGTCTTCTTTGTGTGGACCGTGCGCTACTCAAACATCGTGGAGGAATTCAAACATTACGGCCTGCCTGACTGGTTGCGGGACTTGGTCGGCATTCTCAAGCTCACGTTCGCTCTGCAGCTGTTGATCGGGATCGAGCACAAGTTCTTCGCGATGAGTGGCGGCATCGGCATCGCCCTGCTCATGGTCTGCGCGTTCATCACGCATGTTCGTGTAAGGAATCCTTTTCCAAAAATGCTCCCCTGCCTGACCCTGCTGCTGCTTTCAGTGCTCATCTCGGCCATCAACTACCAGCTCCTGAAAGGCTGATGGAGAGCGCATGGCCTGTTTCGCCTCAGAGACACACTGTTGAGCGAAGACTCGGGGAAAGACCTCGCCACAACGAGGCGCGCCCCGCGAGATGAATCTCGTAGGCAGTCACCTTTGAACCTCGCCCTGATTCTCTGCTCGGCCATCTCCTTCCTCGGATATGGCGGGGCGTGCTTTATCTCCGGCTCCCTGAAACGCGAGTTCGAACGCTATGGTTTCAGTTCTCAGCGCACGCTGATCGGGGGACTGCAGTTGCTCGCCGCGGCGGGTTTGCTGGTGGGTCTGAGCCAGCCATGGATGGGGCGGGCGGCAGCCGGAGGCTTGGCCGCGATGATGTTGGGCGCGGTCGGTGTCCGCATCCGAATCAAAGATAACCTCCTGCAGATGATCCCTGCCCTGTTCTATCTTTCGCTGAATACCTACCTTTGCTTCGCAGCATTTTGAGAACCCGGCGCTGACGTCATCAGCATCGCCGCAGTGAACAGAACCGCATATGGTTGAAGGAAGGACCCACTGCCAAGGTCATCTGAAGTTGCAGTGAACAGCCTCGCCAAGCGGGTTCAAGGCGCCCGATGAGCAGCGTGGACTTTCGCAGTCAGCATTTCCGAAGACCAAACGGCTAGACAGGAGCAGGAGGCGGCGCAAGCGCTGCTTCACGGAGGGTGTGGAATAAGCGACGGTCTGCTCGGCAGTGTCGAAGGTGCCATCTTCGACCACCTAATGAGCGGCAGGGTGACGGGCGAGTGGTTGGTAAGATGGATGATTTGAGAGCCGATAAGAGTGCCGAGTTGATTCCAAGTCGGCATAAGCATCAGTGCACCAGCTGGCGGCCCGTTCGCAATCGGCCACTGGCGGCGGCTCGACTCGACTGCGATTTCAGCTCCTGGCTGGGGCCCCAGCCAGTTTACCGGGGCCAGACTTTTCGCGAGGTCACCGCACCCAACAATCCAGACGGTGAGGGCCGGGTGCTTGACCGCGACGGGAGCATCTTGTCTCCGGCGGGAGATTTGCGAGTGTGCAAGTGTCATTGGTTTCCGGCCACTTTCGCTCAGGGACAGTTGCCGCCCGAGAAACCCGATGCACCATGATGGAGCGAATCGGACACGACGCATCTTCCCGGACGCAAAACACCAGCCTTTCGATATGAGCGCCTCCACCAAGTCCAACGCTACTCCGCGTTGGATGCGCCGCGTCCTGCTCGCCGCAGGCGCTTACAATGTGCTGTGGGGCGCTTTCGCGGTGTTTTTCCCGTCGGCAGTTTTTCGCTGGCTCGACATGCCGCTGCCCAACTATCCGCAGCTTTGGCAATGCATCGGGATGATCGTCGGCGTTTACGGGATCGGCTATGCGATCGCCGCTTTCGATCCCGCGCGACACTGGCCCATCGTGCTGGTCGGATTCTTGGGCAAGGTCTTTGGACCGCTCGGGATGGTGCAGGCCCTGTGGGCGGGATCGCTGCCGTGGGGCTTCGCCCTGAACTGCGTGACCAACGACCTCATCTGGTGGGTGCCGTTCGCGCTCATTTTGAAACATGCTTGGAAGCAACACCAAGCCGAGCCCGGCGGCGGAGGGCTGCCCGATGAAGCCACGCTGCTCGCCGAGACGCGCACCAGCGCCGGGAGCAGCCTTGCCGAACTGTCCCGCACCCAGCCGGTGCTCATCGTTTTCCTTCGCCACTCGGGTTGCACTTTCTGCCGCGAAGCGCTCGCGGACCTCTCCGCCCACCGTGCTGAAATCGAGCGTGACGGAACGAGAATCGCGCTTGTGCAAATGGGCACCCCGGAGTCGTTCCTCGCCTTCGCCAACCGCTATGGTCTCGGCGATGTGCCGGCAATTTCTGACCCTGCGCGCAGGCTCTACCGCGGAATCGGGCTCCGCCGCGGAACACTTTCGCAGTTGTTTGGCTGGACTGTCTGGTGGCGCGGAGCGCGTGCGTTTTTCGCCGGTCATCTGGTGGGGGCGTTGGGAGGTGACGGCACCCAAATGCCGGGGGTCTTGCTCATCCGAGATGGGCGGGTGGTGCGCCGCTTTGTCCACGCCACGGCGGCCGACCGACCTGATTACACGGAACTTTGCCGAGTGCCCGCTGCCTCATGAACTCGCTGCTCTCCCTGCACGCCGCCACAACGTGGGCGCTCGTCGGTCTTATCTGGACGGTGCAACTCGTCCACTATCCGCTCTTTGCACAGGTCGGTGCTGACACCTTCCGCGCTTACCACGCCCGGCACGCGCGACACATCACCTGGATCGTCGCGCCGCTGATGTTGGTCGAGTTGGGCACCGCCGTGCTCCTCGCCATTATGGGCGCGCGGGAACCTTGGTTATTGGTCAGTCTCCTGCCGCTGGCGTTCATCTGGCTCGCGACGTGGCGCGTGCAGATTCCCCTTCACGCTCGATTGTCCGCCGGTTTTGACGCGGGCACACACCGTCGACTGGTCGCAAGCAACTGGGGTCGAACCGCGGGATGGAGCCTCCGCGGAGCATGTGTCCTCTACGGCCTGTGCTGAGGCGCCCGCCCTTCGTTGCCGGAGGCAGTCCAACTCGCCTGGCCGCGCTCGTGCGCACAGCTTGAACCACCATCATGATCTCGTTCGAGCCGCAGCAGGAGAATTGTAGTCATGGCCTTTCGGGGTGGTGGCGTCGGCCCTAGATCGGCTGGCCAGTTTGATCCGCCCGTGCACGGCGGGCGCCGGACAAAAGATCGCGCACTAGGGCGTTGGGACATTTTCGTGTGGCCGTGATCGCGTAGAACTTCTCGTCCATGCCCGGCACGCGGCAATGCTCCACAAGTGCTCCGGAACGGAGTTCGTCGGCCACCACTACCCGCGGCACGAGCGCGAGCGCCCGCCCTTCGCGTGCCAGCAGACGCAGCATCGCAATATCGTCCACCTCGGCGACCATCACCCCACTGAAACTGAAGATGTTTTCCAACCGCGGCACATAAGTGTTCCCGTCGAAGGGCGCGGAAACCGAATGCGTGGATCAATGGCGTTGCCGCTTGATGGCAACCGCCGAGGCGCCCGGCCCTGCGACGCTCGCGGTCCTGCTCGACGCCATCGAGAAGGCCGGCCGGCGCTGGATGCACATTGAGAAGCTGGAGGAGATCAATGGGGCTCCTGGCTTCAACCGGACCCACGGCGAGGATGAGGCCCTGCCGCTTAACCGGCCGGCGCGTTCCCGCAAACCCCGGCAAGTCGGTGGCCGTCGGGGAATCTCCCGGTTTCCACGGCGGTGTTTCCCCTTTGAGCGGGCGTCGGAATCGCTACTTTCGGCGCACACACATGACGTCTGCCAGTTCCGCCCGTGTTGATGCAGTCACCGCCACCGTCATTCCCGCGCTGCCGCCGGGAGTCAGCCTGGTGACGCTCGACAACGGTCTCCAGGTGATCCTGCGAGAGGACCGGAGTGCGCCGGTAGTCAGTGTCCAGGCCTGGTGCAGGGCGGGCAGCATTGACGAGGGCGCGTGGCTCGGGGCCGGTCTTTCCCACGTGCTGGAACACATGCTGTTCAAGGGCACTTCCACTCGGGGCGGCGCCGAGATCGACCAGGCGGTGCAGGCCGCGGGCGGCTACATGAACGCCTACACGTCGTTCGACCGCACGGTCTATTACATCAGCGCGCCCAACACCGGGGCCAAGGTCGCGGTGGACATCCTCTGCGACATCATGCAGCACGCCACGCTGCCGGCCGACGAACTGGTGAAGGAACTCGACGTGATCCGCCGGGAGATGGACATGGGCAACGACGATCCCGGCCGGCGTTCGAGCCGACGGCTGTTCGAGGTCGCCTACACGCGCAGCCCGTTAAGGTTCCCGATCATCGGGCTGACGGACATCTTCAACCGGCTCACCCGGGAGCAGATCGCCGGCTACTACGCGGAGAAGTATGCGCCGAACAACTGCTTCTTCGTGGTCGTGGGTGACTTCCAGTCTGAAGCGGTGCTCGGCTGGATCAAGGCCGCCTACGAGGGCAACGGTGCGCGCCCGGTGCCCGCCCATGTGCTCCGGCCCGAACCCCGCCAGACCAGCGCGCGCGAGGTGGTCGAGGAATCCTCGGTCGAACTCGGCCATTTCCACCTCGCGTGGCACATGCCCGACGTGCAGCACCCGGACACGCCGGCGCAGGACGTGCTGGCGACTCTGCTCGGTTCCGGCCGCAGTTCACGGCTGTTCCAGGCCGTGCGGGAACGGGCCGGACTCGCGCACTCGGTCAGCGCCTGGATCTACACGCCGGGCCAGACGGGACTGTTCGGCCTGAGCGGCGTTTGCGACGGCGACAAGTTCGCGGCCGCCCGCGACGCCATGCTCGCCGAGGTCGAGCGGGTGAAGACCGAACGGGTTTCCGCGGCCGAACTGGCCAAGGCCGTGAAGCAGTTCACCGCCGGCACACTGGCCACGCGCAAGACGATGGAAGGCCAGGCGCAGGATTTCGGGGGCAACTGGATGCTCACGCACGACCTGAACTTCTCCGAGCGTTACCTCGCCGCCGTGCGTCGGCTCACGCCGGAAGACCTCTGCCGCGTGGCCAATGAATACCTCACGGAAAGCGGCCGCACGACCTACGCGCTGCTGCCCATGGGCACGTCGCCCAAGGGCGAAACCGCGGTGGAATTGCTGAGCGAACATCCCGTGCGGAAGTTCGAACTGCCGAACGGGCTGCGGCTGCTCGTGAAGGAGGACCACCGCCTGCCCTTCGTGGAATTCCGCCTCGCCTTCAACGGCGGTCTGCTGGCTGAGACGACGCAGAACTCCGGCATCACGTCCCTCATGTCGCGCATGCTGGTCAAGGGCACACCCAGCCGCACCGCGGAGCAAATCGCCAAGGAGATCGAGAGCCTCGGCGGCAGTCTGGAACCTTACGCGGGCAATCACAGCTTCGGCCTGAGCGCCGAAGTGATGCGCGATGACTTCGAGACCGGTCTGCAGCTGTTCACCGACGTGCTGCTGCGGCCCACGTTCCCGGCCGACCCACTGGAACGCGAGCGGCAGGTGCAGTTGGCCGGCATCCGCGGCCAGCGCGACCAGCTGCTGCAGTGCGCCTTCAAGGCGATGCGCCGCGGACTGTTTGGCGAGAACGGTTACGGGCTCGACGCCTTGGGCACCGAGGAAGTGGTCCGCAAGCTGTCCGCCGGCGACCTCAGGTCGTATCACCAGCGCCTGATCGCGCCGAACAACGCGGTGCTGGCAGTCTTCGGCGATGTCCATGCCGACGCCGTGCGCGGGGCCCTCGAAGCCACCCTCGGCGCCTGGAAGCCTGGCCAGATCTTCGGTGCGCTCAAAGCCCAGCCCGCGGCGGGGCAGAGCCGGTTTGACGAGGCGCGGGACAAGGAGCAGGCCGTGGTCGCCCTGGGTTTTCCGGGCACGACGTTCGACAGCGCGGACCGCTGCGCGCTGGAGCTGATCCACGAGGCGTGTTCCGACATGGGCTCACGGCTCTTTGTGCGCATCCGCGACGAACTGGGCCTCGCCTATTATGTCAGCACCACGAATTTTCTCGGACGAACGCCAGGCTATTTCGCGTTCTACTGCGGCACGGCGCCCGAGAAGGCCGACCTCGTGGAAACGGAGCTTCGCGCCCAGGCCGCTGCGCTCGCCCGCGACGGCCTGACCGAGGAGGAACTCGCCCGCGCCAAGGCCAAGGTGATCGGCCAGCGCAAGATCGCCCGCCAGGACCTCGGCGGACTCGCGCTGAGCACCGCTCTCGACGAACTTTACGGACTTGGCTTCAACCACTCCGCGACCGAGGAGGAACGCTATGCCGCGGTGACCGGCGACCAGGTCCGGGAGGTGGCCGCGAAATATCTCCGCGCCGACGCCGCGGTCGTCTCCATCATCCGGGGTAACGCCGGCTGAGGTCCGGACCCATGAGTGAGCATCCGCCCGCCGTTCACAGCCTGCCGACCGTCTGGATCAACGGCCGGTTTCTGCCGGCGGGGGAGGCCCACGTTTCCGCGTTCGACCGCTCCTTCCTCTACGGCGACGGCCTGTTCGCAACGGTGCGGGTCGCCCGCAACCGCCCCTTCCTCTGGCGCGATCACTGGGCTCGCCTGCTCATCGGTGCCCACCGCCTCCGCATCCGCCTCGCTCCTTTGCAGACGGAACTGGAGGTCGGTCTTGCGGAATTGCTGCGCCGGAATGACTCCCCGGATTCGCTCCTGCGTGTCCATGTCTCCCGCGGACCCGGACGACGCGGGTATTCGGTGCGGGGTGCGGACTCCCCCATGGTGATGATTTCCCAGCATCCGCTGCCGTCCTCACCGTCCGGCTGGCGCCTCGTCACCGCCTCGGTCCGCCTGCCGCTGGGCGATCCGCTGACCGCCATCAAGTCCGCCAACAAACTGCCCCACATCCTCGCCCGCATGGAGGCTGAGGATCAGGGCGCGGACGCCGCGCTTTTGCTCAACTCCGCCGGCGAAATCGCCGAAGCCGACAGCGCGAACCTCTTCTGGCTTGCCGGCGACCGGCTCGCCACGCCGCCGATCGCCGCCGGCGCACTCGGTGGAGTGACGCGGGCGTGGGTCCTGAATCATGCCGCCGCCGAAACCGGACTGACCGCGGAGGAAACCCCGGCGGCGCCGGCCGCCTTGCAGTCGGCCGACGGAGTTTTTGTCAGCCTGAGTTCCTTTGGCCTCGTGCCCGTCCTGAGTCTGGACGGCCACGACCTCCGGCAGTCTGGAACCATCGACCGCCTTCTCGGCCGCTGGCGGCAATCCCTCCAGAACGACTGAGGTCGCGATGTTGTTTTCATTTGTAAACATAACGAAGTTGTCTTTGCCCGGTCCCATTCCTAGACTGTCGCCATGTCAGAGAAGTCCATTGCCCTGATCCCGTTCAGCACCCGCGAGCTCCATGAAAAGGGGCTGGCGGCGGTGCAGAAGCGGAATCTGGACTATGCGGTGACGCTGTTCATGCAGGTGCTGCGCCTGGAGCCCGGACTTTACGAGGCCCGCGAGGCCCTGCGCGCCACCCAGCACCAGCGGGCGACCGGCAAGACCAGTTTCTTCAAGAAGTTCGTGGGCTCCGCCAGCGCCATCACCCGCGGCCAGATCGCGCTGCGGTCCAATCCGCTCGAGGCCCTCGTCATCGCCGAGGAGGTCCTCAACGACGATCCCGGCAACGTGGCGGCGCACGAGCTCCTCGCGGACGCCGCCATCGCCGCGGGGTTCCCGAAGACCGCGATCCTGTCGCTCGAGGTGGCGTTCAAGACGAAGCCCACCGACCGCAAGTTGGCCACGAACCTGGCCGACGCCCATGCGCAACTTGGCAACCGTGCCCGCGCCGAGAAGCTGCTGCGCGACCTCCTGGCCGTGGATCCACATGACACGGACCTCAACCAGAAGCTCAAGAATGTGCTCGCCGACCGCACCTTGCGGGAACAGGGCTACGATCAGGCCGAGACCGGCGAAGGCAGCTACCGCAACCTGATCAAGGACAAGGCCGAGGCCGTCGCACTCGAACAGGCCGGCCGCACGGTCAAGGACGCGGACGTTGCGACCAACCTGATCGCGACCCTCGAGGCTCAACTGGCCCAGGAACCCGGCAACCTGAAGCTCCTGCGCGACATCGCCGACCTTTACCGCCGGAAGAACGACTTCGACCGTGCCGCCGAATACTACCAGCGGAACCTCGAAGTCAGCGGGATCAACGACCCGATGGTGCTGCAGCAGCTCCGCGACACGCGGATCGCAAAGTTCGACCACCGGCTCCAGTCCGTGCCGGCCGACGCCACGGACCGCGAGACCCAACTGGAAGCAATCCGGTCCGAACGCAGCGCTTGGCTGCTCGAGGACGCCAAGCGGCGTGCGGAAGCCAACCCAAGCGATCTCGCGATCCGTCACGAGCTCGGCGAACTCTATTTCCAGGCCGGCAAGTTGGGTGAGGCCATCGCGGAACTGCAGAAAGCCCAGAACAACCCCAACCGACGCATCGCCGCGATGACCCTGCTCGCGCAGTGCTTCGCGAAGCGGAACATGAACGATCTCGCGGTCCGCAAGTTCCGCGAGGCACTGAAAGAGAAGCCGGTCTTCGACGAGGAAGCCAAGGAACTCGCCTACCAGCTCGGCGTGGTGCTCGAGAAGATGGGCAAAGCCGAGGAGGCAATCGAGCAGTTCAAGCTGATCTACGAACAGGATGTCGGCTACCGCGACGTGATGGCCAAGGTGGACGCCTATTACGCCGCGCAGGGCTGAGTTGGCGCGGACCCAAGCCGGAATCTTCAGGCAGGGAGCCTTCGGACGTCCCCGCCATTTCCCGGAAACAAAAGAGCCCGCCAGAAGCGGGCTCGCGGGGCAGCAACCGTGGAATGACGGTCAGAACTTGACCTGTTCGAGATACTTCAGGCTCTGCGGAATCTGGTTCGCCGCGTCGGCCGATTCGTCCTCGATGAAGTAGTATTTCACGCCGGATTTCTTCGCGGCGGCGAGAATCTTGGGCCAGTTCATCTGGCCGGTGCCCAGGATAACGTCGTTGTTTGGGTCCGTGCCGCCTGTATGGTAGCCGGTCTGCACGCCCTTCTTTAGATCCTTTAAGTGGAGCGAGAGCCAACGGCCGGGATACTTGAGCAGCCATTCGGCCGGATCCTCACCCGGGAACGTGACCCACAGGATGTCCATTTGGAAATCCACCAGCTTCGGATCCGTCTCCGTCATCAGGATGTCCATCGCCTTGTGCCCGCCCGGTATAACGCCCGGCTGAAACTCGAAGCCGTGGCAGTGGTAATAGACCTTCAGCCCGTGCTTGGCGAAGACTGCCCCGGCGCGGTTGAGCGCGGCGGCCGCGGCCTTGGCCTGCGACTCGTCAAAGGCGCCCTTGTGTGGAATCCAGGCCGAGCCGGCGTATTTCAGCCCCAGTGCTTTGGCCTCCTTGGCCACGGACTCAGGTTCATCGCGGAGCTTCTCGAAGGAGAAGTGGCCGGCGATCGGATTCAGGCCTCGCTCGTCGAGCATCGCCTTGAGTTTTTCCGGCCCCAGATTGTAGGTGCCGGCCAGTTCGACATCGCGGAGGCCGTAGCTCCTGGTGAGGTCGAGCCCCTGCGGGACGCTCTTCGTGAACAGGCCGCGCAGGCTGTAGAGCTGGAGACCGACCGGGCCTTTGAACGCGGCCCCGGTGCCGACCGACGAGGATGTGGTGGAGCAGCCGGCAACCAAAACGACCGCCGCCCCGAGGGCGGCAACAAACGAGCGACGGGTGGAATTCATGCGGTGCGCAAGTCACGCAGGCCGCCCCCCGCGCAGGCAATGAAAAATCCCGGGCTGGCTCGACAAGCCTCGCCAACAGTGGCAAAGCCTCATGCATGAAACCAAGCCGCTACCTGCCCGTCTTGTTTCTGACCAGTTTCACCTGGGCTCAATCCCTCAGCATCGCCCCAGCGGTCGAGCTCACGTTCCACGCCGATGCGGGCAAGGGCTATCGCCTGGAATCTTCCGACGATCTCGCGATCTGGCGGCCGGCCGGCGGCCCAAAACTGGCGCTCTCCGGACCGCAGCAGACGCTGGCTCCCGCGGCCGAGGCCGGACGCTATTTCCGGGTCGTGAGCCACGACGTCCGGAACCTGAATTCCCTCCTTGAACCAATCCGCGTCGCGAACGGGGTTCCCGCCCTGGCGTGCGCGGTCGTGCTCTCGAACCGCATCGTCGGTCTGGGCGCAGTCGGTTACCGCAAGGCCGGCATCACGAACGCACCGGTCACGCTGCAGGACCGGTGGCATCACGGTTCACTGACCAAGTCCATGACCGCCACGCTGGCAGCCCGGCTCGTCGAGGCCGGCCGCATCCGGTGGGAAACAACTTTGACTGACGTGTTCCCGGAACAGGCTCCGAAGATGAACGCTGCGTGGCGCACTGTGACGCTGGACTGGCTGTGCTCGAACCGCGGCGGCGCACCGGGCGACCTGAACGCCAGCGGCATCTGGAGCCAGCTCTGGAACTTCGGCGGCACGCCCACGGAAGCCCGACGCCTCCTGCTGGAAAAGCTCACGGTGATCGCGCCCAACTCCACGCCAGGAACCCGTTACGAGTATTCGAACGCCGGCTTTGCCCTCGCCGGGCACATGCTCGAAACCATGATGGGCCAGCCGTGGGAAGACCTGATGCGTGAGTGGCTGTTCCAGCCCCTCGACATGACTTCCGGCGGTTTCGGCGTGCCGGCAACCCCGCGGATGACCGACCAGCCGTGGGGACACCAGTTGGCCACCGGCAAACCCTCGCCCATTGAACCCGGAACCTCCGCCGACAACCCGCCGGCCATCGGACCCGCGGGCACCGTGCATTGCAGCGTGGCCGACCTGGCCAAATACGTGGCCGCCCATCTCGCAGGCGAAAGGGGCGACACCGCTCTGCTGAAACAGTCCTCCATGCTGAAGCTGCACACGGCGGTGCCGAACAACGCCAACTATGCCTACGGTTGGGTCGCGGTGGACCGCCCGTGGGCAGGCTCGGGAAAGGCGCTGAACCACAACGGTTCGAACTTACAGTGGTTTTCCGTCATCTGGATGGCCCCCGCCCGCCAGTTCGGCGTGGTGGCGCTCTGCAACCTCGCCACGTCGTCCGGCGCCAACCCGGGTTCGACCGCCACCGACCAAATCGCCGGCAAGATGATTCAGGAGTTCCTGCCGTAAGCCAGGTTCAAGGGCACCTGTCGTCTCCACTGGGTGGGGCAACCGCCTCCAGACCAACCGCGTGGCAGGCGCCCTCGACTGCCGATTCACTCGATCACCACCCGGCAGTAGCTGGCCACCGGCGAAGCGGGCGGCACATTCAGCTTCTGCTCGCGGAACTCGGCCACACCCTTGTCAGGATAGGTCAATGAACCGTTGGCTGGCGCCCAGTTCTGCAGGTCGGAACTGATCTCCACGCGATAGCTTCGGCTTGGTGCCACCGTGAAGCGGACCGTGGCCTGACCGTCAGTGTCGAACGTCGTGCTGACCAACCGGAAGACGCTGGTCGCGTCATTTGGATCGGTGCCGGTGGCCCACTCGCGGGCATTGTCCGCGCCGTCGCCATCCGGGTCGGTAGCCGCCGTATCGGCCAGGTCGCCGAAGTAAAACTTTTCCCAGTCGTCCGGCAGACCGTCGGCGTCGGAATCGGTGTCGGACACGAGCACGCCGTCCAGTTCCAGCCGCGGCGGATCGTAGAGGGCATTTTCCTTCGTGGCATAGAGCGGATAGGAACCAAAGCCGCCATTACCGGTGCCACCGACCGTGCCCTGCTGGGCCGGCGAGAGCGAACTGATGAACAGCCGCAGGCGTCCGGTGCTGAGCGCGGCCTGGAAGTAGGCGTGGATCAGTGGGTCGGCGAGGTCCACGTCGAAGTTCAGCACGCTGCCGTCCGGCACCAATTGTCCCGGGGCGGCGTTCGTCGTGATGCCGATGGCCCACGGATGCGCCTCGAACGGGGCGTTGGTCCAGTCGGCATTCCGTTGGCCGACATGATTCGCTATGTCCACGAGCACTCCGTTGGGATCAAAATCAGCGGCATAGGCATGCCGGGTGCCGATGGAGATGTTGGGCGACGTAAAGGCGTTGATCGGGCCAAACCGGTCATTCTCCTGGAACGTGTCCGCCGAATACGCCACACCGGTCTGCGAATTGGTCCCGCGAAACGCCGCCCCGTGCAGTTCGATGGGCCGGCCCAAGTCGCTGTCCGGAATATAACCGGGCTGGTTCGTCATGTAGGTGACGAAACTGTCGTAGGTCGGATCGTAGAAAAACGACTCGTTCCTGCTGATGGTGACCGCCACCCGCGCCCGGCGGAGCAGGTAGTGGCGCGGCGGCTGGTTGGTCGGCACCAGCGATTCGAGATTCCAGCCGAGAAGGAACTGGGCGTCCCGGGTGTCGAAACGGGAATCAAACGAGCCGAACGTCGCGGCATAGGTGCGGGTGCCCGGCTCGAAATCGAACGGATACATCCAGCGGTCCAGGGTCGGCTGATTCACCCGCAACCCGAATTCCGCCGCAATGAGCCGGCTGATTGCCAGCAGCAGAAACAGAAACACCGGCCAGCGGAAAAGCCGGCCGGTGGATGAAGTCATGCATTTCACGGCGCCAATACTGGCACCGGTTCAACGACGGCGCCAGAGGGCGAACGCCAGCAGACCGGCCCCGGAGATCATCGCCCAAGTTTCCGGTTCCGGCACCGCGGCCACATCGAGATGGGCGGCGTCGAGGCTCACGTCGGACGTGGCGGCGTTGAACGTGATGGTGACGTCCGTGGCGTTGAGACCCGTAAGGTTCCAGGTCCAGCTCGACGAGACCGAAACCGCACCTGGACCGCCACCTGCCGCAGCCCGCTCCAGTTCGGTCCGGGTCGGCGCGCCCAAGCTGCCGGAGCCGTAGTTCAGGCCGATGCTGCTGTAGTCCAGTTCCAAACCGATCGTGCGCACCTGAAACACCACCGCGCTGAGCACCGACGCGCCGTCGTAGCTTACGGTATACGAACCTACTGTGGGAGGCGGTCCTGCGTAGATGTTGCCGCTGCCCGTCAGGAAGGCACCCACGGTGTTCTGCTTGAACGTCGCAGTTGCATCACTGCCGGCGATGTCCGGGGCGTTCGCCGCGGTCGCGGAAGTGAACACTTCCCACCCGGCGAAATCGGCATTGGCCTGCCCGCGGAAACCGGGGGCGACGAAGAACGAAGTATTGGCCGACGAAGACAGCACCGCGGCTCCGGAAAGGGCCAGCGCAACAAGGAGTGTAGGTTTCATGTCAGTCATTGATTACGAGCCGGGAGGATATCCAGAAATGGGCGGGCCGCTAGCTTCGGTTTGCCATTTTCTGTCGGCAAGTTGCGGTGCCGGATTCAGCCCGCGGCCACGCGGATCGCCTCCAATTCCTCCCAGCGCGCATACACCGTAGCGACCTTGGCCTTGGCGCCTTCCAACTCGGCGACCAGCTCGTTCGTCCGGTGTCCGTGCAGGCGGTGAAAGTCCGCGGAGGCGAACAGCTCTTCCAGCCGGGCGACTTCGGCCTCCGCTGCCTGGATCGCGGCTTCCGTGCCTTCCAGTTCCCGCTGTTCCTTGAACGAGAGTTTACGTGCCTTCGGCGCGGCCGGTGCAGTCGGCTTCGGCGCGACGACCTTGGCGGGCGCCTGGCGATGCCGGTTCAGCTCCTCCTCGCGCTGGCGGGCGCGCTGCCGCTTTTCGACGTAATAGTCAAAGTTGCCCTCGCTGAACGCGACCTCGCCGTCGCCTTCGAAGGCCAGGATGCCGGTGCACACCCGGTTGAGGAAGTAGCGGTCATGGCTCACCACGAGCACGCAGCCGGGGAAATCCACCAGCGCCTGCTCCAGCACCCGCATCGTCTGCAGGTCGAGGTCGTTCGTGGGCTCGTCAAGGATCAGGAAGTTGCCGCCGCGCTTCAGCACCTTGGCCAGCAGCAGTCGGCTGCGCTCACCGCCGCTGAGATGGCGGATCTGCGTGGAGAGACGGTCGTCCGTGAACAGGAACCGCTTGAGGTAGGCCCGCACCGACAGCTTGGCCTCGCCCCACGCCACCCATTCAGCGCCGTCGCTCATCTCCTCGATCACCGTGCGTTCCTCGCCGAGCCGCAGCCGACCTTGGTCCACGTAGTTGAACTTCGTCAACTGCCCGACCCGCACCTCGCCCTCGGTCGGCGGCAGCTGGCCGAGGATGATCCGCAACAGGGTCGTCTTCCCGAGGCCGTTTCGCCCGGTGATGCCGATGCGGGTGCCACCGGCAAAGCCGAGGTTCACCTGGGAAAACAGCCGCCGGCCGCCCAGGGTCATGCCCACACCCTCGAGGTCCACCACGCGGTTGCCCAACTGCGGCGGCGGCGGCACGACGAGGTCCATGTCGGATTCCGTCGCCGGCGGACCGTCCGCCTCCACCTCGAAGAAGCGGTCGAGCCGGGCCTTTGATTTGCTGGTCTGCGCCTTGGGACGCCGCCTCACCCACTCGAGTTCCTTGCGCAGGAACATCTGCCGCTTGTGCTCCTGCAGTTCCTCGGTCGCCAGCTTTTCCGCCCGGGCCGCGAGATAGTCGGTGTAGTTGCCCTCGTAGCGTTCGAAGACGCCGTTGCGCAGCTCCACGATACCGGTGGCCACCTCGTCGAGGAAGTGCCGGTCGTGCGTCACGACGAGCAGCGCTCCCGGATAATCGCCCAGGAATTCCGTGATCCAGCCCACGGACTCGATGTCGAGATGGTTGGTCGGCTCGTCCAGCATCAGCACGTCCGGCTGGCTGACCAGAGCCCGCGCCAGGGCCACGCGCCGGTGCTCGCCGCCGGAGAGATCGCCGATCCGCCGGTCGTCCGGCGGACAGCCGAGCTGGTTCAACGCGGCGCGGATGCGCGTGTCCAAGCTCCAGCCGCCTAGGCGCTGGATATGTTCCTCCAGTTCCTCGTGTCGCCGCGTGTGGCCGGGAAGCAATTCATACTCTTCGATCAGCCGGAGCACGGTATCCGCGCCGCCCCGGACGCTCTCGTAAACGGTATTCGCCGGGTCCAGCTCAAAGGTTTGGGGCAAGTAGCCGACCACGATGTCCCGCCGCCGGATCACTTCGCCGCCGTCCGGCTGAAGCTCGCCGGCCAGGATGCGCATCAGCGTGGACTTCCCCGCCCCGTTACGACCGACCAAGCCCACGCGGTCGCCCGCCGCCAGCCCCAAGGAGGCACGGTCCAGCAACACACGGTCGTTGTGGTGCAACTCCAGCTCGCGGGCGGTCAACAGGATCTCGGAACTCACGGGACCTCGACCCTACCCGAGCGGCGAACACCGGGTCGAGCCGCGGAATGGAGCGGACCAGCCTTGGCCAGCAACCCGTTCCTTTCTGTCTCATCGACCCGCACAAACCGGTTGCTCCGCCCCGCAGCCGACCGAAACTGGTTTTCACATGGCCGAGGCGAACATCAGTTTCAAACCGCGGACGGCAGCCAGGTCGGCCGTGCCGGTCGCCGCACCGGTGCTGGTTATGCCCGTCGCAGGCATGGATTGCGGCGGTTGTGTCCAGAGCGTGCAACGGGCTTTGGCGGCGGTGCCCGGCGTCAACGCCGCAGTCGTCTCGCTGGAGCGGCGCGAGGCCTCGGTCCGGCTGGATGCCGCCCGGCCGGCCACCCGCGAACAGTTGGTGGCCGCCATCGTGGCCGCCGGTTACCGCGTTCCCGAAACGGCCGCGGCCGGAGCTGCGCCGGCGAATCCGTGGCGAACCGCGGTGTTAGTGGGTGCCCCGGTGACGCTGGCCCTGATGGTGGCCGAGTGGGGGCTGGGCTGGGGCTTGAACTTCGCCTACCAATGGTCGGCTTTCCTGCTCGCGCTGCCGGTGCAGGTGATCGCCGGAGGCAAATTCTACGTGGGCGCCTGGCGGCAACTCCGGGTCGGCCGCTCCAACATGGACACGCTGGTCGCGCTGGGCTCGACCGCGGCCTTCGGTTTCAGCGCGTGGGCGCTGTTCGCCCGTTTGCCCGGCCACCTCTATTTCATGGAGGCCGCGGGCATCCTCACGCTGATCAGCCTGGGCCATTGGCTGGAAGCCCGCATGAGCGCCCAAGCGGGCGCCGCGCTGCGCTCACTGCTCACGCTGGCACCGACCACAGCCCGCCGGCGGTTGGCGGGCCGGGAGGAGGAAGTTCGCGTGGCCACGTTGCGGCCCGGCGACGTCATCGTGCTGCGGCCCGGCGACCGGGTGCCGGTGGACGCGGAAGTTCTGGAGGGACAATCCGCGGTGGACGAGGCGATGCTCACCGGCGAATCGGTGCCCGTGGAGAAATCCGTCGGGAGCCGGCTCTTCGCCGGCACCGTCAATCACTCCGGGGCGCTGGCCGCCCGCGTGACCGCGACCGGCGACGCCACGTCCCTCGCCCACATCATCGCCGCCGTCGAGCGCGCCCAGTCGAGCCGCGCCGACATCCAGCGGCTCGCGGACCGGGTGAGTTCGGTGTTCGTGCCGGTGGTGGTTGCCTTCGCGCTCGTCGCGGCGCTCGCCTGGGGGCTGGCGCCGGACGCCATGGCCGCGCTGCATCAGGGGCTGGGACGATGGCTCTGGCCGGTCCACGTGCCGCCGTCCGCGGCGGCCGGCGCGTTCTACATCTTCGCCGCCGTGCTGATCGTCGCGTGTCCGTGCGCGATGGGCCTGGCCACGCCCACGGCGCTCATGGCCGGCGTCAATGCGGCGGCCCGGCGCGGCATCCTGATCCGCGACGCGGTGGCGCTGGAAAAATCCGGCCGGCTCAACGCGGTCGTGTTCGACAAAACCGGCACGCTCACGGAGGGGCGGCCCCGGGTCGTGGCCAGCGAGGATTTCCGCACCGCCGACAACCGCGTGGTTCCGCTCGCCGAACTGGCGGCCTCCATGGCCCGGCGTTCGCAGCATCCGCTCAGCCGCACGCTGGCCGTGCTGGCGCTGGGCGATCTGCCGGTCGAGGGCTGGCAGGAACGCCGGGGCGCGGGCGTCGAGGCGCGGTGGGGGGGGCGCACGCTGCGGGTGGGATCCGTGGCGTGGTTCCGCGACGACGGCGTGGACCTCACCGCCGTGCAGCCCTTCGTGGATGCCTGGCAGGCACAGGGGGCGACGCTGGCCCTGCTCGTCGCCGACCGGGAGGTGTGGGGTGCCTTTGCCCTGCGCGATGAACTGAAGCCGCACGCCGCGGACGTGCTCGGGCAGTTGCGGGCCTCCGGCCACGAGCTGTTCCTGCTCACCGGCGACAACCGCCACACCGCCGCGGTCATCGCCGGCCTCGCAGGCATCCGCCCGGAGAACATCTTCGCGGAGGTCCATCCGGCGCAGAAGGCGGCCAAGCTCCGGGAACTGCAGGCGTCCGGCCGCCGGCTGGCCTTTGTGGGCGATGGGATCAACGACGGGCCGGCCTTGGCCCAGGCCGACTTGGGAATCGCCGTCACCCGTGCGGCGGACGTGGCGAAGGAAGCCGCCGACCTGGTGCTGCTGAACTCCGACCTCGCCGCCATTCCCGAGGCGCTCGACCTCGCACGAGCCACGCTCCGGACGATCCGCCAGAACCTGTTCTGGGCGTTCTTCTACAACGCGGCGTTCGTGCCGCTGGCCGCGCTGGGCTTTCTCAGCCCGATGCTTTCCGCGGTGGCGATGGGCCTGAGCGACCTGATCGTGATCGGCAACGCGCTGCGCCTCGGGCGCCGCGGCCGGCGGTAAAGCCAAACGACGGCAGCGGCAGCCGATGGATAGCGGTTCATGCTCCGGTCGAGCGGGCCGCCGGCGGGATGCCGGGCGACATTCGGTGCGGTGACAGACGGTCACTGGTCTCGATTTTTCGGCTTTCCCCGGCCAACCCTGACCTTTGAAACTCCGCGCCATGCGCGCCTACCTCGACCTGCTTCGCCATGTGCTGGAGCACGGCAAGTTCAAGTCCGACCGCACCGGCACCGGGACCTGGTCGGTCTTCGGCGCCCAGACGCGTTACCGGCTGGCGGACGGATTCCCGTTGGTCACGACCAAGAAGGTCCACCTCAAGAGCATCATCCACGAACTGCTCTGGTTCATCCGCGGAGACACCAATGTCCGTTCCCTTCAGCAGCATGGCGTGAAGATCTGGGACGAATGGGCGCATCCCGAGACCGGTGACCTGGGCCGCGTCTATGGCGCACAGTGGACCGATTGGCGTTCCTTCGACGGTCGTTCGATCAACCAGTTGGCCGAGGTGGTCCGGATGATCCGCCAGAGTCCCGATTCCCGCCGCCTCATCGTATCGGCTTGGAATCCGGGCGAAATCCACCTCATGGCCCTGCCGCCGTGCCATACGCTGTTCCAGTTCTACGTGAGCGACGGCGAACTGAGCTGCCAGCTCTACCAGCGCAGCGCAGACCTGTTCCTCGGCGTGCCCTTCAACATCGCCAGCTACGCGCTGCTCACGCTCATGGTCGCGCAGGTCACGGGACTGAAGCCCGGCGATTTCGTCCATACCTTCGGCGACGCCCACATCTACTCGAACCACCGCGAGCAGGTGGATCTCCAGCTTTCCCGCGAGCCGCGCCCGCTGCCGCAGATGAGGCTGAATCCGGCGCGGAAGGAGCTGCTCGATTTCGTTTACGAGGACTTCGAACTCGTCGGCTACGATCCGCACCCCGCCATCAAGGCGCCGGTGGCGGTGTAGGCGTGGGGCCGGCCGACGGTTTTGCGCCCGCGGCGATCCGCTGGTTTTCCAGCAGCAACAGCGGCCGCTCCATCTGCTGCCAGGCGTCGAACAGCTTCTTCGGCACCGCGGTGGGCCCACTGATGTAGGCGCCCAGCAGGATGTCCGGATCGCCGTCCGCATCGAAATCCCCCGTGTCCATCGCGACCCAGCGGCCGGTGGCGCTCTCCGCAAACGTCGAGGCCGCGAAGCCGCCCTGGCCGTCATTGGTCAGCAGCACAAAGCTTTCCCGCGGCACCCGGACGTAGTCCACGTAGTAGGAGATCGAGGCGATGTCCAGGTCACCGTCGCCGTCGAAGTCCACCGCGGCGGCGTGATACGCACCGTTCTGCGGGAAGAAAAACGTCTCCTTCCACGTGAGATCGGGCTGGGCGGTGAAGATGCGCACGCCGTGGACGCGCTTGGGCGGCGAGCTGAATTCGCCGTTGTCGCCGTTGGAAACCAGGAAGTCCGGACGGCCGTCGTGGTTGAAGTCCGCCACTTCGAAGTGGCTGTGCCCCCAGTGCGGCGGGCGCTGATAAATGACCTGCTTGCCGAACCCGCCTTTCGTGTCGTTCGTGAAGAGCAGGAGCGACTCCGTTTCCTGCGCGACGAGGGCCACCACGTCGGTATGGCCGTCGCCGTTGAAGTCGCGGACTTCGGCGCGCAGGGTGCCCGCCAGGCCGAACAGCTCGCGGGCCGGGCCGAGGCCGTTCGTGCCGCCCTGGTGCCACACGAGTTGCCCGAGGTTGTTGCCGAAGCTGCTGACCACGTAGTCGGCGAGCCCGTCGCGATTGAAGTCCGCGCGCAGGGCATCGGTCGTGCGCGGCAGGCCGGTGAACACGGGCCGCAGCAACAGCTTGCCACCGGGCGCAGCCTCCAGCCATTGCACGCTGCCCAAACGCTGTTCGGTGGGCAGGAAACTGCCGATGCCGGTGACCAGGAAGCGGTGATCGTATCGCCGCCACGAAGCCACGCCGCCGGGCAACTCCACCGCGGTCGTCGGTTGGCCGGCACGGTTGAGCCGAAAGATCAGGTTCCGCGTTGCGTCCGCCGCCAGCGCACCGCCCTCGGCGACGACAGCGACGGAGGTGATCGCCGCGTTGGTCAGGCGAAACGGCAACGGGCGCACCTTGAATCCGGGCAGGCCGACCGCGATCGGCGGACGGTTCGTCGGCAGGAGCGGTTCCGCGGGGGCGTGGGCAAGGTAATAGCCGGCGAGCTTCAGCCACTGCGCCTCGGTGATGACCGGAGTGAGCGGAATGCGCCGATGTTCCCGCAGCAAGGCGATGTTGGTGCTCTTCTCCAGCTCCGCGGTCGAGAAGCCGAGCCGGTATTTCATCCGCGGCAGGATCTGGTCGCGCCACGTGGCGAGATCCAGCGCGTCCGGTGCCGGGAACAGGTGGCACGTGGTGCAATGCGCCCGCGCCAGCAGCTGCCCCTCCAGCAGGGCGTCCGCCGAAGCCGTCGGCAACGTCTGGCCGCGCCCCGTGATCACGGAGATCAGCCAGGCCAATCCGGCCAGCCCATGGAACAGTCGCGGCAACACTGCCGCAGAGCATCGTTGGCCGCCGCGGTCGGGCGAACAAAAAAGCACCAACCACTGCGGACCGCTCACCGCCCGCTCCGGTCCGACCGGACAACTCTGCGCTCGAATCCCCTTCGCCGGCTGTGATTGGCTCCATCGCACCGTGGCCGCTGAAACCGCACTGCTTCCCCGCCGGGTCGTCATCACGGGCGCGTCCGTCGCGACCGCCCTTGGATTCGATCTCGACACCTTCTGGGCCAATCTCGTGGCCGGGAGATGCGGCATCTCCCGCGTGCCGCATCTCCCGGCGGATTCCCCCCTGCCGGTCCAGCACGCTGGCTGCATCGCCGATGCCGAACTGGAAGCGGCCGCCCAACGGCTGAACGTGGACGACCCCGACCGGGCCAATCAACTCGCGCTGATCGCGGTCGGCGCCGCGCTCCAGCACGCCGGCTGGCCCACCGACGGCCAGACCGACCTGCCCCATGACCTCGTGCTCGGCACCGGGCATGGCAACGGGGCCTACACCAACGAGGCGATGAAGACCTTCACGGAAGGCGGCTACCGCAAGCTCCGGCCCACCACCGTGGTGCGCTCGATGTTCAACCGGCCCGCCAACGTCTCCTCGATCCGCTTCCGCCTCACCGGCTCCAGCTTCGTCGTGAGCTGCGCCTGCGCGACCGGCTCGATCGCCCTGGGCGACGCCTTCCTCCGGGTGCGCTTCGGCCTGACCGACCACGCGGTGGCGGCGTGTTCCGACCATGGGCTCGACCTCCCGACCTTCTCCGCGTGGAACCGCCTCGGCGTCCTTTCGAAGATCCCCGATCCCGCCCGGGCCTGCCGGCCGTTCGACACTGGGCGCGACGGATTCGTGATGGGCGAAGGCGCGGCCGGCTTCGTGCTGGAATCCCTCGAATCCGCCCGGGCCCGCGGGGCGCGCATCCTCGCTGAAGTCGCCGGCTACGGCTCGACCTGTGACGCCCGCCACATCGTCGTGCCCGACAGCGCCCAGCAGGTCCGCGCCATCCAAAAGGCGCTCACCATGGCCGGCATCGATCCCGCACAGGTCGGCTACGTCAACGCCCACGGCACCGGCACCGACATCGCCGACGTCGTGGAAGCGGCCACGCTTCGGACCGCACTGGGCGAAGCCGTGGACCGGATTCCGGTGACCAATACCAAAGCACAGCTCGGCCACCTGATGGGGGCGACCGCCGGCGTCGAAACGGTGACCTCCCTCCTCGTGCTGCAACACGGGCTCATCCCCGCCTGCCAGAATCTCGACGAACCCGACCCGCGCTGCCCGCTCCGCTTCGTCCGCGGCGAACCTCTGGCCGCCCGGCCCGAATTCGTGCTGAAGAACTCCTTCGCCTTCGGCGGCACCAACTGCGCGCTGATCCTGCACCGGTGGTGTGAATGACGCCGCCAGGCCTCTGCCGCCTCCACCGCTTCGTCTCAACCGCGATGAAGAATTCTGCGCCGCCGCCGGACCGCCTTCAAGGCAGCCTTGCCTTCGGTCAATCCTGCCGTTACTGACTCACCCAACGCCGCAACCACGAGTTCAACTTCGGCCAACCAGCTTGGGTGAATGACAGCTGTTTGGCACCTTACGGGAGTTCATCCTTTGAACGGCACCACTACGTCCTGCTCAGTTTGGAGTCGCCCACGACTTCTTGTATCTTGGCTGCTTTGGCTAGTGGTGTATTTGTTGGTGCTTCTCGCCGAGCCCAGTTTCTGGCCAATCGTGTTCCTTGGCGCGGCTCTCGGCATCCGACCGGCATCCCTCCAGAAAGCGATAGATCACCAACGCCTTGGTAGCGCCATTGCCGTTCTCATTGTCAGCCCGCTGGCTGCCGTTCTGTTGGGTTCCGAGTCAGCACTCGCGTTTTTGCGCACCGCGCCTGGGAGTGTGCTACTTGTCGCTGTTTGGGCGGGCAGTGTTATCGCGGACCTCCGTTTCTACCGGAACCTGCCGCCATTGTTTACTTCGTCACATGCAACCAACGTCGCCTAACAAGAGCTCTACAGCGATTCGGAGCGACTGCGGGTCGCGGAAAAGGATTTGCCGGAGGCAAAGGTTCGCCGGTGACGAACCGAGTCTGCGGGTGCAGACGAGCCCACTGCCCGGCCTCTCTGCCGTCCGTGCGTGCGTCGCGCGAAATCCTGGCGTCCCGAGGGCCGGGTCGCTGAGCTTGGGTCGTTAAGCGACGAGCAAACACCTGGGAATACTCCAAAACCGATATGTCCAAACCCTCCACGACCAAACTCATCAGGCAGAACATCATCTGCTGGTTGGCTGCCATCCTCCTGCCGGTCATCCTGCATATCGGACTCTCCCATACCAAATTTCCCTGGCCGATAATCCTGCCATTCCTGCTGCTTCCGGCCATGCTGGCCTCCAACAGCTTGTTGTCCAAAGCAGCGGAAGGCTCTGCGGATGACTCGGCAACGCGATGACATTTCCGCCTGGCCCAGGCGCTCCCTTGAACGCCCTTTCCTCCGCGCGCTCGCGCGTCGCGGGAATCCGTGAGCGCACCGTGCGCTCCCCCGCCGCCGCCGAGGCCGTCGCCGAGCTTCGGCTGCGAGTCAGTTTCGACCCCCAGAGAGAATGAAAGCACCCATTCCCAAGAACGAAGCGGCAAGAATCGAGGCCCTTCGCAACTACCGGATCCTAGACAGCGCGCCTGAGCGTTCCTACGACGCGATCACGGCGCTGGCCTCGTTCATCTGCGAGTGTCCCATCGCGCTGGTGTCGCTCGTGGACAGCGATCGGCAGTGGTTCAAGTCCAAGGTGGGTGTGACCGCCGATGAGACGCCGCGGGACCATTCATTTTGCGCCCACGCCGTGGTTCAAGGCTCGTCGTTGGTGGTCGAGGACGCACTGAAGGATGCGCGGTTCGCGGAGAATCCCCTGGTCACTGGCAATCCGCACATCCGGTTTTACGCGGGCGCACCGCTGATAGCACCCACCGGCCACGGTTTGGGATCGCTTTGCGTCATAGATCGGAAGCCGCGCACGTTGAGCGCGGAGAAGGCGGCTGCGTTGGAACAGTTGGCGAGCCTCGTCGTCACGCAACTGGAGCTGCGCCGGGTGTCCCAAGAACTGGCCGAGGCAGCGACCAACCTCAGGACCTTGAGCGGCCTGTTGCCCATATGCTGCTTCTGCAAATCGATCCGCAATGACGGCGATTACTGGCAAAGCGTGGAAAGTTTTATCATGGCGCAAACCGAGACGATGTTCAGTCACGGATACTGCCCGACATGTGCCAGGAAGCATTACCCGGATCTGTTCGAGAATCGGTAGTTGACCCGGTCCAACCCGGGCGTTGCGACGCCCGACCTCTCCGCAGGGGAGAGGAGCAGGTTGAGGGTGAGTGTCCTTCCATCTGGCCGGCTGGCGCAACACGAGCGAGGCTGACCGACCCTCACCTCCAGTCCTCTCCGCCAAGGAGGGGGAGATGCTGTGGTCAGCACCGGGCGGACCAGCGCGCACGTTGGCCGCTCGCGTCAAGCCGCGGAAGACCGCGAGGAGCCGCCTGCTCACGGATGCTTTTCCGCTCCGATTCCGGACCTGATCACAGCGCCAGCTTCCCCCGGGCATGAGCCGCTCAGGTCAACCGCTCCGATTCGAACCTCGCGGCAAGCGAGCCCGCAGGGTTGGGAGCGGGCGCCCGTCCGCGGGCGGTGTGGCCGAAACGGCCCGTCACAGTGAGTCCGCAAGGCTGCGGAACTGGCGGACGCGGCCGGCGTCGGCTTGGGATACCGAGTATTCCGACGCGGCCAGCACCCGCCCCATCGGCACACGGGTATTGCGGTGAACCATCCGGCTGTCCCGCGTGGCGCTGGCGGACACGTGAAATTCCTTCGCCGCGCATTCCCGCAGGATGCGCGGCAGGTTCCGCTCCGTGATGCCGCCGCCCGGCACGACGACGATGCGTTCGCCCGCGAGTCGGACCAGTTCGGTCACCAGGTCCAGCCCCTCGAGCACCGACTTCTCCTGGCCGGACGTGAGCACCCGTTCGACTCCGAGGCTCACGAGACATTCCAGTGCCGCCCGCGCATCGGCGGCGACATCGAACGCGCGGTGAAACGTCACCGGCAACGGACGGGCCGCGGCGATGAGTTGCGCGGTGCGTTCGCGGTCCACGCTGCCGTCAGGATTGAGTAGGCCGAGCACGATCATGTCGGCGCCCAGCGTCTTCATCTGCGCGAGGTCGCGGCGCATCACGGCGAATTCGTGGTCGGTGTAGCAGAAGTCGCCGGCGCGGGGCCGGATCATGGCCGCGATGGGCAGCTTCACCTCGGCGCGGACGGTTTCCATCAGGCCAGCGGTGGGGGTGAGCCCGCCTTCGCCCAGCGCGGCGCAGAGTTCAATGCGGTCCGCTCCGCCCGCGGCGGCGGCCAGGGCCGACTCCACGGAATCCACGCACACCTCGATCCGACGACGTTCGCTCATGGGCGGGAGTGAAGCGGAAGCGACGGGGTTCGGCGAGCCCCGCCCACGGGCGCCTACCTGCCCTGCAGCCACGCGAGCAGGTTGGCCATGTCCTGCGGCGACAGGGCCGACTCGAAGCCGGCCGGCATGAGTGACAGCGGTTGGACCTCCAGAGTCGCAATGTCGCTGCGAAGCACGGCCTGCTCGGTGCCGCCAGCGAGCCGCACCACGAGATTGTTCGCGGTTTCAGCCGAGACGAGTCCGGACAGCGTTTCGCCGGATTTCAGGCCCAACGTCCACGCCCGGTAACGGGCTTCGACGGCCTGGTTGGGGTCAAGGATCGCGGCGAGCAGCCAGTCCACCGGTTTGGCGGCGACCATCGCGAGGTCGGGGCCCACTTCCTGGCCTTCACCGCGCAACCGATGGCAGCCGGCGCAAAGTTTCTGGAACGCTTCCCGGCCGCGCGCCGACTCGGGCTTGAGCTGGCCGACCTGCGCATAACTGGCGATCACCGCCGCCCGGTCCGCCGAGGAGGGGTTGAGGACGGGCGTCACCGCGGCGACCGGGGGCCGGAGGCGATGGTCCTGAAGTTCGCGGAACAGGCCGCTGTCCGGGCGGAGTGAACTCTGGATGGCGACGCGAATCAGTTCGTCGCCACCGTCGGCTTCCGCGAGCCGCCGCAACTCGGGCTCGCCCCTTTCTGCGGGCCACGCGCCGAGGGAAAAGGCGGCCTGGAGCCGGACCGCCGCATCACCGTCCTGGGTCAGCGCGGCGACGGCCGGGAACAGTTCCGCGCCGGGACCGGCGTTCAGCGCGAATCGTTCGCTCTGCCGCAGCGCTTCGCAGCGGACCTGCGGGTGAGGATCGCCTAGGGCGGTGCGAAGGTGGCTTGCCGTCAGCGATCGCAGCAAGCCGAGGGTGGCAAGGGCTTGCACGCGGACCTTCGGAGCGTGCGTCAGCGACAGAAGTTCCACGAGCGGCGCGGTGGCGGACGGATCGTTTTGCTCAACGAGCGGGCGCATCGCCTGGTCACGCTGCCAGCCGTTGGGACTGTCGAGCGCGGACACCAGGCCGGCGGTGCCCAGCGAGGTCAGGTTGGGAATGCTCCGACGCGGGGTCCCGTCCGGCACGATCCGATATAGGCGGCCGCGATCCTCGCCGGCCCGCAGTTCGAGGCGTGCCTGCATTTCCGGCGAGATCCACTCCGGATGCTCGAGCACGAACCGATACATGTCGGCGACATAGAGGGCGCCGTCGGGACCGGTGCGCAGCGTGACCGGCCGGAACCAGTTGTCGGTGCTGGCGAGGAATTCGGAAGTCTCCTCGCCCGCGGCGCGGTGACTGGCCAGCCCCGCCCTGGCGGCCGTGAGCACTTCGCGGTGGATGGCGTTGTGGACCGGTTCGCTGATGAAGACGCTGTCGGCGAAGTCCGCGCCGAAGAGGTCGTCGCGATACGGCGTGGGGCTGCAGCCGCTGGTCACGTGGTTGAGCGACCACGGCTGGTTGGGCCGAACCATCGGGGCGCTCGCCGGAAACACCCGCGTGGAATCGGGGTAGTTCGCCAGCATCTGCCGCACGCTCTTCACGGCGAGCCGCGGGTTCCGACGCAGGTAATGTTCCGGGAGGGTGACGTGCCAGAGCCAGGTGGGATTGTTGTTGCCGAACCAGCGGCCCCAATCGTCGCGACGCAGGCCGAATTGGGTCTGGGCCGAAACGGTCTCCACTTCGCCGGTGTCGGGCCGGAAGCGGAAATCGCGTCCGCTGATCGACACTTCGGCGCCCGTCTTCAGCGAACGCACCTTGCCGCCGCTGTCGCCGTTCGCGGCGTAGATCCAGCCATCGAGACCCCACTCGAAGCCGTTGAACCGGTGTTGCTGGTTGCCGGGCGTGAAGCCGGTGAACAGCACCGTGCGCACATCGGCACGGCCGTCGCCGTCGGTGTCTTCCGCATAGAGCAGATCCGGCGCGGTGGCGATGAGCACCCCCTTGCGCCACGGCAGCACGCTGGTCGGAAAGGGAAGTCCCTCAAGAAACACCGAGGCGCGTTCAAAACGTCCGTCGCCGTCGTCATCGGCGAGCACCTTGACCACCCCGCCGGGTTGGCCGTGACTGTCGAGGCCCAGAGGATAGTCGCGCATCTCCACGACCCAGAGACGGCCCGCGGCGTCCCAGTCGAAGGCCACCGGGTCCACCACGACGGGTTCCGCGGCCACCAGCTCGACACGGAAGCCCGCCCGCACTTGGAAACTGGCGAGCGCTTCGGCCGGTGACTTGGGCGGTGGCATGTCGAACGCGATGAGCCCCCGGGGCGAAAGGAGCATGACCTCGGCGCGATTCGTCCCGATCGCCGGCCGGGTGATCTCCACCTGGCCTTTGCGCAACGTCACGGTGGCGCCGACCAGCGACGGCGGTTCGTTCGCCGCGCCCATGCGGCGGCCGGCGCGAACAAACTGGGACCAACCGCGGGTCCAGCCCAGATGCGGCTGCACGTTCTTGGTCCACAGATGGATCGCGAACCGGTCCGCGTCGGCGAAGAGCACGTCGTCGTGGCCGTCCCCGTTGAGGTCCACCCACCGCAGGCCGGCATCCTGCCCCGCAGCGTCGTGGAGCGTGACTCCGTCCGGCAGGGCGAAGTCCGCCTTGGACCATCCGCCAGTGGCGGGATCGCGGCGCTGGATTTCGTCGCGGTCCCCGACGCGGACGATCCGTTCCGGTTCCCCGTCACCGTCGAGGTCGCGGAGGAACTCGGCCGCGTCGACGCCAGAGGCATCGCCCGCCAGCAGCCACGCCACGACCAGGGTGCGCCACAGGATCGCGGGACGGCGTGAAGGCTTCATCGGCTGAGTCGGTCGAGGATGTTCCGGGTGATGCGTTCGACCACGGGATCGTTGCCGCGGAGTCCGTGCGCCCAGTCCGTGCTGCCGCAGGTAAACACCGTGCCGCCGCGCTGGTGGACGCCGAGCACGGCATTGCCTTTGCGGCCGTTTTCCCAGCGGTCATACCACTCGCAGTCGTCCGGATGCCACTGGGCGGGTGCGCTGGCGAGGATCTCAAAGGACTCCGGTGTGCCGTCGCGAAACGTCGGGAACGGTAACCCGTCACGCCAGGTGAGCTCGCAGCCGTCGCATTCGTAACCGACGATGGTGTCGCGGCCGCCGAATTCGTCGCCGCGTTTCAGGTTCGTGCCGGTGAAGAGCCAGTGGTCCGGGCGATGGACCGTGTAGGCGCCGCTCGCGTCCATGAGCTGGCCGTGGCTCCTGTGATAGCCGCCCCAGAGGAAGCCGACGCCGGTGAGGCGGTTCTCGGGCCGGGCCACGAGATGATGGCTCCACAGGGAGGACAGCGTCGCCTGGCTGCCGCGGGCCGAATAGACGGGGTCCTGCTGATAGTTCTGCTTCCAACAGGTCAGGGCCCGGCCCTGCTCCTCGCTGCGCACCTGCCAGCAGCAGGTGTTGCCGCTGAAAAAGGCGACGTTGCCGCCGCCAGCGATGAAGCGCTCGAGGTGATCCCGCATCGGCGCCGACCAGTATTCGTCATGGCCGACGCTCAGCACGAGGCGATAGGCCGCGAGCAGTTCCGGCTGGAACTCGAGGTCGCCGTTCGTGGCGAAATCGAGGGCGATGCCATTGCGTTCGGCCCATTCGACGAACGGCTGTTCCCAGTTGGCGAACTGCGGCATCGGCGGACGCTCCTGCGAGACACGGTGGCCCTGGTTGCCGCCGCGGCCGTTGAAAGCGTAGAGGCTGAATCCGCCCCAGTTGTTGTAGGCGTTGTAGGTGTGCGTGGAGAGCTGGAGCAGGATGCGCGAGCCCCGGCCGGGTTCCGCGGAGCGCAGCACGAAGAAGCAGCTGCTCTCCGCCGACCGGGCACTGCGGTGAACGTATTTCCCGCCACCGTCGCGGGTCCGAAAGGTCACCAGGTAATAGCCCGTGGCCCAGTCCGCCGGGAGCGTGAGCTTCACCGCGGCCGGCCAGCCGCAGCCGTGCGACGAGGCGTTTTCCGGCACGGGATGTTCGGCACCGGCGACCTTGGCCTGGGTCCACACCGGGGTGCGTTTCGCGCCGATCCGGGTGATCTCCACCGCGAACTCCGGCTCGCTGGTGGAGACGTGCAGGGTCAGTTCTTCGCCGGGAGCGTAACTCACCCGGCCGGCGTAGCCCTCGACAAAGATCGGCGGCGGCGCTTCCGCGGCGAGTTCGCCGGCGGTGAGGGCGAGGGCACCGAGCGAGCCCAGCCAGGTGCGGCGCGGAAGCTGCGGGGATTTCATGACGCAGGCTCGGCGCACGCGGCCCGCGAATGCAAGTCCGGCGACGGTCAGCGCACGCCGTAGAAGCGGGCGCAGTTGCCGCCGAAGAACTTCGCCTGCGCCGCGGCGGAATACTTCGCCGCGTTCACCACGTAGTCCTCGGCCAGGCGAAAGACCCGTTCATACGAACCGGCCAGCAGGCACACCGGCCAGTCGGACCCGAACATCAGGCGGTCCTCGCCGAAGGCCGCGAACACGACCTCGAGATACGGGCGGAAGTCCGCCGGATCCCAGCCGAGGTGCCGGGCTTCGGTGACCATGCCGGAGACCTTGCAGAGCACGTGCGGGAACTGCGCGAGCTCACGGATCTGTTCCCGCCACGGGCTGATGAGTCCGTCGCGGATGAACGGCTTGGCAAGGTGGTCGAGCACGAAGGGCTGCTCCGGAAACTGCCGCACGACTTCGAGCGCCGCGGGTAGCTGCTTCGGATAGATCAGGAGATCGTAGCGCAGGCCGAACTGCTTCAGGCGGCCCAGTCCGCGGAGGAAGGCGGGCCGGAGCATGAACCGCTCGTCGGGTTCGTCCTGCACGACATGGCGAACGCCGACGAACTTTGGGTGCGCCGCGAGTTCGGCGAGGGAGTCCTCGACGCGGTCATGCTGCAGGTCCACCCAGCCCACGACGCCGCGGATGCGCGGGTCGGCATCGGCCAGGCCGAGCAGCCAGTTCGATTCGGCCAGCGACTGCCGGGCCTGCACGACGATGGAGCCATCCAATCCGAGCGGCGCCTGAAGGGCGGCTAAATCGACCGGCAGCCAATCGCGCTGGAGCGGCGAGCCTGGCGGAATCCATGGATACTGCCCCGCACTGTAGCGCCAGAAGTGCTGGTGGGCATCCAGTCGAAGCCCGGGGGCCGGGGAGGAACTGTGGGGCGGATTCATGCGCGGTGACCAAGCGAGTTGTCGGCGAACCGCGCGCAATCTTCCAGCCGGAAGCGGGCCAAACCGGGAGTTCACCGGGCGCGCGCTTGCCCGGCTTGGACCCGATGTTTAGAACCGCGCCCGACATGCGCTCTCTTATCCTCCGCTCGGTGGCCGTGGTCCTGATGTCCGGTGCGGCCTTGGCCCAGACCCTGACCCCTTTCCGCGCTCCGGATGTGTGGCAGCGGTTCACGGCCCATTCGTTTTCGCAAGGGCCCAACCGGTTCGTCCCGGACGGACAGGGCGGGATGATGTTCTGGTTCCAGCAATTGGACCGCGTCAACGACCAACTGACCGGCACGCCCATCCTGCTGCGGGGCGATGGCTCGGTGAACCCCGCGTTCAAGCCCGGGACCTTTGCCTACTCGGTGGGCGCGGTGGCTCCGGCGCCGGGCGGTCGCTGGATTGTGGCTTACTCGGCCCCGAACGCCTCGGTGGTGGCGCGCCTGCGGGCCGACGGCAGTCCGGACCCCACGTTTGCACCGAAGGGGTTTTCGCAGGGCATCCGTTTTCTGACGCCGCTGCCGGATAACACCCTGCTGGTGGTCGTCTCGGGCAACCTCGCGGGCAACCCGCATCCCGATGCCATCGACACGCCCCTGGCAACCGTGGTGAAACTCCGGGCCAACGGCGACCTGGACCCCGCGTTCAACCGGCCCGCGCTCACGAATTTCCCATTCCTGTTCGCCCCGCCGCTGCTGGATTCCCAGGGACGTTTTATCCTCGGCGGCACGTTCAACACCACGGGAGCCAAGACACTGTCCAACTTCGCCCGCTACCTTCCCGACGGCACGCTTGACCCTTCATTCGGCGGCAGCACGACCTTGCCCACCAGCTTGGGCGGCGTCGTGCGCGGACTGGGATTCCAAAGCGACGGCAAGCTGGTCGTCGTGGGCGACATCCGGCTGCCCGCCGGCAATCCCGGTGGCGCGGGCACCAACCGCTTTGTCGCACTGAGGTTCGATGCCAACGGCACCCACGATCCCTCGTTCAAGCTGCTCCGGCACGGCGAGATTCAGACCACCGACTTTCCCCGCATGCTGGTCATCCAGCCCGACGACAAGGTGGTCCTCTCCGCGACCGGCCTGCGCCGGCTGAACGCCGACGGCAGCTTCGACACGACCTTCAAGAACGCCGTCACCGCGCCGACCTTCTGGGTCGGCGCGCTGGCGGACGGACGGCTGATGTTGCCGGGCGGATCTCCGGAGCGGGGCGTGAGCGTGTTCAGTGCCGACGGTGAACCTGACCTGACCTTTGATGTGCGTGGGTTTGGCAGTTCGGTCAGCACTTCCTTCGCGCCGCTGGCAGATGGCCGGGTTGCGTTGTCAGGGACGTTCAACCGGGTGGGCACCCAAACAGCCAACGGCATTCTGCTGCTCGATACCAATGGTGTTCCCGTCCCGGGTTTTCCGGGCGTGGGGCAGTTGGCGCCCAGTGCCAAGGTCGAAGCTCAAGGCAACAGCCTGGATGTGGCCGCGAGCGGCAGCGACGGACTGCTCGTGGGTGGCTCTCTGGCCGACGGGACCGGAAGCCCGGCCTTTTCCGGGGTGAAACGACTTCGGCTGGACGGCACGGTGGATACCGCCTTTGCCGGCCTGAGCGTGCCGCCCGAATCGGCGCTCCCCGCAAAGGATGGCAGCCTGTGGATTGGCGGCCTGACGGCTCAGGAAGTCGTTTCCCTGACTCCGGCTGGCGCCACGGCCGTGGCCAATCCTGGCGCCTGGCTTTCGCGCTTGGACAAGTCCGGTTCGGCGGTGACGGGATTGGAGCCGCTGGCGGCGGATTTGGTGGCAAAACTCAGCCGCTTGAATCGCCAACAGGGCATTTTGGAATTGGGCGGTGTCAGCTTCCTTAGCCTTGCCCGCAGCGGAGGCGTCTATGTGGAACTGACCACCGTGGATGGGGCGGTGATGATCCGACGTCTTTCGGGGCTCGGGGTCTTTCAGACTGGTTTTGCGCCGCCCACGATCTCCGGCAACCAGCCAGCCCAAGACTTCCCGTCGGTAACGGATCCAGTCACCGGCAATACATTTCAGCTCACCACCTTCGAATACTCGGGAGTGGTGCGGATCGCAGCCGAACTGGCGGATGGTGCCCTGGTGATCGGGGGCCGGTTCACCCAGTTCCCCGGCGCGGCTCCGGGCCCGCTCGCGTTGCTGCGACCAGATGGCTCCGTCGAAACCGGGTTTGTGCCGCAGACGTTCACCGCGTCGCGGCCGTTTGCGGTGCCGTCGGTGCTCGCCGTCGCGGTGGACGCCGAGGATCGCATCTATGTGGCGGGCAATTTTGACCGCTACGGCGCAACGGCGGTGCCCGGACTGGTCCGGCTGAATCGGCAAGGCCGACTGGACCCCACGTTCACGAGTCCGTTGACGATTACCGATTACCCGCAGCCGCGGGCGAAGCTTCAATTGGTCGGCTCCACCCTGTGGGTCGGCGGTTCGTTCCGTGGACCGGGGGAAACTTTTCCGCGCACCCTGTGGAAGCTCGACCTTGGCCCCATGGGCGGCGTGCCGCCGATCAATTGGTCGGTGTCCGGCGCCGGACTGTTGCTGCTGAACTGGCCGTCACTCCCGGGCATCGGCCTTGAGGTGTCCAATGACCTCTCGGGCAACGGCAACTGGCGATCCTCCACGCTGACCGTGACTCAAACCGGCGGCGACAGCTCCGTGACGGTGCCGGCCGCGTCTCAGCCCGAGTTCTACCGGTTGCGCCGGGCGGCTCCCTGAGCCGGCGTCCGTTTTAGCCCACACGGCGACCGGGCCACCGGTGCAATCAGTCCAGCCGCCGCCAAAAGAGATTGGCGACCTCGACCGGGGCGTTCGGGGCGTTCAGTTCCAACGGCCCCGAAGCCGGACCGGGAAGCGGCTTGCCAGTCACCAACGGCTGACTGTTCAGCTGCGCGTCCAAGAGTGAGCCGCGGATCCGCATACGGACGCGGTTCCACTCGCCGGGCTTGGTCTCCAGGCGCGCGCGGTCCGCGGTGGCCAGCAGGGGTGCGAGGTCGTGTCCCCGCAGGCGCACGAGCTTCGTCCAGTTGCCGGGGGCCTTGGCGTCGGTCCAGCGCCAGTCGAAGATGAACTCGCCGTCACCGACGGGGTCCACGGTGCGGATGCCCGCGCCGTGGGTCGGGCTGCCGATCAGCGTCCAGTCGTTCGGCTTCCAGGCGGACGGACCGGTCGGCTCGCTCCAGCCTTCAAGATTCAACCCGTTGTAGAGCGGTCGGAAGTGCTCGTCCGAGTTCGCAATCAACGCGGGCGGCAGGGCGTTCACGGGCGGGAGTTCGCGGAGGCGCAGGTTGCGGAACTCCACCGGCGAACCCTCCGATTCGAGGCAGATGTAGCCCTTGCGCGGCGAGGCGTTGGTGCCCGTCGTCACCACCTTGCCGTTCACCGCGAGCGAGATGGCCCCGTTCAGGCACTCGATCCGGTAATGGTTCCATTCCGGGGACGGCTTCACCCGCTTTTCAGTCGGAAACGCCCGGTCACCGCCGCGCCCGTTGAACGGTGTCATCTTCGCACCGTGGATCGGGAAGATGTCCCCGTCCGACGTGAACCAGGCGCCCTCCTGGCCGTCGAGCACCTGCACCTCGACGCCGCGGATGAAGGGCTGCCCCCGGGCGGTGAGCGCATCCGCCCACACAAAGATGCCGGCGTTGCCCTTGGGCCGCAGATGCCGCCACTCGGCCTCAAGGACGAAATTCTGATACATGCGCTCCGTGCGCAGTTCGCCGATGGGCGCCCCGGTGCAAAAGATGACGCCATTGGTGGCCGTCCAGGTGGACGGGGCGCAGTTGACGTTCACCCAGCCCGACAGGTCGCGGCCGTTGAACAGCGGCCGAAATTCCTCCTCACCGAGCAGGGCGAAGGCACCGAGACCCAATCCGGCCAAGCTTTTGCAGAAACGGGAAAACAGCATGGCGCGAGCGTGAAGCGCCTGACGCCGAGCGGCAACAGCGCTTCCACTGTCCGCGACGCGGACAAGGCTTCGCAGGCCGCATTCCCACGGGCCGTCGTTGGCTCACAAGACACTCCGGGGCGCTTGGTTCAGCAAACCGCAAGTTCGAAGAACGAAACGGCCTTGGGCATGCAGGACCCGGCCAGCCTGATCGTAGGTGACCAGAAGCTGCCAATAGCTCGGCTCGCCCAGCATGGTTGTCTCAACGGTGAAGGTGTCGAAGCCTTTCAACTCGCTCGTGTCCCCGTGCTCGCCGGCCGCGACAGCGAACAACTCGGAACGTGACATGCCCGCATGAAGGCTGCGCCAACTGCCCGGCATTGGCGGTCTGAAGGCAACTCGCACAACCGCAACCATCGCGAGAGCTATGACAAGAGTTCCAAGCAGCCAAAGAGCGATGCGCTTGGATTTGCTCATGAAGTGCGAAGCGGACTTCATCACAACTCCGTGACCTGGCCGACGAGACCCCACCCCGGCACCGGCAGCCCGATGGGATTGCGGATACCATCTGTTCTGCCTCGACGTTTGGATGAGTTCATCTGCCGGAGGCCTGTTGCCGTGCGCGCTCGGCCGGCAGCACCCGGATGATGGCCGGACGCGAGGCCTGCCCGTCGTCTCCGCGCGCGCGCAGGTGAAACTGGCGGACGCCCGGATGCGCCATCGGCGCGGCGGTGATGAAAAAGTCGCGTTCGGTCTGGCCTTCCACAATCAGCAGGCCGTTCAGGCCGATGTTGTCCACGAAAAGCCCGTGCGGGAGATTGCGGCCCGAATCCTCGTTGCCCAGTTCGATGCGGTCCTTGAAGTCATGCCGCACGGCGCGCACCCGGGCCGTGATTGTCTCGCCCGGCCGGATGGTGAACTCCAGTGGCTGGCCCGGCGTTTCCTTCACGTGCGACCGGTCGTTGCCAGCGAGAATTTCGACCGTGAGCTTGGGCGGCTTGCCCAGCTGGATGTCTCCGAGCGAGCCCAGTTCATGCGCCACCTCGCGGCCGTGAATCATCGCCGCGGCCGTCACTTTCACGGCCTTGTCCGCGGCTTCGTCGGGTGCGTTCGCCGCGAGGTCAGCATGCAAGGTCGCGACGGCCGCCACCTGCCCGGATTCGATCTCCACGGGCGTGCTGGCGGTGAAGCCCGGCGGCAAATTCGCGATCGCGACGCGGATCGGGCCGGTGAAACCCTCGCGCCGTTTGGCCACGAAGCGCAGCTCGCGCCCGCTGCCGGGACTGACCTTGGGATTCAATCCTTCGACTGTGACGGTGAAGTCCGGTCGGCTCGGGCGCACCGCGAGCGTGTAGTGAAAGTTGGTCGTCCCACCGAAGCCGCGCGTGTCCGTGACGCGAACGAGGTATTCGCCGGTCCGGGGCGCAGTGAAGAGCAGCCGCGAATCCACTCCGGCCTCCCGGGCCGGATCGTCGTCGTTCTCGCAGTTCAAGCGGAACACCGGCAGCCCATTCGGCACAGGCTGCGCACCGGCCGGATGCGGCACCACGATGTAGCCGGGCTCATTCAATGCGTGCGTGAGCGCCGTCGTGCCGAAGAACGTGTGCCGGCGTCCCTCGCCGGGATAGACCTTGAAGCCGGAGTCCGGCCCGCGCGGATACAGCCACAGCCGCACGATTTCGCCGTTGGCGTAGAAATACTCGTTGAGCTCCATCTCGCGCCAGTTCTGGAGCCGGAAGTCGTCGGGCGTGTCCGAATCTTTGCCACGGAACGTAAACCAAGAGTCCCGCACGGCTTGAAGCACGACCTGCTCGACCGGCTGGCCATCCGCGGTCAGCACTTCGAGCCGGCTGTCGAGCGACGACTTCGCCGCGGCCGCATTGATGGCCAGCATGAGTTCCTGCCCGGCTTCGGCCCGGAAACGGAAGACATCCACGTCGCCGGCGCGGCCAATGGCACCGGTCACTTCGGCCGGCGTCGAAATGGACTGCGGCTGCTTCACCAGGTCGTTGGGTTCGGATTCGACGAGCCGGCCCGGTTCGGCCGTCTCTGAGCCCGCGGCAACCGATGCAAGGCGATTCTGTTTCGAACGCCCCGATTGGCGACTCGTCACCCCGTCTCCTGCGCGGGAAGTCTGCTTGGAACCGTAAACCTTGAGTGAGCCATCCAGCCGCGCGGCGATGAATTCCTCCCGCCGGAAGGCAACGGCCAGCGCGGATACCAGATCGGGCTGCGGCTCGAAGGCGTGGCGTTCGACCAATTCGGGAAGGCTCCAGAGCTTGAGCGTGCGGTCGGCGGCGGCGGTGACCAGCGACTTCCCGTCCGCGCTGAGCGTGAACGCGGTGATCGCCGCCTCGTGGGCAAAACGCGATTCAACGACGGGATTCAGCGCCGGCCCGTTCGTCGAGACTAAGCGCCAGAGGTGAATCCGTTTGTCGGCGCCGGCCGCCACAATGTGCCGCCCGTCCGGGGTGAAGCCGACGGCGTTCAGCTCGCCCTGAGGCTGATTCAACGTGTCGAGCCGCAGCCCGTCGCTCACCCGCCAAAGCTTTACCGTCTGATCTGCGCTGGCCGAGGCGAGCACCGCCCCGGTTGGATCGAACGCCAGGTCGAAGATGGCGCCGTTGTGCACTGCGATCGTGCGGAGCAGCTTGCCGTCCGCGACCTGCCAGAGCCGGATGGTGCGGTCGTATCCAGCCGTCGCGAGGATGCTTCCGTCTGGCGAAAGTTCGGCGTCGAACAGCGTGTCCCGGTGACCGCCGAACTCGCGCACCTGTTTTCCGCTCCGGGTTTCCCACAGCTGCGCAACGCCGTTGAGGCCGGGAATGCCGCTCGCGGTGACCAGATGTCGGCCGTCGGGCGAGAAGTGCACTGCGTTCACCTTGCCGGGCAATCCCGAAAGCGTTTTCCGCGCCCGACCGCTCGGCGAACGCCGCAACTCCACCCGCCCCCCGGCGGCGACGGCCACCTGCTTACCGTCCGGTGAAAAGGCCAGCGCCGTGATGGGCGCCGTCGGTCGTTTGTCGGTGGCAACCTTGGGCACGACCAACTGTTCCAAGATCGAGACGTCCTGCTTCGGTCCGGGCGCACCGGCGGCAATCCATGCCTTGAGGCGGGCGAGCTCCGCCGGCGGCACCTTGGGTTCGTCCTTGGGTGGCATGGCCGGCTTGGCCCGGCTTTCCAGCAGCTTGATGAGCAATGAGGCGTCACCGTCGCCGGGCTTGAGCGGATTGCCCTTGTCGCCGCCCGCGCGCAGACCGGCGAAGGTCTCTAGCGAGAAGTCACCCTCGCGGTCAGCGTCATTGTGGCAGCCGGCGCAGTAGGTGCGAAAGATCGGGGCGATGTCCCGCTCGTAAACGGGCTCAGCCTGAACGGAACCGAACATGCTGGCTACGACCAGCAAGCAGAGCGCAAGGCTCCGCATTCCGCATTCCGCATTTCGCAATCGCTTCGGCTTCATGTCAGTGCTGGAAAAGGAATTCGCGGCTGGTGAGGAGCGACCAGAAGAGGTCCTCGGCGACTTCGCGACGTTGATCGGGCGGGGTTTCCGCGAGGGCGCGGACCGATTCAATTCCCTCACGTTCCGTCGGTGGCCGGCCAAGACAAAGGAGCCAAGCTTCGCGGACGAGCTGTTCGGGAGCCGGGTTGGTGGCCAGCAGCTTCGCCAGGCGTCCATCCTTCTCGGCCAGGCGATCGTTGATCGCGCTGCCGTTCGACAGATGCAGCACCTGCACGAGGCTGGGCTGATTCGACCGCTCGCATTCGCAGGTGATCTCACGCTGGTTGCGGCCGAAGGTCTTGAGAAAATACGACTTCACCGCGGAGTCGGAAAGCTGCAGTGCGCGCACCGCGTTGGTCTGGAGGGTCGTCTTCTCGGCGGAACCGTCGCTCAGGACGATCTCGTTGAACGTCTCCGGCCGCCCGGTGATGTCCGCGAGCGCATCGTGCAGCACCTCGGCGCTGAGCCGGCGCGGGAAGTGCCGCGAATAGTGCCGGCGGTCGTCGCGATTCTCCGGCAGCACTTCATTGGAACGGCGATAGGTCTGCGACGTGAGGATCAGCCGCATCAGCGCCCGCAGATCGTAGCGCTGCTCGGCGGTGAACTTCGCCAGCGCGGCGAGCAGCGTCTCATTGCTCGCAGGATTGGAAGCACGCAGATCGTCCACGGATTCGACCAGCCCGACTCCGAGGAAGTTCGCCCACACGCGATTGGCGAGGGCACGGGTGAAGTAGGGATTGGCCGGCGACGTGAGCCAGTCGGCGAGCACCTCGCGGCGGTCGCGCAGGTCGTCGGCCGGAATCGACGGGGCGTCGAGCGGCGCGGGCGGTTGGGGCTTGCCGGTGCGTGGCTGGATCAGCTCGCCGCGGGATTCGACGTAGAGCGTGCGTTTGCCGTCACCGCTGCGCGGGTCGCCGCCCCAGCCCTTGGCGCGCACGCGGGCGAAGAGGTTCGCGAACTGGTAATACTGGTCGTTGGTCCACTTCTCCAACGGGTGGTTGTGGCAGCGGGCGCAGTTGATCGAGAGCGACAGGAACGCCTGGCTCACGTTCTCCGCCATGGACTCGGGATCCTGGTGGACGGCGTAGAAGTTCGACGCGCCCTCCTCCACCGACGACCCGCGGGCGGTGACCATCTCGCGGACCAGCCGGTCCCACGGCGTGTTGTCGGCCACGCGCGTCCGGATCCATCCGTAGTAAGCCCGCACCGCGTCCGGACGCAGCTTGGCGCCGCTGACGAGGAACACGTCGGACCACTTGTAGGTCCAGTAGTCCACGAATTCGGGCCGGGCGAAGAGCGCGTCGGCCAGCCGCGCGTGTTTGTCGGCGGCGGAATCCCGGACGAACGCCTCGACCTCGGCGGGCGTGGGCAGGCGGCCGATGGTGTCGAGGAAGGCGCGGCGCACGAACGTGGCGTCATCCGCCGGCGGCGAGGGCTTGAGGTTCAGGCGCTGCAACTGCGCCAATACCTGATCATCGATGAAGTTCGCCCGCGGTGCCTGCACGAACACTTCGGCCGGTATCGCATTTGAGAAGGGGGACGTGAGCCGAGCGATGACGATCTGCGAGGAATACCACGCCGTGATCGCGCCCGCCCCAGGACCGATCACACTGACGTTCCCCGAGCCGTCCACGCTGGCAACAGTCTCGTCGGTCGAGGTGAACTTGGCCCAGCGGGTCACGTCGCGCTCGACGCCGTCACTGAACTTTGCCCGCACCTGCAGCTGGAGCGCCTGGCCCTCGCGGACGGTCTGCTCGGTGGGGGAAACGGTGAGTTCCTTGAGCGTCGGATCGTCCGCGTTCGGACCCGGTGCGCCTTGCGCAATCCACCGGGCCAATGTCCGGTAGTCGTCCGCATCAGTCTCCAGCCGCTTGCCGCCTTTGTGCTTCACCAGCGTAGTCGGCTTGGTGAGCAGCAGGCTGGCGCCGGGATCGGAAAGTTCCACCCGACGGCCCTGTGCCTCACGCGTGATCGCGAGATGATCGGCCTCGGGATTGTAGCCGAACAGCGACAGGCGGAAGCCCCCCTTCCCTGCTAGCGCACCGTGACAGCCGCCGCCGTTGCAGTTGGCCTTCGACAGGATCGGCAACACATCGCGCCGGAAGGAAATGGGCTGTTCACGTGGCGCGGCGTGAACTGCAAAGCCCAAAGTGAGCAGCAGCAACCCCAGAACGCCCGGGCGGCCGCACTGATTCACACCTCCGCTCGCGCCGGTCTTCGCCGAAAACCGGCAATCCGGGTTCGTGTTCATGCAAACAGCTCCTTGATCGGTTCCGTGCCCAGGTCCGTGAGCGTAAAGGGCCGGCCGCCCGGACCCGGCAGGTGCGACGCATGGTCGAAGCCCAGACTGTGGAAGATGGTCGCCACGATGTCCCCGGGTTTCACGGGCCGTTCCGCCGGAAAGCCACCGACAGGATCGCTCGCACCCACGACCCGGCCGCCTTTCACGCCACCGCCGGCGAAGTAGGTCGTGAAGCACTGCGGCCAGTGGTCGCGCCCGCCGGCCGGGTTCACCTTGGGCGTGCGCCCGAACTCCGACAGGCAGGCGACCAGCGTGTCGTCCAGCAGCCCGCGCTGGAAGAGATCCTCGATCAGCGCGCTGTAGGCCTGGTCATACATGGGGCACACGATGTCCTTCATGCCCTCGATGGACGTGAAGGGCTTCGAGCCATGGATGTCCCAGGTGATCTCGTCAAAGACCGTAAGGAAGGTGTTGATCGTGATGAACCGCACGCCGCTCTCGACCAGCCGGCGGGCCAGCAGGCAGCACTGACCGAAACGGTTCATGCCGTAACGCTCGCGCACCTTCGCCGGTTCCTGGCCGAGATCGAACGCAGCGCGGGCCTTCTCACTGGTCATCATGCGGAAGGCGGCATGGAAGTTGGCATCCATCAGCCGCGCGTCCTCACTGGCCTCGAAGGCGCTGACGGTTGAATCCACGATCTCGCGCAGCTTGCGGCGGCGCTCGATCCGGTGTGCGCCGATCTGGTCCGGCGGCAACAGATCGGGAACCTTGAAGTCCTTCTGCGACGGATCGGCCATGAGCGCGAACGGATCATGCGCCTTGCCAAGGAAACCGCCCGCCTGGCCGTTGGGCAGATTGCCGCCGCCACGGCCCATGAGCTGCGGGAGCACCACGAACGGCGGCAGGTCCGTGCGCCGGCCCATCAGATGTGACGCCACCGCGCCCGCGTGCGGCGTCTGGATGCCCCCGGTGAAGCGCCGACCGGTCTGCATCATCTGCCAGCCGGCGTCATGGACGGCCGCGCCGTCGTGATGACACGAACGCACGAGCGAGAATTTGTCTGCCAGCTTCGCGTGCAGCGGGAGCAACTCGGACAGCTCAAAGGCATCCGACTTCGTGCGGATCGGCTGGAAAGGCCCGCGGACCTCGCTCGGCGCGTCGGGTTTCATGTCCCACAGGTCCAGATGGCTCGGGCCGCCGAGGTTGAAGATCATGATGCACGACCGCTTCTCCTTCCCGGGCTTCACCAGTCCGGCGTCCCGCGCGTGCAGATACTGCGGCAGGGACAGCCCGATGGCGGCGAGCGCGCCGACCTGGAGGAACTCGCGCCGGCTGTGACCCGGACCACACAGGCGCGCGCGGTCGCGCGGGGATTCAGCGAGGAAGTCGAACATGAAGGCGAATGTGGCAAAGCCGCAGTTCGAACGCCATCGGAACCGCGAACACCAGCGCGAAAAATCACCGCGCAATGATCCGGTAGAAACGGTGTTTACTGGTTGGGTCGATGGGCACGTCGCACTGGACCGCTCCCTCCACCACAGTGAAGACCACGGGCACCGCTTCCCACACCGTGGCGGCACCGCGCAACTCGCCCGTCGCCTGCAACTCGAAGGCGCCCGGGTCGCCCGCGCCGCCGTCGGCATCCTGAAAGCGCAGCCGGAGGCCGCCCGCTGACGGAAACTCCGGTGCTACGATCCGCTGCGGCAGGCTCAGCCGCAGCACCGCGACCTCGCTCGTCACGGCGCCGGAACCGTTCGTCACCACGGCGAAGTAGGCGCCTTCGTCCGCGCGGCGGGTGTCGGGCAGGGTCAGCACCGCGGCCGTGCCTCCGGCCACCGGGTTGGTCGCCCCGTTGCGGACCAGGAACCACGCGAACGTCTCGGCATCCACCGCCACGACCCGGAAGGTGACCGGCACCACTTCCGCCACGTCCGCCTTGGTCACCGTCACGCTCTGCGGCTGCTCCGTGATGATGGGCAGCGCGAAGAGCGATCCCTCGACCGCGCCGATGTCGGAGCCGTCGCCGCCGGCGGCGTTGGCCACGCCGGGTTGGTCCACGACGCGGGGTAGCCCCCGAGCGTCGGTCAGCAGGTCCAGCCCGGCCACGTTGCCGGCATCAAGGGCCGGGTTGCCCCGCAGCAACAAATGCGTGGGCACCGGACCACCGTGGTCGTCCAAGGGCGACAGGAGGGCGAGCCGCGGCGCGTCGAGTGAGCCTAGGAGGTCGGCGGGGTGGGAGAAGGGGGCGAAGACGCCATTGGTGATGCCGATCAGGTTCCAGCCTTCGCTGACCAGGCTGTCCGCCCCATAGGAACGCAGGTCCGGCGCCTGGTGATTCACTCCCAGGTCCAGGTTGCCCGCGACCAGCGTGTTCCGGAAGCTCGCCCGGCCCGGGCCATGACCGCTGACCACGCCGCCGCCGTCGGCGCCGATATCGGTGATCCCGCAGCGGTTCCCGGTGACGGTGCAGTTCACGAACGTCACCCGGCCACCGCTGAAATTGTCCCCACAATACACGGCCCCCGCATGGCCAGCCGCGGTGTTGCCGCTGAGCGTGCAATTCTCCAGCCGCAGGTAGGGCGAGCCGTTGAGGATCGCTCCGGCCAGGACCGCAGCCGAGTTCCCGCTGAAGGTGCAGTCGCGGACCGTGAACCGGTGGAAGCGCCCGTTGTCAGCCCCCCGGAACTCGGCCGCCCCGCCCCCGGCCTGTGCAGAGTTGCCCATGAACGTGCACCGCTCCATCCGGAGCGTGCTGTCCTCGTAATAGCCCGCCGACGCCGTCAGCGCCCCGCCGTTTCCGCCCGTCGAGTTGTTGCTGAAGCGGCAGTCCGTCACGGTGACCGTCGTGACCCCGGCCATCCGCAGGGCGCCACCGTAGCCTCCGGCCACGTTGCCGGTAAAGGTGCTGCCGGTGACCGTAATCCGGCTGGTCTCCCAGACGTTGACGCCGGCATTGCCCGTGGACTGGTTCGCGTCGAAGACACAGTTCGACACCGTCAGCGTGCCGTAGTGCTGGTAGATGGCGCCGTCGGGGCTGTTAAAGTTCCGGAAGGTCAACCCGCTCACGCTCAGGTCCGTGATCGCGCCCGTCCTCAGCGCCCCGAAGGTGCCCCCGCCCGTCCGGGCCACGGCGACCCGGTCTGCCCCGGGACCGATCAGGTTCAACGGACCGGTCACCAAAGGAAGGGCCGTCTCCAGTTGGGCCGTGCCGCTGATCGGCTGCAGGGCGTCGTCGAGGAAGTAGATGCTGTCGGGGCCGGGTTCGGCATTGGCGTCCGTCACGGCCTGGCGCAGGGATCCGGGGCCGGCGTCGTTGCCGTTGGCCACGCGGAAGTAAATCACCCGCAGGACGGCGACATGGCTGGTCGCGGAACCGAAAGCATTGGCCGCCACCAGGTCGTAGTTCCCGGCATCCTGCGGTTGCAGGTTGTCGAGGCGTAGCCGCCAGTCGGTCGCACCCGGCAGCGGGGCACCGTTCTTGCGCCACTGGTAGGTGATCGGTTCCGAACCATACGCGCCGCCCGTCAGGGTGACCAAACCACCGGCCTTCACCGACGAATCAGCAGGGTGGGCGGCGATGATCGGGATCGAATCCGGGGGCGTGACACGTTCCACCGCGCCGATATCGCTGCCGTCACCGCCCTCGGCGCTCGCGTAGCCGGGTTCGTCCACGACCCGCCCAAGGCCTCGCTGGTCGGCGGCCAGGCTGAGTCCGACCACGCTTCCCCGGTCCACTGCCGGGCTGCCCGCCAGCGGCAAGTGCGTGGGCGTCGGTCCGCCGAAGTCGCCCAAAGCACTCAGCCGCGCCTCCAGTGGCGCCTCGAGCGAACCGACGAGGTCGGCCGCGTGGGTAAAGGCGGGCGAGCCGTTGGTGATGCCGATGAGGTTCCAACCGTCGCTGGTCATGCCGCCCGCGACATCGGGGGCGAGTAGAAACGGACCGCTGTCGGCGTTGCCGGCGACGAGCGTGTTTCGCAGCACCGCCCGGCCGGTGTCCGGTTGGGCGTAGATGCCGCCCCCGTTGCCGGCGCCGTCGCTCGCGCCACAGCGGTTGCCCGTGAGGGTGCAGTTCACCAACCGCGCCCGGCCCAGGTTGAAGTTGTCTCCCGCATACACCGCGCCGCCGTGCAGGCCCGCGGTGTTGCCGCTGAAGGTGCTTTGCTCGATCCGCAGATAGGCCGAGTGATTCTGGATCGCCCCGCCGTTGAACCGGCCGCGGTTGCCGGCGAACGTGCTGTTCCGAACGACCAGCGTGTGGAACTGCCCGGAGCCATAGACGCCGAGGACCGCCGCCCCCACGTCGCCGACATTGTCCCGGAACAGGCACCGGTCCACAATCGCCTCCCGGCCTTCCTGCGGACTCAGGAAGAGCGTCGTGCCGCCGGCCTGGTTGCGCTCGAAGACGCAGCGGGTGATCCGGTTGGTTTGCCCACCCAGGATCCGCACCAGATCGGCCCCCGCCACATTGTCCACGAACCGGCTGTCTGCGAGGACCACTTCGGCGGCGCCGGAGGAATCCATCAAGCCATGGACCGCGCCCCGGTTCGCCTCGAACACGCAGTTGGAAACCACCAGTGAACCCGCGATGCGCAGGACCGGATCATTGCCGGAGTCGAATCCCCGAAAGGCGAGTCCCATCAGGCTCAGGCGTTCCGCGGAGGTCGTCCGAAGACCTTGGAATCCACGCGCTTCCAGGGCGAGCAGCTCGGGACCGGGACCGATGATCGTCAATTCGCCAAAGATGTTCGGCAGCGGAGTTTCCAGCAGGATGCGCCCGGGAGAATCCACCAGCAGCCGGATGGTGTCCGGTCCCGGGTTGGCATTGGCGGCGATGATCTGTTCGCGCAGCGAGCCCGGGCCGTGGTCCGCCAGATTGACCACAAAGTTGCCCCGCACCGTGAGCGTGGCCACCTGGCTGGTCACGCTGCCGAACGCATTCGCAGCGACCAGTTCATAGCCGCCGGCCAGCGACGGCAAGGTCCGGTCGAAATGCAGCACTGGTCCGACGCCGCCGGGCACGGGCTGGCCGTCCTTGCGCCAGGTGAACGTGAGCGGCTCGCTGCCGAAGGCGTCGGCGGTCAAGTCGGCAGGCGCTAATCCGTCCACGGTGACATCCGCCGGTTGCAGCACCAAGCGCGGGACCACTCCCGGAGGCGGCGGCTGGCTTTCGGCGGCGCCGATGTCGGTGCCGTCGCTCCCGGCCGCATTGGGCCGGTCGGGGCGATCCAGGGTGCGGGCCAGCCCGCGTGCGTCGGCGGCGAGGTTGAGGCCCGCGACATTGGCGGCATCCACCAGCGGACTGAACCGCAGCGGCAGCAGGGTCGGCAGCGGGCCACCGTAGTCGCCCAACGGTCCGAGTCCGGGTGTCAACGGGTTGTTGGGGATTCCGAAGCGGTCCGTGGCGATCCACCCGGCCGGACTGTTGGTGTTGACCGCGCCGATGAAGTTCCAACCCTGGCTCTCCAAATCTCCCAACAAGAACCCCCAGGCCACGTCAAGGCGGGCGGGCGCTCCCGGCTGCCCGATCTCTTCCAGGTCATTGTCGGCGACCACCGTGTTCCGCAACCTTGCGTGCGAGCGCCAGATCTGCTCTCCGAACCGCAGCCCTCTGATCGCGATGCCCCCGGCTCCCTGGGCCGGCTCAAAGCCCGTCCGCGGTCCCTGGTTACCCACGATCGTGCAGTTGACGAACTCGGCCGTCCCGCCGCTGAAGCCCACCGTCGTGGGCGCTGCGGGGTTTCCCACCAAGCTGCCGCCGAGCACGATCGCGCCGCCGAAGTCGTCGGAGTGGTTCTCGGTGAAGGTGGAATTCACAACCCGCAGCCCGTCCGCAAGCGACAGGATGGCTCCACCTTGGCTCGACCGGTTGCGCAGGAACAGACCATCCAACACCAACACGGACGCGGCGCTGTTTGCGCCTGGAAGACACAGCAACCCTCCGCCATTTCCTCCGTAGTTGTCCTCGAAGCGACAACGCCGCAAGACTGCCGGAGAATCCCGCAAGGTCACCGGTGCCAGCGGCGCGGTGTGGTTCTCGCGGAAGGCACAATCCGTCAGTTCGACGGCGCCGGCCGAATCGCCAAGCACCACGCAGACCCGGCCATGAAGGACCGCCGCGGGGAGAGCCAGATTTCGGTTCTGCTCGAAACGGCAGCGAACCGCGGTGAGCGCCGCTCCAGTGGCGACGCGGAAGACGGCTGCACCCGTTGCCAACGTCACGTCCGTGCCTCCGGTGGCCTCATTGCCGGCGAACACGCAGTCCTCCGCCACCAGTTCACCGGCTGCCAGCGCGACCACCCCCGCCAAGGGGTCGCTGCCGCCCCGCAGGGTTACGCCCTTGAGTCCGAATCGCCCCGCGAAGCCGGGCGCGAGCGGGAACAGCCGGAAGTCAGGAATGTTGTCGAGTCCGAGTTGGTTGGGCCGGTTGATCACCAAGCGGTCGGCGCCGGGCCCTTCGATGGAAAGCGTTTCCGTGACTTCGGGCAGGGCGGTGCGGAGATCAAGGGTGCCAAGGACACCCGCGGCGAACCGGATCACGTCATCACCCTCCTGCGCGTTCGCGGCGAGGATCGCATCCCGCAAAGACCGGGGCCCCGAATCTCCCAGGTGGGTCACCTGGATCAGTCCCAAGCCAAAGCCTTGGAGCGCGAACTCGTAGGGGGCGATTCCAGCGGTCGAGAAGTTGATCCGCAGGTTCGCCGGGCGGCGCGCGCCCAGGACCGGGTCGAACGCGATTGGCAGTTCAGCCGATGCCCCGGGGGTCAGCGTGAGGGGAAACGTGACTCCAGAAACGGCGAACTCGCCGGCCCCGGCGCCGGACTTGGTGATGTCCGAAACGGTGAAGGGTTCCGTGCCGCCGTTGCGCAGCGTGAAGACATGAATTAACGGATCGTCCTGCACCGGCACACGCCCATAGTCGGTGCCGTCCTCGGCGGCCGGAGTCGTGTCGCCGCTGATGATGAAGTGGCCATTGCCCAGCAGCACGGGCAGGGGGCCGGTGGCCGGCGAGTCGCCGGCCAGCGGGACCACCGGGCCGCCTTTGGCGTGATAGCTGGCTGAGGACTGTTCGCCGCCGGGCAAGCCCAGTGACGTGAAGGCTGCATAGTTGGCGCTGCCCTGGAGCCGCCCGGCGGCGTTGAGCGACTCGGCGGGCTGGAAGTAGTTGGCGCTGGTGCGCGGTGCACCCTGCGTGACCACGGCGCCAGCCAACACCGCCGCAACCAGCGACCACCACCTTGGAGAAAAGGGGTTCATGGCCGGAGGTCAGGGCTGGGTGCTGCGGGCTTCGACCGGTCGGGATTCAAGCGCCTGGCGCATGAGCCGCTCCAGCTCGGCGAGCCGCGTTTCCAATTGGCCAATGCGCTGGTCCTTGGCCTTCACCTCGGCTTCCAGCTTCTGATTCAGCCCCTGGATGGCGGCCAATTCCACGCCGTCGAACTCCAGCGTGCTGATGGTCTTGTCGTCCCGGCCGGGAAAGAATGCGGCCTTGAAATCCTGGGCGGTGGGGCCGAGATGCGGCGTGCTGGACTCCGTTTCGTTTCGGTAGCGCCAGCTCTGGACCGGCACTCGGCTCAATTTCTCCAGCACCTCTCGCGGGTCCACGGTGGCGAAGTCCTTCTTGGCGTTCCGGTCGGAAAGCGTATTCCACGATGTGCCGCCGGCCGGCAGCGAGACGCCAACGGTATCATCCGGGTCGGTGTAGAACCGCACGCCACCGGAGGCCCGGGCGCGGAACTGGTTGGAGCTGCTTGAGGTAAGGGTGCCACCAGTCGAGTCGGCCCACACGAAACTGCCAGGATGGTTCGCCCGCGCCCGATAGCCGGCTGCGAAACCATAGGCACCCAGCACGCGATTCGAGCGTCCGCCGGCGATGAACGCATAGGGCGCCGAATCGCCGATGCGGTTGAGTAGCCCGCCGGCGATGGCCGAGTGCCCGCTGTTGGCTCCGACCTCGTTATCTTCTCCGCCATCAATCACGGTGCTGACCGCATTGGTTCGGATGAAGTTGTGCGCACCACCGCCAATCACGGCGGCCACCGAGTCGGCCCCGATTTCGTTGCGCTCGCCGCCGGCCACCACCCCATGATGAGAACGCCTGCCGACACGATTTAAGAGCCCACCACTGATTACGCCGTTGGTCGCGCCCGCGCGGATTCCATTTCCAAATCCGCCCGAGACTGCCCCACCTATCGCATCAGACTCGATGTCATTTGCACCCCCACCCGCGATCACGGCATCCAACGCCCCGCTCTGGATGTGGTTACCCGCGCCGCCACCGACGGTCGCCTTCGCCGCGAACACTTTGTTGTAGAATCCACCAGCAATAACGGCGCGGGGGGAGTTAGTGCCGATTAGGTTTGTAACGCCGCCCGCGATGACCGCTTCCATGCTCAAAACGAAGTTTTGGCTTCCTCCGCCGATGGTGGCGGCCTCGGCTTCGGCTTGGTTCTCCCGCCCGCCGCCGACCGTTGAGTGGCTGCCCAAGCTCTTGTTCCAGTAGCCTCCGCCGACCACCGCACTGCTCGCTGACGCCTCATTCTGCGCACCCCCGCCCACTACCGAACCATGCCCCGAGGCGGCGTTCAGGTTTCCCCCCCGCGATCGCCGACAATTCACCGGAAGCAAGGTTGCTATAGCCGCCGCCCACGAAGGCGCGCGTGGCCAACGTCCGGTTCTGAAACCCGCCACCGATGGCCGACTGGTCTCCCTCCGCGAAGCTGCCCTGTCCGCCACCGATAAATGCGCCTCCGCCAGCTTGGTTATCGCTTCCGCCACCCACTGCGCCCCGGTTTCCGGCAATGTTTCTCTCTCCTCCACCCACAAATCCCTTTGAACTCGCCCGGTTCAACTCGCCGCCGCCGACCACAGCCGAACCCCCGGCTTCATTGGCCCTTCCGCCGGACACAGTGCCATAGGACGCCAGAACCCGGTTAGGTGAGTCCTCGTCGCCACCGCCGCCGATGGTCGCCCCGCTCATGAGCGAACCGACAGCCGCGTTCGCACTATTGGCTTCGTGTCCGCCGATCACGTTTGGCGTGGCGCTAAACCACTCGTAATGCCTAGTAAGGCGCAGACCCACCCGATCGTTGACCTGGAATACAACCGGTTCCGGGTTGGTGGTTCCCAAGGTCCCGGAGAACAGCGAATGAGCCGCCAAATTGCCCGCGAAGGTGACGCTGGAATTCAGCCGGGGAACGTTGGTGGACAGCTGGGCGTCGGAGACGCTTCCTTGAAGGGCAGCGGCGTTCAGGTTTACCAAACCCGCGCCGTTCCCGGAAAATGCCTGGGCGAAGACCGGTCCCGTGAAAGTCGTTCCGGCCGAATTCAACCGCGGGATGTTCGGTGACAAGCGCGCGTCATTGACCGTGCCGATCAACTGCGCGGCATTCGCCGGTCCCTCGAAACCCGCTGCGGTCACCGTGCCGGTGAACGTTGGACTCCCATCCAGCCTTGGAATGTTGGGCGACAGTCGCGCGTCGTTGACCGTGCCGCTCAACTGCGCGGCGCTCACCGGTCCGCTGAACCCGGCCGCCGTCACGGTGCCGGCGAACGTTGGGCTGGTGTTGAGCTTGGCGAGGTTCGCATCAAGCGCTGGGGCAAGCTTGGCGGCCGTCACCGCCCCGTCAGGCACGTTGGCCGCGAGCGCATAGCCCACCGCCGCGATGCGCTGGTCGGGCGTGAGCCGCTGGAACCCGTGCGTGCCGTCGTTGAACCACACCCGCAGCCGCACGTCGCTGTTCGCAAACACCGTGGCGGGCACGGCGGTCATGTTGGCGAGCGTCGTGTCGCCCAGCAGCACCGAGTAGGTGCCCTGGGCCACGGAAATCGTCGCCGCCGCCGTGGGCTCCGCTCCGTTGGCACCGGTGCCGTCGTTGCTCCAGTGGGTGACGCTGCCGTCGCCGTTGACGAGGGCGAACTTGAACTGGCCGGAGCCGTTGAACGGCACGCCGTCGGCCAGCACGCGGCCCTGGTAGTTCAGCAGGCCGGGCACCTGGGCAGAGCCGGCGGGCGGGCTACCCAGGTGGCAGATCACGAGGAGGACAAAGGCAAACGCTCGCCGGGCGGCGGCACAGGGACGAAGCGAAGTGATCATCGTAACGGCCGTGGGGGATTGAGGTGAGGAAAACCGCTTCCGGCCCTGGAAGTGACGCCGGGCGCGGGGTGGGTGCAGGCGCACGGCGACACACGGGACCGAATTCTGCGGATTGTCCTACGGCGTGACAGGCTGGCTGGAAAAAGGCAAGCGATGGATTCTGCCCGCCGCATCACCCTCGGACCGGACGCGGGGTCGGACCGCAAATCTGGTGCCGCCCGCGAGCAGAGGAACGCCGGCAGCGGCGCCAAATTTGCCGCTGGTCCCGGCGCGCCGACGCACGGATTCAACGGATCGCCCGCAGGGGATTCGACCGCGGGAAGAGCTATCCCGAGGTCACGGACGATCCGGGCCGTTTCGCCACATTTCCGCCATGCCAACTTACGACCACACATAAGCCAAATCGGTCTTTTCGCTGCCATTGCCGGACCGACCGTAAAGACGAGACACCAGAACAGCGGAGACCGCGTCGTGTCCGGGTTACCGGGTGAGGCCACCCGGCGGTCGCGGGGTCGCTTCAGCCATTTGTCACCATGAAAACGCCAAACCCCGACCTGAATTCCACGTGCCACTGGCCTATGATGACGCGCCTCCTGCTGAGCGCCCTGCTGTCCGTGGCCGTTGGCCACGGATGGGCCCAGCCATGGACACGACCGAGCCTGACGCTATGGCTCAAGGCGGATTCCGGGGTGACGGTCGAGGCCAGCCAGGCGGTCAGCCAGTGGGCGGACCAGTCCACACGCACCAACCATGTGGTCCAAGGCAACGGGACCCAGCAGCCATTGCTCGTGGACAACGGCCTGAACGGACTTCCGGTGATCCAGTTCCGCGACGACTGGCTCGTCCGGCCGGGCGTTTCCGGCACCAACCTTTTCAGCAGCAATGCGGCCACGGTCTTCATCGTCCAGAAACAGCTCGGTTCCGACCCACGGACGACCACCGTCGCCTGGCGCGCGGACGGCGAACAGCGGCTTTACGTCCATGCCACGTATGATGATGGGGTCGGTTTCCAGGTGGGGCATCCGAGCCAGGGCGGCATGGGGGTGGTCCAGCCGTCCAATTGGGACGACAACTGGCACCTGCTCGTGTGCCGACGGGACGACACCAACGGCGTGATCCGGGTGGATGGTGTGGTGATCACGCCGCCGACTTACTTTACCGGCAACGCCAATCCTGACCAATTCGGCAACCTCATCATTGGCAGCGACCATTTCGGCAACACCTTCAACGGCGACATCGCGGAGATCCTCGTCTTCAACGAGGCCCTGTCCGACGCCGACCGCGCGGAGGTGGAAAGCTACCTCTTTGACAAATGGGCCGTGCCGGTTGCCCCCGCCGCCATTCCGGACCTGCTCGTGAAGGCGACCGGTGAACCCACCTACGCCGGCAACGGGCTCTACCAGCTTCAGCCCGCCGACAGCCAGATACGAAGCCAGGACGTGGCGGCGCTGCAGAAGGCGAGCTTCAACGTCCGGGTGGAAAACGACGGCACCGTGGCCGGTCCCGTGATTTTCCGGGCAGCGGAATCCGCCACTTCGGGCTGGGCGGTCACCTACCGCCAGGGCGCCAACAATGTCACCGCGCAGATCGTGAGCGCAGCGGGCTTCACCAACGCGGCCCTGGTGCCCGGCGGGAGCGCGGAGCTCACCGTCGAAATCACCATGACCGGCGTGGTGCTGCCAGGCATCCGCAAGACGGTCACCGTCCGGGCCCACGACGCCTATCTTCCCGCCTTGGTGCGGGATGCGGTCCAAGTGGCCGCCGTGGCCGCCGGCGGAGTTCAACCGGACCTCACGGTGCGGCGGGACATCGATCCCAACCCCGCGGGTGACGGCCTCTACAACCTGACCGGCCAGGGGCAGTCCAAATGGCAGCAGGTCGCGACCAACCAGACCGCCGCCTACTTCGTGACGCTGGCCAACGACGGCAACGCCAACGCCCAGTTCAAGCTCCAGGGCAACGACGGCGGTGGCGGTTGGACGGTGAACTTCTTCGGCCACCGGCTCGCCTTCGACGGCAGCGATGACTATGTCGATCTCGGTGCCTGGGCGCCCGGCACGAACTGGACGGTTGAGGCCTGGGTCAAGGCTTCAATTGTGCCCGGCGGCCGGCGCAGCATCGCGGGCGGCATGAACGAGGCGCGCGACTGGGGCATCACGATGCAGGACGGCCAGTTCGGCGTGGTGACCAAGCCGCTCGACGGCAGTTCGACGATCACCTTCCGCTCGGGCGAAGCGGTCGTGCCTGACGTCTGGTATCATGTGGCCGGCACCTGTGACGGCACCAACGCCTTCCTGTTCGTCAACGGCGTGCTCAAGGCTTCCGGTCCGGTTTTCCCGGGCTACACCGGATCGGCCGCCAGTTCCCGCATCGGCAGCGAATCCTGCTGCGGCGGCAACAGCTTCCCCGGCCGGATCCGCGACGTGCGCATCTGGAAGCGCCCGCTCGCCGAAGCGGAGATCGTCTCCGGCATGGCCGGCCCGATCCCCGGCACCGGGGAAGGACTGGAAGGTTACTGGCGGCTGGACAGCGGCGGCCAGGCCGAGGTCCGGGATCTGGGCCCCAGGCAACGGCACGGGACGCTGGTCAACGGCCCGGTCTGGCGACGCGAGGACATCACCGCGGACATCACCGGCGCGGGCTGGTCCGACAACCTGATTGCGCCCGGCGGCAGCATGGAACTGGTGGTCGAAATGACCCCCGACGAAACCGTGCCGGGTGGTGCCGCCAAGGCCGTGCAGCTGACCGCCACGGCAGCGGGTGACGTGAACAGGGCCGACGCCGTCAAGCTGACGACCGACGTCGTCACGCCCAGCACCGCCCCGGTGAGCGCGCTGTTCACGACGACGGGGCAGTTCGAGCTCGGCTGGATGAGCGGCCTGGAGGCCTGGAGCACCGCCGATCAGCTCCAGCCCAGCGAGACCTCCGGCGTGCTGCCCTATTTCTGGGTGCCCAATGCCGGCGACAATTCCGTTTCCAAGGTGGACACCCGCACGGGCCGCGAACTGGCGCGCTACCGTGTCAGCCCCGCGAACGTGACCGGCAACCCGTCCCGCACCACCGTGGACCTGCGCGGCAACTGCTGGGTCGCCAACCGCAACTCCGCGACCGTCGTGAAGATCGGCCTGCTGGAGCACGGCGAGTTCGCCGACCGCAACGGCGACGGCATCGTGCAGACTTCGCGAGACCTGAACGGCGACGGCTCCATCACCGGCGCGGAGATGCTGGAATGGGGGCAGGACGAGTGCGTGCTGCACGAGGTGCTGCTCGTGCCGGGCAGCGAGGCCCGCTACACACCCGGCACCTACCGGGGAAGCTACCCGAACAACTACTGGAACCCGGGACCCCGTGGCGTGGCCGTGGACGCCCAGGGCAATCTCTGGGCCGGGACGCACGACACGATGAAGTATTACCACATCAGCGGCGAAACCGGGCAGATCCTCCGGACCCTTGACGCGTCGCCCGCAAACCACATGGCCTACGGCGCGGCGATTGACCAGCGCGGCATCCTCTGGTCATCGGGTTACAAGGAGTCCGGCGAGCAGAACCTGCTGCGCCTTGACCCGGCTGACGGCTCGTTCTCCAAGACGGTCACGGACTTCCACACCTACGGCATCGCCATTGACCGCAATGACCATCTGTTCGTCTCCGGCCACCAGGAGTCCGTGCTGACCCGCTGGAACACCCGGACCGGCAGCCTCGACTGGAAGATCGGCGTGGGCGCAAATCCCCGCGGCATCGCCATCACCGACGACGGCGACGTGTGGGTCATCAATTCCGGCGCCAACACCCTGACGCGCCTGTCCAACGATGGCGTCATCAAATCGGTCATCGGCGTCGGGCCGACGCCGACCGGAGTGACCGTGGACGCCGCCGGCAAGATCTGGGTCTGCGGCATCGGCGACGAATACATCCGGCGCATCGATCCGGCGACCGATACCGTGGACCTCGCGAAGCGGATTGCCGGCAGCCACTACGGCTACAGCGACATGACCGGCACGATCGTGCGCAACAGCACCGTGCGGCTGGGGCTCTGGTCGGCGGTGCATGACGCGCAGGTGGCCAACACCGCTTGGGCGTCGGTCACGTGGCACGGCCGCGACGCCACCGGCACGAACATCCTCGTCCGGGTCCGCAGTTCCAACGACCGCACCGTCTGGTCCGCCTGGGAAACCGCGGTCAGCGGTGCCGCTCTGGCCGCCACGCCGCCGGGCCGCTACCTCGAGTTCGAGGTCACGCTGCGCAGCGTGGCCGGCGCCGTCGCCCCCGTGCTCGACGACATCGCCGCCACCGGCCGCGCGCCCGCCGCCGCCGACCTCGCGATCAGCCTCGGCGCCCAACCCAACCCGGTGCTGAGCGAGTATCCGCAGACGCTCCTTGTGACCGTGACCAACCGGAGCGCGAACTGGGCCTCGGGAGTGGTGGTGACCAACGATCTGCCGGCCAGCTTCGACCTCATGGCCGTGACCGTTCCCGGCGGCTTCTATCAGCGCACGGGCAACCGTGTGATCTGCACCCTCGGCGGCGTCGGGCCGTCCGCGGCGACCACGATCGCCTTCGCCGGCTCCCCGCTAACCCCTGGCGCGGTCGCCTTGGAGGCGACGGTGACGGCCAACGAACCGGATCCCGTTCCCGGCAACAACGCGGCCATCCTGCCCCTCACGGTGCAGGCGGTGCCCTGCCTCCTGCCCCCCATGGGCTTCGTGGCCTGGTGGCCCGGTGAAGGGCACACCAATGACGTGGCGGGCACGAATGACCTTACCGCCCAGGGCGGTCCCACCTTTGCCGCCGCCACGGTGGGCGAGGGCTTCCTCTTCGACTCGAACGACGACCGCCTCAGCGCGCCGCACCAAGACGCGTTCAACCTGAACCGCACCGGCTTCACCGCGCAGTTCTGGATGAAGGGCGGCAAGGATCAGCCCGGTCAGTCCGAATCTCTCTGCACGCTGCTGGAGAAATCCCATGGGTGGGTCGACAACACCGGGTGGGCGTTCCAGGTCTTCCCCGCCAACGGCCAGCTCGCCTTCGGCGCGGGCTACGGCGGCGGCACCGGCGCCGGCTTCATGTCCACCGACTCGCTCGGGGACGTGCTCGACGGCCGCTGGCATCACGTCGCGGGCTCTTGGGACGGCTTCAACCTCCGCCTCTTCGTGGACGGCGTGCAACAGGAGGTCACCCCGCTGCTCATCCCGGCCAATAACCGGCGCCCGTTGAACCTCGGCTTCACCTGGGGCAATGGCGGCCCGCGCCGCTTCTTCCGCGGCCTGCTCGACGAGGTGACGATCCATGACCGTGCGCTGGGCACCGACGAAATCGCGGCCGTCTACGCGGCCCGGTCCGGAGGCCTGTGCCGGGAAGCCCCGGTCTTCCTCCGGCCCACGGCCCTGCCTGAGGCCGTGGTGGGACGTGCGTTCCGTGAGGAATTCAAAGGCGCCTTCGGAGTCCCGCCCTACACCTTCTCGGCGGTCCCAGGGACCCTTCCGCCGGGACTGACCCTTGACATGACGGGTGTGCTCACTGGCCGACCCGAGGTCGCCGGGTTATACACCTTCGCGGTCCGGCTGGATGCCGGTGCCAACGCGACCGAGCGAACATTCTCCCTGCCGGTCTCGGAATGCGCCTCGCGTCCCGCCGGCCTCGTGGGCTTCTGGACCGCCGATGACGCCACCGACAACCTGGCCGGCACAAACCATGGCACGCTGGAATACAATGCAGGTTACGCGGCCGGTCGGGTCGGCCAGGCGTTCATCCTGAACGGTGACGGTGACGCCGTCCGACTTTTCGGGAGCAGTGCGGGACCGTTGCGCGTCACCACGGATCAGCTGACGGTCGGCGCCTGGATCAACCAAGCGGCCACCAATCCGCCGGTCAACGGCTATTCGATCATCTTCGACAAGGCCTGGGACGGATCACCCAACGGCTATGAGCTAGCCGTGGTGATGGGCGAGGTGCGCCTGTGGCTGGCCACGACCGATGCCCGACAGGGGGCCTCCCTGGCTTTCCCGCTCCCGCGGCAGCGTTGGGTGCAGGTTGCCGCGACCTACGACGGCGCCATGATGCGCCTCTATCTGGACGGAGTTGAGGTAGCCTCTGCACCGCTCACCGGCACGATCCTGCCCAACAATCACGATGCCTGCATCGGCAACGACAACTGGCCGGGCTCGCGCAACTACGCCTTCAACGGACTGATCGACGAGGTGATGGTCTTCAACCGCGCCCTTGCCGCTGCCGAGGTGCAGGGCCTCTTCGGCACGGGCGCCGCGGGCCTCTGCCCCGTCCCGTCGGCGGACCTCCTGGTCAAGGCCGCCGCGGAATCCGACGCCGCCTACTCCGCCAATGACGACTACCAATCGGTTCCGTCTGTCACACAGACCAAGGTGCTCCCGACCCTGCCGCTGGCCGCCGCGGCCTTTGACGTGCGGATCCAGAACGATGGACCCACGGCGCGCACCTTCGCGCTCAAGGCAATGGAAAGCGGCGAGCAGGACTGGAACCTGGTTTATCGCCAGGCGGCCACGGACATCTCGGTCGCGCTGCGCAGCCCGGCGGGATACCAGACCGCCGAACTGGCCCCAAACGCCGCCCTCGTGATCCGCGTGGAACTGACACCCGGGCTCAGTGTGCCGGCCGCCGGCCAGAAATCCGTCATCATCAACGCGCTGCTCGACGGTGGCGCCGTCTCCGTGCGCGACGCGGTGAAGCTGACCGCCACCTGCCGCGCCACGTTCCAGCCGGACCTGATGATCCGCCGGGACATGGACGACAGCTTTGCCGGCGAGGGCGTCTTCAACGCCACCGCGCTGGATCAGTCCCGGTTGCTGGAGGTGCCGGCCGGTCAGACCGCGACCTATTACGTCCAGCTCAAGAACCACGGCAACACCAACAACCGCATCCGCCTCCAGGCCACGCCCGTGGGCGCGGGCTGGACCGCGAGCTACTGCGGCGTTCGGCCCGTGCTGCACTTCGACGGGACGGATGACCATGTCAGCATCCCCGATTCGCCCGCGCTGCACTCCGACCGCCAGCTGACGATCAGCGGCTGGTTCCGGACGGAGGGTTTCCCCCGCCAGTGGCAGAACATCTTCTGGAAGGGCAATACGCCCGACTGCACGGTTGGTTGCGAGAACCGCGAATACGCCCTGTGGCTCAACGGCAACGGTCACCTCGCCTTCTCCTCGACGCCCGAGACCCGCATCGGCGTGGGTGAGCTAGGGGTCGGCACCGCCCCGGGCACAATCCAGATCGGCCAGTGGTATCACTTCGCCGCCGTGCTCGACAGCGACGCCAACCGGATGCGGATCTACGTGAACGGCGAACTGAAGGCGGATGGCCCCTACGCCACGAGCAACATCCGCACGACCACCGGCCCGCTGAATTTCGGCATCAACAAGGTCGGTGAGTGGGCGTTCCTTGGCGGCATTCAACATGTCAGCCTCTGGAGCACTGCGCTGGCGGTTGAGGACATTGCCGGCCTGATGGCGAAGAATCCCACCGGCAGCGAGCCTGATCTCATGGGCTACTGGCCCCTGTTGGAAGGCTCCGGATTGACGACGCTGGATTACTCGGCCAACGCCAATGCCGGCACGCTCATCAACGGCCCGGTCTGGACCTTCGACCCGCCCACCATCACGGGTTGTTACGAGCTGGCGTCGTTGCTGGGGACCGGTTGGACCAACCTCGCGCTTCCGCCCAAGGGCAGCTATGACATGGTCGTGCGGCTGACCCCCGACGCGGGCGTCACTCCGGGCACCGTGAAGGAGGTTGTGCTCACGGCCAGCTCGATGGAGGACGCGACGCAACTGGATGTCGTGAAGGCCGTCGTCGCCGTGCTGACTCCGAGCACCACGCCGCAGGGCGGCACCTACACGTCGAGCTTCGACTTCGCCAAGGGCCGGATCTCCGGTGTCGAATACGCGTCGGTGCCTGACCAGCTCCAGCTGTCGGTGCAGTCCGCGTCGTTGCGCTATCTCTGGGTGCCCAACAATGAGGGCACGATCTCGAAGGTGGACACCCTGACCGGCCGCGAACTCGGACGCTACCGGACCGGTCCGCCCAACGTGAACAGCCAGCCGTCGCGGACGACGGTGGACCTTCTGGGCAACTGTTTCGTGGCCAATCGTTACAGCGGAACCCTCGTCAAGGTGGGTCTGCTGGAAAGCGGCCAGGGCATCGACCGCAACGGTGACGGCCTGCTCCAGACTTCCATCGACCTGAACGGTGACGGAGACATCACCGGGGAGGAACTGCTCCCGTGGGGTGCGGACGAATGTGTGCTCTGGGAGACTTCACTCATCCCCACGGCGGAAGGGCATTTTGTCCCCGGCACCTTCACCGGCCCCTATCAGAACGACTGGGGCTATCCCGGCGTCCGGGGTGTCGGCGTGGATGCAAAGGGAAATGTCTGGGTCGGCACCCTCGAGACGAAGAAGTTCTATCTCCTCGATGGGGCAACCGGACGGATCCTTCAGACGATCGACGTCGCCCCGGTCAACCACCGGACGTATGGCGCAGTCATCGACCGGTCCGGCATCCTCTGGGCCTCCTCGCATGACCGGAACGAGGTGCTCCGGCTCGATCCGGTCACGGGAGCCTTCACCGTGATTCCTCTCGGGCACTTCTCCTATGGCATCACCGTGGACCGCACGGGCCACGTGTTCGTCAGCGGTTGGCAGTCCGCCCGGCTCACGCGCCTTGATTCCGCCACCGCTTCGATTGATTGGTCGGTGGCGGCCGACACCGAGGGCCGAGGGGTTGCCATCACGGACGATGGCGACGTCTGGGTGGCCCACTCGGGACCCGGAATTGTCGTGCGCCGCAGCAACACCGGCGCCTTCAAGGCCGCCATTCCCGTCGGCAGCCAGCCCACGGGTGTGGCAGTGGATTCGCGCGGCATGGTCTGGTGCGTCGGCTTGGGCGAAGAGGTGATCCGGCGCATCGATCCCAGCCGCAATGCCGTCGATCTGACCAAGCGGATCGTGAGTGGCAACAACGGCGGCTACCATTACGGCTACAGCGACATGACCGGTAACATGGCCCGCAATTCGACCACCCGGATCGGTTTCTGGACTGCCATCCACAATGCCAAGGTGCCCAACACGCCGTGGGGAACCATCTCCTGGCAGGGCGAGGAGCCCGCCGGCACAACGCTGAGCGTTCGCGTGCGGAGTTCCCACAACCGGCGCACCTGGTCCCTCTGGGAGTCGGTGCGGAACAATGTGGCGCTGCACGCAACCCCGCCCGGGCAGTTCCTCGAGGCCGAGGTAACCCTGCAGAGCAGCCAGCCTGGCGTGTCCCCGGTGCTTCACGGACTTACAATCCAGCCGGCACTGGAGGTCAACTACGGGGTCCTCATTTACAGCAACGACTTCGCCGGTGCAGTCGGGCCTGAATGGTCCGCCAACCGCACCGACGCGACCCCGGCGGGCGGACGCCGTTTCCTCGGACAATTCGGGAACGAAAGGGTCACGCTCTCGATTTCGAGCCTGCCGCCGCACGCCGCCATCACGGTGGTGCTCGACCAGTTCATCATCCGCGGCTGGGACGGCAACAGCGCCACCGACGGTCCGGATCTCTTCGAGGCCGACGTGGCGGGCGGTTTGAAACTGATCCGCTCGACCTTCAACAACGGTCCGGCAGGCAGTGCGTCGCCCGGACAAGCCTACCCGGGCAACTACCCGGACGACACCTTCCCGGCACGCACCGGTGCAGTGGAAAACAACACCCTGGGATTCGCGGTTCCCGGAGCCGGAATCACCGATTCCGTCTACCGGCACATATGGAGTTTCCCGCACTCGGCCGAGGCATTGACCCTCAACTTCTCCGCCTCGGGACTGGCGGCGGCGCTCCCCGAGGAGAGCTGGGGCCTCGACAATGTGGAGATCTATGTCGTGCCCGCTGAGGGTCCGCCGGAACTCAAGGCCATCGGATTCGCGCCGGGAGGATTCCAGCTCGCGATCCGGGCGGAACCGGGATGGACTTATGTCGTGGAAGCTTCCTCCGACTTCATCGAGTGGGTGCCGCTGTTGACCACGGGACCCAGTGAAAACTTTGTGGAGTTTGTCGATCCCGGGGCGCCCACAATGGACCATCGGTTCTATCGCGTTGTCCGGAAGCCTTAGGCACAACCCCGTCGGGCCGATGGCGCCGAATCGGCGCCACCGGCCGGCCGCTTCCACGCCGTCGGTGATTCCCGGGAAAGCGCCCGGATCGCCCGGTTTCTCCTCGGCGAGGGCTTGTGAAAGGTCGCGTGACACCCGCGCGCCCGAACCTGCGATGTCTCGAACATCGCCAAGAGCCGGGATGCCAACCGCCGCCTTGATTTGTTCGTCCAAATTGGGAAGCTCACACCCAAGAAAAAAGGCGCGTGCCCAACCACGGCCTTGGTGGATTACGACGGATTCCAGCGTTTATTTTCGCCATGAAACGACTTCTGCTCGGCGGTTTTCTCGGTTTGGGCATCCTTGCCGCCTCCATTTTTCCCGCTCTCGGCGGGGCCATCGACGTGATTCTGGCCACGGAACAGATCCCGGGAAATGCCGGTCTGTCCCGCGTCGGTTTTCTCGGCGGCGGACGTTGGGATCGGGGCGGTAGGATTTGGATGGAGGGTCGCTACCAGCCCGACTGGCCCAGCGTTTCTGAGCCAAACGCGGTCTGGGTTTGGACCGAAGCGGGCGGTGCCGCACAATTCTACAGGGACGGCGATTCAGTGCCGTATTATCCCGGCGGGGCGTTGGGGCCGGTGATCCCGATGTCGGTTCCCCGCCTGCAGCCGCGCCTGGGAGGATACGAGCCTCCGGCGAACTATGCGGTGTTCGACAGCGCGGTCGCGAGCGTTCCGGCCGCAGGGGGTATGCTGCGGGCAATGTGGACGAGGCGACTGGACCTTCCGGGCAACTTGTTCGCCGCGTATTTCCTGGTAAACGATCTCGAAAGCCACTCCGACGGAACGAGGCAGTTCCTGCGTCCGCAATTCGGCAACGCGATCATCCGGCTGCGAAACCCGAACGCCAGTCTCGATACGAATTACCTTTTCAGGACAGAGGGCGGAGGCGCGTTCCAGCTTTACTTCAACAGCGACATTTCGGAGGCCGGCGGCGCGTCCGGCTCCCTTGTCTGGCACGCCCGTTCCGATCTGGAGGGATCGGTCTCGGGCCTCTCCAATGTGGTCCGGACCCTGGCCGCAAGCTCGGGCTTGAACTTGCCCGGACTCCCGGGTGGCCGCTACTCGGCGCTCCGGATCCTGGGAGTCGATTCCCATGAAAACCTGCTTTGGGAAGCCGGCACCAATGGAGGAACCATCGTGCTCCGGGGTCCCGCGGGGGAGTGGGCGCCGCTGCTGGGTCCGGGAATGCCCGCGCCTCCCGACCGTCGGATTGCCCCCGGCGCAGCCACGCCGCTGGGTTCGGTTGGGGCGGTTGGCCTGGTCAGCCATGGCGCGGCGTTCTTCGCGGAAGCCACCTACGGCACCGCCGCCGGAGGATTGGCAGGGCGCACCGCCCTGCTGCTGCACGATGGGACAACTTCCAAGCTCTTCGCCCGTGAACGCGAAGTGGCCGACGGACCGGGCGGACCGGTGGAACTGCAGCGATTCACGCCCGGCGACTACGATTGGCCCGACTCCACCCTGGTCACCTTTTTCGGTCCCGTGCGGGGCGGCGGGTTTCCGTTTGAGCGTCAGGCCCTCCTGTTCGCCGACGAACACAGTCTCCGGCACCTCGCGATCCAAAACGATCCCCTGCCAGTTCCCGCCGGCGTGGACCGCATCGTCCAGTTTCGGTTCCCGGTGCTTTCAGCCCGACCGGACGGAACGGTCGCCTTTGCGGCTGACGTCGAATTCACCGACGGCCGGCGGCAGGAGATTCTTTACTTGGTCAAGCCTGGTTCGCCGAACCGCTACCAGGTGATCCTGTCGTCGGGTGACACCTTCAGCCTGTCGACGAGGGAGGGTCCCCGGGTTCACACCATCCGCGGCTTCCGGTTGGCCGAATGGCGGCCTGAAACCTTCGACAAGCTGTTGGTGACTGTGGATCTCCAGCTAGCCGGGGCTTCCGCGGTGCTCCTGGTTGACCCTTTCCCGGCGCCTCCGCGGATCGAGAGCAGCCTGGTCGGCGGCCGGTTGCGGCTTCGTTGGCCGGTCGCAGCCGGTGCCACGGTGGAATCGGCGGCCTCGCTGACAATTCAAGACTGGTCGGCCGTCACGCTGCCTGTCACCGAACGGGACGGATTCCGGGAACTGGAAATTGAACCCGACGGCATCGCCCGGTTCTATCGGGTTCGGTGAACGGAAGCAGCGTCCGTTTCGTGCCGTTGGTCGGGCTGACGCTGCACGCCTTCCGGCGCGTTCCCGGGCTGCGGCAGTCGTTGGCTTCCTGGTTTCGCCCTAGCGCCGGGTTGTGATTCCTCTTCGGGGATCAGTGGGAACGGACCGCCGATCCGCAATATGTGAGGCGACTCCTCAGCGGTCCGGCAGGCTACCGATGTTCGGCGGCTGTGGTCCGGCTTCTTGCATCAGATCCACCAGCCCGCGGTGGGTCACGAACCAGAAGATGGCCCCGGCAAGCGTGCAACCGGCTGCCGGCACGCCGAGCGCGGCCGGGCCGAACCGTTCGTCGGCGACGACCCCGATCCAGCCGCCGATGCCGAAGGCAGTGAAGAGCCAAGCCAGGAACCTGAGTTTCCAGAATTCGATCTGCCGGTGGCGGATCCAATGTCCCAACATGACGCCGATGTCGGTGATCATGCCGCTGACATGGGTCGTGCGGATCATCAGGCCGCAGTAACTGCTGGTCATGGCGTTTTGGAGCCCACAGGCCATCGCGACAGCAGGAAGACCCAGCCGGTGACCGCTCATCAGCAGCCCGGTCGCAAGGCTCAGCAGGGCGCCCTGCACCATCAGCGCCACCCCGTAGCGCCGGCCGGGGATCAGTTTCCACGCACCAACCAGCACGCCGGCCACCAGGGCGCCCACGAGGAACCCGGCGATGATGCCGAAAGAAGCCAGGGCATCCGCCCACTTGCCGGCGTGGAGATCGAGTCCTAGGCGCGACACCGCGCCGGTCATGTGGCTGACCGGCGAGTGGAAGAAGCCCAGCGCGGTGGAATTCACGAACCCGGCGGTCGCCGCGAACAGCAGCGCCCCAGGAAACAGATGGCGAATCCTGCGGTAAGCCTGCGCCCGGTCCAGTGGTTGGGGATGCGAGTAGGGCATCGAAGGCCATTCCAGTGTGCGCCTTGCACGGGGCGGAGCAAGGCCTTCACCCAGCTCTTTCATGAACCGCCTGCATCCATGGGATGCAGACGACGGTAACGCCACTAGGGTTGCCGGCGCCAGCTACGCTGGCCGGATGCCGCGCTTCGCCAACTCGTCGAGCGTCCAGGCGTATTCGCTCGCCAGCATGTCCACGACGCTCGGCTGCTTAAGTTCGCGCGGCAGGACTTCCCACGTGTAGGTCTCCATCTCGAGGTGCGAACAGAGCGACGGATGCTGCTTCACGACGTCGAGCGTGCCGCGGAGATGGTCGGCCGTGGTGCCGAGCTCGGCCGTCTCCGGCGCATGCAGGGGTATGTGAAAGTGGATCCGCCATTCCCGGTCGAACTGCGGTCCATCCGCCACGGGCGTCGTCAGTGCCTCATCGAGGTCGGCGTAGCGGAAGATCTCGCCGTCGCTGCGCCGCTCGATGACCTGATGGAAATAGACGTCGTCCACGAAGGCCCGGAGCTGCTCCCGGACGGCTGCGGTCGGATGCACCCGCAGCGCGTTGCTGAGGTGAAGCTTGCTGACCTTGACGCCGCGCCGGCTGAGCCGGTGCAGCGCTTCGGCGGGTTGCTCGTATTGGAGCGCGAAGTGGCAGGTGTCGTAGTTGATGCCGAGATGTTCGCGCAGGCGCAGGTCCCCGGGGCGGTCGGCTTCGAGCTGCTCGAAGAGCGTGAGGAACTCCGCGGTATTCTCCACCGTGCCGAAGGGTTCCGGCTCGAGGCCGAGGTGGAACTTCTTCCCGGTCCGGCGCGTGAGCTGTTCCTGGTGGTCCACGCAGCGCCACAGGTGCTCGCGCGCGGTGCGCAGACCACGCTCGCCGAGGCGGAACTGCTTGAAGCTGACGGGCACGGTGCTGACGGACGCCTCGATGCCGGGCGGCGTAAGTTCGGCGAGGAGGTCGAACAGCCGGTTCGTGTAGGCGAGGCGGTCGGGCGAACTCCAGTCGGGCTGCGACACCTTTTCCTTCACCCGCGTGCCGTGGAAATCACCGTAGGGAAAGCCGTTTACCGTGAAGACGTAGCAGTTGTGCCGCTGGAGCCAGCCCTGAAAGGCCCGGAGGTTGGCGGGTTCGGCCAACTGGCGGGAGGCGGTGTCGCTCAGGCGGAGGCCGATCGCATAGGGCCGGTCGGGCGCGACCCGGCGCCGGACGGCGAGGGTATGCTTTTCCAGGCTCGCCAGCGTTTCCGGCCAGTCGCCGCCGCGATGGACATTGGTGCAATAGGCAAGATGCAGACCGTGGGTGAGCTTCACGCGCCGAGTCTAGCAGCGACCCCGCGACGGCTCCAATCGCGGAACGTCCGGCCGGCCGGAACCGCGCCTTGCGGTGCCGCTCTGTCCACCGGTAGCGTTCGCCATGCACTCATTGTCCCGCCGCGCGTTCGGCCAACGGCTTCTGGCCGGCAGCGCCCTGCTGGCCGCCGCTCCGGCTACCCACGCAGTCGAGCCGTTCGACCGCCCCGGGAAAGCCCGGATGCGCCTTTCGCTCGCTGCGTATTCGTTCCGCGACGACCGCAAGAGCAACGGCGGCAGGAACCTGTTCCTGCCGGGCATGGACATGTTCAAGTTCCTCGACTTCTGTGCCGCGAACGACTGTCCGGGCGCGGAACTCACCAGCTACTATTTCCCGCCGGACGCCGATCTGGCCTACCTCGCCCGCGTCCGCCGGCACGCCCATGTCCGGGGCATCACGGTCACCGGCACCGCCGTGGGCAACGACTTCGGCCATCCGCCCGGCGCGGAACGCGACCGCCAAATTGCCTCGGTCAAGGAGTGGATCGGCAAGGCCGCAGTGCTGGGCGCGCCGCACATCCGCGTCTTCGCCGGCAACGCCCACGGGCAGCCGCTCGAGGAATCGAAACGGCATTGCATCGCCGCGCTCGAGGAGTGCGCCGAAGTGGCCGGCCGGCACGGCATCATGTTGGGCATCGAGAACCACGGCGGCATCGTCGCGGAGGCGGACCACCTGATCGACATCGTCCGGGCGGTGAAGTCACCGTGGGTCGGCATCAACCTCGACACGGGCAACTTCCACACGGCCGATCCCTACGCGGATCTCGCGAAGTGCGCACCGTGGGCAATCAACGTGCAGTTCAAGGGCAAGGTCAGCGCCAAGGGCCGGAAGGCGGAGCCCGCCGACTATGCGCGCACCTTCCAGATCCTCCGCGACGCGCACTACCAAGGCTGGGTCGTGCTCGAATACGAGCTTCAGGACGATCCCTACGTGAAGGTGCCACAGATGCTCGCTGAAATGCGGCCGCATCTGGGCTGAACTTGCGGGACAGCGGCCTGACCGTCCCCGGCGGGACCGTGGCGGCGTCCCTGAAATCGGGGTTCCGGGGGCTCAAGGTGCGGCTTGACCGGCTTTCTTCGAATGCCAGACGCTGACGGGCGTCATCGAATTCCCATGAATGCTTTGCCTGTCTCCACCCGCCGTGACTTTCTCCGGACCTCCTCCACCGCCGCGGCGTTCGCCCTGGCCGCGCCCGGGATAATCATCCGGGAATCGGCATTCGCCGCCAATTCCGACACGCTGAAGGTCGGTCTCGTGGGCTGCGGCGGCCGCGGCACCGGTGCCGCCGGCAACGCGCTGACGGCCGACGGCAACTGCGTGCTGACCGCCGTGGCGGACGCCTTCGAGGGCCAGGCAGCCGGCTCGGTGAAGGGTCTCAAGGAACAGTTCGGCAACCGCATCCAGGTCACGCCCGATTCCACCTACATCGGCCTCGACGGCTACAAGAAGGTCATCGATCAGGTGGACGTCGTGCTGCTCGCCTCGCCTCCGGGATTCCGGCCGATGCACCTGAAGTATGCGGTCGAGAAAGGCAAACACATCTTCTGCGAAAAGCCGGCGGCGACCGACGCCTACGGCATCCGTGAGGTCATGGCCGCGGTGAAGATCGCCAAGGAAAAGAAGCTGCACTTCGTCTGCGGCTTTTGCTGGCGCAGTGACCTGCCCCGCCGCGCCCTCTACCAGCAGATTCACGATGGCGCCCTTGGCGAGGTGAAGAGCATCTATGGCACCTACCTCACCGGTCCGGTGAAGCCGATGCCCGCCGCCTCCACCCGCAAGCCGGGTATGAGCGACTTCGAATGGCAGCTCCGCAACTGGATGAACTTCTCCTGGCTCGCGGGCGACGGCTACGTCGAGCAGTGCATCCACACCGTGGACAAACTCGCATGGGCGCTCCTCGACAAGCCGCCGATCAGCTGCACCGCCACCGGTGGCCGCATGGTCCCGAACAACGAGGGCAACATCTACGATCACATGACGGTCGTTTACAGATATCCCAACGGTGTCCAGGCCACCATCGCCCAGCGCCAGATCCCCGGCTGTTACAGCGACAACTCCGACTACCTCGTCGGCTCCAAGGGTTTCGCCCGCTCCGGGTGGAACAACCCCGAGATCCGCGGCGAGAAGACCTGGCGCTATACCGGCGAGAAGCCCGACATGTATGTCGTCGAGCACCAGGACCTCTTCCGCGCGATCCGCGGCCAGGGCCCCTACCGCTTCGACGGCGACTGGCTCGCATCGAGCACCCTCCTGGGCATCATGGGCCGCATGGCGGCCTACACCGGGCAGGAAGTCACCTGGGAACAGGCGCTCAACTCGCAGGAGAAGCTCTCGCCGGACGGCGAATGGGCCATGGACATGAAGCTCGACATCATGCCCATGCCGATCCCGGGCCGCTACAAGCTGATCTGAGCGCATCGGCCAAGATCATGACTGCTTGCTGAAACATCGGGCCGCCCTCGCTGGGCGGCCCTTTTCACACACACCGCCAACTTTCCCTCCCATGAACCGCCGCCACTTCCTCCAGCTCACTGCCACTGCCGGTGCGGTCGCCACCGTGGCGCCGCTTCTCACCGGTTGCGCCACCGCCGCGCCGAAGTCCCCGTTGCCCGTCTCGCTCGCCAAGCCCGGCAAACGGCGCCTCCGCAAAGGCATCATGTGGGGCACCGTCGGTGCGCCCGGCTCGGTCATGGAGAAGGCCAAGGCGGTCAAGGAAGCCGGCTTTGAAGGCGTCGAACCGATGGGTGGCATGGACGTGGACGAAATGCTCCGCGCCCTCGACGCCACCGGTCTCAAGGCCGGCAGCGTCTGCTGCCACACTCATTGGGCCAAGCCGCTCTCCGATCCCAACCCCGAGGTCCGCAAGGTCGGCCTCGAAGGATTGAAGCAGTCGCTCCGGGACGCCAAACGCTACGGCGCGCCCTCCGTGCTGCTCGTGCCCGCCGTGGTCAACGACAAGGTCTCCTACGCCGACGCCTACGTGCGTTCGCAGGCGGAAATCCGGAAGGCCATCCCGCTCGCGCAGGAACTGGGCGTGAAGATCAGCATCGAAAATGTCTGGAACAACTTCCTGCTCGGGCCCATCGAAGCCGCGCGTTACCTCGACGAATTCGAGTCGCCCTTCGTCGCGTGGCATTTCGACATCGGCAACATCATCCACTACGCGTGGCCCGAACAGTGGATCCGAATCCTTGGCCACCGCATCCAGACGCTGCACATCAAGGAATACAGCCGCGCGAAATCCGACAAGCAGGGCAAGTGGGCCGGCTTCGACGCCGAGTTCCTGAAGGGCGACAACAACTGGCCCGCCGTGATGAAGGCCCTCGACGACATCGGCTACGACGGCTGGGGCATTGCCGAACAGGGCGGCGCCGGCTCGCTGGAAGGGCTCAAGAAATTGAGCGGCGAGATGGACCGGATTTTTGCGAGTTGAGGCACCTCTGGAGCGCTGAAGGCTTCGGCCGCGAGAGGGTAGGGCACCGAAAAGCGGGGCGTGTCGTTCGCCGTCGACATCTTCCCGCCGTTCCGGTTACTGGGCTCCGCTGCCGGATCCATCCTCGATTGGCTTCAACACCGGCTGCCGGGCCCGTTCCCATTCTTCGAAGTTTCCGTCCTCGGCATACTTGATCTCGCTGTGGCCATCGGCGAAGGCGTAGGTCCGGTAAAGTCCCGGGCGATCGGGACCGGGAAAAGCCGCTTTTTCGCGCAGCAGGATGGCAGAGGACGGATTGGAAATCTGCTTCAGGGAGCCGGTGAACATGATTTCAAATTCGGCAGCCTTGGCCATGCCTTCGTCGGCGGTTGCCCCGTCCGCGACAGGGTAAAACTCGCGGGCCTGTTCAAACGTTTCGGGAAGGGCATTGGCGTTGGCATTCGCGTAGAGCCAAAACACCTGCACCCAGTTTTTGGAGACATTCATCTTGCCGATGCCCATCTGCTTGAACACCTCCGATTCCCGTTCTGCCGCCGGCCCGGACTGGTTTCGTCCCGGCGCCATGGCCCGGAGGCGTCCGTTTTCGGCGCGCAGGAGTTCAAGATCCCGCTGGAGCCGGCGGCTTTGCGCGACTTCGGCCCGCAGGCGCAGCAATTCATCCAGTTCCGGGTTGCTCGGCGAGGTGGCGTCAGCAGAAAGCGGCAGCGCGGGCGGCGCCACCGCCTGCGCACGCCACGCCGCCACTTCGGCCTGAAGTTGACGGTTTTCCCTGTGCTGGCGCCCCATCGTCACCGCCACACCTGCGGCGATCGTCAAGGCGACGGCGAGTTTGAGTTTGCCTGTGGTCATAAGGTGGAAAAAACCGACGCCAGAAACCGCGGAACCGGCCATGCCGACGGCGGCAAGCACGGCACCCGCGAGGGCGGGAGGAGCGGTCTGCACCGCATTGGCCGTGAGCACGCCGCCCAACGAAGCCGCGGGCACGGCCAAGCCGCGGGCCACGAAAACCGCCCGCAACCGGTCGAGCGCCCGGCTGACCCGTTTCTGGGCCGCCTCCTCGCCGGTGCCCAACTGGATGCCGATCTCACGGGCCGACTTCCGTTCGAAGAAGCGCAACAGCAGCGCGGTGCGGTCGGATCTGGTCAGTTCGGCCAGCGCGTGGTCCAGGTGCGGCGCGATGCGGCTCCAGACCGCCTCGTCGGCTTCCGTTTCAGACGTCTGCATGGCGAAGGCTTCCTGCTCGCGGTCGCGGCGACGCATCTCCGCACGGACCACCTTTCCCGCGACGTTGCGGGTGGTGAGGTGCAGCCAGCCGGACAGGGGGGACTCCCGCCTCCAGCCGGCCATTCACTTCGGCCGCCTGTCGGGCCAGCGCGACGAACACCGACTGGGTGACATCCTCGGCGAGGTGCGGATCGACCACGAGCCGGCGAGCCGCCGAATGGACGAGATCGACATGCCGCCGGACCAGTTCGCCAAACGCGGCCTCGGCTCGCGTCTCCGCGTAATTGGCCAGCAGTTGCTGGACGGTCCATCCTTTCATCGAACCAAGTTACCCGCCGGCGGCAATTCCGGACAGAGGCGGATCAGAAAAAGGTGACTTCGCGGATGGCGACCGCCGCCAGGGGTTCACTTCGCATCCAGGTTCGCCTTCAGCTCGTCGGGGCTGAACTTCGAGTCGATGCCGTTGGCCGGCACTTCGCCCTTCGCGATCCAGACGATGGCGTTAAGGGTGACCTTGCGGAAGTTTTCGTCGGCCCAGTTTTTGTGGAAATGGCCGCCCGTGAACCCGAAGCCGCGCCCGCCGTTGTCGCGCTCGAAGGCCCACATGAGGTGCTGCGGTTCGCCCTTGGCCACGGAGGCGCGGACCCACGGATTGCCCGAGTGCGGTCCGTCAGGACGGTTCAGCGTCTCCTTCGGCGCGACCGCACTGAGGATCGGCGTGACGCCCTTCAGGTCCGGGGTGAAGCGCATGTGGTAATACCACTCGTCATTGATCGCGAACGGCTTCACCCCGCGCGAAACCGCGTGAACCGGAAACGACTTGAACTCGGCGTTCCAGTGCGGATTCACGCTCCAGAACGTCTCAAAGTAACCGCCCGTCCAGCGCAGCATCGCCAGTCCCGGATCGCCCTTGGGCACCTCGACGCCGTAGTGGGCGGTGCCGATGCCGACACCCTTGGCGGCGAGTTCGTCGAGCAGCTTGAGGCGCTCCGGCTTGATCGCGGGATGGCCGTCCCCGCCGTCCGCGTAGAGCAGGATGGCGTCGGCGGACTTGAGCACCGCGACGTCGGCCGGCCAGCCATTGCTCACGACGGTGGCGTGATAGCCGGGGAGGCGGTTCAGCGCGTCCGCCAGCAGCAGGCAGCCGGCGCGGAATTCGTGTTCCCCCTTGCCGTGGCTGCGCGAACCGGCGCAGAGCACCACGGACTTGTCGGCGAACACTGGCAGGGTGGACGCGAGCACCAGCAGCGGGAGAAACGCGGATTTCATGGCAGGACAAAAAGGTAGGTGCCAGCCGGACGCCCGGGAAGGCAGGAATCTTCAACCTGAACGCCGGCTGGATTCCGGCCGACCCTGCAACTGAGAAATCATCGGGACGGACGCCGTCGCGAAAGTCCAGCAGCCGCGCTTTCATTGCGGTTCAGTTGCGCTGCTTACCCGAAACAAGCGGCTTGCAGCAGTGGGGTCCGCCCGTAACGTCGCCCCTCGGTCCGCGTTTTCCGGCGGCCGGTTCCACCTGATGAGCAATTCCGTCTCCGTCCCGTTCACCGACACATTTGTCCGCCGCCACATCGGCCCCCGCCCGGCCGAGATCGCCGAAATGGCCCAGCTCTGCGGCTACAAATCGCTGGAGCAGCTGGTCGCCGCGGCCGTGCCCCCGGTCATCCGCGCAAGTCGCCCGATGGACCTGCCCGCGCCGCTCAGCGAGACGGAGGCGTTGACCCGGCTGAAGTCGATTGCCGCCAAGAACGTGGTCGCCCGGTCTTTCATCGGGCTCGGCTATCATGACACGATCACGCCGCCCGTGATCCAGCGGAACATCCTCGAGAACCCGGGCTGGTATACGCAATACACGCCGTATCAGGCGGAGATTTCCCAGGGGCGTCTGGAAGGTTTGCTGAACTTCCAGACGATGGTGTGCGACCTGACCAAACTGGATATCGCCAATGCGTCCATGCTCGACGAGGCGACCGCGTGCGCCGAGGCGATGATGCTCTGCCACCGGGTGAAGGAAGCCGACACTCACGCGGGCGGTGCGAAGCGGGACGTGTTCTTCGTGGCGGGCAACTGCCACCCGCAGAACATCGACCTGGTGCAGACGCGGGCGAAGGCTCTGGGGCTGGAAGTCGTGGTGGGCGACTGGAAGACTTTCAAATTCTCCGACGATTTCTGTGGCGCACTGATCCAGTATCCGGCGACGGACGGGTCGGTCCATGACTACGCCGATTTTGTGCAGGCAGCCCACGCCGCGGGCGCGCTGGTGGTGGTCGCCACCGACCTGCTGGCGCTCACGCTCCTGAAGGCACCCGGCGAATTCGGCGCCGACGTGGCCGTGGGCAGCGCCCAGCGGTTCGGCGTGCCGCTCGGCTACGGCGGACCCCACGCGGCATTCTTTGCCACCCGCGACGCCTTCAAGCGCCAGATGCCCGGCCGGTTGGTGGGTGTCTCCAAGGATTCCCGCGGCAAGCCGGCCTTGCGCCTGTCGCTCGGCACCCGCGAGCAGCACATCCGCCGCGACAAGGCGACCTCCAACATCTGCACCGCGCAGGCGTTGCTCGCCAACATGGCAATGGCCTACGCCTGCTACCACGGCCCGGCCGGCCTCAGGGCGATCGCCAGCCGGGTAGCCAGCCTGACCGCGCTGCTCGCCGAGCGGCTGAAGGAAATCGGCGTGCCCGTCGAGAACGCGACGTCATTCGACACGCTCACGGTCCAGGTCGGGGAAGACGATGTCTCCGATGTGGCCAAGATCGCCGCGGCGCACCACGTGAACCTGCGCTACGATCGCAAGGGTTTCGTCGGCGTGTCGCTCGACGAGGCCACCACCGTCGAGGAAGTCGAACTGCTGGTCCGCATCTTCAACAACGACCGCGTGTCCGCGGCCAAGATCACGAAGGCACCCGGACCGCTGGCCCGGATTCCGGCCGAGCTCCACCGCACCAGTGCTTACCTGACGCACCCCGTCTTCAACCGGCACCACAGCGAAACCGAACTGCTGCGTTACCTGCGCCGGCTCGAGTCCAAGGATCTCTCGCTGTGCCACAGCATGATCCCGCTGGGCTCCTGCACGATGAAGCTCAACTCCACCGCGGAGATGTTCCCGGTGAGCTGGCCAGAGTTCGGCCGGCTGCATCCCTTCGCGCCACTCAACCAAACCCGTGGCTATCAGCAAATGTTCGAAGAGCTGGAGCACTGGCTGTGCGAATGCACCGGTTTCGCGGGCGTATCGCTCCAGCCGAACGCCGGTTCGCAGGGCGAATACGCCGGCCTGCTCATCATCCGGGCGTGGCATGAATCACGCAGCGAAAGCCACCGGAACATCTGCCTCATCCCGACTTCCGCGCACGGGACGAATCCCGCGTCGGCAGTGATGGCTGGCCTCACGGTCGTGCCGGTCGCCTGCGACGCCGACGGAAACATCGATGTCGCCGACCTGCACGCGAAGATCGCCGTGCACCGTGCCAACTTGGCGTGCCTGATGGTCACCTACCCGAGCACGCACGGGGTCTTCGAGACTTCCATCCGCGACATCTGCGAGGCGATCCATGAGGCGGGTGGCCAGGTTTACATGGACGGCGCCAACATGAACGCCCAGGTCGGCCTCACGTCGCCCGGCGAAATCGGGGCCGATGTCTGCCATCTTAACCTGCACAAAACCTTCTGCATCCCCCACGGCGGCGGCGGTCCCGGCGTGGGCCCGGTCTGCGTGGCGGAACACCTGGTGGATTTCCTCCCGGGCCATGCCGTGGTGAACTTGGGCGGCGAGAATCCGATCGGTGCGGTCAGCGCCGCCCCTTGGGGCAGCGCGAGCATCTGCGTCATCTCCTGGATGTTTTGCCAGATGATGGGCACCTCGGGTCTCACCGAAGCCACCAAGGTTGCCATCCTCAACGCGAACTACATCTCCAAGCGCCTCGAGCGCCATTTCCCGACGCTCTACCGCGCCAATGGACTGGTCGCCCACGAGTGCATCCTCGACCTCCGCCCGTTCAAGTCGGTGACCGCCGAGGACGTGGCCAAGCGGCTCATGGATTACGGCTTCCACGCCCCGACGCTGAGCTGGCCGGTGGCCGGCACGCTCATGGTCGAACCGACCGAATCCGAGCCCAAGCACGAGCTCGACCGCTTCTGCGATGCGATGATTGCCATCCACGGCGAAATTGCGGCCATTGAGTCGGGTGCGGCCGACGCGAAGAACAATCTGCTCAAGCAGGCGCCGCACACCGCGGACGTGGTGTCGGCCGATCAGTGGGACCGCCCCTACAGCCGTCAGCAGGCGGCCTATCCCGTGGCCGGACTCAGCGACTTCAAGTTCTGGCCCGCCGTTGGCCGCGTGGACAATGTCTACGGCGACCGCAACCTCGTGTGCTCCTGCGTAGGCATGGAGGCGTATTCGGGCTAGTCCACGCCCAACCCGCAGGGACCGCGGGCGACACTTACAGGATGTTCGCCGCCGTCTCGGCCAGTTCGCTGCGTTCGCCGTGGGAGAGTTCCACGTGCGCGGCGATGGCCTGGTCGCGGAAGCGGTTCACGACGTAGGTGAACCCGTTGCTGGCGGCGTCCACGTAGGGGTTGTCGATCTGATAGGGATCGCCGGTCAGGATGATTTTCGTGCCTTGGCCAACGCGAGTGAGGATCGTCTTGGCCTCCAGCGGCGTCAGGTTCTGCGCCTCGTCCACGATCATGAACTGGTTGGCGATGCTGCGGCCGCGGATGTAGCTGAGCGCCTCCACAACGATCGTGCCATTGCGGAGGAGATCCGAACTGCGGCGGGATTCGTGCCCCATGTTCAGGTCGCCCAGCAGTTCCAACGCGTCGTGGATCGGCTGCATCCACGGGCCGAGCTTTTCTTCGAGCGAACCGGGAAGGAAGCCCAGTTCCTTGCCCATCGAAATGGTCGGCCGGGCGACAATCAGCCGCCGGAATTCCCGGTCACTGACCGTGCGCTTCAAACCGGCAGCAAGCGCGATGAGCGTTTTGCCGGTGCCGGCCTTGCCCATCAGGGAGACGAACTTGATCTTCTCGTCGAGCAACGCATCCAGCGCGAAATGCTGTTCCCGGTTCCGCGGGCGGATGCCCCAGACATTGCCGGTCTCGTGCAGGAGCACGACTTTGGTGCCGTTGGCATCCACTCGACCGAGAAGGGTGCGCTTGGGCTCCGCGTCGCCGGAAAGCATGCAGTATTCGTTCGGATAACGGCGCGGCCCGGGCGGCAGAGGCAGCTCCCCGTTGGTGCGGAACTCGCTGAGCTTCGCCGCCGGCAACTTGAGCTCGAACATGCCGGTGTAGAGATCCTTCAGGTTCACCCTGTCTGTCTCATAATCCTCGGCCGGCAGTCCCCACGCGTCGGCTTTAAGCCGCAGGTTGATGTCCTTGGTGACGAGGATCGTGGGGGTCCTCGGCTCACTGCGACGGACATCCAGCGCGAGCGAAAGGATGCGGTTGTCCACGGAACCATTCGCCGGTTCCGCCGCTTCCCTGCCCTGGCCGCGCTTGGCCAGCCGGTGCGCAAAGATGATGCGAAGGGTGCCGCCGTTCTCCAGGGGCACGCCCTCGCTGAGGGAACCCTTGGTCCGAAGCTTGTCGAGGAGGCGGCTGACGGCCCGGGCGTTTTGGCCGCGCTCGGTGGTCTCCCGCTTGAACTTGTCGATTTCCTCGATGACCTCGATCGGCAGCAGGACATGGTTGTCCTGGAAGTTCAGTAGGGCATCCGGATCGTGCAGCAGCACGTTGGTGTCGAGAACGTAGTTCTTCACCCGGGTCGCGGTGCCGTTGGTGGCGGATCGCGACTGCCTGGGGTTGGCCTTGGACTTGGTTTCAGCCGTCATCTGTGAAGGAGCGGCGCCGGCAACTTCCAGCACGTTATCAAGCACGGGACGACGATGCGACGCGCCCGACGATTCTCAAGTTGAATTCCGGCGCTGGCCACAATTTGTGGTGGTTAGCTTCGGCAGCGTCGCCAACAGCTTGGGGTCAGCGACGACCGAGCTGCGCCTTGGTCTCGGCCTGGAGGAAGTCCACCTCGTCCTTCACCTCCGCCCGCACAGATGAACTCATCCGGTCGATGAAGAGGATGCCGTTGAGATGATCCACCTCGTGCTGCACGGCGCGGGCAAGCAGGCCGCCGGCCTTGAACGAGAAGGACTCACCGCGCTCGTTCTGGGCGGTCACCTCCACCTCGGACGGGCGCTCAATGTCGCCGTAGATCTCCGGAAAGCTCAGGCAGCCTTCCGGCCCCGCCACGCGCGGGCCCACGGGATTGATCTGCGGATTGATCAGCACCAAGGGCATGAACGCCTCCGCATCGGCCGGTTGGCCGTCGAGCCACAACAGCGACGGGCGGTCCTTCATGCCGCGCACGTCAATGACCGTGAGCTGGAGCGCGCGCCCCACCTGCTGCGCGGCCAGACCAACGCCCCGGGCTGCCTTCATCGTGTCGAACATGTCGGCGATGAACTGCGTGATCTCCGGGGTGATGGCTTCGATCTTCGCGCCCCTCTTTCGCAGGACGGGATCACCGTATTTGACGACGTCGAGGACCATACGCTCGCGGGCTCAACCCTGGGGCCAGTTGGCCATCATCGACGTCAGGTCATTCACCGTCGGGCTTTCCGCGGTGCGAACGTAGTGACCGCTGGTGCTCACGCCGCAGAGCACGCTCGCCGCGTTGTCGAGGCCGAGCAGTTTGCCGAGGCAGAAGCCGCTGTTGAAGTGGTCACCGGCGCCCGTGGTGATCTTGGGCTTTTTGCACACCGGACCGATGACGACGTC